>ULQI01040858.1_pt1 | contig 46227 bp, 60 predicted proteins | sample 1954261 | NCBI WGS metagenome assembly ULQI01 (sample SAMEA4835650, study PRJEB28245) | human gut metagenome | biome: gut microbiome; material: fecal sample | place: Denmark | collected 2008 | reverse complement strand
TAGTTCATAAATATGTGTCCAGGATTCTGGGTACATATCACTTTTAACCTGTGGTTTATTTGTGTTATAGTATCTGTAGATTCCTTCTGACATATTTTATTATTAGTGTTCGGGATATTGACCCAGTTATAAGACTATTGGAGATATTGGTAGTCAGATAGTTTATAGCATTTACAATGGGAGGTATCATTTATGACACAGAACAATTTTCCAATGATCGACCTTTGCGCAACAGGCAAGAGGATCAAAGAAGTGAGAGAGCAGAAAGGAATCACCGTAAAAGCATTGCAGGCATTTCTCGGGTTCAATGAACCTGTATCGATCTACAAGTGGCAGAGGGGCGAATGCCTTCCTACATTTGACAACATGTATGCAATGGCCTGCCTATTCGGGGTAGGGATTGACGACCTTCTGGTGGGAAACCGCCAGGAGGTTGTTTTTGTTTGCGCGCCATGGCGCGCTCTAACGGGTGTAATTTATCTCTGGGGACGGAGGTGGCGGACCCCTCAGACCCCATTAAATATTTGATTAATGTTGGTAGTGTGTTACAATTGTAGCTATATGTAAGTATAAACTTGAGCTGATCTGGGACCGGAATAATGTACGTGAAATGGGGAAATTCGGTATGAAGAATGTAAGCAAGAGGCAGTATATACTGACGCTGATAGTGAGTTTTGTGGCGATTGTGGTACTGTCGTTATGTACGATCATGACATTTTATAGGAAGTCAGTGAATGATACTCTGGCTTTGGCGGCAGAGACTGTTAAGCAGGAGCAGGAATATATGAATTCGTATCTGAATCGAGCTGTGGATGCGGTGGAAGTTACGAAGATCACTGTGGAGCATATGATGAGAGAAGGCCAGTCGGGGCAGGATATACTGAACTTTCTCACGAATGAATCAGATTATTATCTCCAGGATATAGATGCGGCGTTCACAGGTGTATATGGCTTTATAAACGGCGAATATCTTGATGGCACAGACTGGGTTCCCAACGATGATTATGTTCCTCAGGAGCGGGCATGGTACAAGGCAGCAGTGGCGGCAGACGGCCAGCCAACCCTGGGCCAGCCGTACATCGATGCGCAGACAGGTGATATTCTGATGTCAGTCAGCCAGTTACTCTATGATGGTGTGAGCGTAATATCTCTGGATGTAACTCTGGATCAAATACAGGCTGAGACGGAAAATATCAAATTAAATGGTCAGGGATATGCATTCGTCTGCGACAAGTCAGGCTTGGTGATAACCCATTCAGACAAGAAAGATGTAGGACAGGACTATACTCAGGGTGAAATGTCTGCACTCATGAAGGGCATAACGGACAATGACGGCGAACCATTTCAAGCGGTTGTTGATGACAAGAAGGTGACGGTTTTCAGCTGTTCCATAGTTGATGAATGGTATGTGGTCATGGTCATCACAAATGAGAAGCTGTACCACGGAATAAGAAACCTGATAGGCTACGATATAGGCGTTGGAATAGTTTTATATATAATTATAGTGTTCTTCTGTACCAGATCCAAGAATAGTACGGATGCAATCATGAGCCAGCTCGATGAGACAAATAACGAACTCACAGACCTGAATAATATGGTCATGCAGGCATTTGCCAAGACGATAGATGCAAAGGACAAATACACAAAAGGCCACTCCGTGCGTGTTGCCAGATACAGCCGTGAGCTGGTGAAGCGGATGGGCGGAACAATCAGGGAGCAGGACGAGATATATCAGATAGCACTGCTTCATGATATGGGCAAGATACGTATTCCGGACAACATAATCAACAAGCCGGGAAGACTTACGGATGAAGAATTCTCCATGATAAAGCTTCATTGTGTAAATGGATACCATATTCTCAAGAATATAAATGCATTTCCGGAACTGGCGGTGGGCGCAAAGTATCACCACGAGAGGTACGATGGAACAGGATATCCAAGTGGGCTGAAGGGAGAAAATATACCGAGGTGTGCAAGGATCATAGCGGTGGCGGACAGCTATGATGCCATGACATCCAACCGAAGCTACAGATACGCCCTGCCACAGAAGATAGTGCGCGATGAGATGGAGAAGGGCAAGGGCAGTCAGTTTGATCCGGACATTGCAGAAGTCATGCTCAGTATGATTGATGAGGATGAAGACTACAACATGAGACAGGTCGAGAAGATGGTCAGCAATATCCTTGTTGTAGATGACGAGAAGATAAATATCAGACTTATAGAGAATATCTGCAAAAACGAGCCTCTCTACAAGGTCATTGCGGCTGAGAGCGGAAAGCAGGCCATAGACATAGTGGGAAATCAGCAGATAGACCTAGTATTGCTCGATATCGAGATGCCAGACATGGATGGATTCCAGACGCTGGAAGAGATACGAAAGATCACAGACGTACCGGTCATATTCGTAACAGCTTATAAGGATTATAAGCTGATAGAGAGAGCGAGACAGATGGGGGTTGAGGATTATATTACGAAGCCGTTCCTTCCAATAGTTTTCCTTGAGACCTTGTACGGAGTTATCGGTTAAATACAGATGGGGGGACACTTTGGGGAAGATAGTAAATGAGAAATCAGATAAAAAAAGTTCAAAGGCTGTACCTTGGAAGAAGATGCTCAACAATGATACGGATATGCAGCTTCTCCTCTTTAATATAATTACAGGTGGAGGCACCGTTGGCGGAATCATCAGCTTTATAGCGAGCCTGATCATCAAAACTCCACTTATACAAGATGTTGCCATATTGACCGCGTTGGCTGTGCTCGGCATATGCATTTACCTTGCAAATGCAAAAAAGATGGTGAGACAGAGTGCTATAGTGATCGTTTTTGTTATAACTTTGATGGCATTTCCGATGATGTTCTTCACCTCGGGCGGAGCGTACAGCGGTATGGGTTTCTGGTTTGGCTTAGGCATGATATTCTCATTCCTTCTGATAGATGGCATGTTTTGCTATGTCATGCTGGCTGTCCAGATCATAATGGTGGTTGCATGTTACATAGTCTCGTATAAATACCCAGAACTGGTGATCCCATTGGCAAATGAGAGAAGTGTGTATGTAGACATGCTCCAGAGCCTTATAATATTCGGCATAGTTATCGGATCCATAGTGAGATTCCAGAATGCCGTATACAAGTGTAAACTAGAGGAGATAGAGCAGATAAATGAGGAGCTTACCAGGGCGAAGAATGATGCTGATGTGGCGAACCATGCCAAATCCGAGTTCCTTGCGCATATGTCCCATGAGATCAGGACTCCGCTAAATACCATAGTGGGGATGAATGAGATAATAATGAGAGAGACACACGAGGAACAAACCATGAAATGTGCCAGGGATATACAGAGCTCAAGTGATATCCTGGTAGATCTGGTGAGGGATGTGCTGGATTTCTCCAAGATAGAATCGGGCAGGATGGAGATAGTCAATGAGGAATATCATTTCAGCCAGCTGCTCAGCAATGTGTTGTCTGTTATGGAGTCCAGAGCAAGACAGAAGAATCTGGAGCTTGATGCCGAGGTTCAGGAGATTTTGTACAATGATCTGAAAGGCGATTCCGCCAGAATATGCCGGATCCTGATAAATCTTATTGGAAATGCTGTGAAGTATACGAAGAAAGGTTCGATCAGAGTGACCGTCCATATGGAGGATCATGGTGCAGATCCCCATAATGTGGAACTGGTCATGGCTGTTCGTGATACTGGAATCGGAATAAAAGAGGAAGATCAGGAGAGACTTTTTAAAGATTTTGAGCGGCTTGATCTGTCGAATAACCGATCTATAGAGGGGACAGGACTTGGACTGGCCATCACATATCACCTTGTGGAAATGATGGGTGGAAGTATAACCTGCCACAGTAAGTATGGACATGGGACTACATTTGTGGTAAAAATCAGCCAGGAACGTCTGTCCGATGAGAGAATAGGCGATTTTAAGGACAGGCACAGACAGTATATGAAGGAGAGAAAGACGTATAAGAGCAAATTGTGTGCCCCGGATGTCAGTGTTCTTGTTGTGGATGACAATGTCATGAATCTGAAAGTTATCAAGATGATGCTTAAGCCTACACGTATGAAGGTTTCGACCTGTGCCAGCGGTGCCGAGTGTCTGGAGCTTATAAAAAAGTACAGGTATGATATCATCCTTATGGATCACATGATGCCTGAGATGGATGGCATGGAGACATTTCACCGTGCTATGCTCATGCGCGACAGCCTGTGTGGCAGGAGTACATATATAGTCATGACTGCAAATGCTGTCATGGGTGCAAGAGAGATGTATCTGGCGGAAGGATTTAAGGATTATATCAGCAAGCCGGTGCAGCCGGAGGTGCTGGAAGATATCCTGATGAGATATATACCTGAGGATAAGCTGGTGGATCCGACGGTATGTGATGAAGATCGGGAAAGCCCAACAATGGGTGCCGGAACCGTAGACGAAAAAACAGATGTTATGGGAAAACAGGATTCAGACATATCTTGTAAAGAAGTTCACATTGACCACGAGAAAGGTCTTACATACTGCGGGGGCAGTGAAGACTTTTTGAAAGAAATCATATCAATGTATGCAGCTGACGACAAGCGCACAGAGATACAGAAGGCTTATGATGAAAAAGATTGGGACGGCTACAGGATATTGATACATACGGTAAAAAGTACATCCAGAACGATCGGAGCCATGGAACTGGGCGATGAGGCGCAGGAGCTGGAGAATGCGGTTAAAGAACTTGATGTGGATATGATCTGCAAGATGCATGAGAGTGTGATGGCTTATTACTCGGCTGTACTTGACTGGTGCCGTGCGACAACCGCTCAGTAGGCCCGAAATTTTCACAAGACGATAGAATGTAGAACATAGTGCACATATGCAATATTGCAATATGCACAAAAGCAGATTACTAATACATGAATACTTGACATTTTCCCATATAATAATACGTTATTATGATATATAATATTGTATTATTTAAAAAATGGGGGAGACCAGGCAATTGTTAAGCAGACAGATCCATCAGCCATACATGAGAATGATGTCATATCATTTTATTCATCGGATCCGGCTCTTTCTGGTGCAGTAAATACACATAGAGTTGTCTCGATAGAGACAGATGGTAATAATTACAGGTATATTACAAAAGGCGATGCCAATAATGTGGTGGACCGTTACGATGTGGACTCAAGAGACCTGCTTGGCAGGGTGGTGTGGTCGTCACTCATACTTGGCAAGATAGTGAGGCTTGTGTCTAACCCACTTATATTTGTACCCATAATTCTTGTTCCGCTTGCCATTATACTCATAGCCAACCTAGTAAAGACTGTATCCTATGCAAGAAAGATAGCAAAGGATGAGGAGGAAGCAGCCGTAAAAGAGGCTATTCAGTATATAAGAGAGAAGAATCTCAGAGAAACAGATGACACGACAGAATCCAATGAGAATTCAGAGAGAAAGTCGGAATAGTGGGCCTATAGAAAAAAGCACACAAGATTTTGAAATCTTGTGTGCTTTTTTGATATTCGCAAAGAAAAGTGAAAATGTTCCATTCCTTTGCGAGTAAAAGCTGCTGAAGCAAGTCCTGGTATGTGTCGATAATCAAAAATTACAGCGAATTCACCCTGCCCATGAACAGGATCATTCCTGTGCTCTGATCTTCAATCACATACACAAATGGCTTGTCCACAATAAAGTTATATGTTTCTTCACTTGGCATCATTGCTGTTTCCTTGACCATGATGTCTGTCTCTGCTGCGGCCTTGGTTCCGTTCTCGTCCACGATAACCTTTGCCCTGTGATTTACAGATGAGACTGCGATTCCGTCGGCAATCTTGGAGAAGTCTGCGCTGTCTGAATATGCAGATCTTATTCCCATGTTCTGAAGAATTTCATCGAGACCGTCAATGCTCTGCTCATCTGTGAATTTTGGGAGCTGGAGTGTATCGATCTCTACGTTGTTGGCATTATCCAGAGAGTCGATGAGCTTCTGTTTTTCTTCGTTGCTTAGTTTGTCAAAGAGTTCATTTATGTCTCCGTCATCGGCGGTTGGCATGAACACCTTCATGACAACATTGTCGCCGTCGTATGGAAGAGTGATTCCTTTGATCTCACCGTTGTCCATGTATGTGAAGTGCTCACCGTAGAGATGCATCATATCAACAACGCTTTCCTTGTCGGTTCCGTAGAAGCTGCTCTGAAAAGTTTTATCCTCGGTAAAAGGAGTATCCCATTTCCCCTCGAAGTAAACTGCGTTTATGAGCATCATTACGGTTCCACCAGGAATCTCCTTTAAGATTTCAGGGATCATCTTGTTAGTGTTTGTGCTGACCCAATTGTTGACATTCTGTACAACTTTGTCCGGCTGACCGTTGAAGTCTGCTTCATACACCTCACCTGAGTAGTAATCTTTGGCAGGTGTAAGGAAATCCTTTTCTATGTCAGCTGACCAGGATGTATCCTTGTTCATCCATACTGAATTTGCTGTGTTGACAAATGTATTCTGTGACCAGTCTTTTGACAGATATGTCTTCATTTCAGCATTCCACTCGTCAAGATCTGTTATGCCGAGAGCATTTTCGAGCTCTTTTTTTGTTGCACCGTTTGCACCTACATCCAGCATGGACAGTGCACTTGAAATGCTGTAAGGCGAGTAAAATATGTTCTCGTCAGCTGGAAGTGCAGAATACATATTCATAGAGAATTCATTGATTCCGTTCTTTAGCTGGTCAAATGATGTTATATCCGTTTTGACCGAAGTCACAGTGATGTTGTCAGTGAGGGAAGTGACCGACGAATCAGTTTTGGTGTGACCGGGATTATTCCCCGGTGTATTTGTGCCGCAGCCGGCAAGACCTGCACACATACAGGCGCTGAGTAGTAATGCTGTCATTCGTTTTTTCATAGTTGAAACCTCCTTATTGTAAAGCCCATCGTATCGTCCCGATGATTTATTGTAACTGGTATATCGTCAACTCTCAATATATATACGAGTAGCAAGAGTTTTTTTATGGTCTTTAAAAAATTTTTTTTATAAGATTCGTGAGGCAGCGAACAATGAACTTGGAAAATGTACGGATTAGATATATATTAGACACAGAGGCTTAATCAGCTTCTATAATCAGTTTTCATACGGAGGAAATACGATGGCACTTATAAATGGAGATGATAGGGTTGACAAAGGAAGAATGGTACGCCCGGCTTTTTGAACGTCTGGGAAGATCGAAATTTCGCAGTGGATTTCATTTGACACAGAAAGATATCGACTATATACATGAAAAGGGGCTGGATACCATAAGACAGCATGCACGGGATTTCATAGCGCAGAGGGAAGCTCCGGCATTCATACCAAATGACGGAAAGCAGACTCCCATGCGGGGACATCCGGTATTTGTGGCACAGCATGCGACGGCTACATGCTGCCGGGAATGCATACGTAAGTGGCATACATTTGCCCCGGGAGTGGAGCTTGGTCCAAGACAGCAGGAGTATCTGGTGGATGTTATCATGACCTGGATAGAGAGGGAGCTTGAAGCAGCCGGGGATAAAATAATTTTATACCAGCGGTGTAATTCTATTATTCAAAAAATGTCGTAAATACAAGGCTTATGAGTATTCAAACATTTGCTTAGGGGCAAAAAAGGGGCAAAAAATACAGCCTGAGTATACCCAGGCTGTATTGCCTACTTTGCTATTGTAATTGCATCAAGCATTTTGTTGTCATTATCTCGTATCTTTTTTGTTACGTGAATATATATGGCGATAGTGATTTTACTGTCGTGATGTCCTAATCGTCGGGCAATCTGTTCAGGAGTCATTCCCGATTCTGCAAGAATTGAAGCATGAGTGTGTCGCAATTTATGTGGAGTAATCTCCCGGCCAAGTACGGAGAGTGTAACTTCTTTCAGACACGATAAAAAAGATGCGTATCTCAGATATCGTCCATTGTTTACGTTTGGAAGAAATAGTGTGCTTGTTTTTCCATGCGCAAATAGTTCTTCTTTTCGCCAAAGTCTCAGTTTTTTTATGATAATTTCCAGCTCTGGTTGTATATGAATGTTTCGTACAGAATCTTCTGTCTTCGGCGATGTTGTGCGTTTAGTAGCTGGGTAATAGGTTTTAGTCACACGAATCACTTTATTGGCTAAATCGACGTCAATATCATCTAAGGCTATTAATTCGCCGATTCGCATACCTGTCAGAACAAGCATTTGCATAGTATAATACCATTGCCAGAGTTGTTGACTTGATAGTTGTTTAAGCACTCTTTTTACTTCATCACGCTCCAGGTATAATTCTGATACTTCCTCATCTGAGAGCTTTTTTTCCTTTTTATCTTTCACATATGTAAGTTTTGCAATAAGGTTGTTATTACTATGATAGTCGTTTTCATATCCCCAATTCAGGCATATCTTAAATGCTTTTATATACATATTTATTGATGTATTATTCTTCCCACTTGCTAGGAGAGCCTTGATTACATATTGTGCAGTGATATTATTCACTAATGCATCTTTGTCAATTATTCTTAGCAATTGGTTCAGATTGCTTTTTTTAATATTTATTGTGCTTTCTTTTATTCCCCTTAAGGGGAGTGCAGCAAGATACAATTCAACTATTTCAGACACACGATAATTTACACATGGGTTATTTGAGGATATAAGCTTTTCTATTTTACCGCTCAGAAGCCTCATAGCTTTGTTCCGGTTCTGAGGACTGTCTTTTTTCATAGTAGTAGTGACCTTTTTAACCTTCTCTGTAAGCGGATCCGTGTATCTCTCACAATATTTAACAGTTCCATTTTTTTGTATTTCTGACCACATAAAAAATCCCTCCTTAATGGTTTGCCAAAAAGAGGGATGGATGGTATACTTGTAATGTTATTTCTATTGTATGCCGTTGTCCCTCTGATGGCGGTGTATTTGGTATTTAGGAACCTGGGTGTTGCAGCACTCAGGTTCTTTTTTTATCCCACAAATGCCTTGCAGAACAAAAGTGGGATAGTTGCACTGGTTCAACAAAAATATTTTAATATATTGCGTAATATGTGTTGACATATTGCGTAATATGAAGTATACTAATAATGTAATCAAGCAAGGGGTTCATTGAAAGGAGAACCCAAATGACAATAGCTACAATAATCATCAAGATAATACTTATAACAATCATCATCATATATATTATTAAGAGCTTAAAATAAAAAATCGGGTAGCCCCCTAAGACATACCCGATAAGCAACCAGTAAACCACCTCTTGCTTGATTACAATTTATCATAGATGATGGCTAAGGTCAACCGGGTTCTCCTTTATACGGAGGTATAACAACAATGGAAGAAGAGAAGTTCAATCAAATAAAATATCAGAATGAATTCATCAAACAAAAATATGATCGTGTTAATCTCACAGTGCCAAAGGGCAAAAAGGAGAAGATCAAAGCCGCCGCCAAGGCAGCAGGTCAAAGTGTTAATGAATATATCAATTCTGCCATTGATAGCTATATGAAATTATAATGCTTAAGGAGTTGGTGACGATATGTTATCAACTCCGCCATATTTCTCTGCGATATGCAGTGCAGGGAATAGGAACATTATGTGTCTGGTATTCAATCAATTGCTGTGCAGATATTTCTGCTTCCACAACAACTATGGTGCCTTTATATTTACTATGCATTGTCAACGCATACTTAACAGCTTCTTTTTCAGAATCAAATATCTTTTCCTCTCCATCTTCGATTAGATGTTCATAAATAAATTTTCTCATAATATCCTTCCAATACTTACCTGTATATCTTGGCGAGCGACATATATATAATTACTTCGTGCCCAGCCTCACATATAAAAGGGGGAGTTGGGATGGCGAAGAGATACATCACTATAGAAGATATAACTATCTATGCAATATATTATCGCAACACGAGGACTATATACTATAACCTTAATTTCAGCAGTGAAACAAAGGTTATATTGATTAGGTAAAGGGATAGGGCTGGGTACATTTATCCAATTTTTCCCTTTACGTCATCAATATCAATAGGCGGGTATTTCTTCTCCAACTCCTCTGGTGAGGCTGGGATATCTGAATATGGGTCCGAGCCTGAGATCCTGGAATAATAAAACAACAATCTCTGCACGGCTGCTTTTGATATAGGGTCAGCTTTGCGGTATTCAATAATAAGTTCTTTTTCTTCATTGCTTAAAACAAAATCTGACTTATCATCTTCCCATCCCATTAAATATGATGGAGAACATTTTAATATTTCGGCTAGATGAGCAATTGTGTCGTGCTTAATGTTTTTTATATCCCCACTCTCATATCGCTGAACAGTGGCCTCTTTTACACCAAGTTGTTCAGCTACATAAAGTAAAGTATATCCTAATGCAATTCTGCGTTGCTTTATTCTATCATTTAATACAGACATAGGCGCCTCCTAATATATAACTGTGATTGAAGAATACCACATACTTACGCATAATGCAATAAAACATGTGCAAAAAGTAAAAAAACTTACGCAAAACGTATTGACAGCAATAAAAGCCGATGATAATATAAACTTACGCAACACGTAAGAAAGGAGGAATTAAGATGCGTAACTATAAAGCGGATACGGTAGCAATAAGGAAAATTATGGCAGATAAGGGTATAACAACAGTGGTTGAGCTGTCGAAAATATCAGGTGTAAACAGAAATACATTAGGTAAAGTATTAGATGGAACGATACAGCCATCATCGGATGTCATGGACAAACTTGTAAAAGGTTTGGACATTGAACCTCAGGACGCCGGCCTTATTTTTTTTAAACTCGACTTACGCGGTGCGTAAGTTATATGCGAAAGGAGAGAAAAATGCCATCGGTAATTATTGGACTAATAATTATATATAGTTTGGGAATAGTCAGTATAATAGCAGTTTATGTCATGGATCCGTTGGCAGAATGGTACTCCACAGTTGTCATAGTCATGTGCGGCATTATGTCTGTATTTGTGACTTTGGACTGTACAACCATAAATGAATACAACCTGAGCAGTAGTGGCTTGACGATTTTCTTAAATTTGGTTTTTGCAGTCGGCTCAAGAGTGATGGAGAGGCTTGATCGTGAATTGTGGTGGTATTCCATATATGAAATGGTTGTGAGTATGTTGGTATCAATAATGCTTATACAGGCAACCAGTAGATAAAAAATAATGCCACACCAAAAGGCACGGCATTATCAGAATATTACATTGCTTCAATTATATTCTTAATTTTAGGTGTGATGTTGTTGAGGAGAGCCATTGCTTCGTCCCGACTTGAATTGTTTATATGCATAAGGAAATTATTGAGGTTTATTAAATCATTGTGCATTTCCTCTGGGGAATACGCTAAGACCAATGGATATACCTTTGAATATGCTAGCATGACGGTTTCTTCGTGGGTAGCGATCATGCTGCTGGCTTGGCGAAGATATTCCTCATAGATTTCACGCTTGTAAAATAATGCTTCTTTATATGCCTCGTGTTTTAATTCAAGTTCTTTCATCTTTCTTAAATATCGGTTGTTTATGATTGCGGTTAGAATTGGTGAAATTGTTGAGCATAAGGCAATGATAGCGGTAATAGTGAATGTAAGCTCTATTTTCATGTGATTACTCCTTTCATACATACTCGGCTCTGGCGGGAGCCTGTAAGGGGAGTATAACACAATGTAACAAATAAGAAATAGCTGAAAGGAGTGAACTGGTGAAAAAGAGATACGATTTTGAAAGCGGAATTCTGCCAACTGAAGAGAAAAGGTTTGATGAAATAGTATACAACGACATCAGGTTGAGCATATGCGAGGCGTTTTTGGCACTAGATGATAACTGCCAGGTGGAACACACGGAGTATAGGGACTATTGGCTTGGCGGTGAAAACTGTATAGCTGTGCAGACAGCTCTCAGATCAGAACAGAACAACCATAGAAAACATCTTTTTGAAGAAAAAGCAAAACAGCTCAAGCAGCTCGTATCAGATTATGTTGATTCTCAGGTGGCATATTTTACATATGAGCCCAAAGATTCAGAGAAATAGAGGGTAATAAGAATATGGATAATTCAGTAGAGGTATATGCAACTTTAAAAATCCTTTTTATGTCAATCAGTACTATAGCAGTAATCATTTGTATAGTCACTTGGGCAGTAGCTGAGTTGATGTACAGAGTGAAGACGGCAATCAAGAAAGCAAGGCGCAAGAAAAATGTTGCGAAGAAGAAAGGAGAGTAAGGGATGAGCACAGATGAAATAAAGAAAAGCGAGGTGAAAAAATGTTCATACTTAATAAAGACTGCAACGATGTGTACAACACGGACCACATTGTGAACATATATCAGGATGAGTGCACAATAAAGGTTTGTGCTGGAACGGCTACACGAGGAGGAGTCCTTGGTAAATACAACAACTATGACGATACACAGCTTGCATATAGCATGCTGATAAATGGTCTTAGACAGAATAATGGGGTGTTTGTTATGCCGAGTGACAAGGATCTTCTTATAAAAGCTACGGTATACCACCATCCCACAGGTAAGAAAACGAAGGGATATGGTGGCTCATGAAACAGAAAAGCATCAAGAGCATAAGGCAGGAATTCCGCAAAGGTGGAGTATTCTACACCCCTCCAGGGCTTGCTGAAAAGTTAAAAGAATATGTGGATATAAAACCTAAGAATGTATATGACCCAACTTGCGGCGCAGGAAATCTTTTACGGGTATTTGATGACGAAGTGGACAAATACGGTCAGGAGATCGATGCTGAGCAGCTCCACGGAATAAATATTCCGAACTTCCATGGGGCAGCAGGTAACACACTAATGTGCGATGCGTTCCCAGACATGAAGTTTGACTGCATCGTGGCAAATCCGCCGTTCTCAGTCAAGTGGGAACCGGACAAGCTGGATGATGATCCAAGATTCAGCGTTGCGCCGGTGATGGCACCGCCATCAAAAGCAGACTGGGCATTCATGCTGCACATACTATATCACCTCTCAGATGATGGAGTGGCCGTTGTCTTAGAATTCCCTGGAATACTGTACAGGGGACAGCGTGAAGGAAAAATCCGTCAGTGGTTTATAGAGAGCAATTACATAGATAGAGTTGTTCACATACCTGAAAACACGTTTGAAGACACGGCGATAGCTACATGTCTAATTGTACTGAGAAAGAATCGAACAACTACAGATATAGTTATAGAAAATGACGGTATTAGTCGCACTGTTTCTTTGGATGAAATAGCGCAGAACTCTTACATATTGTCGCCAAGTACATATGTGTATAAAGAACCTGAACGTATGTATTTGGATCCAAATGAAATAAGAGCAGATGCACGGAATACGTTTCTGAGGACACTTCGGACGACATTGGACATGGAAATACTTACCTGCAGTCTTGATGAAGAGAGTATACAGCCGTTTATTGACGATATTAAACGGATTCTTGCGGAATACGACAAGTAACAGAAAGGGGGATAATCATGGCAAAAACAATGGAAATAACAAGCATCAGGTACGTGGCTGCAACTCCGTACCTGTCAAAATCAGAACTGGCACAGAAACTTGGCTGCTCAAGGTCAACGATCAACAGACGAGTTGATGAGCTTGACGAGATGGTGCAGAAAGGCCGGTACAACGAATACACAATACTCGATGGTGGTGGAGCAATATACATCAACTATCTGGCATTCGTTGACTTTCTGAAATACAAGGACAAGCTCCAGGCTGGCCGGAGAGTGCCGCCTTACAACCCGAAGAAAGTAGCCGAGGCGATAGCGTGGGGATCAATGACACAGGAGATGCAGTGATGTGTGGAGGTGGAGATCATTACAAGAGGACCACCAGAAAGGATGAAATGAGAAGAGAACTTAAAGATAAAAGAAATAGGGATCTGAGACTGGTGTACAATGTCTCACTTTTCATGACAGGAGGCATGCTTGGCGTTGCAGTGATGTTGCTAATCATCATGAATCCGAGTCCTGCAAAGTGGACACTCATGATCGTTTATATCCTCCTTGCAATCTTGTGCGGTGAACTATCGGACAAGATTGAGAAGATAGCGGTCGAAAGATGCCGCTCATGGCATAAAAATAGCGACTCTGTAAAGAACAGAGCCGCTTAAGCCTTAAGCTTTATTAACACCATATTTAGTATAGCATAAGGCCTTACATATGTCAATTTGAACCGCCCGGAAGGGCGGAAGAAAACACTCTTAACTATATTAAACATAGACGGACAGGAGATAAGGTTGCATGGCATACAAGGAATATATATACAGGTTTCCACGAAGCAATGAGGTGGAGATCAAATACATGGGGAAATACGGAGCCAAGGGAGAGAAGAGGGCGAAGAGGAACAAGGCATCCCCGGAGACTATCAGGAGACAGAACCGGACAAACAAGGCGATCAAGGTTCGGCGGCTTCTCAAGGCGAATTTCACCGATGACGACTACTGGGTTACCCTTAAATATCCGGCAGGAGCAAGACCGTGTATAGATCAGGTCAAGAAAGACCTGAAGAACTTCAACGACCGCATGAGGTATCAATATGAGAAGTACGGAGAGCAGTACAAGTGGGTGCGCCGCATAGAGATTGGCAAGCGAGGTGGTGTACATATACACATGGTCATAAACAGAATCAGGGAAGGACCACCCACGGACAAGCTCATAAGGGAAAAATGGAAACCTCACAAGGTGAACTACACGCAGCTCTATAAGGATGAGGACTATGACAAGTTGGCAGAGTATCTTGTCAAGGACTATGAGACAGATACACAGCTATCAATGTTCGGTGCCGAGGATCAGAAAGTGCTTACAAATTATTCATCAAGCCGGAATCTAATCAGACCGGAACCGGAGACGAAGATCTACACCCGCAGGACAGTGAGAAAGATCATCGATGAAGGGCCGAAGCCGGCGGCGGGATATTACATAGATAAGGACTCGGTGAGAATGGGCGTGAACCCTTACAATGGCTTGAGCTATATCAAGTACACAGAGACAAGAGCCGGGACGAGGAGCGCACCAAACTGGAAAGAATGGGGGATTGCAACATGAAGAAGATGGACATCTACATGATGACTGATATCCGGGCGGTGACACCGGTATCAGGATATGGAGTGTACTGCATAGAGTGGATAAGTCCTAAGGGCAAGGCGACACTCACAGATATGGTAGAGCTGACAGAGTGCAATGCCAGGAGCGCAACCCTTAGGACTGCAATCAAGGCACTCGAAAGGATTACAGAGTCTTGTGAGCTGACTATGCATGTGTCGGAGACATATGTTGCAACTGCTATAGCAAAGAACTACGTCGGTGACTGGATGGAAAACGGCTGGAAAACCAAGAAAGACAGGGAAGTGGTCAGCAAAGATCTGTGGCAGCAGCTTATGCATCTCCTGTCAAGGCATCAGTACACAGTAGTTTACGACATATCGCATGAATACAGCCGCTGGATGGCGGATGAACTTACACGGAAGGAGAAGAAAAAGAAATGAAATTAAGCGAGATTAACACCAGGGCAGCAGAGCTTAAAGCTACCGGCAAGACAAATGAACTTTGTGAATACGCAAAGAAGATCGGGCTCACAGAAGATGATGCAGAGGACTATATTGTCGGAATGGTCGAAGAGCTTGCGACAGCTACATATCTGGCCGGATCCATTATAGAGACTCAGGGAAAATCTCTTGCATGCAAGGGAGTGGTAAAGGACTGGGTACAGACTATCACTCAGATGGCACAGAATGACACGGCCCTTGCGAACGATATCATAGAGCATGATGATAAGGATCTCACTCACTGCCTCGCAGAGATTATCAGTTTTTCGTTTGAGAATAAGGCACAGGTGGATAGCAAGATAGTAGACGTAACAATGATCACGCACAACGGAAAGAAAGAGAAACTCCGTGGACCGTTATATCTTGGGGTGCCAAGCCGTGCTGAGCTGCAGAAGATAGTACATAAATACTATGGAGGTGGCAAGTGATGATTGCATACAAGGGTTTCAAAAAAGGAAAGACAGGCCCTGAGGCAATACTTGGATCCGGCACGATGACATACGAAGTGGGTAAGTGGTATGAGACTAAAGGTGCACAGACAGCAAGTATGGGCTTTCATTGCTGTGAGAACCCACTTGAATGTCTGACTTACTATAGCTGGAATAACAATAATGTGTTCTATGCGGTGGAAGTTGCTGGTGATGTAGATGAAGATGGTGCGAGCAGAATATGTTGTACAAAAATACGCTTGCTTAAACAGCTTGATCTGCAGAGCTTTATCCTTGCATCTGCACAGTATCTATTAAAACATCCGAAGGTAGCTTGTCATAGAGTGCATGAGGACAGGAGCAGCACTACAGGCCGGGAATCATTTGTTTTTGTACGTGGCAAAAATCCATGCGGAGCAGGTAAAAAAGGCGACTGTGTGGTACTGCTCCAGGAGGCAGCAGACTCGAAAGAGATACAGGCACTGCAGTTAATCCACATCGATGGCAAGAAGTATGTACCGATGGTGTACTACGACATTGACAGAAGGGCGGTGGAGTGATGATTAAAAAGACACTTAGAGCCCTTAGACAGCTAAATGCAACAAAGGAAATGATGCAGAAGGCAGAAGCAGACAAGCCAACGGCCAATAACAAGTGGTGGAGGTCTGATGTTAAATTCCCTTACAAGTACGGAGTATATCTTAGGGCACAGCATCTGAAAGGATTTCTTAAAGTTGCGGTATACGCAACTGAATGGATGCGTCAGGGGATATGTACACCGTGCTATGAGATATTTATCGACTATGAAAATGAACAGTTCATAACAAGAAGGCTTGATAAAAATTATACAGAGACAGGCTGGACGAATGCGATGGTCGATAACCTGAAGAATGTCGAAGACGTGAAACTTGCGAAATATTGGTATGACAGTCTTATGTCAGGAAGTGGAGCTGAAGATCCATGGATGGACGAGCACCAGGCTGCGTATATCAAGAAAACGTTGCAGACGAATAAGAGCGGGTATGCTGCTATCGTTGAGTATCAGCGTAAATGCCGGCAGCAGGATCTTGCTGAAAAGCGCCGCCGGGAGACTGCTCCATGGGATGAGGACATGGCAAGAGTGCCGGAAGAGCCAACGGCATTTAGGAGATGGGTGTTCCACGAGGCTGTATCTGAGAATTACATGATATATACATACAGCAAAACAGGTGCGAAAGAAGGCTGGTGCACGTACTGCGAGAGAACGGTACAGCTCAAGGAAAAACCTCTACATGGCAAGATTGGAATATGCCCTCGATGCAAACGAGAGATAACATACAAGTCCGCGGGCAAAATAAATACACTTGCAACAGACTGGTACAAGGTACAGCTTGTACAGAACATAGAAGGAGGCATCGTAGTTAGACACTTTGCTGCAAGAAAATACTGGCAAGGAACCATAAACGCATCATTGCATCTGCATGAAGATACAAGAACACTCATTATGGACGGCACAAAATGGCAGTATTCCTGGGAACTATACAAGAATATAGAGCATAGATGGTGCCGGTCAAGCTATAGCAACTATGGAAACTGGCAAGGCGGACTGATATATACCGGTAATATGTATCACCTGAGTAAGACAGGACTGGTACATAGTTCGTTGCCGCTGGTGCTCAAGAATAATAAAAAGATTACAAATGCAGTGGTAGATTGGCTTGACTCTGAAAAGTATGATCCAAACATCGAAAGGTGTGCAAAAGCCGGGTTATACAGGCTTGCCGGCGAGCTGACGGAGAACGGCGGGCTGGTAAAAGACAGGAGAGCGACAGAGCTCACAAAGGCTCTTGGAATCGACCGCATGAGGCTGTCAAGATTAGTGGCACATGACGGAGGCTCGTTATATCTGATATATCTGCAGAGAGAGAAGGCAGACAATACAATATACCCAGATGATATTTTGTTTGATTTGACAGAAAAACATATTGCTTTACCATACTTGAAAACCATGCTTAGCCATATGACTCTGATCAAGGCGTACAACTATCTTGTCAGACAGAGTGATCCATCTGACGAAAATCCGATGAGCCAAGCACTTACAACATATAACGACTACATGAACATGGCGGTGAGGCTGCAGATGGATACGTCTGCAGAACAGATATATAAACCCAAAAATTTGAAAAAAAGCCATGCAAAAGTGATTGATCTGTTGAGTCAGGAGTCGTGGGATAAGTCAGCTCAGGAGATCATGAAAAAGTTTCCAAAAGTTGATAAAGAGTTGCCACGATTCTTGAAGTATGAGTATAAGGGCTCTGCCTACCAAATAGTGGCACCACGGACGGTGGCGGATATCGTACGTGAAGGATCTCTGCTCAGGCACTGCATCCATACCTGTGATTTCTATTTTTCGAGGTATGAAACCAGGGAGACATTCATTCTTTTCCTCCGGAAAAACGACAATCCGAGTAAGCCGTGGTATACGCTTGAGGTTGAGCCGTCGGGCAATATCCGCCAGAAGCGAACGGTTGGCGATAACCAAAACAATGACCTGAAGGCAGCAGTTCCGTTTTTACATGAGTGGCAGAAATGGCTTCAGAAGATCCTCAGCGAAGAGGATAAGAAACTTGCAAAGATCAGTGAGAAGAAGAGAAAAGAAAATTATAAGAAGATCAGGGAAGAAAAAAAGAAGGTATGGCATGGAAAACTGCAGGGGCAGCTACTTGCAGATGCGCTTGAGGCTGACTTCTTAGGACTGGAGGAAATATGTTAGATATAACAAATGTGACAAGGGCAACACCGAGCACGACTTATGAAGAGTTCAAGACCGAGCTTGACACGGAACTTAGCAAGAGCGCTGAGGGATTTGTCCGGATAGGATACTTGCTGAAACTGGCAAGAGATACAGACGTGCTTGCAGGACGATATTCGAGTGTGACGGAATTTGCACAGGCCGAATACGGCATCGATAAGACCACCGTCAGCAGGTGGATGCGTATCAATGATAAATTCTCGGAAGGAGGGTACAGCGACCAGCTCCTTGAGCAGTACAGGGGTTTTGGTTATGCAAAGCTATCACTCATGCTGCAGATTCCGGATGCAATAAACGAGACTCTTACACCGGCCTACAGCAAGGCAGACATACAGCAGATCAAGGATGATGTTGATACAGAGAAACAGGTGAGCGACATTGAAGTCATGATTGACGAGATGGAACACCCACAGACAGACGACCGCCTCCTTGCATTTCTGAAAGCTATTGACATGCCAGATAAATGGGATGATGAGAATTACACGGCAATAGAGCTTCTTGCTCCACAGGGCGATGGATATGTGTCTGCAAGAGTTCCCGGCGTAGGCAAACTTGGCATGACGATAATGGATGGCAAGGACGAGGTAACTCTGACGAATATCAGAACAGGTGAATTCTGGAGATACCCGTCAGCCGAAGTAAATTCAACGTTTTTGGAAGTTGTGAAGCTATACAAAAAGAGATCAGGCAATACATCTTCGGCGAAAAATGAGCAGAAAAAGCCCCAAAGTGCTCAGAAACCATCGAAGACTACCCAGAAAGCAGTCAGCAGAGTGCAGAAAACTGAAAAAAAGGCAGTTGCACCGGTACAACCGGAAAAGGCATCAGTCGAAGTAACTGCTACGGTGGGACCTGTTTTAGATAGCAATGAAACACAGAAAACCGAGACACCTGTCAGTGGCGAAATAATGACATCTCCAGAGCAGGCGGAAACACAGACAGAACTGCATACGGCAGCAGGTTCGGAGGATGAAAACAGACTGAAGATGCATCTTAGTACTTTAATGTTTGATCTGCAGAAAATCATAGATAGAGGAGACTGGTCGAAAATGCTTACCACACTTAAAAAGATGACAACACTTGTAGAGACATCAGTTGGTAAGGAGTCGGAAAATGGCGAGTAAACAGGCAAGAGCAAAGGAGTTTTCACCGAAGGTTAGAGAAGTTATTAAGAGAAGAGATGGAGGCTGTATATTCTGCCGGATGAATTATCAGATGGAGAAGATAAACTGGTTTGATTCACAGCTTATGTCGATAATGCATTACATTCCAAGGTCAAAGGGTGGCCTTGGAATAGAACAGAACGGAGCTCTGGGCTGCCAATATCATCACTCAATGCTGGACAATGGTAATCAGGGTAGGCGGGCAGAAATGCTTGAGATGTTTAAAGGGTACTTACAGAATCACTATGATAACTGGGACGAAGAAGAATTGTATTACAGAAAATGGAGGTAATTTATGTTTGTTAATTATTCAATACTTAAGAAAATGATAAAGGCGGCATATGAGCATCATGTCCTTACAGTAGCTTGCACACCGGATCTTGTAATAATACAGAGCGCCAAATGGGGCATAAGTGTACGGCGGAGCTTCCTTCACAACAAGGTGATGGCTGCACTTGCCGAGTTTATTGGAGAACTGCCACCGCAGGGAGAGGCATGGAGCTATATAAAAAATGGTAAAAACATGGAAAAGCAGGAAGAACTCATGGAGACTATTGAAGGATACTTTATGTATAAGCCCGGCAAGAGATACAGCAAGACGGATGTATATGTAAGGACTTTTGGGAGCCTGTATCAGATATATGAAAGCGATGATATGAGCAAGCTGTACATAAACTCTGTGTTTACAGAGCTTATCGATGCGATGAATGTCGAAACAGAGAGAGGAGAGATTCAGCCTCAGAAATGGACGACTGGCCAGCATGGATTGATCTATATCACAAATAATGTGATGACCTTATACTGCAACTATTACCACGGACAGACAGAGCTTGAAACAGAACTGTTGTCATTGATAGAGGATACAAGTTTGCTTGAGAAAGATATGCTTGTCAAGAAAGGAGAGGCGTAATTGAAAATAATAGCAAAAAGGGAATCAGATCTGTCAGTTGAAGATTTTGCTGATCTGGTCCGCAAAGGCAGATTAACAAAATTACTCAGCGTAGGAGATCAGCTTACAGTTGGATACAGGGATAAGATACTGTTGCTTGATGTAATAGACCTGAACAAGGATGGTGAGGGAACCGTAACGGTTCAGACTCATTACACACTTGATGATATTATGAAGTACAGCGAGAAAGGAATGCTTGCGTGGAAATCATCAGATATCCGCAAGTATCTGCATCATATTTTCCTCCCAGGACTGGATGATGACTTTAAGAAACTTCTGACAGTACGAAAAAGCACCAATACCATAGGGGATGATACTATTGATAGAATTTTCATTTTATCTGTTGATGAAATGGTAAACGGATATGAGTATTACAGGATACAGGAGAAAACAATCAAAACAAATGGAGATGGAGAATATAAGGCATATTGGTTGAGGTGTCCGTCAGCCTGGGCGGAAACCGGTACTTGGTGCTGCGGCGGTGGTTACTACCGCAGACAGACCGGGAATAGTTCGCTTGCTGTAGCTCCATGTATGGTTATTGGAGGATAAAACGAATGTTGACATTACCGATCAAACGTATGTGGTTTGATATGATTGCGTCTGGCGAGAAGAAAGAGGAATACAGAGAGATAAAAGAATATTACGACAGCAGACTTCTGAATGCCTTTGGTGCAATATGCGTAGGCGATGAGGTGCTGCACAATGTATTACCAGAGATGGATCAGATAGAGTGGCCAGTACCAATTGTGTTCCGTAATGGATATTCAGCGGCCAGTCGGCAGATAAAAGCGATGTGTACGCTTAGTATAGGCACAGGCAAGCCGGCCTGGGGAGCTGAACCAGGGAAGAAGTATTATATATTACACATCAAAGAGATAGATAAGGAGTAACGAATGAGAGAGACGAAAGATATAGAAATGAATAGCCTGGCCGTAGAGTGTGAGGACCGTATGAGTACACATAAGGTATCAGTATACATAGACTTTACCGAACCAGTCACTCACAAAGAAGTCGAACAGTATGTTACAGAGCTTATATGTCGCGGACAGAGAGACCTTGAAAATGAAGTCAGGAGGGAAAGGCATATGAAAAAGTTGCCACCTCAGTAGGAATGCTGAACAGTATATGGTTAGGATTACAAGGGAGGAGATATATAATGCCTACCGGGACAGCCAGGGCAGCAGTCACCGAATATGATGAGATAGAGCATGCACTAGAGGAGGTGTCAAAAGTAGTGAATAAAGCATCGCAGGATTGTGGTAAAGCACTGGAGATCTATAACGGCCTGCTGGCTGTTATGAAAAAGAAAACTCCTAAGGAATACGGAGAATATCTACAGAAAAAAAGACAAGGAAAGAGGCGGTACAAGTGAAGAAGATAAATATGAGTAACTACGTAAGCGTGGACGTTATAAAAGATATGGTGTTAAAGGATCGGAAAAGAATATTTGACTCAATAAATATGCCAGAGATAGTACCCTGGCTTGAGTCAATAGGATATTTTAATGCGCCAGCATCTGCACAGTATCATGGATCCCATGAGGGCGGTTTGTATGAGCATTCATGGCGTGTGGCTGAATATCTCAGTGAAATATCAAGTGCTCTGGGATACAACTGGGACAGATGGCAGTCACCTTTTATCATAGGGTTACTGCATGATGTGTGCAAGTGCGACGAATACAAGGCAACAAAAGAAGGGTACGAATGGAACGACGAAACAAGGTATTTGGGGCATGGCGATAAGAGCCTCATAATACTCATGGGGCATGTGGATCTTACGGAGGAAGAAAAAATGTGTATAAGATACCACATGGGAGCGTACACGGATAAAAAGGAATGGAGTTATTATGGTAATGCTGTTCGTGAGTGCTCTGGAGTGCTGCTTACTCACATGGCAGATATGCTTGCAAGCCATGTAGACGATATGTAGGGGGTGTGGCAGGTGACTGATGCGGATATCAAGAAAGTGGTAAATGCTACAATTGATTCTATGCTGCGGAAGAATATGCTGCGCTATAATGATAACGTTATACTATCCTCGGTTGGGAATATTCTCACAAGATACTACGATAGCGACATGAAGGATATAACAATCAAGGACACTCTTGATAAGCTGAGTGATCATACCTACAGCGATATCCTGGCAATGTATTACAGAGATCATATGACGCTCGAGGTCATAGCCGAAAAATATAATGTTGATGTAAGCACAGTAGCCCGCAACAAGAGAAAGCTTTGTCTTGAGTTTTACAACAAGTATCCAGATATGATTGAGTTGGGATGACAGCCCATGCAGTTGCACCGGTGCAACATTTTACAGAGTCGGTATTATTACCGGCTCTTTTTATATGCCTATGGGCGCACTGGTGTTTTACATGAAAATATCTGAAAATGAGGAAAAAGGGGCATGACACCTGACAAGTATCAGGTGCATGTCCACACTATGCGGAGGTGGTTAGATGGATAAGTTACAGGATTACATCAAGCCGGAGCTTCTGGTACTGATACCGGTGCTTTATATCTTAGGTTTGATGCTCAAGAAGACAGAGAAGATTAATGACAAGTATATCCCGGTGATGCTCGGAATTATAGGCATAGTGCTCAGTGCAATATATGTGGCAGCAGTCAGCGGCATATGTCTCATGAGCGTGTTTACGGCGGTCACGCAGGGAATACTTGTAGCAGGGGCAGCAGTATATGTGAATCAGCTTGTTAAGCAGAATAAGGAGTAGGAATGACAGATACAATCATCGTCGGCCTGCTCAGCCTGGCTGGTACATGTATAGGATCACTTAGCGGACTGAGGATGACAAGCTATCGGATAGAGCAGCTTGAAAAGAAAGTTGATAAGCATAATAACTTTGCAGAGCGCATCCCAGTCCTCGAGGAAAAGATAGAGGTTGCTAACAAGCGAATACACGACCTTGAAAGACATGAGGAGAATGAACATGCTTAAGTGCTTATTAACAAATAATGGCTGCTATAAAGAGGCGAAGAGGATGACTCCTGTGGGAATCATCATACATTCTACAGGGTGTAACAATCCAAACCTCAGAAGATATGTGCAGCCGGATGATGGCATCATCGGATACAACATATATCAGAACGACTGGAATCATCCTGAGACCGATGTGTGTGTACATGGATTTGTAGGCAAGACATTGAAGGGTGACGTTAGATTTGTTCAGACACTGCCGTGGAATTTCCAGTGCTGGGGTTGTAGTAGCGGCTGGAAGGGCAGCTACAACAGAGGATATATACAGATTGAGGTCTGTGAGGATGATCTTACGGATGAGAAGTATTTTGAGAAGGCTTTTGCAGTTGCCATGGAAGTCACAAGATACCTGATGAAACAGTACAACATCAGTATCAACAATGTCATATCGCACAAGGAGGCACATGATAGAGGCTATGCATCCGACCATGTGGATTGCAATCATTGGCTTGCTAAGTTTGGAAAAAATATGGACTGGTTCAGGCAGCAGGTCAAGAAGGGGCTTACAACTACGACCACGAAAAAGCCTACAACATTAACAACGAATAAAACGACAACTACAACATCATCGTTTAAGTCGTACAGGGTAAAGGTAACGGATCCGGCTCTTAATATCCGTGCCGGTGCCGGAACAAATTACAAGGTGAATGGAATGATAACGGATATGGGAGTGTATACGATCATCGCTGAAAAAAGTGGAACAGGAGCGAAGAAATGGGGACGGCTTAAGAGCAAAGCCGGCTGGATTGCCCTCGATTATACACGGAAGATATAAAGGGGTGAGGCCATGGACGAGCCAAAGCTCAAGCCGCAGCTCAAGCTGATGGCCACATACTACATTGGTGAGTGTGCCGGCAATGCAGAACAGTCTGCGATTCGTGCCGGCTACTCGAAGAAGTATGCAAGAGGTAATGCATATAAGCTTATAGCGAGACAGGATGTGCAACAGTACATAGCATATCTCAGATATCTGCAGAGTGTTAATCCTACAAGCCCTATCTTGCATATAGCTACAATCAATGAGATTCAGGGATTTTGGACAAATGTAATGGACTCAAACAGGTACGACATTAAGGACAGGCTGAGAGCATCAGAGCTTTTAGCTAAGAGCATAGGAGCATTCGATGAATTCTAGGACATTATCAGACTTCTATCACTCGAGAGAGTGGCAGAAGTTTACATATGTAGTTAGAAGTGAAAGAGTAGATGATAAAGGACAGATCATATGTGAATACTGTCACAAGCCGATCACGAAGGCTTATGACTGTATTTGCCATCACAAGATATATCTGACCGAAGATAACTACAGGGATGTGTCAGTATCTCTGAATCCGGACAACATAATGCTTGTGCATCACAGATGCCATAATGTGATTCACGATAAACTTGCCAGCAGGCGGGCAGTATATCTTGTATATGGATCGCCACTTGCGGGCAAGACCTCCTACGTCGATAGTGTTAAGTCTGCCGGTGATCTTATCGTAGACATGGACCGCATCTGGTTGTGCGTTTCGGGATGCGAGCCATATGTTAAGCCGGCAAGACTTAACGCTGTTGTGTTTGGTGTGAGAGACTATCTGCTTGACTGCGTTAAGTACAGGACAGGCAAATGGCAGAATGCGTATATAGTTGGAGGCTATCCGCTAATAAGCGAACGAGACCGCCTGTGCCGTGAGCTTGGGGCGCAGGAAATATATATAGACACAGGTAAGGAAGAATGTATATCACGTCTGTATTCGGATAATTCCAGAAATACGGAGTTGTGGCAGAAATACATAAACGATTGGTGGGAAAAATACTCCCCCCCACCTGAGCTGTGATTGGCCCCCTGATGGGGACTGTTGGGGGGTGGTAATTTTCACCGAAAACCGAAAAATGAGATTTTCGGTTTTGAAAATGCATGAAAAGAGCAGAAAGGAGAGCAAAAGTGGCTGTATATGGTTTTGATGAGGCTTTAAACAAGGTGGAGGTACTCACGGAGAAGGACTTTGGAGATGACTCAGCGTATGGCTGTGTGGTGCCTTGTAAACCTCACAACATTAGAATAATAAAAACATCCCTCTCGGTTGCAAAAGGAATTGAGCCAGGGAAAACGGGAACCGCAAACGCTATAGGAATTGGCAAGATAGGAGAATTATTTGTCAACCCTCTTTCAGTAACGGTACTTGTGTCAGGAAAGTGTAATACACAGGATTTAGAAGCAGCATCGGTCAATTTTTGCTCGGGTGTAACGATGGATATAAGCGGCAAGTATAGTGTCACTGCATATGCTTACAATGCTGGATCAGCCAAAACAACTATATCTCATGACTGCGATGTTTTGATAGTAGGAGAATGTGATTAATTTGGGTAGAAAAGAAGAGTTGATAAAGCTGACAGGTAATAGCAGTGAGCTCATGGAACAACTTGTTGACGAGATATTGTACATGGAAACTCAGCTTAAATATTACAGGTCACTGCCACAGATTCGGGTCGATAAGGAAAGGCCTGAGAGACAGCGTGCCACTCCGGCGGCGAAGCTCTACAAGGAGACAATGCAGCAATACACAAACTGCATCAAGATCATTGCGAAATGTGCTGGATTTGATGCTGACGACGAAGAGTCGCCTCTTAGAGCGTGGGCGAGGAAGTTTCTTGATAAATGCTGATACAGAATAAACCGATATGGACACCGGACAATAGTAACTTACTCCGGTACAAAGAACTTTGTGAGATTGGAACATACATCATCGGCGAGGATCTGAAGACACAGCTTGTGAATTTGTCTGAAGACCTGAAGACCGGTGAGTATATATATGATACAGAAGATGCTCTTCTTAGAATAAATTTCATGGAGAATTGTGTCAGGCTCACAAAATCGCCGTTCTATAACCAAGCCATGGTCCTTATGGACTGGCAAAAGGCACTCATCGAAGCTGCATACAGCTTCAAAATGCCTGATACCGGGTTTGACCGGTTTAAGAGAGTGCTGCTTGAGATAGCAAGAAAAAACGGCAAAACAGAGACATGTGCAGGCCTGGCATTTGCGGAACTTATAGTTGGAAATCCTGGATCAGATATAGTCGCATCCTCGAATGATGATGCTCAGGCAAATATTACATATAATGCCGTGGATGTTATGAGGCTGCTTGTTGATCCGAAGAGCCAGGACACCTGGAAAAATCAGTTTGGAATATCCAATCTGAACAATGGATCAAAGATGACCAAGCTCACGGACCGTACAAGAAATAAGGAAGGACGCAACATTGATTTTGCTGTGGTCGATGAAGTTCATGAGATGAAACAGAATGTCATTGTGAAGTCAATAGAACAGTCCCAGAGTATTAAGGATAATCCAAAACTATGGTTGATCACGACAGATGGATTTGTATTTGAGGGATTCCTTGATGATGAGCTTAAGAAAGCTCATGCAGCTATATACCGTGAAGATGATTCGATGGCAAGCAAGCGAAGACTTGACTGGCTATACACACAGGATTCGGAGATGGAGATCTGGACAAATCCAAAGAGCTGGTACAAGTCGAACCCTACACTTGGAATGGTGAAAAAACTTGAATATCTTGAGGAACAGGTTGAACTTGCAAAGAAGTCAAAGGCAGACCGTATATTCGTGCTGTCGAAGGATTTTAACATTAAGCAGAATGGTACAGAGAGCTGGCTCAATATTGAGGATTACACATACAAGGCGGTATATGACATTGAAGATATGCGAGGAGCTATTGCCCTTGGAATGGTCGATCTTGCGGAGACAACAGATCTATGCTGCGCAAAGGTGCTCATGATGAGACCAGGCGATGACACAAAGTATATATATACAAAGTATTTCATCCCACGGCAAAAACTGGACGCCGATAAGGACGATCATAAAGCGGGTGCCCGCTATAAGGAATGGGCGGACGCCGGATATATAGCAGTATGCCAGGATAACGAGATAGATCTTGCGGTAGTGGCAGATTGGTTCTATCAGTTGTACAAGGACTATAAGATCAGGATTATATATTGCGGTTACGATCAGAGGTTTTCCAAAGACTGGATAGAGAGAATGTCCATGTATGGCTGGACAAGAGAAGGCAAAGAGCTTGAGATGGTGCTGCAGAATGCGGCGACACTGAACAATGCACTGAGACTTGTCGAGGCTGACTTGAAGAGCCGTCTGATCAACTATAACGAGAATCCGGTAGATAGATGGAACTTTAAAAACTCGTGTCTGAAGATGGATGATAAGCGTCAGGCACTGTGTATCAAGACTAACGATGAAAATAAGATAGATGGCTCGGTAACACTCATAGGTGTATATGAGATGTTTCGCCGACATAAGAGTGAATTCCTGTCAAGGGTGAATAAGAAAGGTAAGTAGAATGGGCTGGTTTAATAACCTGATTAGAAAGAAAAAAACAAATACATATCTTGCAGATATGCTAAGTGGATATGCACCTATATATAGCCAGTTTGGACAGGATATATACGCAAGTGACGTAGTACAGCAGGCTGTGAGCTGCATCGTCCAGGAATGCATTAAGCTGATCCCCAAGCACATAAAGACCAAGGGATCAGATATCATCCCGGTAAACAGTGACATACAGCGGTTATTAAGGCAGCCAAATGAATTGATGACTACAGCAGATTTTATTGAAAAGTTCATGTGGAATCTGATGCTGAATTATAACAGTTGGATAATCCCGACATTCTACACCTGGAAGGATGCGAACGGAAAGGAGCAGAGGAAGTACACCGGTTTATATCCGGTGCTTCCGACCAGTGTTGAATGGCAGCAGGACAAGGACAACACCCTGTATGTCAAGCTTGGATTTGCAAATGGCTATGAGATGACATTGCCATACAGTGAAGTGATACATATCAGATATAGATATAGTGTCAATGAACTCATGGGCGGAAATGAAGCTGGCCAACCGGATAATCAAAGCTTGTTGAAGACTCTGCAGATCAATCAGGACCTTCTTGAAAGTGTGAGCAGGGCAGCCAAGAGAGGGATGAACATAACAGGAATAGTTAAGTTCAACACATACATGGATGATGACAATGCGACAGAGACGGCGCTGAAGAATTTTGAGAAGAAGATCAATCAGAGTTTGAGCGGATTTCTTCCTCTCGATCTGAAGACAGAATATACACCTATTACCCCGGACATTAAGCTCATTGATCCAGATACCTTGAAATTTGTCGATGAGAAGATCCTGAGAAATTATGGCACATCTATCCCGATCCTTACAGGCGATTATACAAAAGCTCAGTATGAGGCTTTTTTCCAGAAAGCTATAGAACCTATTGTTGTAAAAGTAGGGCAGGCGTTCACTAAAACCATTTTCACTCCTGGGGAGAAAGCAAGAGGCCATGAGATCCGGTTCTATACGAAGACTCTTGAGTTCATGACGACGGATCAGGTAATTGAGATGGTAAGAATCCTAGGTGATTCGGGCGACCTTTATGCAAATGAAAAGAGAAATGCATTTGGCTTTGAACCACTTGCAGAGCTCGAAGGTAAGAGAATGCAGTCGCTTAATTATATTGACGTCAACAAGGCGTGGATATATCAACAGAAGAAACTTGGAGGGCAGAACGATGAGAAAAAGTGATACAGAAAAAATGACTGTAACAAGGGCATATGATTTTGAAGTCAGGGCTAAACACGATGACGAGCACGGATATTATCTGGAAGGTCGCCCGATCATATATGGCAGCAGAACAGACCTTGGCTACTTTGATGAGATCATAGAACCTGGTGCGCTGGATGGGGCTGATCTTAGAGACGTCAGATTCCTTGTGAATCACAACACGAACATGATCCCTTTGGCCAGGTCGAGGCGGAATAACAAGAATTCGACAATGCAGATGAGTGTTGACGATAAAGGAATGCACATCAGGGTTAATCTCGATGCGGAGAGAAATACTGATGCAGCAAATCTGTACAGTGCAGTTGAGAGAGGAGACATAAGCGGCATGTCGTTTATGTTTACCATAGATGATGAGGAGTGGGAGAATCTTGAAAGTGATCATCCCCTCAGACACATCAGGAAGGTGAGTAGTGTGTTTGAAGTATCTGCGGTAACCTTCCCGGCGTATGAAGCTACTGAAATCTCAGCAAGAGCGAAGGAGACGCTGGATAGTGTCAAATCCACGCTGGACAGCGTGAGGGCTAAGTCGGAGGAGTCTGACACGGATTTGGAGCTTGCAAAGCTGAAAGCAGAGATTCTTTACAAATAAGGAGGCAAAGAAAAGATGAAGAAAGAATTAAGGATTTACTTACAGAAGACTATTGATGCGAAGAACAAGAGAGCCACAGAACTCAAGGATCGTATCAAGACAGCTACTACAGCTGATGAAGTTCGCAGCCTTGGAGATACTTTAGATGAAGTACTTACAGAGCTTGAGGATGCAAAGGCACAGCTTGCAGAACTTGATGATGAAGGAGATGATGGTAACTCCGGAGATGATGGTGACAATTCCAGGGCACAGATACCTGCTAATGCTGAACTCCGTGGGGGCACACCGATTGCTGCATTTGCAACAAATAAGAGATCTGATGAAAAAATAGATCGTCATGATACCTTGGAGTATCGTAGTGCGTTCATGGAGTACGTGTGTAGGGGTGTAGAAATCCCACATGAACTCAGAACTGATGCAGTGACAGGCGTAACAGATGCCAGCGCAGTTATACCGACATCGCTCATGCACGAGATCATCACGAAGATGGATGCTTACGGAAATGTATATAAGATCATCCGCAAGTTGAATGTTCAGGGAGGTATTGCGATACCTGTTCTTTCTCTTAAGCCGGAGGCTACATGGGTTGGAGAGGGAAAGTCTGATTCACAGGAAGTCAAGGCTGATGAGAAGGTTACATTCTCTTATTTTGGTGTGGAGTGTAAGATTGCTCAGACACTCCTTGCCAACGTGGTTACCCTTGAGGCATTCCAGGCACTGTTTGTACCTCTTGCTACAGAGGCTATTGTTAAGGCAGTAGAGATAGCGGTATTTAAGGGCAACGGAACATCACAGCCTCTTGGTATCCTTACAGATGCTAGGATTCCGAAGGCAAATATTATAACAATGACACCGTCAGAGTTCGCATCCTGGGAGGGATGGCATAAGAAGGTCAAGGCAAAAATGAAGAAAGCGTATAGGAGTGGTACGTTCTTCATGAATCAGTCGACTTTCGACGGACATATAGACGGCATGGTTGATAAGAACGGACAGCCTATCGGAAGGACTAACTACGGCATCAATGGCGAGGAATCATACCGCTTCTTGGGAAAGAATGTTGAGACTGTCGAGGATGATCTCATATCATCGTGGGATGATGCTGCTAAGGGTGATGCTGTTGCAATATTTTTCAAGGGCACAGACTATGCAATCAACACAAACATGCAGATGACCACAGTCAAGTGGGTTGATCATGACACCAACGAGGTGAAGAACAAGTGCATCATGATTGTTGATGGAAAACTCATTGATCCAAATGGTGTACTTATCATAAAGAAAGGCGAGGAGCCGACATCATCAACACAGAAAACAGAAACAACACAGCCGGAAGAAAATAAGGCTGAGTAAGGAGTAGCAATGACCAGAGAAGACCAGCTTACCGCTTGTAAAGAATCAATGAATATAACAGGTTCATATCAAGACGCCCGCATAGGCAGACTCCTTGATGAAGTCAAGCAGATGCTGGTTGACGCTGGTGCGTCGGAGGAACTTGTTAATTCGGATGAGGCGATAGGAACAATATGCTGCGCTGTCGATGATCTCTTTAACTACAAAAAACTGAGTGAGTACACGCATATGCGTATAGTGAATCTTGGCTGTAGAAAGACATGCAGAAAGGCGGAGACATGAAAGCATATACACCAAATCTGCCGTATGCCGTGCCGGCAGAGCTTATGACGCCATCTTATGAAAAGGTCAAAGGAACTAACAAGAAAATATTCACAAAAGTTGATGATATCTATATCAGCTTTAAGACTTTTGGCGGCACAGAGACACAGGACAATGGGGTTATTGCTGTAGAGGATACGGCCACGGTGGAAACCTGGTATAGGCCAGACATTACATCTGCATCAAGGATAAGGGTGTATGGCAAGGATTATGAAGTCCTTGGCACACCTGAAAATATCAACATGGCGAATACTTACCTAAAGGTCAAGGTTAAGGCTGTGAAAGGCGGTGCGTGATGGCAAAAAGCAGAAACCGGATAGGGCTTGAGTTTGAAGGATTTGAGGACATAGTGGCCCAGCTTGACAGCCTTGAAGGCGATGTTAAGAAGGCCACGGAGGAAAGTCTCAAGGTTGCTAATCAGATTGTAGCTGAAAGGCTTACACCTATCATGGAAAAACATAAGCAGACCGGTAGAACCCTTGGCTCGATTCGTGATAATTATCCAATCGAATGGGAGGGTTTAACAGCTTCAACCAAGGTTGGATTTGATTTTGCGGAAGGCGGGCTTACGTCAATATTCCTGATGTATGGTACACCGACGATGCGTCCGGTGCAGGGCTTGAAAAATGCTGTGTATGGCAGAAAAACAAAGAATATGATAGCTGAGGAACAGAAAAAGATCTTTTCAGAAGCTATACATAAGAGAATGGGAGGCTGATATGGAAGATATATTGATAAGCATTCTCGAAAGCGTAGGGTATGAGGCATACAGACAGGGGAGCTTCACTGATGGTGATAAATACCCGGAACATTTCTTTACATTCTGGAATAACTCATCAGAAGAGGCTGGTTATTATGACAACACGGCAACGATGGAAGTACAGGATTTTGATGTCAATTTTTATTCAGTTGATCCTGAAAAAACATACTCAGTCCTGCGTGCAGCAAAAAAGAAGCTCAAGGAAAAAAGTTTTATAATTTATGACTCCGGGCATGATGTGGGCAGTGACAGGCCGACACACACAGGAAGAGGTATCGGAGTCTTATACATGGAGGATTAAGCAATGAACGATAAGGTAATAGAATTCCGTGGCGTTGACATGCTCTGCATAGCGGAGGTTAAGTGTGACGACAACAGCACAGAGGCGGAACATGGATATGTAACAGGCGACTGGGAGCCGCTTGCTCCGGTAGCAGAAGTCAGCAAGACGGTGGAGACGAGCTCCGAGTCAAAGTATTATGACAATCAGCCTATGCTTGTCATCAGCTCTGAGGGGCCTGATACGATCACTTTGACTACTTCAGTTCCTGAGCTTGATATGTATGCAAAGATTACAGGTAAGTCCTTTGACAAGGGGTCAGGGATGCTTGTAGAAGGTGATAGAGATACCACATATTATGCGCTTGGCTACAGGACGAAGGGTACAGATGGTAAGTATAGGTATGTAGTAAGACATAAAGGCACATTTGCAATCCCTGACGAGACATCCCAGACAGAGGACAATGGCACTACGTCAAATAACCAGTCGCTTACATTTACCGCAATCAGGACGAAGCATAAGTTTGAGCACGGAAAGCTTGAGGATGGTAAGTGGAAGAAGTGTTCTGTCAAGGGAATAGTCATTGACGACCGATACAAGGATGTTGATGAGGATGAGTTCTTCAAGAAAGTACATACTCCGGACAGTTGGATCGAAGCTTCTCAGGCGACAGTAGATCAGGCGGAATCACATCAGTAAATCATGTTTACAAACGGCGTGGAGGGGTATACTCTTCACGCTTATTAATAGGAGGATAAGATGGATATAACAATTAAAGTATATGAGAAAGATAAAAAGACGGTAAAGAAGGAGTGCAAGGCAGATACCGTTGACTTGGAGTTTGGCACTGTCAGAAGGCTCATGGCCCTGTTTGATTACAAGAATCTCGATAATGCCACACTGCTCTCACTGATATTCGAAGAATGGAATGATCTTGTATCAATCCTTTCTGAAGCTTTTCCAGACATGGAAAATGACGACTGGGATCATGTCAAGATGAAGGAGCTCCTTATCGTAATTAAGAATATAGCTGTAGTTGCTATAAAGGATATGCTCAGTATCCCGACAGACCCAAAAAACTAGATGAGGGGGAAGATATCCCCCTTGATGAGACACTTTTTTTGATCATAAATAATTTGTGCGTATTATATCCAGGGCTTAATCCGCTGACGCTCACTAAAACATCATATCACGATGTACTTGTGATGTATGCAGACGTGAGGCGGATGCAGATCCGGGAGGCACAGACAAAGGACAAGCCGAGACGACGCAGAGCGAGTGATGATGCAGGCTGGTGGTAATGCAATGATTGGCGAAGAAGACAGACGAAGCGACAACTAAATTTAAAGTAGACATCAGTGATCTGACTAAAAATATCACGGCAGCAAAGAAGCAGATGGCTCTGGCATCTGCAGAATTCAAGAACTCTACAGCGGGACTGGACAACTGGTCTAAAAGTGCTGATGGGGTGAGCAGTAAGCTGACCCAGCTCGGCAAGAATCTGCAGTCACAGAGAAGTATATTAACGGACTATCGTAAGCAGTATGAGCTCACTAAAAATCAGTACGGAGAGAACTCAAAGGCTGCAGTCGATCTCAAGATCAAGATCGAGAATCAGGAAGCAGCGATTAAAACCACTGAAAAAAGTATTGATAAGTACAATAATGTGCTTGCCGAGCTTACGCAGGAGCAGAACAAGACTGTATCTGCAACAGATCATCTCTCAGAAACAATCAACGCTCAGGAGAAGAGCCTTACTGATATCAAGAAAGAATATGCATCTGTAGTATTGACACAGGGTAAGAATTCGGAAGCGGCAAAGAATCTTGCAAAGCAGATAGATGATCTGTCAACAGATCTGTCAGACAACAAGAAAGCATTAAAAGATGCTAATGATGCGGCAGACGCACTCGACAACAGTTATGATGATCTTGAAGATGGTGCCAGAGATGCAGGAGCAGCGGCAGAGGAATCCAGCGAAGGATTCACTGTGATGAAAGGTGTGTTGGCAAATCTTGTTGCTGAAGGAATTCGCAAGGCGCTTGACGGACTTAAGGATCTTGCTGCAGATGCACTTGAGACCGGAAGAACTTTTGAATCTTCTATGAGCGAAGTCCAGGCTATATCCGGGGCAACAGGTGAAGACCTGAAACTCCTGTCGGACACAGCAAAAGAATTTGGAGCATCTACGGTATTTAGCGCAAGCGAGTCAGCGGACGCATTAAAGTACATGGCTCTCGCCGGCTGGGATGCACACCAGAGTACAGATGCACTGGGAGGTGTACTTAACCTTGCGGCGGCATCAGGCATGGATCTGGCCAAGGCATCTGACATGGTGACGGACTACCTGTCTGCATTTGGTATGCAGGCAAAAGACAGTGCGTATTTTGCCGACCTGCTTGCTTATTCGCAGAGTAATTCAAATACATCAGCCGAACAGCTTGGCGAAGCCTATAAGAATTGTGCTGCCAATCTCAATGCTGCCGGACAGGACATTGAGACAACTACAAGCCTTCTTGCAATGATGGCAAATCAGGGACTTAAGGGCTCCGAAGGTGGAACAGCTCTTACAGCAGTCATGCGAGATATGACTGCTAAAATGAAAGATGGAGCTATTGCCATCGGCGATACAAATGTCCAGGTCATGGACGCTGAGGGAAACTACAGAAATCTTACTGATATTTTGAAAGACGTCGAGAAAGCCACGGATGGCATGGGTGATGCTCAGAAGGCCACAGCTCTTGCGTCAACGTTTACCTCAGATTCAATTAAGGGTCTGAACCTTATCCTTAATGCAGGGGTAAGCAATGCAGAAGACTTCGAGAAGCAACTGAGAAAATGCAGCGGCTCCGCTGAGAACATGGCAAATGTCATGAATGACAACCTTGAAGGCGACCTGAAGGCTCTGAACAGTGCTTACGAAGATCTTGGTATTACTATATATGAATCTGCTACAGGCTCAATGCGAGAGTTTGTGAAGGAAGTTACTAATGATCTTATGCCAGCCATCAAAGATTCTATTACTGGTGTGGAAGGCGCGGACGAAGCGCTTGGAGAGGCTGTCAGCAATCTGATACTTATGGCACTTGATGAAGTAACATCAATGCTGCCAAGGGCTGCAAATCTCGGTATATCCATTGCAGGCAGTCTTATACAAGGAGTGCTTGATTCCTTACCTGATATAGCAGATGCGGCAATAGACATGGCATCCGAGATATTATCCGGACTGTCAAAACAGCTTCCGAAAATAGCAACCAAGGCAGCAGATGTGGTGCCTCAGATCATTACTGCTATCCTGGCCAAGCTGCCTGACCTCATAGCTGCAGGCATAACGCTTGTGCAAGGGCTGGTGTCAGCTCTTCCTCAGATCATAGATTCACTGGTCGCTGCGACTCCTCAGATTATCCAGGCGCTGATAGACGGGCTTTTATCTGGCTATCAGGCTTTGACCGATGGGGCTATATCCCTCTTAATGGCGATAGTTTCGGCGGTGCCTCAGATCATAGATTCGCTGGTCGCTGCGCTGCCTCAGATTATAGATTCAGTGATATCTGGACTTCTTGGCGCTATACCACAGCTCCTGGAGGCTTGCATATCGTTCTGGATGGCCATCATAGATGCGTTGCCTCAGATCACAGTTGCCATCATAGATGCGCTGCCTCAGATCATAACGACCATCATAGAGGTGCTGATCGAGAACATACCTTTGCTCTTAGACTGTGCGGTCGAACTGTTCATGACACTTGTCCAGGCCATTCCACAGATCATATTAGAGCTTAGAAAGTCTGTCCCTCAGATAATAGCATCTATCATGATGTCCCTTGCTAAATTAGGACCAAAACTGGCCACATTTGGCGGGGAGATACTTGCAAAAGTAATAGCTTGGTTTGGCGATATGGTTGCTAAGGCTGCTGAGTATGGACTGAAATTCGTCAATGGACTTGCTGAAAAAATAGAAAGCATCCCAGGCGAACTCAAGGACATATTCGATAAGGGAATACAAAAGGTTGTTGAGTTTGGCGGCAACCTCAAGGAGAAGGCCAAGGACGCCGGAAGAAAATTTGTTGATACTATAAAGGATGCGATAAAGGGGCTGCCTGACGATGTCAAGGACATTGGAGGGCATTTCATCGAAGGCTTTTGGGATGGAATAACAGACAAATTTGGCTGGCTGACAGATAAGCTCGAAGGATTTGCCGATGGCGTCATGGACAAACTCAAGAACTTCTTTGGCATACATTCACCATCGAGAAGAGCCAGAGACGAAATTGGAAAATTCCTTGATCTTGGTGTGGCGGATGGTGTGGATCTGTACAAGCATAAAGTGTATGAATCTTTGAGGCGAATAGTAGACGAGGCAAAGAGTGTCACAGATGAAGGCTTTAACCTTGACGATGTAAAGAAACATATGCCGAGACCAAAGTCAGGAGGTGGAGGAGAAGGCGGATCAACCACGAATAATACCACTACATACAACTTTGTGCAGAACAATACCTCACCAAAACCACTGAACCGCCTTGAAATATACAGACAGACAAAGAATCTTATCGATCCAAGGAAGCCGGAGGTGTCATAGATGTATCAGATTGCTATACAGAATGCGACAGGTGACAGGTTAGAGCTGACGGAGAATAAGGACTATATAGTTACCGCATCGGGATTGTCTCCGGAAAATGCAAACATTGTCACTGCAACAGTGGCAAATATGCCCGGTGCAAAGTACATAAGCTCGAAAAAGCAAAAGAGAAATATAGTCCTTATGATATATCCACAGCGTGATATAGAGACAAGCAGAATCAATCTGTATAAGTACATATCTACAGGTGCATGGATCAGGGTGTTTTTTAGGAATGGTACAAGAAATGTATATATAGATGGATATGTGGAATCGTTTGAAACAGATCTATTTGCCCGGACACAGGTAGCGCAGGTTAGTATCCTGTGTCCGGTTCCAGCGTTCATTGATGCGCAGGAGATGACAGTTGTCAATTCTGTTTCCACACCAAAATTTTCGTTCCCATTCTATACACTGATCGCATCAAATCTCGTGCCAGGAGGAGCGGGGCTTGATGACATCAGATGTGAACTTATAAATATGACAGATACGACATTGATACTTAATTCAGACAAACTCGAAGAGAGTACATTAGGGTAAGTTGCACCGGTGCAACTGAAAATGGAGGTATGACTATGTACAAGAAGCAGAACTTTCGGCCTGGGGAAGTGCTATCGGCTGCACAGATGGACCACATAGAAGAAGGACTTGTTGAGATAGAAAAAAATGTTATTGAGACACTTGAAGATGTAAAAAAACATGTCAGTGATGTCAAAGAAAGGCTTGCGGACGTCATCACTGAGAAGGGAGTGCCGACCGCAAGCAATGAATCTTTTGATGATATGATTGCTAATGCGAAAAAAATTAGTACAGGAGCGTATGGGATGATTATTAATACATCTTTATATACAAAACCATATGGGTATGTATGCGGCATATATGGATTATTGCCAACAGAAACGGAGGTTAGTTGATGGGATATACTGTACAAAGAATAAGGCTGGGAAAAAAAGAGGCGGATTCAACGTTTTACAATGCGGACGTAAACGACGTAAAAATGCAGGAGATTGCGGCAGCCCTTGGCATGAAACTAAATATTGTAGAGTCTAACACTACGTGGATATTATACATGGGAGATGATGAGCACAACACAACAGGTTTTAAGTTTAGTCTTTCTGGAGTTAATCTGATTATGACAACTGTGATTCAGGGGGCTACTCCGTCCGCATCTACATATTGTTATTCGTATAACATGAGTTTGACTAGATCAGCCAATAGTGGTGCGGCTAATGCATTTTTGCATTTTGTATCATGCAAAGAAGGAGTGGTATTCGGAATTGGAATATTCAGTGAGGGATCTAACATTACTGATCTATTACATATCGTATTGCCTGCAAAAGATCTAAAAACAAATGAAGATAGAATAGCTTATATGTCATTCACTTCTGCTAGGTACATCATTTATTCTGATGTAGACGAGACATCTTATTATGCTCAGGCTTGGAGTCAGGATAGCAACATACATGACGTGGTAAGTCTTGCTCAATATGTGTATCCTGCAGGGTATCTCGTAATTCCATCAGCATACTATATATTAGCTGGGCCAGATGTTGCATCAGGTGCTTCTGGTGAAAGTTTTATTATAAATGACCAAGAGTATTTCATTCCAGGCAATACAAGTTCAATTTGGAGAATAGCAATAGAGCTACCAAATTCAGAACAGTAATAAAATCAAGAATTGAGAGGGAAAATGAACAAAAAATACACTTGCATGAAGGAAAATCCCCTTGGTGAGATTGATACAATGTGCGAAATATCACTCTCTTCAGATGCTGTATTAAGAATATATGATGTAATAAAGGTAAAAGGATCATATGTAATGTGTGGCTGGGTCTGGTCAGATACGGATAAATTTACGTCTGTAACGGTGGGTCAGTTTATAAAAAAGATAGAGCTCCGGAAAGGCTGGAACAAAGTGAAACTTGCTTTTGATGCAAGTAATAGGTGTTCGGTTAATATTTGCCTCACGAGCGGCACATACAGGATATATCATCTTGTAGTAAACGCTGGAGACATAGTGTGCGATTATGATAATGCATCTTTGACAAAGTATATTGTATTTGGAATATATGATCAAAATATGGAGGCATCTATATATAACGAGTCAGATGATGAGATAGGCTTTATATGCAGAATGCAGTTCAATGCTACTGTAGTCGACCCTAAAATATATATGATAGAGACGGGTGAATATATCGAAATTAAAGGAAGCTATAACAAAGGCGAGGTCATTGAGATAGATTCACACACGGGGCGTAAGTCGATCAAAGGAATATATCATAATAAAACACGAAATCTTATCAATAAGATGACGGCGTCATCAAGCTGGTTAAGCCTGCGCCCTGGAATAAATCATGTTGGTCAGACTGCAAATGAGGGGCGTGAACATATTTGTACTAATATAATCTATACGAACGAATATGAAGGAGTATAAATGGACATATACGTATTAAATCAGGACAACGAGAGGCTTGATATAATAGACACGTACCAGAGTGCAATATGGCACTTGAAATATTATGATGCGGGTGAGTTTGAGCTCTATATAGCTGCGGATGATTATATGATACAACTACTCAGAAAAGGAAATAGACTTGTGAGGGATGTAGATATATCTGCAGATGGATCTTTGCATCATGTAATGCTCGTCCAGAAAGTTAACCTCTCTACAGATGATGAGGATGGTGATTATCTTATCGTTACCGGCTATGATCTGAAGTCTATAATCGGCCAAAGAATCATCTGGAATCAGACTGTGCTCTCTGGAACAGTTGAAAACGGTATTAAGAAGCTGCTGAATGAGAATGTAATTTCTCCGTCGGACTCTGATCGAAAGATATCCAACTTCAAGCTTGATTTTAAAGATGTATGTAATGATGTGTTGCAGCAACAGCTCACTGGTGACAATTTGCTTACCGCAGTCACGACAATTTTAACCGAATATGGGGTTGGCTGGGATATATACATAGATTCACAGGGGTATTACACAATGACCTTATACAAAGGCAAGGATAGATCTATAGAGCAGGACGATATCCCACATGTCGTGTTCAGCTCTAAGAACGAAAATATCATTGATGATACGTATTCGATTGATTATACAAAGTATACAAATGTTGTGCTTGTAGCGGGAGAGGGAGAAGGTACAGCACGTAGGCGGGCTGTGTCAGGAAAGGCTAAAGGGCTGGACCGGTACGAAACGTATAAGGATGCAAGGGATGTGTCGTCGAACAATGGAGACGTATCGGATTCAGAGTATCAGAATATGCTGCAAGCTGCCGGCGCAAAGCTGATTGCAGAATCAGGATTTGTAGAGAAATATGAAGGAAGCATAGAGACCGGTAGCATATATGAATATGGCAGTGATTATAGGTTAGGAGATGTAGTTACTGTAATAAACAAGTATGGCATATCAGCAAACCCGAGAATAACAGAGGTGATAGAAAGTGTAAGCGATGGCGGAGTAACTATAGTACCTACATTGAGCACATGGATAGGAGATTAGGACAGGATGATAAAATACGGATTTTTTGATGCGGTGACAGCAGACAACGGACAGCCAGATAGGATATATTCAAGTGACGATGTTAACAGCTTCTTTGATGGGGTATTATCCGAAGGTGTGTTTGAAAGATATGGCAACGCTTTCAGGGTTACACAAAATACAGATGCAAATATGCAGATTATCATTGAGTCAGGCAAAGCCATTGTGGCTGGACACTGGATTAAGTCTGATGCATTTGAATACTTGAATATATCTGCAGCGCACCCGGTTAAGGATAGATATACAAGAGTGGTTATCAGATATGATCGCACAGCAAGATCAATAGAACTTGTTACAATCGATGGCGAACCGGATGAGTCGCCAGAGCCACCTGAAGCAACGCAGACAACAGACATATATGATCTTGTAATTGCAGATGTATTGGTTAAGGCTGGCACAGATGGCATCACAGATGACGATATTATCGATAGACGATCGTATGTGACATTTATTCCTGCGGCGGCAAAAGTGAACTATAGGCGATACAAGTATAATCATACATCTAAGGTGACAGAGATACCTGTACCAGATCACTATGGATACACCTTTGACACTAATTTGCAGATATACATTAACGGTGTACTTGCAGATGTAGATGATTACACTATCGAACTTACAGAAGACACTGATAGCGGATATAAGATAGTGTTTAACAACACCCTGAATGCCGATACGAGAATAGAGGTCGTGATGATATCGTAGGGGCAAAAAAGGGGCAAAATTTTGAAAAGGTTTGATACAGTCCTGGATAAAAGACACTTGAGAAAGTGTGTATTTAAGCCATTTTGATACACTTTGATATAGCGAAGGAAAAATATAACTTTATACCAGCGGTGTAATGACAAATAATTATATTTGTGGTAGAGTACAGTTTAGGTGGTCAAATAAAAGAAGAAAATCAGGACACACCAATAAAAAATGACTTAGGAAAAGGAACCCGGAAGGGTAGTCAGGAAAGGAAAGAATCATGTTAAGTATAGTTTTCGCTAAATACATAACCCGAGAGTTTAATAGTGATGTGGCAGGGAATACTTTACATACAGATGATAAGCTGCGTGAACATATGTACTCATATGGTACAGGGCGAGAGCGTACGGAACATGATCATACAAATATGCTGACCTGAATGATCTGAGCAAATACATAACAGATCAGATAGGTTTCGATAGACTGAGATCAGCCAGATCTATCAGCATTTATAGATTGGAATCATGATGTACGAAAAAGCGTCCATCCATGTGAGTATTATAGAAGTATTCATGTGGATGGGCGTTTTTTGCGTGTTTTTTAACTCGTCTTTGTGAAGAAGAAATCTGTCACAATTGTAGCAATGCAGATGAGATGAGAATTTTGGGAGGGAAGTATTATGTGTAATGTACCAACAATTGACATGACAGGAACAGGCAGAAATATTGTGAAGCTTAGACAGAATGCAGGTTTTTCTGTAAAGGATCTGCAGGATATATTTGGATTTGCCACTCCAAATGCGATATACAAGTGGCAGAAGGGTATGGCTATGCCAACCGTAGATAACCTGATCATTCTGGCCGCCATCTTTGGTGTAACAGTGGATGATATCATTGCAGTAAATATCTGCTCGACAGTTGGAATCAGTGCGTAGCATAAAAATTTACATATTCATGTATATAAAGGCGGACAGCGGTAACTACGTTGCCCGCCTCTTTTATATCCTGTATGGGGTCAGGCACCTCCGTCCCCAGGGGGGAGAAAATTGGGGGTTGACTTGGAGTGAGCTCCAAGTGATATATTCAATGTAACATATAGGTATTGTGTGAGTGCATATAGCTATAAATAGAAAGGTTTTCTTGAAATTAGGAAAGAGGTGGCAATATGACTATCAAAGAAGTAAGTGAAAAGTTTGATATCACCGCTGATACGCTCAGGTATTACGAGAGGGTTGGGCTTATCCCTCCTGTTGCTAGAAATGCTAACGGTAACAGGGATTATCAGGAAAATGATGTCAGTTGGGTTGAACACACTGTATGCATGAGAAATGCTGGTGTTCCGATAGAGGCGCTTATTGAATATGTAAAACTGTTCCAGATGGGAGATGCTACATTTGGCGCGAGGCTGGATCTCCTTAAGGAGCAGTATGAGAAACTTGAGGAGCAGAGAAAACAGATCGAAGCCACCATGGAGAGATTACATTACAAGATATCCAAATATGAGGAGGCCGTGAAGACCGGCAAGCTTGTATGGGACAGGTAAATTACCGATGGCGAATGCACTATGTTAAAACAGGAGGATAAAGAAAAATGTATATTGAAAATATCAACGGACCACAGGATGTAAAGAAACTGACAGTAGACGAGATGGGAACACTTGCAGACGAGATGAGACATGCACTTCTCATCAGAGCCAGCAAGCACGGCGGACATTTTGGACCGAACTTTGGTATGGTTGAGGCAACCATAGCACTTCACTATGTATTTGAGTCACCTAAGGATAAGATTGTGTATGACGTGTCACACCAGAGCTATCCGCACAAGATGCTTACTGGAAGAAAGGATGCATACCTCTATGAGGAGCACTATGATGATGTGACTGGTTACAGCAACCCGCATGAGAGCGAGCACGATTTCTTCACGGTTGGACATACCTCAACATCCATCAGTCTGGCTGCAGGTCTTGCAAAGGCAAGGGACCTTCAGGGCGCAGAGGGAAATGTGATAGCGGTGATAGGTGATGGCTCCCTGTCAGGAGGAGAGGCCCTTGAAGGCTTGGACTACGCTAAAGAACTGGATGGCAACCTCATCATAGTTGTAAATGACAACGATATGTCCATAGCTGAGAACCACGGAGGACTCTATACAAATCTCAAATTACTCAGAGATACTAAGGGAACAGCAGAGTGCAATCTGTTCCGCGCCATGGGACTTGATTATTATTACGTGCACGAAGGCAATGATGTGGCAGCCCTCATAGACACATTCCAGAAGGTAAAAGATTCAAAGAAGCCTGTTGTGGTCCACATCAGAACCCTCAAGGGAAAGGGTTATGCACCAGCCGAGGAGCACAAGGAGCAGTGGCACTACAGCGGACCGTTTGACATAGAGACAGGAAGATCGTTATTTGAAGGTGACGAGGAGGACTACTCAAGCGTGTCCTGTGATTACCTGCTTGACAAGATGAAGAAGGATCCAAAGGTCGTTGCCATCACAGCGGGAACACCGACAGTTATAGGATTTACAGAGGATAAGAGACGTGAGGCCGGAAAGCAGTTTGTTGACGTGGGAATCGCAGAGGAGACAGCGGTGGCACTTGCATCAGGAATTGCAGCAGGCGGCGGAAAGCCAGTGTTCGGTGTGTATAGCTCATTTGTGCAGAGAACATTTGACCAGATATCCCAGGATCTCTGTATCAACAACAATGCAGCCACTATAGTGACATTTGCAGGGTCTGTATATGGAATGAACGATGTGACACATCTGGGCTTTCAGGATATCCCGATGCTTTCAAATATCCCGAATCTTGTATATCTTGCTCCGACAACAAAGGAAGAGTATATTGCCATGCTTGACTGGAGCATAGAGCAGAATGAGCATCCGGTGGCCATCAAGCTTCCAGGTGGTGCGATGGTAAGTGGAAGACCTGTTACGAAGAACTTTGGAGATCTGAATAAATATGAGGTGACACAGAAGGGAAGCAAGGTTGCCCTACTCGGCCTTGGAACCTTCTACAGTCTGGCAAATGCCGTTGCAGACGAGATGAAGAGTGAGCTTGGAATAGATGCCACTGTCATCAATCCTTACTATATCACAGGGCTTGACGAGGAGCTTCTCGAAAGCCTCAAGGCAGATCACTCGGTTGTCGTCACCATCGAGGATGGTATACTGGACGGCGGATTCGGCGAGAAGATTGCAAGATTCTATGGTGATTCGGATATGAAGGTACTGAATTATGGTCTTAAGAAGGAATTCCTTGACAGGTACGATGTCGAAGAGGTTCTTAAGGATAATCGTCTTGATGCGGAGATGATCGCAGAGGACGTTAAGGGATTGTTGTAAAGTATATGATTATCTATGATAGATATGTTTATATGAATAATTTAGTAGTAGAAATATAGAACAGACATAAAATGCCCCATATAATTCTGAAATTATTTATTCCCAGAAATTATATGGGGATATTTTATTCAAATGTCTGATCATGATATGATGCCGAGTTCTGTCAGAATTGATATGGCTCCTTCGGCGGTGTCTTTGTCAAAGCCGAGAGCCTTAATGCAATCTTAATACAGCACACCGGATCATTACACCGTTTTTTTATATTTCATGATATACTCTTTGTAAACAAACAAAAATAGGAGAAGTATATATGTCTGAAATTATACATAGAAAAAAGCGACTGTCATCCTTTAAGCTGATCGTTTTGGGCTTTGCCGGGGTTATTCTGCTCGGAGCACTGATATTGATGCTGCCGTTTTCATCGACTGCCGGAGTTGTTACGCCGTTTCACGAGGCGCTGTTCACATCGACCTCGGCCGTTTGCGTTACGGGGCTGGTCGTGCAGGATACGGGCAGTTATTGGTCCGCTTTCGGGCAGACGGTAATACTGCTGATGATCCAGATAGGCGGGCTCGGTGTTGTGACAGTTGCGGCATTTTTCGCCATGCTGTCCGGCAGAAAAATATCGCTGATGCAGCGCAGTACCATGCAGGACGCCATCTCTGCCCCGAAGGTCGGCGGGATCGTCCGCCTGACCCGCTTTATTGTACGGGGAACTTTTTTGATCGAGCTTATCGGAATGATCGTCATGCTGCCGACATTTTGCAGAAACTTCGGTATCAAGGGAATTTGGATGGCGGCATTTCATTCAATTTCCGCCTTTTGCAACGCCGGCTTTGACATACTCGGCACCGCAGAAAACAAATACCCGTCTCTTACGGGATACATCGGAGAGCCTACAATAAACATTGCAATTATGCTTTTAATTATTGTGGGCGGTATTGGATTTTTGACCTGGGACGATATTTACACAAACAAGTGGCATTTCAAAAAATACCGTATGCAGAGTAAGGTCATATTAGTAACAACGGCAATCCTCATTATCGCTCCCGCAGTATTCTTTTTCTTCTGCGATTTTACGGGGCTGCCGCTCGCCGAAAGGATTCTTGCGTCGCTTTTTCAGTCTGTCACACCGAGAACCGCCGGTTTCAATACCGCCGATCTTCCCGCTATGACCGGTTCCTCCAAGGCAATTATGATTCTGCTGATGCTCGTCGGCGGATCGCCCGGCTCCACGGCAGGC
>ULQI01019041.1_pt1 | contig 47898 bp, 89 predicted proteins | sample 1954261 | NCBI WGS metagenome assembly ULQI01 (sample SAMEA4835650, study PRJEB28245) | human gut metagenome | biome: gut microbiome; material: fecal sample | place: Denmark | collected 2008 | reverse complement strand
ATCGGCTGCAGCCATAATAACCTTCTTGTTCTGTGCTTTAAGAAGACCGGCAAGCTTGCCTACAGATGTAGTTTTTCCTACACCATTAACGCCGATAAGCATAACAATGGATTGGCGGTTCTCAAATTCATATGCATTCTCGCCGAGATTCATCTTTTCCTTAATGCTGTCAATAAGAAGCTGCTTGCAGTCAGCAGGATTCTTAATCTTATTCTCTTTAACCTTATTCTTAAGGTCGTCAAGAATCTCTTCAGTTGCAACAACACCTATATCACCCATAATAAGGGTTTCTTCAAGCTCATCATAGAAATCGTCATCAATTGACGAAAATCCTGAGAAAACAGAATCAATTCCGGAAACAATATTATCTCTGGTCTTGGTTAAACCTTCTTTTAATTTACTAAAAAATCCCATATTTACTCCTTCTTCTTGTCAAGGTCATTAGCTATAAGATCTACTGAAACAAGTGCAGATACGCCCTTTTCCTGCATAGTTATACCATACAGTCTGTCAGCTGCAGCCATTGTTCCTCGTCTGTGAGTGATAACAATAAACTGTGTATGCTTTGTAAGCTTGTGAAGATAATTAGCATATCTTCCTACATTTGAGTCATCAAGTGCGGCCTCAATTTCATCAAGCAGACAGAATGGTGAAGGTTTAAGGTTCTGAATGGCAAAAAGAAGTGCAATTGCAGTAAGTGCCTTTTCACCACCGGATAACTGCATCATGTTCTGTAGCTTCTTTCCTGGCGGCTGTGAAATAATAACAATTCCTGCCTCAAGAATATCTTCACCTTCAACAAGTTCTATTGTGCCTCGTCCACCACCGAACAATTCCTTGAATACCTTATCGAATTCAACCTTAATTTCCTCAAACTTCTCTTTAAACTGAATTCTCATACCATTATCAAGCTCATCAATAACCAGTACAAGAGCCTCTTCAGCCTTAATCATATCATCATGCTGTGTCTTTAAGAAGTTGTATCGTTCGCTTACTTCCTTATATTCTTCAATAGCATTGACATTAACAACACCAAGCTTTTTAATATTAGCTTTGAGAATATTAATCTGCTTCTTAATATCAGATATATCAGTAAGCTCTTCACTTCTTAATTCAGCAGCATAGCTGTATGTAAGCTCATATTCATTCCACATGTAATCTACTATAGAGTCATTCTCTTCTTCTAACTTTTCCTGCTGGTTATGCAGACGCATACTTTCTTTTTCAAGAAGAACAATCTGTTCATTAATCTTTTCACGTTTATCAAAGAATGTCTTATGGCTTGCATTAATAATATCTCTATCCTTGCGGAGAGCTGTAATCTTAGTATTGCAGTCTTCTATCTGATTCTTAGCTTTATGAATATCACTTCTTAACTTTTCAATCTGTGCATTCTTATCTTCAACTTCTGATGATAAAGATTCTTTTCTCTGTCTTATATCAGCTTCTTCTGATTCAAGAGCAGCAATTTCAGAATTGATTCTTATAATATTTTCCTGAATAAATGCTGTCTTCTGTTCTACCGAACTGAATCTTATCTTAAGATTCTCAATATCATCATTAGCCTTATCAAGTTCAGCCTTCTTTGCTTCAAGCTGTTTGTTAAGATTCTCAATTTCTTTTCTTGAGCTTTCATTCTGTATATCAAGCGCACTTAAGCTTCCGCTTACCTGATTCTTATTCTCATCAATCTCCTTAATCTGTCTGTCAATCTCAGTAGTTTCAGCCTTATCTTTATCATATATAATTCTGATTTCAGATAACTTCTGCTTTGCCTGATTAAGATTCATCTGCTCTGTGTTAACAGCTAAAGACACCTCTCTGTTAGCTTTGTTATCTGCGTCAATAAGCTCTCTTATAGACGCTATCTTAGCTCTGTTATCTGCAATCTTAGTTTTAAGCTCAGTTGATGATTTACTGAGTTCTGACACAGATTTCTTAAGTTCTTCAATCTCTCTTCTTCTACCAAGAAGATTACTTGAATTCTTAAATGCACCACCGGTCATTGAACCGCCCGGATTAAGCTGCTCACCCTCAAGAGTTACAATCCTTAAGCTGTATTTGTATTTCTTGGCAATAAGTAGCGCATTATCAATATTATCAACAACAAGAATTCTTCCAAGAAGATACTTAGCTAAGTTCTCATATTCGAAAGAAACTCTTACAAGGTTGCTTGCAATTCCGATAACACCATTTTCTTTAATACATGGCTCTTTCTCAAGAGTATTTCTTCCTGATATTGCATTAAGAGGTAAAAATGTAGCTCGTCCAAGCTTATTCTGCTTAAGATATGCAATCAGTTCCTTGGCTGTAGATTCTTTATCAGTAACAATGTTCTGGATTGTTCCGCCTAAGGCTGTCTCAATGGCTGTTTCATACTTTCTCTCAACCTTGACAATATCCGCAATAACACCAAGAATTCCCGGATTGCTGTCCTTTAATTCCATAATCTTACGGATACTGTTGCCATACCCGTCATATCTTTCAGTAATGTTAACGAGAGATTCCAGTCTTGACTTCTCTCTGTGATAATTCTGTACAATCTTATCATGCTGTGCATTAAGGTCAGCATTCTCATTCTTAATAGCTGTAACTTCATTATTGTTAGCTGCAATTCTTTCAGCTATATCCAAAGCATTTTTCTGTGCAGTTTCTAATCTTGCACTGATATCATTAATCTTAATATTCTGTTCAGCTTCATCACTCTTATCTTTAATAAGATGACTGTTAAGCTCAGCCTTTCTTATATTAAGCTGTTCCAACATAGTCGCAAACTTCTGATTCTCAGCATTAATAGATGACTTGGCATTAAGTCTGTCGTATATATCGTTCTGACGGCTCTCAATCTGATCTGACACTCCGTCAATATCCTGCTTTATAACATCAGCAGTATCCTGTTTAGCTTTAAGATTATTCTCGAACTCTTCTACAGATGTTGAAAGCTCATTGAGCTGTTTCTTAAAATCAGCTACATTGGTCTGCTTTGCAGCTTTATCTTTATCAATAGCTGCAATTCTGTCACTGTAATGTTTTTCATTATCAGTGAATCTGTTAATCTGCTCTGTGATAACATTAATCTCACCGTTAAGTCTCTGACTTTCAAGCTCAGTGTTTGATAAAAGTGAATTAACATTCTCAATGTCAGAATTAACCTTAGATAACTGTTCCTCTGCCTCTTCATATTCAGCCTTGGTACTCTCATACTCAGCTCTTGAATTAGCAAGGTCGTTATCAGCAATGCCAATCTTTCCTGTCAGTTCTTCAAGATCTTTGCTTATCCTGTCTGATTCCAAAAGAAATGCATTAACATCATATTTCTTTAAATCAGCTTTATAGTCAAGATATTCCTTGGCCTTTTCAGACTGGACCTGTAATGGTCCGACCTGTTTTTCAAGCTCTGATAAAATATCATTAACACGGACAAGATTAGCCCGCTCATTTTCAAGTTTCTTGATTGCAGTAGCTTTTCTTCTTTTGAACTTAACAATTCCAGCGGCTTCATCAAAAAGCTCTCGCCTTTCATCAGGCTTTCCAGAAAGAATCTTATCAATCTGTCCCTGTCCGATAATAGAATATCCTTCCTTACCAATACCGGTATCATAAAACATTTCTGTTACATCTTTTAATCGGCATGAGTTACCATTGATAAGATATTCACTCTCACCTGAACGGTATACTCTTCTTGATACTGTAACTTCATCGTAATCAACCGGAAGTGCATGGTCGCTGTTATCAAGTGTTATAGATACAAATGCGAAACCAACCGGCTTTCTGTTCTCAGTTCCTGCAAATATAACATCTTCCATCTTAGAACCACGAAGCTGCTTGGCACTCTGTTCGCCTAAAACCCAGCGCACAGCATCGGCGACATTACTTTTACCTGAACCATTAGGCCCTACAATACCTGTAATACCATTATGAAAATCAAATACTATCTTATTAGCAAATGACTTAAATCCCTGTACTTCTATACTTTTTAAATACATAACCCCTCACTTATTATTTCTTATCAGAGTTGATATCGTAGCCTTTATTCTTAAGCTCGATAAGTGCAGCATATGCTGCATTCTGAGATGCTGATTTCTTAGTGTGGCCTGTTCCTTTAATATTAAAAAGCCCGTCAACTACAGCAGCTACAACGAATTGTTTGTTATGTTCAGGACCTTCTTCACCGATGAATTCATAATCAACTTCTTTTCCAAGTCCCTGAATAACTTCCTGTAATATAGTCTTGCTATCAAAAAAGAGTTTCTTATTGTCAAGGTCATTAAGAATGAACTTATTAACAAATTCTTTTGCATTAGCAAAACCACCATCAAGATAGATGGCTCCTATAACAGCTTCACAGGCATCTGATACGATAGAATCCCTGCTTCTTCCTCCGGTGAGCTCTTCTCCTTTACCGAGTCTTATAAATGTATCAAGCTTAATAGCTCTTGCACATAAAGCAAGTGTAGGCTCACATACAATGCTGGCACGAAGTCTTGTCATCTTTCCTTCAGCCATCTCAGAGTGATTCTTATATATATAATCACTTGATGAAAGCTCAAGAACAGCATCACCTAAAAATTCCATTCTTTCATTATCACAGCAATTTACTTTTTTCTGCTCATTGGCATAAGAACTGTGAGTAAGAGCAACTTCAAGCAGACTTATATCTTTGAAATCATAACCAATAGTCTGCATAAACACAGATAAATTTTTATTATGCATAATACACCTTTCTGCGAACTTTTGAAAACAAGAGCATAAGGAACAAATTATGCAAGAATATTTGCTCCTTATGCTCTTAGTTTTCATCACAATCTGTATGGTTTATTTATTAGTTGCGTTCTGAATCTGAACAACCGCATCATTAACTGTTACAATTGATTCAGCTGCATCATCAGGAATCTGGATATCGAATTCATCTTCAATTCCCATGATAATCTGAAATACATCTAATGAATCTGCTCCAAGATCATCAACAAATGTTGTCTCTGGAGTAATCTTTGATTTATCAATGTTAAGTACATCTGCAATAATATTCTGTAACTTCTCGAATTCCATAATATCTATCCTTTCAATCTTTAATTATGCTGCTCTGGAATCTGACCGAGCGCCTCAATAATTTTATCATTTATATTCATTTTTGTAAATGTTACACACTGAATTAATGAATTCTTAACCTCTTTAGCTTTGGCATTGCCATGAGTCTTTACAACAAGACCGTTAAGACCGATAAGAGGAGCTCCTCCATGTTCTGAAGCATCCATTGACTTGAGCTGTGTCTTTAATGCTTTCTTAATAAGAAGTGCTCCAATCTTAGTCTTTAAAGATGACATCATAACACCCTTAATCTTGCCAAGTATCATCTTGGCTTCACCTTCGTAAAGCTTTAAGATACAGTTTCCAACAAATGCATCGCATACAATGATGTCTGCATAGCTGTTAGGAATCTCTCTTGCTTCAATACTTCCTATAAAGTTAATGTTAGGACACTCTTTAAGCATTGGATATGTTTCTTTGACAAGTGAATTCCCCTTTTCTTCCTCAAGTCCGACATTGACAATTGCAACTCTTGGATTCTTAATTCCAACAACATTCTCCATGTATATAGAACCCATAACAGCCCACTGTACAAGCATAGTTGCTCTTGCATCCACATTAGCACCACTGTCAACAAGCAGTGAAACACCATCCTTAGTAGGGATAAGTGCTGCCATTGGTGGTCTGTCAACTCCACGAAGTCTTCCAACGATAGTCTGACCACCAACAAGGATTGCTCCTGAGCTTCCGGCAGATACGAATGCATCAGCTTCTTTATTCTTAACCATATACATTGCTTTAACAAGAGATGACTCTTTCTTTCTTCTTATAGCCATAACAGGAGGTTCACCTGTTTCAATTACATCATCTGCATTAACAATCTCTATTCTTGATGAATCATACTGCTGTCCATTAAGACATTCTTTAATCTTATCTTCCTTACCTACAAGATATACAAAGCAGTCCTTATCAGCAGCAATAGCCTGTACTGCTCCTTTGACAATCTCTGCTGGTGCATTATCTCCACCCATAGCGTCAAGTGCGATTTTTACCATAAATTAAACTCCATTTCATATTAATCATTAAAATACTATTGTAAAATATACTACGAATATCAAATTAACGCAACCTTAAGCATTTTTAAATAAATCATTAAGATATTCAGTAATCTGAACTCTGATATCATCATAATCAGACGGATGCATCATATAACCATATGCAACGATAGAATCCTTGTCGTAATATATATTAAGATTAAACCACCACGCAACATCAGAAGTTATTGAATCATCTGTTTTATTATAATCTTTATAAGTGGCTATATTAGTTTCATGCAAAAGATAATAGAAAAATCCATTGGCATTATTATCAGATATCACTTTTGTTCCATTTACATGGGCATTCTGTCCGCTGACAGACAGCTGCCAGCTTCCATCCGCATTCTGCTTAAGATTATAACTTAAAGATAACACATTATCAGCATAATCATTGTATGTAAAACTAAGACCTTTGCCATAAGCATCATCTATCTGTGCCTGAGTCTCCTGAGTTTCGGTTGAATCTGCAGTAATACTTTTTGCACCGCATCCCTGTAATGGGATAATACATAATTCTAATATAAACATAAATGCAAGTATTTTATTCACTTTCATAATTAAAAGCCTTCCCTTTATCAAAATACCACATAGTATAACACATTTCTTTATAAAACAAAACAAGCTGCCCCTGATGGGACAGCCTATCAAAATTCATGTTAGTAATTAGTCAACAGAGATGATTTCTTTCTTGTTATGTGAACAGCATGTTTTTTATATCTCTTTATAACTATTTATATCTTATTAAAACGTGATAAATACTGCATTCTTATAAATATTATCTTATATAACTTATTATAACCTATTATAACTTATCGGACAATTGGGTTAAAATTTGGGTTAAAATTTTATTTTGGGTTAAATCATTATCTGATTGCTTTATTGTATTAATTAAATCATTTAATATTTCTATTAAGCCGGAATTATTAATGTTATTAACACAATCAGAAGTATTATTATTTATGATGGAAGTGTGACTTATAATTGGAGAAACTGTTGAACCTACTTCCTGAATTTTTCTTTGCTCGGACACTTTATTATATATATCCATTGTTGTAGCTATATTTTTATGCCCCATTAACGCTTGTAATACCTTGCAGTCCATTTTATTTTCAGCATTTCGTGTGGCAAATGTATACCTTAAAACATGAGATGAAAAATGTGGCAGCATAACAGCTTCATCATTTTTATATTTATTATATCGTTTAGTAATACTTTCTAATGTACGATTAATTGTATTTGGAGTAAATAATTTGCCTTCTAAATTTATAAAAACAAAATTGTTGTAATAAGGTTTTAATCCGAATGCATTTTTTTCATTAGGTATTGTGTAAACTTTAAAATCTGAAGCTTTAGAAAATCTATATGTATCCTGCTTGTGCTTTTTTAGAATATTGATTATATCATCATGTACCGGTATTAATCTTATATTCTGTTTTTTATTCGTTGACCACTTTGTTTTTCCTGCTGTCCATTGAATTTTTCCATTTACTTTTCTATATTTAGTTTGATGATTAATGGATATAATCTTATTTTTGAAATCAATATCATCCCATGTAAGTCCAAGTGCTTCACTGATTCTTGCACCTGTTGATAAACATGTCATTATTAAAGGATAATAACGATTATATATTAAATCATCCTTTAAAAATAATTGAAGTGCTTCCTGTTCTTCAATGGTTAAAGCTTCTTTTTCATCACAACTGATATTCCCTAAAAAATTCATTGCATCTTCACACGGATTAATAAGTATAAGACCATCATCAATAGCTAATTTAAAAGTTGGATACAAAATATTTTGTTGTAATTGTATTGTGGATACTGAATAACCATTTTTATATAATAATGCATAAAAATCTTTTATATCACTTTTTTTGATATCAGAAAGAAAATATTGTCCTATCGTATTTCTTACATCTTTATCATACATATATTTATAATTTTCCACTGTATTTATATTTAATGTAATTTTCAAGCTTAAATACTTGTCAAATATTTCATTTAATGTAATACGACAGTCTTTAACTCCATTAACCAGTTTTTTGTTTATTTCCTTTTCAGCATCACGCAAAGGATTATCTTTTTTCTTTCCGGCAGGTGTTTTATCAGAACTTACTAATCTCCATGAATATATTGTATGCCTTTTGCCATTTAAGTCTGTGTATCTATATCGGTATCTTCCATCTTCTAATTGTGATTCCCCTTTATTTAAAATTCTTCCCTTGTCATCCTTTCTTTTTTCTAATGTTTTATTTGTCATATTACCTTCTTTCTTATTAAATAAAGAAAGAAAATTGCTTTTCGGGCTGATGATAACATATTAAATTTAATCTGCCAAGCAATATTTCTTTAAATTAATATCTGTAAAATCATAAATTATTACAATGAGTAATGAAATTGTCAAATTTTTTCCTTTTTATAAGATTTTTTGTGCCGACTTTTAATACAAAATCACAATCAGGATTGTCAATCAGCATCCTAAGCTTGTTTATGCCTATATTGCTATATATAGCAGCTTCTTCTATTGTAAGATTCTGCTTTTCCCATATTGGTATCTTTTCCATATACTATTTTCACTCCTTTTTTATTTTTTCCTTTAAGTGAAAACAGTATAACAAGTCTATAATGTACTTTTATCTTAATTAGTTCTTTTTAAAGATATATTCTAAAATAATATTTTATATAAAAATAAGCCCCAAGATAATCCGGGGCTTAAATTAATATTAAGTATTAATAATATATTTTATGATTCAGCTTCTATAATCTGTTGTGGTGACAGATAACCGTTCAAATATCTTCCATGAGCCTTTATTTCCTTGGTAAATCTCATAAGTTCAGATATTAATTTTTTCATTTCCTTAGCCTTTAAGGTCATATTTTTACGGTCTTTATAATATCTTTCTACATAGTCATTATAAAATGTATGTATGGCATTACAGTTTTCTTTTATTTGTTCCCTGTTCGTTGCAGCTTTATATATACTGTGATATCTGATATATAAGAATTTTTTCTTCCAGTAAGGCATTTTTTTATATCTTGGAGTATCGAATACATAATTAATCTTCTGCTTAAATGTAGGCTTTTCTATCTTAAGATATTCTTCCTGCAAAAGAGTAACATTTCTTCCTGTTCTCTTACAATATTCAGAAAAAGTTTCCAAGCCTTTGTCCTTAATATACCAGCTTGTGTCTACTTCTATATTATAATAATCAGATGTAGGTAAATAGCATTTAAAGCCATATAGAGTAAATATTACATAATTGAAATCTACTTTTATATCTTCTGCATCCGGAAATATATTTTTTAATAGTCTACCCATTAAATCAGATGTGCGAAGTGATGTAAAACATATCTTATGCCAAGTGTCTTCATCTACAGGTGCATTAAAATCTGTATTTTTTACAACTTCTATCTGCTCTTTATATTCAGATATCTGCTCTTCAAGGCTTTTTATTGCTTCTGTAATATCTTTTTCAAATTTATCGTTCATATATATACCTCATTATATTTGACAGAAAGTGTATAAGCTTAATTATTCTTCATCATTGTCATATATAATACTCTCAATAATATTAACAGCCCTGTCTGCATATATAACTTCTTCATTATCATCATTCGAGTATCCGTCATCATCATATGTACCTTCAGTCCACCAGCTGCAAGCATCCATTTTCTTAGAGGTTTCCTTAACTTCTTCTATTAAGGTATTTTTTACTGTATCTAATATGCGTCTTTCATTTTCTGATTCTGCTTTTTCTATTAGTACATTTATTGCATTAAGTGTCTTCATAAGTGTTGCTCCTTTATATTATTTTCCTTATTTTCATGCTTTCTTCTTTGCTTAATAAACCAAACACAGGAAAGCGTAATAAACATAATAGTGTAATTACATGCTGCTACTGAAATAAGAAAACATATCTTATAAAGCGACATATGACCTGTTTTCATAGATACAAAAGTTAAAAATACTGTTATTATATCTATACAAATAAGCTTAAGTGAAAAATTTTTAAAAGCTTTCATAACTATTACTCCTTTATTATTTCTGTAAATCCGTATTTAGACAGGTATTTAGCAATTTCTTTCTGCTTCTGCTCAATTTTCCTAATCTGCTCAGGAGCTTTCTGTATATAGAGCTTCTGCTTTTCAATATCTTCATCATAACCCTTTTTTAGGCTTTTATTTATTTTCTCAACTCTTTTATATTCTTCATCCAGAATCTTTTTTAAATACTTCTTAGATACAAATAAGTTGAAAAAGAAATCTGATATCCTAACACTGCATGTCTTATCTTTGTTAAATAAACTTTTTCCTGCATTAGTCAGTCTCCTTTTTAATGTATAGTTTTCATATTCTTTTAAAAAGTCTTGTATCTTAGGTATCATCTTATAAGGCTCATATTTAGGTTCATCATTCATTATTTTATTGTAATATTTGATACAATCGTCAATAATCTTATATGTATGATTTATGAAATCAATACACATGATTTTGTGACTGTGAAATTCTTCAAACGAAGAAATCTTAACCGTTACATTATCACCATCTGAATAAGGTGTTAAAAATATATCATCATTATTAAATACTTCAACCTGCTTCAGATATTCTAATAACGAAGCATAAAATCTTCTACCATTAATAGTTATGTTCCTGAATAAAAAATCATAATCGCTAACTCCATATGCTGATAAATCAGACATAATTAATTCAGGATTATTAATAAACTTTTCTAAAACATCCAGTTCATGTCTGGCATCCTTTAACTCAATACTCATAAATTTTCCTCCTCATAAAAAAACAAAATTACTGCGATTTTTTATTAATATTCAAGTAATAAGTTTTTCCTTTAATCTTTATATATCTTCCTTTTTTATTAAAGTAACAAATCTTATTACAAGTTAGGTCATGATAATAATTATCCTTGTATTTGATTTCAACGATTAAACCATTATCAAAAAATATCTCTTTGTCGTCTGTCAAATTATATGGTACTTGTCGTACATACGGTTTAACACAATCATTACAGTACATAAGTGTTCGCAAATCGGTGCATATAATATCTTGTACACCCATACTTTTACCGCATTTTTCACAAAATAATTCTGCACATCTATATGACATGTATTCACTTTCTTTCCATTTTCGACCACTTTTATTTAACTTATTTTCTACTTTTTCCCATAATTGTCCCAAACTTTCACCTCCAAAGGAAACTAATAATTCTTACTTGTTTTTTCTTCAAATGAAGCAGTTGCACAAATGTTGAGCCTTCTGTTATAAAAATATCCCTCTACTTCTTTTCGGACAATATCATTAACTGCTTTGGTTAAAGCTTTATCGACTCTATCCATAATCATTTGTTCAAAATCAATACCCTTGATTTTACTTTCAATCGCTTGAATTACTTTATCATCTATATCTTTTAATACCAGTTCTTTAAGTTCCTCTTTACTTAAACCAGCTTCACATAACATTTGTCTTGCTTCTTGTCTTAAAGCGATTTCTTCTATTCTCATTTTTTTACCTCCTAAGGAAACTAATAATTCTTACTTGTTTATTTTCTTCTTACATCTACTTCGTAACTGCTCATCTTATGACTAATTACTCAGGACAGTTTTTTTGAAGCTTTTGCTTATATAAAGCCTCGTCAACTATATCAGTAAAATATAATTCAAAAAAATTATCATTAAGAAGCGGGATAATATTATAATTATGCTCTTCTGCAATATACAAAAAATTAAAAGCAAAACTATAATCTTCCTGAAGCCACATATCTATATGCAAATCACTAATAATATAACCATTATTCCATATCTGATTAAAACTTACAGGGTTGTTTATATAATCCCTTAATTTAATTAGTGCAAAGCTGTTTTTAACAGCAAATTCAAAGCTTTCAGCTTGAGATGCCTCTGCTTTATACCTTTCCAATAAAGAATCAATTTCATTTAATATTTTCTTTTTAAGCTTTGCTATTTTTTCATCCCGTTCAGAAAAAAGCTTCACTTCTTTATTCATCAGGTCTGTTGTCTTTTCAATCATAATTCAGTTCTCCAATTTTATTTCTTAACTTAATTATAAATTAAGTTATAAGAAAAAATATTGTAAAAAGGACTAATTATAAAAAGAACTGGTACAAAAACGTATCACATTTAAGTACCAGTCTCAAAATTTAAAGTTCTCTGTCAGAAATCTTTGATTTAATATTATTTGTTTTTACAGGTGGTTCATTCATAAACTCTTTATACTTTTTAGCATAATCAATCAGTGCATTATAATCATAGTAGCTTTCAGCTAATGCTCTTGCAAAATTACTACTTATAATACTGCCCTGAGTTTGTAGTTTACACTCTTTATTCCATTCAGATAATGTATCATAATCATAATCACATGCATCACAAAGGGCTGCAAGTTCTTTATCAGTTGTAGAATCCGAAAGGTCTGTAAGCTCTGAATGAACCTTTATTAATATTTCTTCTTTTGTTAATACTTCTTTCTTCTTATCAATAACAGGTTTAATTACCGGTTCGATTGTATCTTTATCAATCTCTGTAAAATCATCAATATAAAGTTCATCTCCCCCATACGCCGGTGTTACCAAGAAATATCTGTCTCCCAGAGTAACCATATTTCCTGTTACATACTGACAGCTTTTAACCCATTCCTGCCAGTCTTTTCTTTTTGCTCTATATGTGTATGTATTATCCATAGGCTGTTTCTCCTGTCTTTCATTATATTGTTCATCATATCTTTCGGATTCTGAAAAATCATATGATGAAGTGCTTAATGGTATACATATTCCATTGTCTCCTAAACTGCTAATCCCATTTCTATTCATAATAATTTTCTCCTTTATTTTTTGAAAGTTATTTACATATACTTTTAGTTATGTTATTTTAAATAAGTACTACATACATATTTGTGTTGGTAAGAAATATGTATGCATACAATTAACTTCACAATCATTGATGTGTCTTATTGTTAATTTCAGTAACCTGAAATACAGTAAGATAATGAGTAACATCAATGAAGGCTTGCTTAAGTCGAATAAGTAAGCCATTCCGACAATGGGCTTAAGTATGCGCAGCTTAAGCCTTATTTTATACTTTTGATTTTATTCATTTTTTTCTTTAATACTGTCCATTTCTCATGTGTCAAAGCATCCTTTTCACAATCAAAAATTTTACCATCTGAAGTTTTATATACTGTTTTTTCACCTATTTCCTGTGTTGTAATTTTATCCATATATTACCTCTCATATTCTTTCAATTTCTTTATCCTTTATATTTTTCTTCTGATTTACATACTTAAGCCTTTTGCAATATAATTACTTTCATCAAATATCAACATACCTAATAAGTTTAATACTGTCTTTATCAATGTTCTGGCATAACATAGGCTTATTAGGCAATCCCCAGTCCGTCATTGTGTAGAAAACCACACATGGTATCATTTCAACCGGAGACTTTTCATAATCTTCTGTAAAGCAATAAGAGGTTTCAGGATACTCAAAGTAAAATCCTTGAACTTCTTTACCTGTATCTTTATCTATAGCTTTTATATATGGAACTTTCATAATTGATTCTCCTATTTTATTTAATAAGTACATCTCCACTGTAAATGCTTATTCCAAAACACTTTCTCATGGTATTTACAGTTTTTACATACCCTATTTTTCTTCTTTCGTGACATATATGATTTTACACAATACATCTTAAAAACTTATTAATCCCTTTCTATATCTCTTTCTATATCCTTATTATCTTTACCTTTTAATTTGTCCATTGCTGCTTTTGCTTCTTCTTCAGTTTTATACCATTCCACACCAATACCATCTTCTGATAAATTTATTGTTCTATATCCAAGTTCTTCTCTGTTTTTAGCAGCCATTTCAATTCCATGACTGTCAAAGTAAATTTCACAAATTTTTAAAGGAATAATTCTTTTTTGATTTAAAATATATACAGTATCTCCTAATCTGCAAGGTAGCTTAAGAAGCCTGTCCTGTTCCTCTAAGTCTTCATACATAGCAAGTTTATCCAAGGCTGATTTAAGTAGCTCATTTCCCTCTTCCAGTTGGCAATCATACGACATATGACCATAACTGCATGATGTTCCAATTAAAAGAGCTAGTTTCTTATGTCCTCTTTTTGTTAATCTATCCATATATATTACCTTTCTATTTCTTCAATTTCGTTTCTGTTAGTTTCAGAGTTGATACCTCTCAATTCTTTTAGTTTTGCTTCAGCTTCTTCTCTTGTAAGAAATAATGTTTTGCCAATTTTGTTTATATCTGACAACTTAAATGTACACTTATCTATTGTACATGGTGTTTCATTTGAAATACCTAAGATGTAATAAACATCATCTCCGATTTTACAAGGCAATTTTAGAAGTCTGCCCTGTTCCTCTAAGTCCTCATAATCTTTTAGCTTTCTTAAATATTCAGCAACCTGTTTATGCTCCCAATATTCTTTTATTCCATTACCCATAACTGCTGTTTCAAGATACTTAACATCACAGGCTTTTTCGTACATCCTTGTTTTTCTGTCGCAATGCTCAATTATCGCATTAATCGTTAATCTCTCCCTTATTTTCTCTCTATTCATAATTATTATCTCTCTTTTTGCACTTCTTTTCTTTCAAAAAAGAACATTGTTTTACTGTCTCTCACATTCATATTTGTTTATGTTTTTCTCTTTTTCTGACTGTCCGTGTTCCTTTATTAAATTTTCTTTTAATTTTTCTATTTCTTCAAGATGCCAATTGATTTTTTCCTGAATAGAAGCATTAAAAAAATTTATAGCTTCTTTTTCTGTATAAGAGAAATGTCTTGAATAAACGGTAACGGCTTTAGACCAGACTAATGTACCGTTCTTTCCAAATGGAACAAAATAAGAAGGTATTTCTTTAGTTTCTTCGGAGCTTAAAAATGGGTGATAAGTAATATCACTTGTTCTTCTTTCTTCATCTTTTTTCTGAGAGTTTCCTAATGTTAATTTCCCTAAAATAGGCTTCTGATAATTTATTTTATTGTCTTTATTACTTGCGTATTCATATGCACAGGCATATACAATATCATCTGTTTTAAAATCTGAAAAATTTTTAAAATGTAAATTAGTATTCATAATATTCTAATCCCTTTCTATATCCTTATTATCTTTACCTTTTAATTTGTTCATTGCTGCTTCTGCTTCTTTATTTTCCATATTTCTCAATTCTTTTAGTCTTATTTCTGCTTCTAATTTTGTGAGAAATACTGTTTTGCCTATCTCACTTACCGGAATACAAAATGGCTCATCGTTATTAAAAAGTCGAACCGGTAATGCTTGTGACGCGTAAATGTATGCTTCATCTCCATCATACCCAAAATAACGAACTCTCCTCATGCTGATAATATCTTCCGGTGTCTCTCCGGCTTCTAATCTGCATTCTACACATTCGTGATAAAATTCATAGATTTTATCTCCTTTGTTACATGGGAAAATAATCATTCTGCCCTGCTCTTCTAAATCCTCATATTCACACAACTTTTCTGCCAGATGATTTATAATATTATGTAAGTCATCATATGTAGTACCTCTTGATGCTATTATCTGCATCTCTTCATTTGCTACAATGTCTCCATATGCATCTCTTCCTGTTAATCTTTCCATAATTTATCTCCTTCTAGTGTTCTAAGTCATTGCCATTTTTATTTAATAAACGGCTTGCTGAAATTTCTTTAATACTCTTTTCTGCTTCTTTTCTAGTTTTATACCATTCTGTACCGGTATTATCTGCTAGTAAATTTATTGTGCTGTATCCAAGTTCTTCTTCATTTTTAGCAGATAATGTAATACCAAATTCATTAAATGTAATACCGGTAATTGTTAAAGGTATAATTTTCTGTCTGAATATACCATATACTGTATCCCCTATATTTGGTAATTTTTTCAATTTTTCAATAATCTGTTCATTGTCTTTAGATTCCCATTTTTCTTTTCTATCTTCTATTGGTTTAATCATGCTGATATTAGTTAATATATTCCTGATATTCCACGGTTTTCCTTTGTAGAACTTATCAACTTCAATAAATCTTTCAACCAAATCTTTTATAGGGATTGTTTTATTAAATTCAATCATATCCTTTACACATGAAATGGCTATTCCTTTTTCCTTATATAAATCTGTAGATATAAGATAATCGCACATCTCTTTTGACTTCATAATAATTTATTCCTTTCTTTTTATATTTTTAGTGTATCATAATAGAAAAACATAACATTTATAAAAAGGATTAATTATTAAAAAAGCACTTAGTAGATATTTCTAAACTAAGTGCTATAATCTATTTTCTATCCTCTACCGGAATAATTATGTCGATATTGGCTAATATTTGTCTGATATTCCACGGTTCTCCTTTATAATACTTATCCATGCCAATGAATCTTTTAACTAAGTCACTTATGGGTATTGTTTTATCTGAATCAATCATATCCTTTGCATAGGAAAGGTCTAATCCTTTTTTCCTATATAAGCCTGTAGATATAAGGTAATCACACATTTCTTCTTTATTCATAATAAATCTCCTTTTGTTTTCTCATAATATACATATATATCTTTATTTAGATTAATCTTAAAAACTGTATCACAGTTATTACATACGTATTCATTTTCTCTATCTATATCAACAATAGAATAAAACCTATCCGGTAATGTAAAATTACATACAGGACATTTAATCATATATAGCTTTCTTAAATCCTTATTAAGTCTATTTTCACAAACTTCATAAGCAGCTTTTATGTTTATTCCAAAATATCTTGCTACTGCACTTGAATAAACAATATCTTTTGACTTATACATTGCAAAGAATGATTCATAATCTTTTGTTTTTTTATAACAGTTACCTTTCATAATAGTTCATAGCTTTCTTTAAGTTATCATCTTTCTTATTGTTCTTTTGTTCTATATAAGCCCATACTTCATCTACATTAAAGTTTGGATGTTTATATAAATATTCTTCTATATCAGAATCAGTTCCACCATTAGCTATAATTTCTTCTATTTTATCTTTCCAAGTATTCATAACTTTAAATCCCTTTTAACTTAAGCCACCTGCTTTTATAATGTCTACTATATCCTTTACCTTATTTTTCATAAACACCAATACAAAGCTCTTTATCAGAATATCCAATATCCTGAAATTCTAAATATCCATCAATCGTCTCCCACGGATAAGGATAGCTTCTGCCTGCAAGCTCTTCTTCAGGAATTTCTTTCATAATTCTGATATCAAGTTTATAATCATCATCTAAGTTGTTTAAAATTTTTCGTAAATCTCCAACAGTTTTAATCATCTTTATACCTCACATTTCATCATAAGATAATTGATAAGATATTTGAGTTTCTTTCCACGCTTCCTATAATCTGCTAACTGTTTCCGTACATTTTCCGTTATCATTTCTCTTCGCTCCTTATTTAATCTCTTCAAAAGGTTTTATATCTTTGATTCGTTCATCATAAATCAATGTGTAGCCATTATAAAAGAATCTTTCTCTTTCATTTGGTTTTGTCCATGTGATTGTTTCTATTCCCAAACCATCACGAAGAGAAGTTTTAATATCTGCCATTGTTATTCCATTTAATTCATAAATCCGTACTGCTATTGCATAAGGTTTGTTTTCCATTGATTTTTACCTCCAATCTTATCAAGAAATCTTAGCTTCTATGCCATCTATAAATTTCTTTGTTTCCATTTACAGTGTCAGCAACCAATATGTAATCACCCGTTGCGTAATATTCTCCGGTATACATTGTACGAATAGTATCGTTTATGTATTTTCTAAATGAAAAAGATTTGGCAAGTACCTTTTTATCAAAATCCCTTACAACCGCATATGAAAATAAACCTCTCTTTTCCACATGTGCAATACTTATTTCTCCGAATACTCTAATGTTTGATTTGTTCATTTTTTATTCCTCCATTTTTCTAGTAAATGCGAATTTTAGTGCTTCTTTTTCCTGCAAGAATAACATCTGCAAGGTGCTTTCATATTCTAATGAGATTTATTCCATATGCCTATAAGTCTTGGTATCCATTCATATGTAAACTTAGCTCTAGTACTTACACAATCGCAGGATATGCCATAACAATCTTTATAAGAATCTGTAGTATAAACTTTAATTTTAGCTTTACCACATACAGGACACTTCTTTAACCTTTTTTCAAATTCTCTGATTTCCTCTTCTTTTATCTTTTTACAATAAGGGCAGCCTTCATCCTTATATTTTTTGATATATTTTTTAAGTTCAAGCTTTCCATAGTCTACAATCCAGCTATATTCATATTCAGGTGCTAAATCATATACTATTCCGCAATCAATACATTTTTTCTGTGTTTCTTTATTATAGTTATTTGAAAAGTTTGGCATATTAATATATCCTTTCTATAGAAAATTATCGTTCTAAGTTTGATATGTTGCGGCAATGGTTATATAAGCTTCCATAATAAACTCTCTCTTTAAAATCTTTTAATGCAGCTTCACGTCTTGAATCATTATTCATTTCAGCAATTCCAGAAGTAATATATTCCCAACTGATTTCTGCATTTTCTATTATTAAACGAACAGAATTAGGTACATTTTCCATAGTATTTAATGCTTCAAATAATTTATTAATATTTGCTATAGCATTACCTGCTTCGCACTGATTAGCAAAGCATCTGTCATTACATTCAATTTCTTCAAGTGCTAAAATTTCTTGTGTAAGTTCTTCTGTAGACTTTTCACTGTTTTCTTTTGTCATTCTTTCATACATCCATTTATCCATAATTGTCACCTCATCTTAATGTATTTTATTCCAAGCACTAACAAGAGAAGGAATCCACTCAATTGTTACCTGCTTATTAGTTACAATGCAATTACACTGTATACAATATTTTCCATCATCTTCATATATTTTAGCTTTACCACATGCAGGACATTTCTTTAACCTTTTTTCAAATTCTTCTATAGCTCTGTTTTTTCTTTCTCTGCAATGTGGACAGCCCTCATCTTTATAACCTATTAAAGTTTTATGTTCTATTGGACTATGACATCCAAAATCGCCTAAATACCAGTTATCATATTCATATTTGTATTCAGGTTCTAAGTCATAAATTATTCCATATCTAGGGCATTTCTTTTGTGTTATACAATCGTAATTATTTGAAAAATCATATACTCTGCTTGACATATTTTTATCTCCCTTATTCCCAGTCGTTTTTAGTTTCCCCGACTATTATTATCCTGATTTCTTCGTTACGTCTTCTTAATTCATTGACAGCTTCCTGTGCTGTTTTTGAAACCGTGAAATATGTTCGCTTAATATCATTTTCATCTTCATAAATAATATGATAATTTCGATATGCCATTTTTCTTCTCCTAATAATAAAATTCTTCTGATATTCCATATACTTCATCTATATCATCATAGTCATATCCATAATTTGAAGGCTTTGGAGTATTTTTAGCTTTATCAAAGTTTTGATTAATGATTTCCCAACATTGTCTCTTTGTTAAGCTTTCAAAATCTTCTCCTAATCTGTTGTTGATAAAGAGAATCGTATTCTTCTGCTTTTCAGTCGGCAGCAGTTTTTTAGGTATTTCCCATTTATCATTTTTTCTGTCTTCATTATATTTTATCTTACAATCAGGACAACGATATATATTATAATCATAATATAAGTCGTAATCTGCTGTTCCACTAAAGTCAGGTATGAATCCGGTTTCTCTTTTTATTTTCATCTCTTTTTTGCAGTTTGGACATTTCATATAACCACTTCCCTTTAAACTAAACACTTACTTCATTCATTGATTATATTATATACCTTATTACGGTACATGTCAATATATTAAGTAAAAAAAATAAAATGCAATCGTTTAGTACAATTACATTTTACCTTTTTAAAAAGTATGATTTGTATTAATCAGGCTTTTTTATCCTTCTTAAATAAATCTCCCAGTAAGCCAACACAGTTATCATCCAGCGTACACACATCTTCTACAGGAATAAGCATCATGTTACTTCCCCTTATGAATACTTTCTGCTGCTTATTAGGAATCTTTTCTAACTCTTTGATTAATTCATATACATTCATATATTATCTCCTTATTAATTCATCCTTATTATCTGTTCATACAAGCATATGTCCTTTTCATTAATAGCTCTATTTACATGCATATGTCCAAAGAAATGTTTCTTATAATCACATTCAGCTTTTACCTTTTCAAGATAGTCTGTTAATATATCCGATTCATATAAGCCTTTACCACCCATTAATATAAGCTCTGAAGTGGATGGACTGTGGGTAAGTAAATAGTCAACCTTATTATCATGCTGTTTTAGTATGTCTAATCCATGCTGCATTTCTTCTTCTGTTGGAAGTTCTTCTTCCCACCATGACAAATTTCTTACACGATACATGTATTTGCCTTGCTTATCCAGTTTCTTAGCTTTATCTATCCAATTATCAAATTCTAATATTCCATCCTGTATATCATGGCTGCTTGCACCGCCAAAAGTAAAGAAATTTAAACCTTCAATATTAAAAATCTCTCCACGCATAAGATGCAATACATTAGGTCTTATTTCATGTACTTTCCCACCATGCCATTCTTTTATAGGATAACTATAAATTCTTGGGAAACATTCGTGATTTCCATCTACAAATACTGTTGTGAAAGGTTTACTTTCTAACCAGTTAAGCCAGTTTTTTTCACTCTTATCTTCGCCGTCTTTATTCCATACAAGCCCGAAATCTCCTAAGATTATTGCTATATTTGCATCTTTATTATTCTTATCAAATTCCTTCTGCTCATAGAAGCTGTTTACTCCTAATCTTACAGGATTTCCATGTATGTCTCCTGTTATATAAATAGCCATATTATTACCTCTTACATACTAAAATCTCAACATCTGTGCCTGTAAAAACACTTTTTATCTGCTCTGAAACATCCGTCCAGTTTAGTCTATTTCAATAATCATTTTCTTTTCTGTGTCATATGTACACAATTTACCATTTTCTGAATAATATGGTGACATATATCCATATCCGGTATATCCATGACACTCATTAAAGACTATATAGACGATATGTGTTGTGGAATAATAATATAAGTCTTTTTCTCCTTCTATAGCTATCAGTTTAGAATGTACATTATAGTCTTTATCTCCTTCATACGTAAGCGAACATCCTACGCTTCCAAGGCATAATATTAAACCGCATATAATAATTAAGAATTTTCTTTTCATCAGTAATTCCTTCCTTTACTCAAGCTCTGTTAAATATCCTTATCAAAAATAAATGTAAAAATACTAAATCATCTGTATGATGTCTAATATAACGCAAATTGAAAAGCATAATCCTGATAAAGTCCATAAAATCTTAGATAATTTATTCTTTTTAGTAATGATATTATTTATACAAATAATCACTAACAAAGTATGTAATAGTAAGTTCATTCGCATTACCCACCATTAAAACTCTAAATCAATGTCATTCTTATCTGTTTTTCTATTCGCATCTTTTGTTAAGGAAGATTTTGAATAATCTTCTTTAACCTTAACAAGCTCCGGATTATCAATAATATTTCCAATTACTTTGATATCATAAAAATCTCCATAAGGGTCTTGTACCATAAGAGGAATGGAACTATATACATCTAAGCCTGTATAATCATATCCATTATATGTGCATTTATTTGCATCAATTGCTGTCATAGCACTCATTTCCTTATTCCACCACAAGAGGTATCTGTCAGGGTTCTTATCATTCTTTCTATGCTGAAACTCAACAATATCATTTGTAAAAATCAGCTTATAATTATTATCTTCCATACCTGTACACTGGCATATTGTATCTTCCTGTACAGATAATGCAGGACTAATAAAATCTGTCGGAAGAATTTTATAGCGTTCTCCAGTTTTAAAAATATAGCCTTGTACCCATTCATTGTTGTCTGTTCTCTTTGCCTTATACAAAAATCTACTATCTGTATTCTTCATATATAAATTCCTTTCTATTTGTCTTTTTTAATACATTCCTGCGTCTTCAAAGCCCATTTCATACCCTGTCTGTAATAGTCTGGCTTTTTTTGAAGCATTATCTAAGGTAGTACCGGATGTGATTTCTTTATTAAAATCTATATCACATACAGCAAAATAGTTTTTACTCAGCTTAATAACATAAAAATGTCCAAAAGATAATACATGAACTCTTTCCAATTTTCTATTTTTATTCATTCGGGATATCTCTATCCATTCACTTCTTATCTTCATAGCAGCTCCTTTTTTAAATATCTGTACATTTCCATTTATCCGGAAGTTTTCCTTCGACCAATACAAGCTCACCTATTTTAAACTTATTACAAATAAGTGTATCAAAATATGCATCATTTATATTAGGATTTAAGTCTACAACTTTTCCGGTAGATATTTCTTTAGCTTTAATCTGGACTGACTCTTCTGACTGACTTAAAAATTTGCTCTTTAACTTTTCTTTTTCATATACTGAATATCCACCTATGCCTCTTTCAAATACAATAACCTCATTTAAGCCAAGACCTAATGGAATATAAGCAGCTAATGGACAAAGTAACTTATCTTTACAAACAACTTTATAAAGCAAAAAATCCTTATAATAATCCATGTCATCTTTTTTTGATATTAATAAAGCTGAAAATATTATGATGCAGTTATAATTATAGAAATCATCCTCTGCTCTTTTCATTTCTTCTATGCTCTGATAGATGACAAATCTGTTAATCTGCTTCGGATTGTGGTTTAATAGTCTGCTCTCTATTCCACTTCCGCAACTTCCTATAACTAATATTTTCTCTGCTTTTGTTTTCATATGTTTACTTATTTTCACTTTCTTCATCATACTTAATTTTATCTCCTATCCTTATTTTTTTATTCAAAAACCAATAAACTAAAACTCCGAACTCATAATTCATCATTCAAAACTGAATCCTACCAGTCATCTCCTACTAATATATCAATGCCGGTATTAACTCCCATTGGTATATTTTGGAACTCTTCAAAGCCTATTACTTTGAAATCATCATAATAAATATCTCCATCAAGAGAATAAATCTTACCATCAGTCCATTTAAAGATACCGCAAAATCCAACAATGTCTTTTTTACCATCTCCGATATCAATAATCTGAGTAGAATGTAGCTGTACTGCATCAAAATCTCTACCCTTAAACATATCTTTAAAACATGCAGGTTTATCAGGTAATGTAAAATTCTTATAACGGTCAGATGCTTCTAAAATATCTTTTAATTCATCACTCATAATTAATTTCCCTTTCTTATTATTTATCCCAGTAAACTAACAAGTATTTAAAACCTTGCATAATCTCCGTTCCATAACTCTTTAGCTGCTTTCTTCCAGTCTCTAGCCTGCCTCTGCTTATCATCTACAATCGTATCAAGAAGCCTATAAAGCTTGCTCTCTTCACGCTTGGATGTAATTGGGAACTCTATAAGTATTGAACTTCTGTTAGGTTTTTCATAACATTTACTTGGGTCAATCCCTATAAGGAATCCATCAGCCCAAGGATAACCACCTATACATATTCCGTTATTTTTTAAGCAGGGTAAGTAATTATATATGTAATATTCTAATATATCATCATCTGTTATGTTTCTGAAAAATTCATTATCATAACACCACTTATAAAACCTTACAAGCTGCTTATTCGGTGTATTGTCTCTTAGCCCAACTGTATTAAAAAATCTGTCATACTCTTCTGTGTCAAAATACAATCTGTTTTTCATATTAACTCCTTTATTTCAGATATAAAAAATAAGATGCAATCATGCTTTTATTTTTATAATTACATCTTATATTATTTATTATTTGAATATATTGTAAAAAAGCCTTTTTTACAGTTTAGAGTAAAAAAATATAAATAACAGTATTGAAACTGCAAAGGCAATAATGCATTTTACGGTTAATTTTGATTCCGGTTCATGTATTTTAAATTGAATCAAGAACAAATATGCAGCATAACCAAACATAAGAGCAGCTAATATTAAAAAAACTATTTTCATAAAAGCCTCCTTTTATTTGCTTTTTTCAGCTTCTTCTCTGGTTAAAAATACAGTGTTTCCAAGATTATGTTCAGGAAAACCATCAAGCCAAGGGTAAATACCTTTATCGTCTTTTACATTCCACTTATAATAGACAATAGTACCGTCATATATAATACCAATAATTATCATTTCCTGTATTGTGTCTCTGAATGGTACATATACAGTATCACCAACCGTACATTCCGTTTTAATAAATAAGTCTTTATTGTTCCTTAAGCCTATTAAGGATTCAAAAGATGCCATACCACCTAAAGCTGCATTAAAGCCATCAATATTATCTTCGTCCATGATTTCATTCATAATATTTGCAACTGCAATTCCACAATTGTAATAGAACATACCGTCATGTACTGCATTTTTTAACCGCTTTTCAATCTCTCTTATATCCACAGTATCATCTATCTTTTCTTTATTTCTGATATTTCTATCAGCCTCATAACACATTTTATTATAGCTGATTTCAGGACACCCCATAATTGTTCTCCTTTCAAATGTTGAGTAATTTTTGTTATTACTCTCTTTCGTATTCCTGATTTCTTTCAAGCTTCTTTTTTTCCTGATTTTTTTCAGCCTTATAAAAAGACTGTACTTTACCGGCACAATATACTACTTCATTACCATAATCAAGTGTTACATTAGTTGCAAAAGGTTCAGAAATATCTATATTTTTATTATTTAATGCTTCTACCTGACTATCAGAAAGTTCAGCTTCGACTAGGAGTTTATTTTTATCAGACATTAATCCTTCATATAACCTTTCATATTCTGCAAGTTTATTTAGTTTTTCAATAATCTGTCTGTGATATTCAGCTTCATATTTAGCCTGTTTGCCTTCATTCCATGTTCTTTTTCCTTCATCTGATAAATCCATGTAACAGTCATATTTATGCTGTTCCTCTTTAAAATACTTAGTTTCCTTTTCTATAATTCTATCAATACTCATTTCTTTCATAGCTGGTCTCCTATCTAATCTTATCTTTCTATTTCTTCAATATCATGTATATTTTTTAAGCTCTTCCTCTTTGACTTTTCATCTTTATCAGATAAAAAATAATTTCTGATTGAATCACAGGTTACTTCATTATCCCCATGAGGAACATGAGCATCAATCCAAGGAGCTTGTCCACATGTTATATCTGTAAGAAGAACTGCTGAATAGTCTTTGAAATAATCAAGCAAATCATTAATAAGTCTTAAGTCCTTTTTAGATATCATCAGTTTAAATTTATTAATATTAGACTTATCTTTAGATGTAGGTATATCAAGACCACCCCATTGTATATATTTTCTATATACTTCCGGTACGACTACTCCAAAATCCCATGCAATTATTTTATCAGCAAATAATCTTTCATCTCTTGTAATCAGCCATTCAGCTTGTAAAAGATACAATATCTTCTGAAGCTTAAGACATGATATACCATAGTCTTTAATATTACTGTAATATATTATATATTCGCTTAAATCCATGATATCTACCATTATGTCTGTTCTCCTTTATAAAATAGTAACTATTATTGCTATAGCTATTGGACATTTCTTTTTACAGTTACCCATGCTTTATTTACTTTACCTTCTTTCAATTTATATAATTCCCTATTACTTGACCGAAACATCATGAATAGTATCTCTGTTAAAGGTCTGGTTCTGTTAATTTTTCGGGCTTTCTTTACTGCCTTTAAATTATACCAGCCGCCTTTATTAATCCCATCAGGGATATATACACCAACTCCGAAAGGAATTTCCTTCTGAACTAGCATATATACATCTTCAGGCATAACATAATAGTTATAATCCCCAAGAAAATTATGTCCGTTTGGACTATGGAAATCTTCTACAGATGATTTAATCTCATAGCAATAGAAATCTCCCTTCTCAATACCGGATACAGATGTATTTACCGGCTTAAACTGGCAATAATCTATACGCTTACTTACACCAGTAGCATAATCAAATGTACATTCCTTTGCTATGTATATTCGTGTATCATTCTTTGGATTAAGATGCTTTTCCAAGGACAATGATAATTTCTTTGTGATATCAGGTCTGTTACTCATGTTATATTGCCTTCCTTATTTTTGTTTTCATTAACTGATTTTTATGTAACAATTAAATCATCTATTTTTGAAGCATATGGTGTTATTATATCTCCATAAGTTATATCAAGGTCTCCTGTTTTACATGGCTGATTCATAAAAGTTATATATTCTGTATTAAATCTTTTTTCTTCGGTTTCTTTCTTGTCAGAATTAGTCCATTCGTGAGAATGCCATGTTCCTTCAGCCCATTCATCACTTTCAAAAATAAATTCATTTTTATCAAAGAAATAATGTAAAGTTAATGCACATGCTGGCTTATCCTTTGTCATATGTGTCTCAATTGGAACATTAAGTGTTATATGCTGCTCTTTAAGACCTTCTGCCTGTAGTCCTATTTTTACATGTAGCATTTTAAGTCTCTGATTATCCAGTTTGAAAATGTATGGATATCCAACCTTACTTAATCTCCTGCCGTATTTCTTTGTAATAGTCTGATATGATTTATTAGGATATCTGTGATTGATAACCTTATCATTAAATATCTGTCCATCAAATTCAAAATCAAAGAAAAGATGGTCTGCATCTTCATATGGATAATAACATCCAAAATCGAATACAATACAACATTCATCTTCCTTTAGTTTTATCTCATTATTAAAAACTTCTCCAAACATGCTTACCTCTCATAATCATTACTATCTTTATAATATGTCTTTTCTCTTTTATACAGTTCAGGATTATCAAATATGTTACCGATAACTTCAAAATATTCTACCTCTTTTGAATAAGCAATCATATCAATAATAGGTGATGCACATACATTTCCATCAGACCTTGTAATTTCTACAGACCAGCCACCATCTTCATACTGAATACGCCCAGTATATGCTTCTGAATTAGCATAAGCGTCATAATCTGTATAGAATGGTTTATGAATAATATCATTCTCCCAAATCAGATTATCGTTCTTATCTTTCAAGCCTATGCTTCGGCAGATTGTGGATGGGTCTACTTCAATAGCATATAAATCAGAAGCATGGCTTGGAACTATATAATATTTTTCTTTTCCTGTATGTCCATATCTTATAATGTAGCCAACAACCCATTCTCCGTCACTAATCCTCCTTGCCTTTGATAAGTATTTATCTTCCATAATTATCTCCTTCTCTTATTCTTTTCCAATTTAATATAACAACATCTGAGACATTATTATTATTTTCTATGTAATCATGCACCTGATTAATTGTTTCAGATGTATCCATTGGTTCTGTTAGTGTTAAAAATATATTCCCAAAGCCGCAGCTATGAGAAAAAGCAACAAAATAACGATAAGTCAAATCATCTTTAGCTTTTTTATTTTTTGAGTCTTCCATAATTATCTCCTTCTCTTTACCTATTCTAGTTTAATAGGGAAATTGTCCAATAATTATTTATTATTTTTGAATTATAATTTCTTATTATTGTTTCCAGTAATTCATCTATATCGCATATTTCAATAACTACTTCTGCATTAAGCTCTGATAGTAATAAAAAATACTTAATTTTATCAGCCTGATTTAATTGATTCCACAAACCATCAAGGATAACAAAACGATATCTACTTAAGTCTTCACCATCTTGTTTAGCCCACTCAATAAGTTCAAATATATTTGGATTATAATGAACATTGCATTTTAATAATATATTTTCATTGATGTCTATTATGTGTGGTTGTATTGTAGCTATAGCATCTTGTCTGTATTTTAAAAATATCTCTGGAAATGCCTTTTCGTAAACAACTGTATAAGTACCTATTGCTTCTGGATAACATATAATATTTATTTTCTTATCTTCTTTTATACTTGATAAAATGTTAAATGACTTTCCAGAACCACTTCTTCCAATTACAATTCTATGTAATTTCTGATATTTATTTTTCATAATTCTTATGTTTCCTCCTCTTTAATCTTAATTACATTTATCATTTGCTTCTTCCTGTTCTAAAGCTTCAATAAAACCTGTAATTAAACAGTCATATAGTACATATTCATTCATAGAAATAATCAGGTCAAATCCATATCCATCATTATCAATACATAGTTCTAAATAACGCAATGCAGTGTTATAATTATGATTTATAATATTTAATAAAGTCTGTTTTGCACAAAAGGCTTGTCTCGTTGATAAAAACTGGTCTAATTTATCAGAATAATTATATGTATCAATAAGTTTAAGACATCTTTTGAGTGCATTAACAATTTCTTTATTTGTAAATTGTCTGCATCCATCAGCATACTTTCCATTTATTAGCAGTTTATTCATTAATGTACGCCCTGTAATAAGTGAATCTGTATCTGGTGATAAAGACTTAATACAAGTTTTTCTCATTGTGCCTGAAGATTCATTATTTATGATTGTTACTTTTTTTGCTCTTATCCTATTTTTAAATATGTTCATATCTTATCCTCTCTATAAAATTACTTCTTATATGGATTCTCATTAAGCACCTTCTGAAAATTATCTTTAGTTATAACAACCGGACACATGCTTTTATATGCATCCATTTTAACCTTAAAAAGTGGACATAATGGGATATTAAGTACACGCTTATCATGCTTTACATACTCATTTGCCATCTTTTCTGCTTCTTCTGCTGTTTCAGCTTCTACTGCCAAAAGATATTCTCCAACACCTCTTGACATGTGCCTTTCTTCTAAAATATATAACATATGTTTGTTTTCCTTTCTTATCGAAATCACTATTTATCATTCCTAAGTGCTTTCAAATGGTCAAGTCTTTGATTAATTTCTTTACATGTCCGGTCTATTTGTTTACATTTTTTTGAGGTATCAGCATATACAATAATAATCTTAATCATAATAATTATTTGAACTATAATAATTATGCTAATATATAATAAAGGCATATATTTTCTCCTTACATAATTCCTGTATATAACAAATCCTTCACTTCTTCATCTGATAAAGTTACCATTACATACTCATCAAATCTTATTTCATAGTCGTTACCAAATCGTGTTACATTAAGCCAATGTCCATTAGCATAATCCTTATAATCCTTAATTTCTCTCTTATAATAGATAATAGCTTTAATATCCAATATCATTATTATAATAAGAAAAGCTATTCCAACCCATTTAACAGAAATAATCTTAGAACAATAAAACAATAATGGTATTCCAAATAAGCCTATAGATGCAAAATTATACAACAAATCTATAATGCACTCTTTATAATTTCTTTTCTTCCACTTTTCATACCCATATTTAATGACTTTCTCTTTTTCATGTGCTGTCATATATAATTTCCTTTCTTATAACTTATACAATTTCCGTATATAACAAATCCTTCACTTCTTCAGCCGATAAAGTTACTTCCAAGAGATATATTTCCATGAGGAATAATCATCATATATATATTCATCCAGATTAATTTCTTCCCCTTCGTCATAGGCTTTTTTAAATGCTAAAAGTTCTTTTTCATCCTTTATTTTTAAAACTACATAGCCGGTTGGATTATCGTCTATTTTAGAAAAAGATAATGCCACATTAAAATAATCAATTGCTAAACCATACCCATATTTGGTTTCATTTATATGTTTATATATTTTTTCAGTTTCTAAATTATTTATAAAGACTTCTTTTCCGTGATAAAGAACAGACCTTTCTATTTTTGCTTTTTCTTCATCAAATACATGATTCATCAGGTCTTCATTAGCTTTCCTTGCTCTTTCTGCACATGTATGAAGCATTATATAACTCATAACCGTTTATCTCCTATTCTGCTTCTGATTGAAGCCATTCAAGTATTGTTGGTGCTTTTGCTCGGCAATCTTTGCAAGAAATTTCATTTCGCCCGCAACCTTTATCTGCATATCCTATAAAATCTACAAAGCAACTGCATTCCATTTTCTGCATAAACTCCGCCAACTCTTCATCCGACATATTCCTTATTATGTCAGCATTAGTCTGTTTGTTATCACATTTAGTATGAATATCTACGATATTAAATAAATCTTCAATTAACTCTAAACTGTCTTCATCAACAGTGTTATTCTGATAAATGTCTTCTACACACCCGATACCATGCTCAAGCATGAATGTTGTAAATGCTGTTAATAATTTATTTTCTTTACTCATATTATCTCCTTTTTTAACTGTTCTGCTATTTCATCAATGTTATAAAATCTCAAATCAGAATTAGTATTATAATCTGCAAGCCGGATATAGTATGTAGAAGATTTATTCGCCATCTTCTTTAATAGAGCTGCAAAGTCATCAATAGCTTTGTCATAGCCTTCTGTTCTTACTACACACTCATCTGAATCTGGGTTACATATACAGTCTTCATGCATAGGACAATTCTTACACTTAATTATCATTTACATACCTCTTTGTAAAATTCAGTCATCTATTTTAAGAATGCCACATATTATGCTGTCAATACAGGCGCTTTCGCTAGAATATCATACGCATCTGGTGTCCAGTCAGAGTTTCCGTAATCACAGCTTAAGGTTTCTTCGATGTTGCCATATCTGGCTGTATCGTGCATTCTTCTGTGTTTTGCCTGTGATAATATACCTTCACGGTTTAATCGCATGAACATTTTATCTAAGTCTGAAGGCTTGCACTTAAGAACTTTTGCAATTTCTTCTTTTGTAATGTATGGATATCTGCCGTGTGATTCATCAATTGGTATTTGTTTGTTGATATAATCTATTGTAAAGTCATATAGGTATTTATCATCATATGATTTATGCGATTTGAGTCGTTTGTGAGTCTGGTTGTTATCAAACTTAGCCATTTCTGATTTCCAGAAATCCAAATCAACCATGAGTTCATATATTTTCTGGTCGTTTTTATAAGCTTTATGTTCAGTACGCTTTAAGATTTTAATTTTATCAGATATTCTTGCAATTTCATGTTTTACTTCTAGCTGATATTTGTCATTATAAATTTTTGGCATACGCACTTCAAATTGTGTTTTATCTAAAGACTGATTGTATGTGTATAATCTGTTACCATTTCTCATACATTTTTTCTCCTTTTACTGAATAACAGTCGTTCCACTATGTGAAAACCAGTAACCTACTTCTCCGTTTTCCCATTTATCATAGAAGGCTTTTGGAAATGTGATATCTATGCCTTTTATAAATGATTTTTCTATATATTCCTTTGACAGTTCATCTAATCTTGGATTTCTTAATAAATACTCTTTAAGAGAAGCCTTTATTCTTTCTCTTAAAAAGTCATAATCATCTGCTGTTACTTTATAATCAATGTTTGGGTTAAGAATACAATTACTCTTTTCCTGTGCATTTTCATATGCTTTGATACATGATACTGATATTTTTTTATCAAGCTGCACAGATAAATCATATAAGATATTCAAATTGAATATCTTAAGATAATTTTCAACTAATTCCTGATAATCATTGTCTTTAAAATCAATTCTTATAATCATAGTATCATCTCCTTTAACATTTAAGCTCTACATAGTAGAAGCATTTGTACACATCATATTAAAATAAATCTCCCTGCTTAATGAATTGGCATATATAGCATCAACCGTACCATTCATCCCGGTTTCCTGCTTTAAGGAGTCTATAGTGATACCATAAATCCTTGTAAACTGGGAATAACTCTTACTAAGTACTGCATTTGATATACTGTTTTCTTTCTTTGCTATATATGCAGCCAGTTTATAGACCTTATCCTTATATTCTTTAACAGTGCAGTTCTTAACTTCTGACTTAATGATTTCTTTCATTTCAGCTTCACTACATGTATTATTTCCCCAAAGTGTTGAGTTGTTAGATTTAAAGGATTGTACCGGTTGTGATACAGGTTTGATTGATGTTCTCTTTTCAAGGCTGTCTAAACGCTCCGCTAAATGAACATTCATACTCATAAGCTCATCCATCTTCTTTAATAACACTGAATTTGCCATACCAAGGTCTTCTACCATTGCAAGCAGGTTCTTATTGATTGTTTCAATGTTATCTATTACATTGGAGCTTTCAAAGTTCTTATATTTTTCTGAATCAAACCATATGGCATTTTCATTATCTTCACAAGTTTCAGCTTTGGAGAGAACTTCGGATTTCTCTTCTGTTATGTTTTCTTCATCCGGTCTGGCTGTATCTGTGCCTACTGTATCTTTTACTGAAGTACCATAATGACAGGTAAAAATCTGCTCTCCTGCTGCCTTATTAATTTCTTCTTCTGTTAATCCTACCAAGTCCTTTGAAGAACACTTCAATGCCTTACAAATTTCCAAAACTGTATCTACACTTGGATTACTCTTTCCATTTGCATATAAATAAAAGATTGAACCATCTCTTTTTATGCGGTCACATAATTCATACTGATACATGCCACACTGTATAAGCCTTCTTTTATAAAAATCATTATTCCACTTCATACCGGCAATAGATTTGGTTTTTCTATATGTATTTTTTGTTTCTTTATTAGTATTAATAAGGCTGTCTGGTTTTACTGATAAAAGCTCTGCCATATTATTTACCACATCAACAGGTGCAGTACGTTTATTATGTATCATTTTTGACAGCTCAGACATCTGTATGTCTAGCATCTGACAAAAATCTTTCTGAGTGATATTATTTTCCATCAATAAATTCTGTAACTTTTTTCCACGAATATAAACTGTCTCTGTCATGTTCAACACTCCTAAAAAAATAAAATGTAATTTAATTTGAAACTCTCTAAAATTGCTTTGTTTCTTTTCTTAATTACATTTTATCTTTTATTAAGTATTCATTTATTATAAAAAAGCCTTTTTATAGTTCTTTATTATAAATATTTTTATTTTTTGTTACTGTCAGATGTTTTGTCTTCAAATCAGATTGTTTAACAGCTTTGCAAAGCTGCATTTTTTCTTCTCCGTCAAGTTCACCTGCAATCTGCTTTAATACATGTTCCTTCTTTACTCCTTTAAGGTGCATATTCCAAGCCTTATCAAGTATAATTTTAAACAGTGGTGATGGCTTAAGTCCAATATCAATCAAATCATCAGCCGTAATATGTGGTTGCTTAATTCTGTCTTTGTATTCAATCAGTCTGTTAATCAGATAATCATTTTCTTCCCAAGTTTTGTTAAGGAATTTATTGAATGTATTATTATCCAGCTTAAGCATATCATGTCCGATACTATCACACCATGTCAAATGTATTAAATCCTCCGGAGCTACCGATTTATCAAACATAAGATTAGTAGTTTTTAATTTTGACTTATTATTAAAACACATATGAGGTTTCATATGAAGTTCTACCATATTACATACATATTTCGTATACTCCTTATTATTGTATATTCTATCAAGGAATTGCGTTGCTAATACTACACCTGTTTTTTCATGTCCGATTGACTGTACCTTTCCATCATCTCTAACAATAGTTGATTCAGCCTTTCCAAAATCATGACATAAAGCACTAAGCATAAATGGGATTGCATAATTTATACCCTCAAGCATATATTTAAAATCAGCCGCTTCATCAAGCACAGACATAGTATGCATATACACATCTCCTTCAGGATGATACATACTATTCTGCTTGATACCTTTAAGAGTATAGACTTCCTTAAACCATTCTGTCTGTTCACATTCATAAAGACTATCAAAGAATACCGAAGGTTTCTTAGCTTTTAAAAGTGCCTTACTAAGCTCCCCGGCAATTCGTTCTTTAGGCAGGGTACTTAAATCCATAGTCTTACAAAGACAAATTGTTTCAGGAGCAATTTTAAAATTAAACCTTGCTGCGAACTGACAAGCTCTTAATACTCTTAGCGAGTCTTCTATAAAGGTCTTGTCATCTATATGTCTTATAATGCCATTATTCAAATCATCCAGTCCGCCAAAATAATCCTTTATTTCTCCTGTAAGTACATTTTTCATCAAAGCATTTATAGTGAAGTCTCTTCTTTTTGCTGATTCTTCTAAGGAAAGAAAAGGGTCTACTACTATTTCAAAATCCTTATGACCTTTTCCGGTAGCTTTCTCTTTTCTAGGTAAAGATATATCCAAATCATAACCATCTATGTTATATATCCCAAAATTATTCCCTACGGTTCTTGATTGGACTTCTCCCAGCTCTTTTAAAATATTTTCCAATACTTCCGGGTTAATATTATGTATTTCAATATCAATATCTTTATTGGGAATGCCTAGTAGTTTATCTCTTACATACCCACCTACAAAATAAGCTGTTCCACCAATTTCATTTACTTTCTTAGCAATCTGTACTGCTAAATCGTAATTGTTCATTTTATATGTCCTCTCTTGTTATTTCAGTTATATAAATTCCATTAATTCCCCATGTTTCCTTAATAGTTCCATCTTTTAATCGTTCCCCAAAAGAAACATTTTGAGTTTTAGAAACACTATGTACAATACAGTTTTCTTCTTTATGAGAAATATTACTGTCAATAAAAGAGATAACATCTCCGGGTGATAATTCCATAACGCAAACAGGTTTATTTTTATTTTCACACCAAGGTTCAATATCACATTTCTTACAATTTCGCTTCATAAATATTACCTTCCATAATCATCATTTAATTTTGATTTAGGAACAGGGGCATCTATCCAACCGTATTCAATTGCAAAATTACGATAGCTTTCTAAAGAATCCTGAGCTAATCCATTTAAAAAATCAATGTATTCCTGTTCTGTATGTTCAATAAGTACTCCCGGCTTACCATGTCTTAATGTCGGTTTTCCATTTTCGTATAAAAATTCATTAATATGTTTCCAAATATAATTTAATTTTTCTACTGTATCTCTTAAACTGCTACTCATCTGTCTACCTCATATAAATTTTTCTGTTTGTTATCTTTTACTTTTTCTTCATTTGAGAGTTTTTTATAGTTCTCTATATTTTCCTTATATCTGTTTATTTCATCCTGCTTTAAGTCATTCTGAAGACTTATACGAGTAATAATAGTCTGTTCTAAGGAAGCCTGTATATCATTCCAGTCTGCTGCAACCTGAGAGAAGATACCTAAGTCTTCAAATTTTTTAGGATAATAGAGTTCTTCAGTTTCATATGATTCCTTAAATGTTATGCTCTGATTGTAACAAGCTAATTTTTGTGGTTCTACACTGTTTTTATCATACATATATTTCATATGTATATTTTTAACATCTATATCACAGCTTAAATAATTCAGACCGGAATTATCCAGTATCGTTTTTAATGTATCAAAGTATGTTTTTATGCTTTCATAAGCACTTTTCTGATACTTTTTATATTCAGCTTTAGTATTGTTATATAATTCTTCTTCCTGTTGCTTTAAAAGTTCACTTTTACAGGTCTCTTCTCTTATTTGTTCTAATCCTGTCATATTTATATTCATATTTTTTCCTGCCTTATCTAAAATTCTTTTTCATAATTGTTTTTAGTTTTTTTCTCTACGATATTTTTATTAATACCGGCATCTTTAAATGCTGTGTTTAACATATCAATAGTTTCTCTTTCATATCTGCCACATAGATAAGGATAGATTGTTGTTAATTTACTTGAAGCTGTTTTTAAAACTTCTTCAGGTTTATCCTCAAATGGCAGAAAAACAGTTACTTTAGCATTAGTAATAGCTTCAGATGTTAAAAATGCCTGTTCAAGCTGATTTACTTTTTTTAATGTTGTATCATCAACCTTGTCTTCTATATCTGCAAGTAACCTTTCAAATGTATCTTTAAACTTATCTCTTATATAATCATATCTAAATTCCTTTGGAATTGTTATTGTATATTTCATATCCATAATTACCAATTCCTCTCTTCGGTTATAATTGATAACTGTCCACATGCAGCCTTTGCATTTATCTCTGCCTCTGTAGCAATTGCTACTGCATAATCATATCCGTTTTCCTTTAATTCTCTTATAATCTGTTCCATAATCATTACCTTCCTATCTTTCATATTCTTCATTTACTGATTTATTTTTATTGGTTTCTTTTACAATTTCTTTTCTTAACTCATCACATGCCTTTTTATAATCTATATTTAAGTTCCTTAGTTCTTTAGTGGCTGCTAAATCGGTTCTTGTGCCGCCATGACAGCCATCACTATAATCAACATAGACTTCTCCCACTTCGCCCGCTTTATACATGGAATTTAAAAACCTGTGCATAATAGCTGGCATGTCTTTATTAAGTCTTTTAAAAGAACACGATATATAATAAGGGTCTGATGAACATACACAATTAGGATTTTTACATCTGATTCCTGCATTAATATCAAACTTTTTATACATTTTATTGCAGAAGTTAATAAACTTATCTAAGTCTGTATCATTTTTACTGCTCATTTCAGAATCCTGAAGTACTCCAAAGGCATTATTAGCTTCTTTTTCTTCTAATTCATCTAAACTAATACTTGTATTAATGCCATATATCTTTCCTATAATCTTATATAAGTCTTCATTTACTTCCTTATTATGATACATGTTAAAAAGCATTGTAGGTCTTAAGTTTATAATTGAACCTTCCATTATATTCATTGCATGTACAAAGCTATCAATGCTTTTTGTTCTTTCACTTTTTGTTTTTTCAGTTCCGATACCAGTAATCTGCTGTATCATTTGTACATCTTTATAGTCAATCTGGGCTATACATGATAATGCATTCATCTGTTTTATAAAAAACTGGTCTGTTTTATCATTGAAACCAAAAGCTTTTGTCATTTCCTTATATGAGCCTATCAGAAAGCTCAAATTCTTCACATTCGTCATAACTTCTACCTCTCTTATTTTTTCTGATTTAATTCTATCATTTTTGAAATTTATAACTTGTTTAAAACAGCTCCATTAAAGCCCTGCATGATTTTTTTATCTTCCAAAACAAGATAATTACTTATTTCTTCTATACCTTTTAATTTAATTGCCTGCCTATGGTACACTGACAAAAGATTATAATTTTCTGCCATATAAAGATAATTTTCACATTTACAGGAACAACTCATTTTATCTAAGCTGTTACAATACCATCTTGTACGCTTCAGATTATTTATTCTTTCTAAATCCAGCTTATTAAAATCAACAAAATGTTCTTCACAATACTTATTTATCTTCATAAGGCTTACTAAGCCTATATCACATATGCCAAGCTTAGATACATACTCAAGATACTTTCTTATCTCTTCTTCGTTATCTATATAACCTTTAATTAAATTACAACTAAGATGCAGCTTATATTTATCCTTAAAGCTATCCAAAATATCTGTATCTGCTGTATTTATACCAAATATCTGATTGTTAATTTCATCATCATAGTGATGTCTGCTTAATGCTATATTGTCCAGTACATCAATTCCTTCAAGGTCTTTAAGCCTGCTTCCATTTGTATTAACTGATGTTTTAACCAGTGGAAATATCTTCTTTGCTTCAGTACAGATTTTAACCATTTTATCAGTAACACCAAGAGTAGTTTCCCCACCGGTAAAATGTATTGTTCCGACAGTGGCAATCCTTGACAGTTCCTTAAAGGCTTCTATAATCCAGTCAGTATCAAGATTTATATTTCCTGTATGGTATTCACAAAACTTACATGCAGCATTACATTGTCTTGTTGTAACGATATATACGTCTATAACATTATCATTAAATTCTGTGTTCTTTCCGTTACAGTCATAGCATGTACTATGTCTAAACTGTATGTTCTTTGTCCAGCTCATTATTTCCCCTTATAAAAGATTAGTACTCTTTATAATTCCTTTACCCATATGATTCTTCTCACTTATATTATTTTCATTTATAGGACTTAACTTGATAAAGAAATATTCAGGGTCAAAGTATCTTTTAAGCTTATCTATATCAAAGTCTTTCGTATCAACAAGTGTCATATTAACCGTTGTCTTTAAATTACTCTTAGTTCTTATCTGTCCTAGTTCTTTTATGCTTAAAAGACTGCCTATAGGAATCAGATTATGTCTTCTTTCTTCATCCAGTGAATGTAATGATACCTGTAAGGTTATGTTATCCTTTATAAAGCTGTAATCACTGCCCTTAATACCTATGGTGCTTATATAGTGATGTACATGCTTGAATCTTCTATCAATTATCTTTATAGCTTCTTTAACAGCTTCTATGTTAAGAAATGGTTCACCCATGCGTGTGTAGTTAATCTTAAATTCATAAGCTTCATCAGGATTAAAGTCAGGATTCTTATTTATTACAAATTCAACCTGTTCCACAATTTCATCTGCTGTCAGATTACGGAATCTTTTTAAGTTGCCGGTTGCACAAAATCTACACCCTACAGGGCATCCACTCATACAGCTTACTCCTATCATCCATCTGTTTTTTCTGCTTCCGAGTTCTTTTTCATGCAGGGCATTTGTATTTTCATTCACTGCCATCTTTGTATAATCAGGTAAAAATGTGTCTGTTACTTCAAGGGGATATCCGTCTTCTGTTAATAATGCATATACTGTTCCATTACTAAATTCTCTTTTTCTCTTTTCAATTAACATATAACTGCTCCTTTTATTTTGTTAAATGAATTATACGAAATATTGTTTTTGCTTTTATTGTAATAAAGCTTTTTTAGATAATAAAAAAGACTGCTATAAATAGCAGCCTTATGATACTTTACATATCTCTTTCAATGCTCTTCTTAGATTTTACATTCGGTTTATATTTTATCTGTTCCTTAGATTCTTTTACGCTTAATGTTCCCGGTTCTATTGCATGGAAGTATAAGGCAGGACAATAATCATTATCAATACTTAACTCATAACACTTATCCTGTTCGTTATATGTAACCTGTCCTTCTAAAGTAGCTAACCCGGATTTTCGTATATTATCCGGTTTAAATCTCCAATTTGCTACATCTACATCAAATGTGCAGAAATCTCCTTCATGTAATGGCTTTCCACAGTCATCATAACCTATGATTCTTTTAGAGGATTCTAAAACCTTTTCTTTTAATTTTTCAATAAAGTTGAATACTTTCTCATATGCGTTCATTTCTCCTGCATACCAGTCAGCGTATCCAGCTACAGCCATATTGGATTTTTCTGTACTTTCTTTTAATAATTTACTTACTTCTGATTCAATACTTTCTATGCCTTCATTATATCCGACATCATATCCGTGATTATATCCTGCTTCTCTGATTTCGTTTAATTCTTTATTACTATATTCCATAATCATTACCTTTGAATCATCTGCATTTGATTTTATATATTCAGGCTCTTTACTTTCTCCTATTAAACCCAGACAATCATCTAAAATTTCAAGTGTGCTGATATTAGTATCATATAAATTCTGAATATTAAGTTGGTTAATTTTTGAATAAATATGTCCTACAATTTCATTTTTATGAACTCTGTTATAATCTTCTTTATCAGGGATTCTTATACTTTTACTTCTACTCCAAATATCCCTGTTTCCCATCTGTCTGCCATATCTATCAAACTGATAATCTGTATATATATCTAACTTTGTTCTTCCAGTTGGAGTAATTTTTGTTACAGTTCCAATTTTATCTTCTGTTGGAAGTCCATTAGTTATAAGTACTTTATCTCCTATTTTAAGTTTCAATTCGTTCATAATTTTTTATTCCTCCTGTTTTGTTTTTTGTTTAGAAGGCTCTAACTGTTATTTTTTCAAGCTAAAGCCTTATTTTTAATCTAAATCTATAAAATCTATATTAATTCTTTATTATTATATTCCATATTCATTACCTCGCATTTTTTTGGATTTACATATATATTTCATTCTTTTTTGAAATTTCTTTAAAGCTGGCTGTTCCTACTATGTTAATTGCATCATCTATAGCCTGTCTGTATATTTCTAAAGCTTCATTATTTAATGATATTTGATGTTTAGCTTTTTTTAAGCTTTCTATAATGTCTTTTTGCATTTTTATATATGTTTCCAAAACACCTTCACTATATCCAATATCATGTCCTTGCTTATAACTTGCATTTTTAATACTATCAATCATTTCCTGACTATATTCCATAATCATTACCTCATATTTTTATAAGTCTACCCAAGTTATACTTATTTGTTCTATTTTTCAATTTCGTCATGCACAGGAGCTTTTGAAATCTTTTTGTCCTTACTACATACATCTGAATAAAGTTTTGCATTAGACATTTCTTTATAATCCTTATAATCATCTTCATTAAAAAACATCATCATACCGTTATCAGGGTCTTTTATTTCAGCAGTCATAGTTTCATCTGTATAAGCTATCAGCAAATAAAAGTCATCAAAGCCATCTTTTTCATCTAAAATTTTTATATGTTTCCAGCCTTTATTATCTGCATAGTCTTTAAGATATTTTTTAACTGCATTTCTCTTATACTGTTCATCTAATTCAAATTGTCTTTTTTTACTTTCTTGTATTTCATTCAACTTATCAATTGATACGGGAGTATATATACCACTTACGATTAACTCAAGCTGCTTTTCATTAAAGCCATACCATTCTGACCAATGGTCGTAATCAACTTCATTTTTATGTAAAAGCTGACCATCTTTAAAGCAGTATGTTATGTCGTCTTCATCAGCTTTAACAGCATAATATTTATGAAGAATCGGGTCTGCTATAAGTTTAAATTCCTGACCTTTTTTAAGTCCGAATTTCATTTCAATTAGTTCAGCTATACTATAATCATCTATATTAACAATCATAATCTATCCTTCCTATTCTTATTGCTACATTTAATATAACATTTCACAGCTTTTTTTAATTTATAATAAAGCTTTTATGTATGTGCTTTAATAATGTTATTGCCTTTAAATAAGTGTAATTCATTTATACTTGTTTATACTTGTATACTTATTATCAGATTCACTCATCAGAATCATCATGCATGATAATATTTGTATCGTTTCCATCTTCGTTATAGTTTCCTATCATAGATATTATGCAGGATGTGCCATAATACAAAATAAGAATTGAGCCTAAACTTTCACCCAATAATCCGGTTTTTGCTATAACAAGCACAATAAATATCTCTAATATAAGTAAAAATAAATCTTTAATGAGTTTAACTGACAATTTATAATTTGATTTTGCGTCTTTCATGTATGTATTCCTTTTTTTATTTTTTCTTTTTTATACAGTTTATCAGTTTTAATAATCTCAACCGTTATAAAAAGGCTTTTATAGGTTTTAAAAGTAAAAAAAGACAGCTATAAAGCTGCCATTTTAATTTTATCTGTTATTAACCATTTTATCTTCTCCTTGGTTTCTTTGAGTGCCATTTATCTTTATTAGGCAGTTTCTTTTCTAATTCCTTCATGCAGCTATCCAGTGTCTTCTTTGTTTCTACTGTCTTTATATTTGCCTTGCTTATCTGCCTTACATGCTGTTTTGCCAGTGCTTCATTCACATAATAGGTCTGGGTGGATTCATTATATTTTGATATTGAAACCTTCTCTTCTTTTACATTGCCAAACGCTGCACTTAATTTATCTGTAAGCTCTGAAGCCTTATAATTGTCTATCATCTGGTGCCCTTTCATTCATATTTAACATCTTTATTGTTATCAACCATATCTACAATTCCAAGAGGTGATATATCTTCAAGCATATTCTGCATATTATCACATTTCTTTTTTTGTATACATTTATCACAATTTAATTCAATACTCTTACAATAATCTGCTAATTCTCTTATTTTCATATATTCATACCTCACTTTATCTTGGGATAGTCTCTTCCATTGTTTTGATATGCAGCTTTTGGAAGGTCTCCTGATTTAACCCTATATAAATACTGCTTCATCATGCATATATCACATCTGTCACAATTGGAGTTTCCTTCTATCTCTATCTTCTTACAGTCAAACACCGGAAGAGCATCATCTAAAAATAATAAAAAGGCATCCATAATCTCTTTCTTAGTAAATTTCATATACTCTTACCTTCCTATAACCACTCTTCTTCTACAACATTGAAATATAATGGTGCTTCACTACAGTCATACCAACAGAACTCCACAGCTCTTAAATCCTCTTTTCTTACATTAGGATATATCTGACTGAATAAAGCAAGATACTTAACTGCTTCATTATCCGTAAGGTATCTGGATTTTCCCCAGTCTCCACCATTATAACTGCCCTTCGATTCAAGAACATAATCCAAATAGTTCTCTTCTTCTACAGGAGCTTTTGTAAAGTACCTTGGCAAACTCATATCAAACAATTCAGGAAATTTATCCTCTAAATCCCAAATGGATGATACTCCTATTTTATTCATATCCACCTTACAGCGGATAACTCTCATATACCTATAATCACTCATATATTCACTCTCCTATTTGTTGAAATCTACATAATCATACTGTATTCCATCTGTCCAAACACCATGTCCGGCACCTGCATGTCTAAGAAACTGTAAGTATTCATCCGGTATATCAAAATACAATGAAATTTTATCAATGTCACAGGCATTTTGTTTTAAGAAAATAAATTCGTTTGTGTTTACTAATAAATTCAATGTTTGTTCATTTAAAAATGCCGAAAAACTAATAGTGTAAAAAGAAGTCAGCCCCCAATGCTGTCTTGTACGCTTATATAAATATGACAGATAATTACAGATTCCTTCTGTTAAAGAAGCACGGCTTATTTGAGTAAATAAACAAGTATATATACCTTTATCCCCATTTTCCCATATTTTGTCCTTAGCCATTTTTAATGCCAGTAAATATGCAATATTTTTTAATTCTTTCCGGCAATCACCAAGGTCAAAGCAAACAAAATTATTATTCAATTTATTCATGGCATTATAGCTATTTTCATAAATTGGAAGTTTCTTAAGCACTTCTAAGACTGATGCCGTTTCATTATCTAGTTCCTGTAAACGCTGAATAAAATTATTGATTGTATTTGATTCAGTGTTCTTTTTCATTTCATCCAATGCCTCATACAAAGCACTTTGCTGATGAGGAGTAATATAACCATGTTCTAAATCTTCTAAGATAGCAGTTATGATGTCAGGCACTTCACAATAATTTTGATTATCTGATTCCTGCAAACCCCCAAATACAATTTCATCAAAACATCCAAAGATTTCTTTTGCAGTGATAATCACTCCACCTAATTTTTTAACAATTTCTATGAATTGTCCGCCATAAATATCAATAACAACAATGTTATCATCCTTGGTATTATTGGCAATAGTTGTAATTTCTTTTCCCATAATGAAAGATATTCCTGAACCGGGTAATCCAAATGTAAGCTTATGTACAGCACTTCTGTTTTTTAAGTAAAAAGGTTTATTGTTATTCATAAAAATTCTCCTTAATTTTATCCTCTATGTATCTGTCTGTGTTTTTTTGCTGTCGCCATTTTTTATATATCTCCTTTTTCATAAAATTTTATATCTTTATAACTATTAATGTCTAATTCATAATACTGCTTATGTTCTCTTGTATTAATATTATTAAACATTGTTGTTTTCGTTCCATATGCTATATGTCTTATTTTTATTGTTTTTATTACATAATCTTCAGACTCATATGAAATATTCAATGTTGCTCTTTTTCTTCTAATTTTTATTTCTTCAATAACTGCTTTTGGTTCATGGTCTAATGTTCCAAGAGCTTCTCTAAGATAAAACAATTCTGTTGAATACTTTATCTTATGCCTTAGATAAAAGCATACTATTGTATATGATATTACCATAGCTGCTACAATTATTAATACAAATGTTAATTTAATACTATCTTCAAAATGTAAGCTATCTAGTACTGTTATTCCAATAAGTAATAATGTTGTTGCAATAATTCCTATTGATGCTGCCCATTTGGCATATGCATCATATATCTTTTTCACAAATGCTTCTTTTCTTCTTTCATCTTCACTTAAAATTTCTGCTACTTCTACTTCTATTTCCACTGCTTGTACTTCCTTTCTAAACTACATATAAACATTTAATTCTAATTTATCTAAATCAAATGTAGTCTCTGTTGCATCTTTGCTGAGTAGTGTTAGCTTAATTAATCCATTTCTTGTTATAATCTTCTCGCCTGTCTTGATTTCTACAATATAATAAACAAGAGTTGACCTAGCTCCTGCATCTGTTTTGGTTGTAATTTATTTTCTTCATAATTACTGGTTCTAACTAAATTCATATAATCATCTCCTTACAACAAATCATCAACATTCTTTACCCAGATAACAGCTCCTTTAGGATGCTTATAATACATTTCCTTATCCAAAGGCTTTACATCCTCTAATACCCACGCATAAGGATTAGGGTATCTTTTCTTAAGGTCATTATATGAAATATCAACACAATGATTTTCTCTTTCTTCTGACCAATCTGAACAGCTTATAGGATATGTAGCAGTTATTTTACATGTGCCAACTACTTTAGAAGTTCCACTCTCTAACAGGTAAATCATTTCACCCTGTTTCTTTGTATCACTTCCACGAACTTCTATTGTTTTTTGACCTTTTAAAATAAGGTCTAACCATTTATGTTTAATAATTAATCCGTCCATATTTTCTCCTTAATTCTGAAACTTTCTTGCTCTTTTCAACATAGATTTTAAAAACTCTGATGTAGTTTTACTTACAGGCGGACGATAACTAAAGTCTATTACTCCTGATACTTTATCACTATAATGCTTATATCTATGATGCCTATAGGAGTATTCTTCAATATCTTCAAGGTAGCGTTTATACTCTTCAGGTGTATAATCTAATAAGAAAAACTCATCCAATATACATACCTTATTTATTTTCTTTCTTGATTTCTTATACTGTCTTTTATTCATATTTGTACTCCGTCTTTTGATTGATATCTGCAATGCTTTCTACAAAACAATTATAATAAATATATCTCTTGCCGTTTAAGTCAAATTTCACATAGCCACCATCATTTGTCTCTATATCAATTTTACCTGTGTATGTTGCTAAAATCTTACCATCCGCTGTATAAACATTAATGGTTCTATTTAATCCCCCAGCTATATCACTTTTTAAATCAACACTCATACGGTCGCATGAGGCACATCCTGTCATTCCTAACGCCATACATGTAACTAAAATAATTGCTGCAATCTTTCTCTTCATACCTTTACTCCTTAAGAATTTAATACCCATACACCATAGGAAACTCTTCTTATCTTATTTTCTCTTTTTAACATCTGCTGTGCAGCTCTTAGCTGATGGTACTTTTCACTGTCAGTTGTAGCTTTGAAATACTTTCTCATATCTTCATTACTATGAGATTTTCCATCTGAATAATAATTTAATAAGTCTGTCTTCATATTTCTTTTCCTTTCATTAAAATGCTAATAAACAGTTAATAGTTATCCCCTGATATGTACTTAGTCACTATCTCTCCATTCTTTATTATCAAAGTATCATCAATCACTTCAAAACTGTAATTCTCATTATCAGAAGAAAAATATCCGCTGTTAGATTTTACTGCTATATTTTCAGCGTTGTTATAGTTATCTCTAATAGCTGTTCTTATGTTATTTTTAGATTGATTAGACATATTATAATTAGCAAGAAAAGGTTCTATCGCAAGACATGCCATAAGTAGCAAAGCAGGGATAATTGTTAATGAAAGAATTTCCTTATCATGGTAATAATTTCCCTTTGCAAAAATAATTAACATAACTATTCCCAATACAATTACTATCCCTATAAAAATATAAAACCAAATATAGTTTATTGTTCCAAACATAGAATTTTACTCCTTCCTTAGTAGTTATCTCCCGATATATACTTAACTACTGTCTCTCCATCCTTTATAACCAGTGTATTATTGATTACTTCAAAACTGAAATTTCCATCATCAGAAGTAAAGTAGCCTTTATTATTTTTAGTATTTCTGTCAAACTGAACCAAAATGTTTTCGGCATTACTATAATTATCAGTAATAGCTTCTTCGATATTATCCGTTCCCTGCTTTTTACTATATATATTAATAGTAGCTACATATACAATTGCAATTATGCACAATGTAAGGCAAATTGTTCCCACAATATTATTTTCTATATTCATTAACCAAATGCAAAACAATATAATTAAAACTAATGTCAAAGCAATACTTATTGCTATAAATAATGTACTATCTGCTGCTCTCGTTCCAAACATAATTTTCACTACCTTTCATAATTGTCTGTATTTCTATTCAATGTTTTATCATTACCTTTTCCCAGTTCTTCATCTGATAAGCTGCATATTCTGTCTGCATTAGTTTTAAGTTTATCAGCCTGTGAACACTGTTCTATTTTTGTAACTGAAATTAAATCAAGCAAAACTTCTTTTCTGAATGTCAATGCTGTAGTATCAAATCCTAAATTAACCTTTATAGACTTTAAATGGTCTAACTTATAAATTAATGTATCAGCAAACTCTTTTACAGCTTCTTTTTTTGCCTTTATAATGTCTTTCTTATGCTGTTCAGTTATTTTTATATTGGCAGCTCTTATATAATTCATTGTCGTTTCATTTTCTGCTATTTCCGATTTTAAATTATCTTCAAGCTGCCTGTATAAAGCTATTAATTCATCTTTCTTCAGACTTTTTAAATGTGCTTCTGAATATGTAGTAAACTTCATATATTTATTTCCTTTCCATTTCTTCAGTAGTCATACATATCGAATTATAAAATTCTGCATAATTAATTTTTTCTTTAATTGCCTTAAAGCAGCCTGATACAGAAAAAACTAAACTGGAAGCCAAAATTATCGTTAAGACTACATTGCTTAGTAAACAGCTTTGCTTTAGCAAAGATGTTGGTATCAGCTTGTCTTTTAAATTAATTACATTAATCACATATAAAGCAATTGTGCTTCCCATGCAAATAAATGCACCTAATAACATAATTCCTACCGGATTCATAAGTTCTCCTTTAATTCAAATAGATGTATTTAATAAGTTTCTTATCCTGCTTTATGAATAAAATGTTATCTTCTACTTCAAAGCTATAATTTTCATTGTTATAAGCAAAAATACCATGCTGCAAATCATTCTCATTACTGATTATTTCAGCTTCAGGATAGTTCTGCATCAATGCAACCTTTATAGCACTATTTGCTGCTGATTCCGTCTGTGTTTCAGTAACAGTTTCAATTTCAGTACTGTTTCCATTTATAGTCTTATTTTCATTAATGCTTTTATCTTTCAATGCTGTTCCTATCATTATCGTTCCTAAAATTATGCCTATCCATCCCCATACAAATAAGACAATATACATATCATCATCAATTATATATCCAGCTATAAGCCCACAAACTCCAATTATCAGTACAAGAACTCCAATTATATAATACATAATTTCTTCCCTATCCTTTCAATTCAAATAAATAAAATAAATTGTTTTATTATCTTTACTTATAAATAAAATATTGTTTTCAGATTCAAAACTATAGTTTTCCTGATTATATAAAAAATAACCAATAGATGAATCTGTGGTATTAATAATTTCTGCTCCCGGATATTTTTTTAGAATTGCAACTTTTATAGCACTATTTGTTACTGATTCTGTCTGTGTTTCAATAACAGTTTCTATTTCAGTACTGTTTTTATTTATAGTTTTATTTCCATTACACCTATATTCATCAATGCTATTACTATTATTAGCATTCCTACAATTACGTCTGCCCATCCC
>ULQI01053698.1_pt1 | contig 48698 bp, 40 predicted proteins | sample 1954261 | NCBI WGS metagenome assembly ULQI01 (sample SAMEA4835650, study PRJEB28245) | human gut metagenome | biome: gut microbiome; material: fecal sample | place: Denmark | collected 2008 | reverse complement strand
AGGTGAAAGACATCTGCCGCCAATTGGCGTTTATGATGAAACATGACAGTAACATGTTGATTAACCATGAATTTGATGTGGGTGGAATAGGAAAGCTTTCTGACAAGTTGAATGAGCTTCTGGAACTGCGAAGAAAAGAGAAGCAGCATTATCAGGAGAAAGAAGCTCTGATTGCGGACACTTATACAAATCTTTCTCATGATATCCGCACACCACTGACATCTTTGGACGGATATTTCCAGCTAATGGAAGAATGTGAAAATATAGAGGATCAGAAACGTTATTTAAGCATTATCCACGAAAGAATTCATAGTCTGAATGAAATGTTGGAAGAACTTTTTATGTTTACAAAGTTAAAAAACGAATCTTACAGTTTGGAATTGACATTGTGCTGTATGAACCGGATTTTGAAAGAAACAGTTTTTTCATACTATGATGAATGGGTAAGAATGGAAATTCAGCCGGATATTCAGATTACGGAAGAACAGTTGTATATACATGGAAACAGGCAGGGACTCCGCCGTGTTATCCAGAATGTGATAAAAAATGGGCTGGATCATGGAGAAAAGAAGATTAGCATTGTGTTGGAACGTTCTCAAAATCAGGCGGTGCTTAGAATCAGCAATCAGGTTACACATCCAGAACAGATTAATATAGATCAGGTATTTGAGCGATTTTATAAAGCAGATGTTGCCAGAAGTAAAACATCTACTGGATTGGGACTATCTATTGCAAAGGAGTTGGTTAGTCGGATGGATGGAGAGATTGAAGCAAAAATAGAAAAAAAAGAGTTTATTGTTGAAATGAACTTTCCGATTGTAACCGATGCTAAATAGTATTTTGCGACGTAGAGGGATAATCAATAATTTTTATTTATCCTTGCAGAAGTATTAAGAGAAAATGGGAAATTGCTTGTGCTGTTGACTACAGATGATCTAATAAAGATGAATAATATGAAAGAAAATCAAGATGATCCAGCAGAATTTTTGTTGGAGAAATTAGATAATATATTAATGGAACTTGAAAAATAGTGCTAGGTTATAATTAACATTATTTTGATAAATGTGTTTAGTAAGGTATACAACAAATTTATATAGTAGAGACATGATTATATGTATTTTTTAGGATTACCTTCATTCGACAATATTAGATATTTACAAAGCACTAGATTATCGTAAATAATTAGAATTGGAGATGAGTAATTTGATATTTTTTCAGGAAGAAATGTTCTATGTGGCGCAAAATCTTATTAACTTTAAAGAAACTAAAGATGATGTAAAGGCAGGGGCCGATCTGCAGTATACAAATCAACTAATTAATTGTATAAGTTTAGATCCGAAATATATTCAAAATGGATGGGATTTGAATATGCGATTGAGAATGGAATATCCAGAAATTGATGACATTCAAAATATAATAAATAGAATGCCATCAGATAATGCTAGAGTCCCGAATCCGAAAGAGATTATTGTTGAAATATTAAAAATGGATTGTTGGGGGATAGTTGCACATGTATTGATAAAGCATGGGAAGATTAAAGAAATAAAAGATATTATAAAAAATCCAGCTAAGCGACAATCCAGGACTTTGTCGTAATTCAGTATGAATAAATTGAAAATACTTCTGTTTATCTGTACAATAATTATAAAAAGTCATTGCACTAGTTACATCACAAGGAGCACACCAAATGGAAGACAAACGAAAGAACGCAGTCCTGGAAATCTTAAACTACTGGAAAATCACAGAATTTCTAGGTCAGACCGACATTCCACAGGAAAGTACAGAGAACAAAAAGCTAATTAAGAATATTAAGAATGGCAAAGAGGTTAAGGCAGCGAAGATCGAGGTCTTCTTTGATTTGCCAGTTTTGTCATCTCCTGATATTGATCTGGAAATGATCCTGGGAAATGACAGGGACGACTATGCGAAGTTTTCTTCGGTTGGTGATGAGATCCATTTTTGTCTGGGGAAGGTAGAGAGGAATACATTAGTTGATTATCTTGAGAAGTTTATAGAGGATAAATCCGATAATCCTGAGATAGCTTATCCGAAAAAGAGTGCGGTCGCATGGTGCTCATTCAAGACAGATACGAAAGGTGTGTATCTTCAGAATAGTTTCAAACTGTCACCGATACTGTGGGCGATTGCCAGGTGGGATGAGTCAAGAGCACATAATAGTCATGACTTTTCTCTCGATACTAGCGAGTATGAAGAACTTGTTGGAGAGATCGATGAGGAACTGCAGGACCAGAATGTCGATGAGTTTATTTCAACCATATATGAGAAGATTTTTAACGAGTATGTGAAACACAGGTTCTTAGATGATCCTCAGGAATCGATGGGAATTGCCGAATACAACAGGTATGCGAGCGAACAGGTCAGAGATGCGGACGAAGACGCATTTGACTATGCGGATCAGGGTAAAAGCTTCTTTTTGAATGACATTATTCAGTTGTCAGAGCTGGTTCGGAACGGGAACTTTGGCGATGGGAATGAATATGAGAAGAAAGTGATCGAGTACATTCTGGCAGGGTACGAAAAGTCGAAAGGCTCAGACGATTTACCGAGAACGATCATCTCGCCGGATGCGGGAAAAAGTGAGATGAAGTTGTTCTTTGACAGAATTCTTAACGTTACAAATTCGCCAAGGGGAAAATGGCCGGCCAAATATATGCCGGCGTTGATGCAGCAGGTTGCGGTCAATATAGCGATCAGACAGGATGGGGATGCTCCTGTTTTTTCTGTAAATGGACCTCCCGGAACGGGAAAGACTACATTGCTCAAGGAGATCGTGGCAAGCAATATCGTTGAGCGTGCCAGACTTCTCGCTGAGAACGCAGAAGATCCAGACTCTTTATTTGAAATGCATTCATTTTCTCATGGCCCGCTAGAGGCAAATGCGAATGCCTATTACCAGTATGCGCCTCATTATTATTCGATAAATGTTGATGAGATCAACAATTATAGTATGCTGGTCGCGTCATGTAATAATGCGGCGGTGGAAAATATCACGATAGATCTTCCGAAGGCGAGGGATATACTTGACAGTCTGGAGTCGTCTAGAGATGATGAAGAGGAGATCCGCTGCGGTCTGGATGAGGTTCATGATTTGTTTGATATCAACAAGTCAGGTGATGTGGAGACTATAACCAGATATGGTAAGAGTCATGAAGAGAAGGATATTTATTTTACGCGTTATGCGGATAAACTTTTAGGCGGAGCTGACTGCTGGGGATTGATATCCGCTCCATTTGGCAGAAAGGCAAATATCCGTAAGTATTGCAATTCGGTCCTGAAGCCATTTGTGGAGGACTACAAATCAAATGATGTCAGAGAGCAGCATAAGGCAAAATATCTGGAGGTAAGAAAAAAGTTTTTATCTCAGTACAAATTGGTTGAAAACTTACGAAAAGAATTAGGACAGATCTGTGCTCTGGCAGGTTCGGTTCCTGTGGAGCTGCAGGAAGATGCACCAGAGGATTTGTCATGTGAAATAAGTGATGTGGAAAGAAAGCGGCAGATGCTTGAGCGTCAGTTATTTGCTGAACAAAAAGAGCTGATCGAGCTTGAGGAAAGCAGACCGAAAGGATTGTTCGCAAGGCGTAAGGATACATCCGCAAGAGATATATTCATTCATGAGAAGAAAGCGACAATATCAAAACTTAATGGAGAGATAACTTCTTTGAACAACAGGATATCTGGCCTGCAGAATCTTCAGGAATACCAGCGGTGTATTTCAAAATACTCGCATGGGCAGATGAAGATGACCCCGGTGGACGCTGTATTTATGGAATGTTATGTATCCGAGGATGATCGGCTGTCAACAAAAGCACAGATAACCAATCCATGGTTTACCGCCCAGTACAATAGAGAGCGTGAAAAGTTATTCCTGTATGCATGTAAGCTGCACAAAGAATTTGTCATTTCTTCAAAATGCATGCGGCATAATATCATCAACCTGATGATAGCGTGGAATGTGTTTGATGATTGTGGTGAGAGGATGAAGCTTGCTGACAGAGAAGAAGCCATGCCGTACATGCTTCAGAGTATTTTCCTGCTGACCCCTGTAATATCCACGACATTTGCTTCTGCGCAGACATTTCTGGGCGATGTGAAGAAAAGCGGAGTGCTTGGAACTCTTATCGTCGATGAGGCGGGACAGGCACAGCCGCAGATGGCGGTTGGTGCGATGTTTAGGTGTAGAAAGGCGATCATAGTCGGAGATCCAAAGCAGATCGAGCCTGTGGTTACCGCAGAGACTGACATGATAAAACAGTTGCTTATCGCAGAGATATTGGCAGGTTACAAGGATAAGAAAATCTCTGTGCAGGCTTTTGCTGACTATATAAATCCGTATGGAACTTATCTTGGAAAGGATGAGGAGAAAGAGTGGGTAGGCTGCCCACTGGTAGTCCATAGGCGTTGCATTGACCCGATGTACACAATCTCAAATGTGCTTTCATATGATGGAACTATGAAGCAGCAGACGGCAGCTCCTAAGGAGGACAGGGCAAGAACATTTATCCTGGACAAGAGCTGTTGGATAGATGTAGCAGGTGCTGAGAATTCGGGCAAGAAGGATCACTTTGTCAAGGCGCAGGGCGAGCTTGTTCTGAAACTACTGGAGAGAAAATTTGAACGGGATCCTATCGATATTCCGAGGCTGTTTATCATCACTCCATTTACATCGGTGAAAGATAACATGACGGAGATGATAAAGAAATCGGAGTTATATGGAAAAGAGCCAAGAGTCAGAAAATGGCTTAATGCAAATAACATTGGAACAGTGCACACTTTCCAGGGTCAGGGAACGGATGAGGTTATATTCCTACTCGGATGCGACAGCAAATCTATGGGAGCCGTCAATTGGGTGAACAATAATATCGTAAATGTCGCAGCGACAAGGGCAAAATTCAGATTCTACATGATAGGAGATAAGTCGGTATGGATGTGCAAACCGGTGAGGGTTGCGAGAGAATGCACAGCAGAGATACTAACAGATAAAGAGGTTGCTGAGCTGCTTGGCAATAAGACCGAAGAGGCTAAGTCTGCACCTGCAAAGATGTCTATGATATGCCCGGAATGCGGGAAAAAGTTGGTTGAAAGATCGGGGAAATTTGGCAAATTCATAGGTTGCTCGGGCTTCCCGAAATGCCGGTTTACGCAGTCGGTATAGGAACAGAGCAACACCCCGTTGCTTTCCCCAATCCCCGCAATCTGTTATGATATCCATAACGGAGGTGAGTACAATGGAGACAAAGGACGTTATATTAGAACTTCGAACCAAACGGGGATTATCCCAGGATGACCTGGCAGAGAAAGTCATGGTCACAAGGCAGGCGGTATCGCGCTGGGAGAATGGCGAGACGGTGCCGAATACAGACACACTGAAACTGCTCTCAAAGGAATTTGATGTATCGATAAACACTCTGCTTGGTGAACCGAGGAAACTGATATGTCAGTGCTGTGGAATGCCGCTTGAGGACGATGCCATTATGGGGCGGGACAGTGATGGTGCGCTGAACGAGGATTACTGCAAATGGTGTTATGCCGACGGTACTTATACCTACAGCAACATGGATGACCTGATAGAAGTGTGTGTGAAGAACATGGTGGGCGAGAATTTCACTGAGGAGCAGGCGAGAGCATACATGAAAGAATTTCTGCCAAAACTCGATTACTGGAAACGATATGAGTTACTCAGCGATGGCGGACAGTTTGAGGCATTTAAGAGGCAGCTTATAGATGAGATAAATGCCCTTCAGATAGAGGGGATGCCCCGTCTTGAAAGACTCAATGCGCTTGTTGGCAAATATGTGAATCTCGAGTATCGTTTGCCAAATGGCATGAATGTCAAATTCCTTGATGACGAGAAGACGTATCTGGGAAATCAGCTGGAGTGTGAGTTTGGTGGAGACAGGTGTTTTGGAGTTATAGCGAGTATGGATTTCATTTTGGTGTCAACATATGAATCTCAGGGGGAAAAACCTGAATTGGTTCTCTATAAGAAAAGATAGGGGAAGTGAGACTCCTACATATAGCGCTATGAAATAATTTTAAAATTATAGACAATTATACATTATTAACAGGAAGAGAGATGAAGGTATATTTTTCATCTCTCTTTTTCTGTGAAATTACCGGAGAGAGCAGAAAAAATCAAATTTTATTCTATAAAAGTATTTGATTTTAAAAAGATTATAATTTAGAATGATATAGAAAAAATAAACAATACAACCATATACTTTATAAGCACGTATATAAGTAGATATTTTTTGGGGAATTATAGTATAAGGTGGACTTTTAAGTGAGGGGTTATATGAAAGATGAAGTCTTGAATAAATATATAGAGAGTTTGTTGCAAGAAAGAATAGATGTTAATGAAGTTGAACTTTATATTGATATGTTTTCACATTTTATGGGATATACAAATCCTGATTATAAATATAATGGGACATATCTCAGTCAGTATATAGAAGACTTTATTGAATTTTATAGAAAGATAAATGAGAAAAATAAAAAATATATTGAGATTAGCATGGCTCTTGTTAATTTGAAATATGATTTTGAGTTATTGATTGATCAGTCATTTGCAGCTATAAAATCATCTCAAGGCTTAAGATATGAATATATTGGATTAAATAGAAAAAAAATTATAACTCCAGGGGTAGATATACGACTTGTGATTAAGTGTGATGAGAATGAATTTATATTTTCAAAACAGTATAAAGATATGAAAGATACAAAGTATGCTGAAATTATTTGGAAAGATGTTAAGCAGTATACAGATGTTAAGGAAAAAAAGGAAGCGAACAATGAAACTTAGAAGTTATTTATTAAGTGATGAGAATATTTATTTAGCTATATATGCTGTGCGTTCTTACGTTTTTGATCCTCAATTGCTTGATAGCGATGATAAAAAGTTGCTTAATGATTTGATGGATCCTTTTGATGAAGAAACAATATTTGAAGTTATTACCGATGTAAAAGGTATAATAAAACATATATTGGATGAAGAAGACTATCTTTTTAAAACGCAGGTGTATTTTAAACCTAAAGAATACCAAAATGGTGAATGTATATACAGACCAATACACACAGCAAAATTAGATCAGTTGATAGCTATGGTAGCTATAATGCATCCGCTCATTTATGAGATAGCTACCAGAGATGAGGAGTGGAAATTAAATTTATCAAATTATAGCCGCCTTATTCCCAAAAATTTTTACGGCAATAGGGTATCAAAAAAACCAGAGGATTTGTTTAAAAAATGGAATTATCAGTATAAGAAATTTACCCAGAAAGCAAATGAGTATTTCAAGACATTTCATGAAACTAGGGAATATAAGTATGAACTGAAATTAGATTTGGTAAATTTTTTTCCATCTGTTGATCCGTTGATTGTCTATGAAATTTTAATTGAAAATATACCGGTTACATTTAATGATCCAGAGGATATTGGAGTTTTTAAAACAATAGTATATAAATTGTTGTTATGCAAAGTTACAAATCTTGAATCTGATCTGGCCATAAAAAACTACTATGGCAAATCAGGTGACAATTTTATGTATACAAAGGGAATTGCACAGGGATTGCCACAATCTTATTTTTTTGGAAATATATGTATGATTAAGATTGCGGATATTTTCGATGAATTTTGGGGTGGAAAAGCCCTATATTATGTGGATGATTCGTATATATATACAAATAAGAAAATTGAAAACGAAGATGAATTTAAAAAGCAGCTTGAAATGCTCAACGACGAAATCAGAGAAATAACCCAAAACTATATTAATCTGGCTTTGGTTGATAGCTGTGTATCTGGTAAGTTATGTTGGAAAGGTTTTAGGGAGACATTAAATAAAGCGGAAGAATCTGCCTACGGTATTAAAGTGCACACTAATGGGAAAAGCACCTATACAGATATACAGGAAAGTAAAGAAGGTGAGATTTATTTACGAACGTTGAGCAGAGAGGCATCTCAGATAGGGACAGACATTTTCTCTACATACTCTGAAGACGAAGACGAAACTATGCTACATAGAACGCAGATATTATTGAATACCATAGAAAAAGAAATAGATATCAATAAGAAAGAAAATGAGGGATATGCGAAAAAACTTGAAAGATATTATAAGTTTTTTAAATATAGGGAGATAAAGCTGAGATTAAGAACTGAAAAGAATTTGCCATCTGAAATGTTTAAAGTCCTTTTGGGTGATACAGAGATTGATAATACACAAGAAATATATTTTTTGCTCAAAGAATGTAGAATTGATACGGAGAAATTTTTTAATAATTTTAAACATGATATATGGCAGGTAGCGATGTCACTGTTGATAGCTAATACTGTAGATGAACACGCGGATATCAGAGAATATATAAGAGATATTATTGACAAGGCATATCCTGCGGGTATGCTAAGCTGTTCATACATTAATAGAATGTATAAGGATTATATAGACAACAAAGAGATGTATCTCCAGCCTAATAGTTATGCAACTTTGGAAAGGCAGACTAATATAAAATTGATACGTTATGCAAATATGAATTCAAAAATATTGAAAGATAGTTTTGAGGGGGTTTGGTTAAAGGAATTAAAAGAGGATATATTGACGAGTTTTGGAATATGTTCAGAAAAATTTACAAAAACTAGTATTATAGTCAACCGCAATACAAACAGATTACAAAGAATGTTCTTGAATGCGGTGTATTCTAAAATGTTTAAAGTATCTTTGTCGGAAGATGTAGTACTCAATTCATATGATAAAAAAGGAATTTCATATGGTGAGTTGAGAACCTTAGTCTATTTGAGAAATATAAATTGCGATATTAACGAATTTATTAGGTGGAAGATGGATATAATGGGACCAGAGAATTCACAAATAGCGGATTATACCATATTTGAGGTGATAGGTGCATATAAAAAATATGTTATTGCGTCGGAGTATATTGATAATCTCATTATGGTGCATAAATATACATGTGATGTATGGAAAAATGGCGCAAAGCATTTGTATTTTTATACTTTGCATAATCAAGAACATGCGGTTGATCTGGCGAAGAATATAATAAAAATCATAAAGGTGATTAGTTATTTAAGAATTTCTAATTATGATTATTATATCTTATTTATAGCGTGTTATTTGCATGATATATCTATGGTCAGAATAGCCTCGGAGAGTGATTTTTTGCTTGATAGAGATGAATCTGAAAAAATAGTGACAGAAATTGAATCTGATTGGATAAGCCAAAAATCGGCAGGTGATATAAAAAATATAATTATTAAGACATATAAATCGGTGGACTCATTTTTTGAAAAAAAGATAAGGTCAAGGCATGGCGAAGATAGTGGGGAAGAAATTCGGAACAGAGACGAATTGGAATTTTTAGATCCAAGTATAAGAGAAAGTGTTGCGGATATTGCCGAAAGTCATATGAAAGATATAAAGGATATTTATTATTCTAGGGGGGATGCAAAAAATAGGCTGATAAGTTACAAATTTGATAAAATCCTACTTAGATTTGCCGACTTGTTGGATATGAGCGAACACAGAGTTTCCAAACCTATATTAAATCACAATATAGATAATATGTCGGAGATATCTGCATTTCACTGGGTTTCCCATTTAATGACAGAGGGTTATTCATTGGTATCAAGATACGATATTAGTGATGATGAAAATGTAAAGAGTAATCTGATACCAGGAAGAATAACAGAAACAGTTATATTGTCTATTTATGTAAATTTGGCGCAATTCTCAAAAATGAAATGTGCTAATTGTAGTTTTGGAGTAATAGATGAGAAAACTCTAAGTGACAAAGGGTTTACAATAGAAATGATTGGCGATGGCAAAACATGCTCGTCAGAAAAGTGTAATTTTTTGTGTAGATGGTTCAACAAGAAAAATGAATATCTAGTACAGGAGATGCAGGCCCTGGAGGCTTATTTATCCAGAGTGCCAGTTACAGAAAGATTTTATAATACAAAGATAAAAATAAAGGTTGTAATACAGAATCCGATGGATATCTCAGACGAACAATTTGAGATATTAAAGAAAAACATATAAATATTGTACTTAAAGGCGGGACAGAATCATCAAAACTGATTCTATCCCGTTGTAATTTTTACAAATCTCCCCATTCCACATCTTTTATGATAAAATAAATCATACCATATTTGATATTTGGTGCTCCCTAGATAGAGAGTGTGCTTAAATGTTCAACTTCAATGGCTAATAATGTTATGAAAAAATGAGAGATATATTACAGGGGGAAATACATATGATACAATGTGCCGGATGTGGCAGCAATCTGGTATATGATATAGCAAGAAAGAAAATGTACTGCAAAGCATGTGGAAATGAATACGAGCCGGAGAGTGTCGACAAGGATGAGGATAGCGAGGAGCGCAAGCTTATGGAGCTTACTGTATTCATTTGTCCGCAGTGTGGTGGGAAGATATACAGTACAGATGAATCAGCGACGGGATTCTGCAGTTACTGCGGGGCAGCGACTATGCTTTCCAGCCGGCTGAAAAGCGAGAGAAGACCGGATTATGAGATACCGTTTGCGGTGACGAAGGACATGTGCAAGGCATCATATGCCACAGTCATGAAGAGGGCGATATACGCTCCGAACAGGCTGAAACACAGACGAAATGTGCAGGAGTTCCGCGGAATCTACATGCCGTATTGGCTGTGTGATGTTGACCAGAAAGGTAAAACAGCTGTCAGGGCGACGGACAGCTATAGCTCAGGGGTTGATACAGTCAGTCATACATATAATGTAAGATGCTTTGCGGATAATCATTATGAGAATATAACCATGGATGCATCATCGCTGTTTCCGGATGATCTCAGCAGTAAGGTGGCACCATTTGACTCGGCGGATATGAAACCATTTTCCATGGGATATCTGAGCGGGTTCTACGCGGATCTGCCGGATGTGGATTATGGTGTGTACAGGGATAAGATAGCGCAGGTGACAGGTGATATGGCGTATGATGTGATGATGAGTAAGATAAAGCATCATCTATGTACATACGATGCTATCGGTGAACCGGAGGAGCCATTGTCAGAAACGATGGATATAAAGATCACTGGAGCAAAGACCGGGTTGTTTCCTGTGTGGCTTTTGTCATACAAGAACGGTAAGCGTATTGCATATGCAGCGGTAAATGGCAGCACAGGAAAAGTGGCTGCGGACATACCGCTTGATATCGGCAAGTTCCTGCTGGGATGCCTGATAGGAGTGGCTCCATTATACTTTTTGCTGAACTTATTTCTTACGGTGAGACCTGGCGTTCTGCTGGCATTTGTATCTGCGATAGGTGCGCTTGTGACCATGATATATTGCGATGAGATGGAGAAGATAGCGGATGTAGAGACACATGAAAATGATGTGGGATTCTTCGCAAGGCATACACTCAATGTAAAGAAAAGTGGAGGCAGGAAGAAAAAACTACAAATAAAAAAGCTACAAACAAAAAAGCCACAAAAAAATACAAAAAGAAAATTAAAAAATAAGATAACTTCATTTATAAAGTTTTCTTGTTTTCTTGAAGTCATACAGCTGATAGCATGCATGATATTATTATTATGCCTGAAGTTTGGAATAAATCCTTTACTTTTTAACTGGGATATTATGGGAAAGGCCAGTTATGTTGTGGCGGTCATCTCGTGTCTGGTTGCCATTTATGGAGCAGTAAAAGGCATAGCAAACGTGAGAAGAGTAAAAAGAAAAAGTGGCACCATGGGATTATTTATTGCATTTGCCACCATTCTGTCTGTAGCGGTCGTGTTGATAAAACCGGTTATGGATAAGTATTATTATGGATGCGTGCTCCTGGTGTGTGCTGCAACCATTCTGACGCTTATAGACCTGGTTATCAGCCACAACCGGATGTCCACAAGACCACTTCCGCAGTTTGAGTACAAGGGAGGTGATCATCGTGCGTAGAGCGGTAATTGCCAGAGTGATGATCACTGTGATGATCATGCTGTCGTTTCTGGTTGTGGGGTCTGATTGTGCAGTACATGTTCACGCATCTGAGAAGGATCAGGATGATTCGTATAGCTACCACCATAAAGTGATAATCAAGGACTATGCAGATGTGTTGACTAAAAGTCAGGAAGAACAACTGATGGAGACTATGCAGGAGACAGCCCGTTATTGTAATGTATTATGCGAGATATCGGAATTTGCATTCCATTCTTCAGCGTACCATGCTGAGTCATCCTACAAAAGGGAATTGGGCACCCTGGATGGTGTTATGTTCCTCATTGATTTGTATAATAGACAGATATACATCTATTCTTATGGCGAACCGTATAAGATCATCACCAAGACAAATGCGTATACGATAACAGACAATGTCTATGAATATGCAAGTGAAGAGAAATATTTTGAGTGCGCAAATGAGGCATTCAAGCAGATAAATATGCTGCTGGTAGGAGAGCAGATAAGCCGTCCCATGAAGCATATCAGCAATATACTTCTTGCAATAATATTCTCTATATTGCTTAATTATCTTCTGCTGAAGAAAACATCAAAAGTACATGATATGGGTTCAAAAAATCTGCTTATCGGTACAAAGGTTTCATATAATATGAATCAGAAATATGATATGCTCACTGAAACGAGAAGTACAAGATCTGGATCCGGAGGCCATGGTGGAATCGGCGGCGGTGGCTTCGGAGGCATCGGCGGCGGCGGTGGAGGCCACAGCTTCTAGTCAAAGAGAAGAAAATCTGACAAAATATAAACGATGAAAAATGCTGTGAAGAATTTTCGAAATTCACAGCATTTTATTTTCATAAGGAGGGACCCACGTAAGTGGGAGGATTCCTTGTGAAGTACGCAGACGCCGCGCGAAGCGCCTTACATGCGTCTGCTCCTTTTGTAACGTTTTTCAATTATACTGGTCTTATATGTGAAGGGAGGTAAAAAACTTGGCGTCAGGAAAAGAAAAAAATGGAATAGATGAAATATACGAAAAGTACTACAAAGACGTATATCGTTTTGTGCTGGCACTGTCTAAGAATCCCCACATAGCCGAAGACATAACACAGGAGACATTTGTTAAAGCGATAAAAGCTGTGGATCGGTTCAAAGGAGACTGTGATATAAAGGTCTGGCTCTGTCAGATAGCCAAGAATACATACTTTACATATGCGGGCAAACAGAACCGGGAGCAGGTGGATGGTGACGCGGTAAATAACCGGTCAGAGTCACAGGCTGCACTTATGGGGGATGCGGAGTATGATCTCATATCAGAGACGGTTGATAAGGAGCAGGCTATAAAGATTCACAGAATACTGCATGATCTGCCGGAGCCATATAAAGAAGTGTTCACGCTCAGGGTATTTGGTGAACTGAGATTCGGGCAGATCGCTGATATATTTGGCAAGACGGAGAGCTGGGCGAGAGTGACATATCACCGTGCCAGAATGATGATAATGGATAAAATGTAACAGAAACAGGAGGTATAATAGTGAATAAAGATTGTGAAATTATAAAAGATCTCATACCGCTTTACGTGGATGGCGTGTGCAGCGAGGAGAGCAAGGCAAAGGTTGAGGAGCATATAGAGCATTGTCCTGATTGTCTGATGACGGTTGAGCGCATGAAGTCGCATCTTGTGCTTCCGATGGAGGATAGTTCAGGTGTAAAGGGATTTAAGAAATTTGTAAATAAAAAGATAAGAGGAAGAGCGTTGGCGGTTATATTGATATTTGTGCTGCTCTGGATAGTGCTCAACTGGGCGATAACCTGCAGGTGGACTGAGGTTTGGCCAAAGATGACATCGGAGGGGATACAACAGGCTGCCCAGGTTGTCGAGATAGACGGAATGTTGTACCTTCACCAGAATGGCCTTGAGGGAATGGGACAGATAGTAGATATAAGCACTTCAGATGAAATGGATAGCGGTGTATTCAAATTTTATCTCGGGGAGCAGGGACTGACATCACTTGATATATTTGGAAATGCAAGATCGTGGATGTCAAGTGAGGCGTATCAGAGCTTTGGAGGATATAGAGAGGGCGCGGCTGTCCCTCAGACAGAACATAAGGATACAGACAGTTCAGATATATACTATGGCGATGAGGAGCCAAGAGTTATAAATAAGATTGTGTATTGTCACAAGGATGGAACCGTGGTTGCGACTCTCTGGGAGGAGAGCCAGAATCTGCCGATCATGAACAGTGAAAAATAGAATGTGTATGCCACATAAAACTCACATTACAAATAATTAAAGTAAAAACCACCCTTTTTTGCCATTTAATTGAATGATCCATGATATACTAGCATTGTGCATGACGTTCACGCTGTATTTAAAGGGGTATTGCCCCAGTTATGAAAAGGATAGTAAGCTAAATGGGAAATAAGAAAAAGATGGTGTTCAACGTATTGTTCCTGGTTCTCATATTTGCCGGAACGATATACGGAGTGTTTCACGGCGAGGATATAGGACAGATATCTGATATACTTCAGACGGTGAATCCTTGGTGGCTCATACCGGGAGTGGTATGTGTTGTGGTATTTATATGGGGAGAATCAATTATCATTCATTATATGATGCGAAATCTTGGAGTGAAGGTAGGCAGGGGAACCTGTTTCCTGTTCTCGTCGGTTGGATTCTTTTTCAGCTGTATCACGCCATCTGCATCAGGTGGACAGCCGGCTCAGATATATTATATGAAGAAAAAGAAGATCCCTATTCCGGTGTCAACTCAGGTATTGCTTATAGTGACGATCACTTACAAGCTGGTGCTGGTACTTCTGGGACTTGGAATAGCTATATTTGGACAGAGTTTTATACATACATATATAGATGATGTGCAGTGGGTATTTTATCTTGGACTTGTGCTGAACGTTGTGTGTGTGGCAGGAATGGTGCTGTTCGCATTTCACCCGTCGCTTGCAAAGGCATTTGTGGTGAATGGCAGTAGACTTCTTGAGCGGATGAAGTTTTTAAGACACAAAAAGTCCCGTGAGGAAAAGCTCGCGGCATCAATGGAAAAGTACAACCAGACTGCGGATTACATGGTAGGACATTTCGGGATGCTGGTGGTAGTGTTCATTATAACAGTTGCGCAAAGATTATCACTATTTGTAGCTACATGGTTTGTGTACAAGGCGTTTGGACTTTCAGGATCATCATCATGGCTTATCATTCTCATGCAGGGAGCCATAGCAGTTGCGGTGGATATGCTTCCCCTTCCGGGTGGTATGGGAATCAGTGAAAAACTCTTTATGGAGATGTTCTTGCCGATATTTGGCAGCACATTGCTCCTGCCGGGCATGATACTCAGCAGAGGGCTGGGATACTATACTGAGCTGATAATCAGTGCAATATTTACAGTGGTAGCAAGCTTTGTGATAGGAAGGAGATCTGAATGAAACCGAGATCAGAGATGAGCATGGAACTATATGATATGATGCTTGACCGGGGATATCCCGAGGAGTTCTGTGATCTCATAACAAAGAATCTGAATACGGATTTTACGGCGGGCAGGATGATGGGCTATCTGTCGCATTATCAGGAGCTGCCTCTTGAGGAGATTGTGGATGAGATGTTGTCCATTCTCGCAGACCGGAACCGTATCATGCAGAAGAAGCAGCTTGAGAGCAACAATGCCGAGTGGAACCGTTTTCTGGAGGAAGGCTTCGGACTGGATGAAGATGATGAATAATCTTTATAATAGTTGAGTTTCTTAACTGGTAAAATCTGTCGTTATATGGTACAAATGTTTATAGAAAAGTATATGGAAAAAGGATTGATATAATGACGGAAAATGAAGCTAATCAGAGCGCTGAGGAACAGGAGAAAAAGGTACAGAGTGAGATAGAAGAGACCCTGGCCGGGGCCGGTATTGGTATGTGGACCATGGTGCTCATGAACGACGGCAGATCCATGCTGTATGCGAACAAGAAGATGAACGCTCTTCTTGGAACGACTGATGATCTGTCGCCTGAAGATAGATATGTAAAGTGGATAGCAGGCATTACTGAGGAGTCACAGCAGGCCACCGCTGAATACATGGAGACCATAAGACGCGACGGCAAGGCTGAGGTTATATATACCTGGATGCATCCAACCAGAGGACTGTTGCACATAAGATGTGGCGGTGTTCGGGACAGGAGTTTTACCGATGGCATAAAAGTCAGAGGCTACCATCAGGATATAACCGCTGTGCGCAATGCGGAACAGGCTCACAAGGAGAAACTCCGGGAGCAGGATTCGGTTATCGAGGCTGTTAGCAGCATATATTTTATTGTGTGGATATTCGATCTTCAGACCGGTAAGGTGCGGGTTATCAAGGAAGGTGATACCTTCAGAAAGCCGGCACAGAATGCGGATTACGAAGCAGGAAAGACAATAGAAAATGTGATAAATGACTGTGTGGTTGAAGAGGATCGTGAGCAGATGCGCAGATTCTACAATCTGGACAGGCTGGCGGAGAAACTCAGGACGGAGAAGAGCGTCAGTAAGGATTTCCGGGACACTTTATATGGCTGGTGCCGTATAACGGCGATTCCAGTCAGGACGGATGAGGAGAGTGAACTCACCCGTATACTCATAGGTGTTCAGGAGATCGACGAGGAGAAGAAGGAGGAGATCCGTGCCCAGAAGCTGCTTGCCGAAGCTTACGAAGAGGCCAAGCGTGCAAATACAGCGAAGACGGAATTTCTTTCACGCATGTCACACGACATAAGAACACCTATCAACGGAATCCTTGGAATGTCACGAATTGCCGAACAGTGCATAGATGACAGGGACAGAGTGATGGATGCGCTGTCCAAGATAGATGATGCTGGAAAACAGCTTGAACTGCTCATCAACGATGTGCTTGATATGAGCAGACTTGAGAGCGGAAGAACGGAGCTCACCAGTGAACCGTTTGACATAATAAAGGTTTTGAGAAGTGGATATGATCCAATCCTGGTCATGGCACAGGAGAACGATGTGAAGCTTACGGGTGCTCATTTCAATATAAAGCACAACATGGTTATAGGCAGTCCGCTTCATCTTCAGCGGATCTCTCTCAATATACTGACAAATGCCATCAAGTACAACAAGCCGGGCGGAACGGTAGAGGCGTGGATGGACGAGATACCTGTAGACGGCAGGCATTCCAATTATGTGTTCAGGATAGCTGACACAGGAGTTGGAATGAGCCAGGAGTTCATCAGCCACCTGTTTGAGCCATTTTCAAGGGAGCACACTGATGCGGGAACAAAGTATCAGGGAACAGGTCTTGGCATGGCTATTACCAAGGAGCTTCTCGACCTCATGGGTGGAAGCATAGAGGTTGATAGTAAGCCGGGTGTGGGTTCTACATTTACCATGAAGATACCATTTGAGATCTGTACAGATGTCGTTGAGCCGGAGAAGCCAGAGGATCACGAGGCAGTCAGACTTGATGGAATGAAGATATTGCTGGTTGAGGACAATTCGCTCAACATGGAGATAGCAACATTTATGGTGGAGACGGCTGGTGCTGTTGCCACAACTGCGGCAAATGGCCGTGAGGCTGTTGAGATATACAGATCACATCCGGCTGGAAGCTTCGATGTGATACTTATGGATGTGATGATGCCGGAGATGGATGGCCTTGAGGCCACCAGGCAGATAAGAAGCTCAGACCTTGAGGATGCCGGAACCATTCCGATCATTGCCATGACTGCAAATGTATTCGCAGAGGATGTGAAGAAGTGCAAGGCGGCGGGCATGAATGAGCACATAGCAAAGCCACTTGATGAGGATAAGGCATTACATATAATTGCGGGATACAGACATTAAACACAATAAGATACACGATTAAAGAGATAATGATACAGTAAGTAAAAAGCAGTCTGCGGACATCGCCAGTGTTATACATGGTGATGATCCGTCAGACTGCTTTTTATTAATTATATTGAAATGTCTGTCTAGCCGATGCCTCCGAGAAGGATACCAAGTATCAATACAAGGAGACATACAGGACAGTAGATGTATTTGCATATAGGCACGAACTTCTCTGTGAACTTCTTTTCCCTTCCGGTGTTGACCTGTGTCTCAACATATTTCTTGCCACATACCCAGAAGAACATGATTCCGGCAAGTCCTGCGCCAAGTGGGCAGATGTAGATGGACAGTACATCCATCCAGTCAGATACGATACCCTGTATACAGATGGATACCACAACTGCTATGACACCGATGATGGCACATGCAGGTTTTCTGCCAACTCCAAGCTTCTCCTGCACCGTTGCGATTGGTGCTTCGTACAGGTTGATTAGTGATGACAGTCCCGCCATGAACACAGCCACAAAGAAGAGTATGGCAACAATATAACCGCCAGGCATGGACTTGAACAGGCATGGCAGATAGATGAACAGCAATCCCGGGCCGCCCTGGTTGAGCTGTGCTCCGGCAGTTGCCATGGCAGGTATGATTACCAGTGCGGCAAGCATGGCAGCAATCGTATCGAAAAGTGCAACACGTCCGGCAGCCTCCGGTATATCCTCATCGTCTGGCAGATATGAGCCGTATATCAGAGTTCCGTTTCCCGCAACTGAGAGTGAGAAGAATGCCTGTCCCAGCGCAAATATCCATGTCTTTGGATCTGCAAGTACCTTTGGCTCTATTCGGAAGATGTATTTGTATCCCTCTATGGCTCCCGGCTGGCATGCCGCATATATGGCCAGGATGATGAACAATACGAAGAACGCCGGCATCAGGACCTTGTTGGCCTTCTCAATACCGTTGCCCACGCCGAACATAAGGATGGTGATTCCGATGGTAAGTGCAATGATCTGCCATGCATTGTTGCCAAATGAAGATGCCATTCCGCCGAAGCTTGAAGCAAAGCCGTCTATATCCTCCGGTGACAGTGTGCTTCCGGTGAAAGCTCCGATCATGTATTTCAGTATCCAGCCCATGACGACCGTGTATCCGATGGCCATTGCCAGTGCGCCGAGCACAGGTATGCCGCCCAGCAGTTCACCGAGCTTTCGCTTGCCCTTTTTCTCCATGGCGATTCCAAATGCATCGATTGGACCGGATCTTGTAGCTCGTCCGAAGCTCATCTCTCCGATAACTCCGGTGAATCCGATGAGTACCACAAATATAAAATATGGTATGAGATAGGATCCGCCGCCGTATATGGAGACTCTTGTAGGGAACATCCAGATGTTGCCCATGCCCACGGCAGAGCCGATGCAGGCCAGGATGAAGCCCCATTTGTTGTTAAAAGATTCTCTCTTTTTCATGTATAATTCCTCCCAAATGTGTTCGTTACCGCATTGGCGGATCTCTCTCATAGTCCGTAAATTACGTTAACTTAATTAATATACATGAATATCATTTGGAAGTAAATTAAATAATGTGGACATGACTTAAAACATAGCTGCAAAAGCAAGAATTTAATTGAAAAATAACCGGCAGGTGGCGTACAATGTACCAGAAAAATGGAAAAAGTTATTTGAATATTATCTGAGAGGTGAGAAGATTGACAGAGGACAGATATGAACATATAGTACATCCATTTCCCCCACTATACGACGAGAAATCAAGGATACTCATACTGGGAAGCCTGCCATCGGTGAAGTCCAGGGAGCAGATGTTCTTCTACGGACATCCGCAGAACAGATTCTGGAAGGTCATCAGCAGAGTGCTTGGCGAGAAACTTCCGGTGACCATAGATGAGAAGAAAGCCATGCTGCATGCACACCACATAGCCCTGTGGGATGCGATCTACAGTTGTGACATCATAGGTTCAAGCGACAGCAGTATAAAGAATGTTACGCCCACGGATCTGTCGAAGATAGTGGAAGCTTCCAAGGTCACAAAAGTGATATGCAACGGCAAGACCTCAGGAAAGTATTATGCAAAATATCAGCAGAAGATACTTGGCATAGAACCTGTTGTACTTCCGTCCACAAGCCCGGCAAATGCTGCGTTTTCAGTGGATAAGCTGGTTGACATCTGGGGTGCTGAGATACCGGATATATGCAAATTATAGACAGAAGATAAACTCATACATAACATTTTCTAAAGCTTTCTGTAGAATGATGTACAACGAGTGAGAATATGTTATCATAGAGACCGCAGCCGGATTGAGTCAGATATCCGCTGTGAATATAGAATATTCATAATGAAGTTAAAAGGAGAGAGAAGAGATGGCATTAAGTTTTATCGAGATACTTAAGGTAGTATTCCTTGGTATCGTGGAGGGAGTCACAGAGTGGCTCCCGATCAGTAGCACAGGACATATGCTTCTTGTGGATGAATTTATCTCACTGAATGCGAGCACTGATTTCAAGGAAATGTTTTTCGTGGTGATACAGCTTGGAGCGATACTTGCTGTCGTGACCATATTCTGGAATAAGATGTGGCCTTTCCAGCTCAAAGACAAGACACAGCCTGTCATGAAGAAAGATACCTGGAGTATGTGGTTCAAGACAGTTGTTGCATGTATACCTGGAGCGATAGTTACGATACTGTTTGATAATTACATAGAGGCGCATTTGCACACAGCGGTTGTCATAGCGATTGCCCTTATTTTCTATGGAATAGCATTTATTGTGATTGAGAACTGGAACAAGACCAGAACACCGAAGGTTGAGACGCTGAACGACATAACATACAAGACAGCATTTCTTATAGGTATGTTTCAGGTGCTCTCCATCATACCGGGTACATCCCGTTCAGGTGCCACCATCATAGGTGCTCTGCTCATCGGTGTATCAAGAGTGGCAGCAGCGGAGTTCACATTCTTCCTTGCGGTTCCGGTTATGTTCGGACTCAGTGCTCTGAAGATGATCAAATTCGGACTGTCATTTACAAGTGCTGAGTTCGCTATACTTATTATAGGTTGTGTCGTTGCATACCTTGTATCCATTGTTGTCATCAAGTTCTTGATGAGCTACATCAAGAAGCATGACTTCAAGATATTTGGCTGGTACAGGATCGTGCTCGGAGTTATAGTTCTTGCATATTTTGCCTTATTTGCATAGCTTATAAATAAATAAAATCAAAAATTGCATAATATATATAGTATGTGCTATAATGCCCATGAATTGTGCATTATAGCACATATTAACATTGTGATAAAATTTTATGGGAGAAGAAAGATGGCAAAGGTTTCAATCATCATTCCAACATATAACGTAGAGATGTATCTGGTGGAGTGTATGGATAGTGTTGTAAATCAGACATTGAAGGATATCGAGATCATATGTATCAATGACGGATCTACAGACAGTTCACTTGAAATATTAAAGGGATATGCGGAGAAAGACGACCGTATCATTATTGTTGACAAGGAAAATGGCGGTTATGGAATAGGCATGAATATCGGTCTTGATAAGGCTACAGGTGAGTATATTGGTATAGTTGAGCCTGATGATTTTGTGCCACTTAATATGTATGAGGAACTGTACAACAAGGCGGTTGAGAACGACCTTGACCTTGTAAAGGCAGATTTCTATAGATTTAAGCGCAACGATGACAATGGCAACATGACTTTGGTGTACAACCACTTGTCACCGAATGCAGAGGATTATAATGTTGTGTTCAATCCAAGCGAGACACCAAGTGCGATCCGTTTCATTATGAACACATGGAGTGGAATTTACAAGAGAAGCTTCATAGAGGAGTATCATATCAGACACAACGAGACTCCGGGAGCATCATTCCAGGACAATGGTTTCTGGTTCCAGACATTTATATATGCCAAGAGAGCTATGATAGTGAACAAGCCATATTATATGAACCGCAGAGATAACCCGAATTCATCTGTTCACAGCAGAGAGAAGGTATACTGTGTCAATGTTGAGTATGATCACATCAGAGATATACTTGTAAAGGATCCTGAGATCTGGGAGCGTTTCAGAGGCGTATACTGGCTCAAGAAATACCACAATTACAACGAGACGATCAGGAGAATCGGACCTGAATTCAAGAAGGATTATATAAGAAGATACAGCTCCGAGTTCAAGAGAGCAATGGAGATGCAGGAGATTGATCAGACTATATTTACAAAGCTTGAGTGGGCGAACATCCAGTTTATCATCAAGTCCCCTGACGATTACTATTATACAAGAATCGCATGTACAGATCGTGAGCGCAAGCTTGAGAGAGAAGTCAGGAGACTCCGTGGTCTGGTTCATCAGACCCGTGCAGATCTGGACAGAGTGAAGAAGACACCTACATTCAGGATCGGTGCGGTCATTATGTTCATACCTAGAAAGATCAAGAGTTTATTTAGTCGAAACAAATAGAGGTAAAGCTATGGGTACAAAGGTATCAGTTATTCTTCCTGTTTACAATGTGTCTGATTATCTGCGCCAGTGCATGGACAGTATAGTGGGTCAGACACTTAAGGATATAGAGATCATTTGCGTGGATGATGGCTCCACAGATGATTCTCTGGCGATATTGAAGGAATATGAGGCGAAGGATCAGCGTGTAAAGGTTATACAGCAGGCAAATGCCGGAGCCGGGGCAGCGAGAAACAAAGGTCTTGAGATCGCGACCGGAGAGTATCTTTCATTTCTGGATTCCGATGATTTCTTTGAGCCGGACATGCTGGAAAAGGCATGGAGCAAGGCTCACGAGACCAGAGCTCAGGTAGTTGTGTTCAGATCAGATCAGTACAGAGAGGATCTTCAGGAATTTGTTCAGGTCAGATGGACACTTCACGAGAAGGAGCTTCCACCGTACAGACCAATGTATTTTCGTAATTTCACGGGCAATATATTCAAGGTGTTTGTGGGATGGGCTTGGGATAAGCTCTTCAGCAGGGAATATGTTGAGGAGAACCATTTCCGATTCCAGCAGCTCAGAACTTCGAATGATATGCTGTTCGTATTTTCAGCGATAGCATTTGCAACAAATATAGAGATAGTGGACGAGGTGCTTGCACACCAGAGAAGAAACAATCCAAAGTCATTGTCCAACACCAGAGAGAAGTCATGGCAGTGCTTCCACGAGGCTCTTGTGGCACTCAAGGCGGCGCTTGAAGCCCACGGCAATTTCTGGGAGTATGAGCAGGATTACATCAACTATGCACTGCATTTCAGTCTGTGGCATCTGGAGACCATCACAGGACCAAAGAAGAAGGTTCTGTTCAACAAGCTTAAGGAAGAGTGGTTCGAGGAGTTTGGTATCAAGAGTCTTTCAGAGGAGTGCTTCTACAACAAGACCGAGTATGGCAAGTACAAGGTTATCATGGATAAGACCTTTGAGGAGTATGAGAAGGCAACAGCATAGAAAAGAAAAAACAGTTTCACCAGTCGATCGGTGAAACTGTTTTTTTGTGGACAAATGTGTGTATCAGAACAGGTTCATAGCACCTATGATGCCCTGATTTCCCTCGAGCCCTGCGGGAACAATGTATGTGTCGGTGTCCTTGACCTGTGGCATGTCAATGTAACCCGACAGCAGTTCAGTGTAGTAATTGCGGATCATAGGGAACAGGAATTTGTTGTCCATGACTCCGCCGCCAAGGACGATCCTCTCAACTGAGTAGCACATGGTGTAGTTGACCAGTGCCTCAGCTATATAAAATGCTTCAAGATCCCATACCGGTGAGTCGGCTGGGATGTCTTTGCCTTTCATTCCGGTTCTGCGCTCAAGCATAGGGCCGGATGCAAGACCCTCTACACAGCTCTGGTGGAATCGGCAGGTACATGGTATATCATCGCCGGTTCGTCTAGGGATGAGGATGTGGCCTGTCTCCGGGTGTTCCATGCCGTGAATGAGTCTGCCATCGGATATTATACCGCCGCCGATGCCGGTTCCAACAGTGAGGTACATTCCCGAGTTGAGTCCTTTCAGTGCTCCATACAGGTATTCACCCCAGGCTGCTGCGTTTACGTCTGTGTCCACCACAACCAGGCAGCCAAGCGCATCCGTAAATGCTTTGTAAAGGCTGAATCCCTCCCAATCTTTCTTGGGACTCCTCATGATGGAGCCGTAGGTAGGGGAATTAGGATTGATGTCGGCCGGGCCAAATGTACCGATTCCGAGAGCGGATATGTCATATTTCTTAAAGTAATCTATCATGGCAGGCAGGGACTGGTCAGGTGTGCCCGTCGGTATGGATATTCTGTCTATTATATTCTTGTCTGCATCGCCTATGGCACAAACCATCTTGGTGCCACCGGCTTCAAGTGCGCCGTAGTACATATTTCCTCCTTGGTGCCATGTTTATATGGCAGAAATTTTTCAAAATTATATACATTATATATGCCGTGTCACTTATCTTCAAGCCCGGATTTGCGTCGGTACTTGTGGAATATAAAAGAGAATTGGTGTACGCTTTTTTGGACACTTGACAAGATAAGATAGAGCCATATTAAGGAGCTTGATAGAGGCTTGAAGCTTGGAAGATAAAGTGTACAGGAGGCGTGATCATGATAAAAGGATATTTTGTTTCGGAAGGGTATATGGGATATGTGGACGGAGAGTACCAGCTTTTCGCTGATGAAAGAGATTATGTTGAGTATATAGAAGATTAGCCATTTAGCTTCTTGACCTTAGCATAACTTATGTTATGATGAGGCATATGGGTTAATACACAGGGATTACAATACGGATGGTGCTGCTATGAAAATCTGCAAGGTGATTCATGAGTTTGTATATCATGGATAATCTAAATATATACAAGGAGCAAACATAGTGGAAAAGGTATTGAACAAAAAAGAATATGTTATGGATATGACAGAGGGAAGCAGTATGAAACTGATCATGAAGTTCTCAGTTCCGCTACTTATAGGCAATCTATTTCAGCAGGTATACAGCCTGGTTGATTCGATAGTGGTTGGTCGTCATCTAGGGGCAAATGCGCTTGGCGGTGTGGGATCAGTTGGAATGATCAGTTTCCTGTTTTTTTCTTTGTGCAATGGAATGGCATCTGGAATAGGTGTTGTCATATCAAGATATTTTGGAGCGAAGAAAGAAGAGCAGGTAAAAAAAGCCATAGCAAATGCATTGTTTGTCATATTGGCGGTTGGTGCACTCATGAGTATACTGGGATATTGTTTTGCGGGGCCTATTATAAGGCTCATGAAGACCCCTGCAGAGACATTTGACTACGCATATACATACATGAGGATCACCTGTGGATTTACGATAGCGGTGGCTATTTATAACGGAATTTCTGCTGTGCTAAGGGCACTTGGGGATTCAAAGACCCCTCTTATATTTCTCATGATTGCTTCTGCCATAAATGTTGTGCTTGATATAGTGTTTGTCATATACATGGATATGGGCGTTGCCGGTGCCGCATATGCAACGGTTCTCAGTCAGATCCTGTCTAGCGTTGGCTCTATATGTTATGCGGTGAAAACCAATCCCTATTTCAGACTGAAGAGAGGCCATTTCAAGTTTGACAGAGATATAATGAAGGAAGATTTCAGTATCGGTATACCAATGGCGGTTCAGACTTCCATGATATCAATATCCTGCTCAATACTGCAGACCCTTATAAATGGATATGGTCCGGAGGTCATGGCTGCATATACTGCAACAGGAAAGGTTGAGGGAATCATATTCCAGCCGTTTAGTTCTCTGGGACTTGCATTGTCTACATTTGCAGGACAGAACTGTGGTGCACGCAAGTACGAAAGGGTGCGCAGAGCGGTATGGCAGACAGAGCTCATCACGCTGGCTCTTGGTGCAGCATTGTTCTGTCTGGTAGCAGTTTTCAGGGAAAATGTTGTGGGATTTTTCGTGACGGAGGAGAATGTCATAAGGCTTGGCGCAAAGGGACTTGTGATATCCGGAAGTATGTATATTGCACTTGGAACGATATATACCATGAGAGGCGCATTAAATGGAATGGGGGATGTGGTGTTCTCCATGCTGAATGGTGCTCTTGAGGTGGGAGGAAGGATAGTATTTGCACTGATACTGATGTATGTGTTAAAGATGGGATTCTGGGGAGTGTGGTATACGAATATATTTACATGGATTGTGATAGCACTCACCGCATCTGTGAGATTTTCTGTGTATATAAGAAAGTGTCAGAGAGAAGATGACGGTACGGAAAATGCATAGATAATAATTAATATAGCAAGGACGCCTTTTGGGGGGCGTCCTTCTTCGATTCAATCACATTGATACTCCAAGGGGCATAGGTGTTATGAATTAGCATACTTTATATTTTGACAAAAATTCAGCGCTATATTATCTTTAATACAGAATAAACAGGAGATGTCCATATATGTCAGGGGAAAGATCAGTGGATGTTGAAAAAATAAATAATAATGAAAAAGGCTTTGAACCGGCGCATATCAGAAGTGTGATCTCGCTGGCTCTGTTCAGCTTTGTATTTCTGGGTATGGAATTCTTCTTCGACAGCAGAGCTGCGGAGTTTGTGGATGCCAGAAGTGTTCTGTTGTATCAGAGTGTGATACTGCTGGCCAGTGCGGTGGGACTATTCATATATGCACTGATTGAGAGATATGTCGGCAGCAAAATCAAACAGATAATAATTATTACTTTGAATATAGTGGAGGTTGCCGCGCTCGCAGCGATAATACTGTGTTCCGGCAAATTGATACTGTTATATGGAATTATATTCTTTATTGTGTGTGGTGTTATGGGAGGACGCGTGTATCACGATGTGAGCCGCGATTATACGGATAGAAAGCATCTTACGGTAATTGTGGGAATTTCATATGCACTTGGACTGCTTCTGCAGTATATCAATTATAATCTTATAGACAATGTGATCCTGCGTATGGTTATGTTCTCGCTGGCCATAGTGGCACTTGCAGTGATACTTTTTCTGGCCAGAGATGAATACGCAGAAGCGGACACATACATGGTAGATGAGCGGAACAAAACGGATTGCAAAGAAAAATGTGACGAAACAACTCCTGATAGCGGATCGGTGGCTGTGGCGCTTGTGATGGTTGTTCTTCTTATGACGTTTATATTTTCCGCACTGGATAATGTTGTGACCGTTGTCCACGCTGAGGGCGGGGCAGATGTGGGGCAATGGCCAAGGTTGTTTCTCGCATTAAGCGGAGTTGCAGCAGGCTTCTTGTTTGATATAAAAGATCAGCGCTTTATGAATCAGATGATGTACTGCGTTACAGTGTTGTCCGTTATAGCCATGCTTATCATAGAGTTTGGAGGGGCATTTATCATAGGTCTGATTGTATTCTATCTTGCAGCCGGATTCTTCGTAGTGTATTTCACGACAGGATTCATAAATGTATCCTATGGAATGCGTTGGTCAGCACTTTGGTCTGGTGCCGGAAGGGCAGTCAACAACATTGGTGCGGGTATTGTGGGAATAATATCATATATGCTGATAGATTTCCCCTGAATCATGGTTATGAGTGTAGTGGTCATATTGTTGCTCGTACTTATAAGCATTGCGGTATTTGTGCTTGAAAATCTACAGAAGGAACAATATAGACGATATGATGAAGAAAAAGTGACGAAATCGGCGGAGAATTCTAACGCAAGAGTTGAGGTTGATTTTGAATGCTTTGCAGATGCTCATCACCTCACTGGACGTGAGCGGGAGGTGTTGCAGAAGCTGCTTGTATCTGATGGCAGTGTACAGGATATAGCGGATGAGCTGTACATATCAAGGGCATCCCTATATAGGCATATATCTTCCATGAATGAGAAGACTGGAACGAAGACCAGAGTAGGCCTTATTCAGTATTATTATGGATGGCATGAGGAATGATGATTGCGTGAGAGTTGATTGCTATGGAAGTATAAGTGTGCCAGATTGAAAATACACATATGGATTAGATAAAAGTGATGAATGAATGTAAAATTGAATATATAGCACATATTGAGACATATGTAACGTTATGAAAACGACAGCAGATGACTATAATCTATGACATAAAACAACAGGTGAGTTACTTACCTGTAGACGAAGAATATCATAGAAGGGGGAATGACTATGAAGCATTTCAGGAGATTGACATTTCTGCTGTCGTTTATTTTTATTCTGACGGTAGGCGGTGTCGCGGCGATGGCCGCAAACAATGGCCCGTGTGAGGATGAGGAGTGGAGCTTTGCATATGTTGAGTTCTACAATCCGGATAATAACGAAGCGATATATGTGTACAGCTTCAGGACTCCGCAGGCAGGAACAACTACCAGTGCCAAAGGTGCGGTGTATGACAAGAGTACGAACACTTTGACACTCACCAATTGTAATTTGCCGGATTACAGGGTCGTTACCAATATGATGGGCGATGATTTTAAGATCAAGCTCGTGGGAACGAGTCATGTAAGTGCATTGTATGCATGGGGAGATGGATATGGCGGTTCTGTGGAAATCGTTGGTGACGGTAAATTGTATGTCAACGAGAAGCAGAAGTCAACTGACGCAATAGTTTTACAGCCGGAGGGAACAAGATCATACTTCAAGATAAGCGGAAATGCTGAGGTACACGCATTTGCGGGAAAGACGGATGGCAACCTTGTTCTGGCCATGAACACAATGGTTGCAGATTGTTTTGCTGTAAATGGTTTGACAGGTCTTCAGAAGACACAGGCAACCAGAATGAACTATGAGCAGATACAGAGCATAGAGATTGATCTGAGCGGTGAAGGTGACATTTGTCAGGTGTACAAAAAAGCTTATGATAAGAAATTGTATACTGTGACGGAGGGGGTGCGTACCGAGTATAATCCAGATGGAACGATAAAGGCAGAGAATGTGCGTATATATACAGAGTATGAGCTCATGCCTATACCAGGAAACGATGGAAAGTATTATATGCATGAGCTGAAGACTACAGAGGGTACATTCAACGCTGAGGAGTGTGGATACACCGATACACAAGAATCTGTTGCCGGATATTCTTTAAGATCCTCTTCACCTGCATATGTGTACATTGAGGAGAAGACGGGCGATAAGTGTGTATTTTTATATAATTCAATAGATAATAACTACAAAGATTATGCATATTTCAAATATGACATAGCAGGTGTACTTGGCGATGTGACAGACAAGTATGGAAATGTGTCATCATATTATATGGTGGAGAAGTCAGAAGACAATGTTTCATTTACAAGAGACCAGTATTACAGCAATGAGTATATGTTGTCACAGGGTTACAAGGTATCCGGTGAGCTTGAATATATACAGAACACTTACGTGGTGTATAGTAATGCCGCGTCTGGCGTCCTCACAGCAAAGACGACCGTATGTAAGCACGCCACAAAGGTGAACACTGTGACAACAAAAGCAACAATGTCGAAGGCTGGCGTCATCACCACAACGTGTAGGTCATGCGGCAAAAAGCTTTCGACATCCAGAATATCCAAGGTGTCTACAATTAAGCTTAATGCGGCTTCGTATGTATATAATGGAAAGGTCAGAACACCGGCGGTTACAGTAAAAGATGCCGCTGGGAATATTCTGACAAAGAATAAGGATTACAAGGCCACCTACAGTGCGGGGAGAAAAAATGTAGGAAAATATTCGGTCAAGGTCACATTGTGCGGAAATAAATATAAGGATTCGAAGACAATGTATTTCACCATAAATCCGAAGGGAACCACCATTGCTGCGACTGCGTCCGGCAAGGGCAGCATGACAGTCAGATGGAACAAGCAGATGACACAGACAACGGGTTACCAGTTACAGTATTGTGCAAATAAGAATTTCAGAAGTGGCACAAAGGTAAAGACTGTAAGCAAGAACAAGACGATCAGAACAAGTGTCAAGAAGCTTGCGAGTAGAAAGACATACTATGTACGTGTGAGAACCTACAAGACAGTAAAGATAAATGGAAAGTCAGTGACATTTTACTCTGCGTGGAGCAAGGCGAAATCAGTTAAAGTAAAATAGCTTAATTACATCCTTTTGAACAACGGGGCGTATACAGAACATAACAACAGTTTTGTATACGCCCCACTTTTGGTGTGCAAAAATTGCAGATGGTATTATAATATACAAAGGCGATGTGAAGCTTCAGCCATGTACAAAGATGGATGGCTGGTGCTTCAGTATACAGACAGGAGTTATTATGAAGAAGATACTTGTGGCGGTTGACTCTTTCAAGGGAAGCATGACGAGTCTTGAAGCGGGGAATGCCATAAAAAAAGGAATAAAGTCAATATTGCCGGATACAGAGGTCAGGGTACGTCCTGTGGCTGATGGCGGAGAGGGCACTACTGATGCTCTTATATATGGAAGAGATGGTGTCAGCAGAGAGCGATGTTATGTGACCGGACCGCTTGGTGATAGGATCACTGCGGAATATACAATATATAATGCCGCAGACGGGCGAACTGCTGTCATGGAGATGGCAGCGGCGGCGGGGCTTCCACTTGTTCCGGAGAACCGGAGAGATCCGATGCATACGACTACATATGGTGTCGGTGAGATGATAAATGATGCTGTTTCAAAGGGATGTGAGCGTTTTATCATCGGGATAGGTGGTAGTGCAACGAATGACGGCGGGATAGGAATGCTTCAGGCTCTTGGATTTTCCTGTCTTGACGTGAATGGTCATGAGGTGCCATATGGGGCAGAGGGGCTTGGAGTCCTTGAAAGGATTGTTATTCCAGGGAAGATGCTTGTCCGTAAGAATTCATCAGAGCTGGCTGTAGCAGATCCTGTCGATACGCCAATTGTAGGCACTGCTGCGATATCTGGTGCAGGTGCTGTCGATGAGTCATGTGTAGATGATGATGACTTTGCATACAGACTATCACGCTGTACATTTAGTATCGCCTGTGACGTGACTAATCCCCTTGTGGGGGAGCTAGGGTGCAGCCGTGTATTTGCACCGCAGAAGGGTGCAGATGCGGAGACGGTGGAAATCATGGATGGCTACATGAAAAACTATGCTGACGTTGTGGAAAGATCAGCTGAGGGAAAGTCTGACAGAAACACTCCGGGTGCTGGCGCTGCGGGCGGACTTGGATATGCGTTTCTCATGTTCCTAGGTGGAAAACTTATGCCGGGAATAGATATAGTTCTGTCAGAGATAGGGCTTGAGGCGGATGTAGAGTGGGCAGATACTGTCATAACCGGTGAGGGCAGGATAGATGCCCAGACCATGATGGGCAAGACCCCATTGGGAGTCGCAAAGCTTGCAAAGAAACACGGCAAATATGTGATCGCCATAGGAGGATGTCTTGGGGATGGTGCGGAGAACTGCGTCAAAGAAGGATTGTTCAATGAGTGTTACGCAGTGAACAATGTGCTTGGTATAGATGACAGTGATTCGGAGCAGGTGAGAACGGCGATGAAGCCTGAAAATGCTGCGGCGAATTTGACGACGTGTGCCGCAAAGATCACAGAACTTAAGGAACAGATGTCGGCACGTGTGTGCAGACCTGCACTGCTTAGATAGATATGGGATTGAATTTGTTTGAAACAGAATCAGAGGCGTGTGAATTTTTTCTGCAAAAAATGAAGAGATATGCAAGGAAATAAATTTACTACTATATAATACGAGGAGAATAAAAAGATGACAAGAGAAGAAGCGTGGGAATTACTCACAGAGTACAACAAGGATGAGTTTCATCTGGAGCATGCACAGATCGTAGAGGGAACCATGAGGTATTTTGCAAGGGAACTTGGTTATGGCGATGAGGAAGAGTTCTGGGGAATAGTCGGACTGCTTCACGATCTGGACTTTGAACAGTATCCTGAGCAGCATTGCATCAAGTCCCAGGAGATCATGAGAGAGCACGGTGTTGACGAGAGGATCATACATGCGACGGCAAGCCATGGCTATGGTATCACGGTTGACATAAAACCAGAACATGAGATGGAGAAGGTTCTCTATGCTGTGGACGAGCTTACAGGACTTATCGGAGCGGTTACACTTATGAGACCATCAAAGAGTGTTCAAGATCTGGAACTCAAGTCAGTTAAGAAGAAATACAAGAGCAAGGGATTTGCTGCGGGATGCTCCAGGGAGGTCATCGAAAGAGGTGCAGATATGCTTGGTTGGTCACTTGATGAATTGATCACCAAGACTATAGAGGCACTCAGGACATTCAGACCATGATCGGGGGTATAAAGAAAATCGGAGAATTTGTCCGCAAAGAGACAGTGCTCACCGTGGCACTTCTGCTGGCGGTGATATCGGCATTTATCGTGCCTCCGGACAGCGCGTATGTGGACTACATAGATTTCAGGACACTTGCGATACTTTTCTGTCTTATGACAGTGGTCGCGGGATTTTCACAGCAGGGGATGTTTGGCATCATAGCGAAAAGTATGATAAATCGTATGGGTTCGCTCCGGACGGTGACAATTGTCCTGATATTCATGTGTTTCTTTTTCAGCATGTTTATCACAAATGATGTGTCGCTCATAACATTTGTACCGATGACACTCACGGTCCTTGGTATGGCAGGGGAGGAAGTACTCACCAGATGGATGGTGCCGGTGATAACCCTCCAGACCATAGCTGCGAACCTTGGCAGTATGCTGACACCCATAGGCAATCCGCAGAACCTGTATCTGTACGGACTTGCAGGGATCAGCGCAGGCAGGTTTGTATTGCTTATGCTGCCATATACAGTGGCATCGGCAGCGCTTCTTGTAATATGTGTCATAGTATGCATGAAAGGAAAAAACAGGCAGCTTGAGATCAGACTTTCAGGCAGTGATATACAGGTGAACAGGAAGCTGGTGGGTATATATAGCATACTATTTGTGCTGTCGCTGCTCACCGTGGCGCGGATCGTCCCATACTGGGTGACATTTGCGGTAGTGCTTGTGGTAGTCCTTATATGCCAGAGAAGATTGCTGCTGAAGGTAGACTATTCGCTGATATTCACATTTGTGGGATTCTTCGTGTTTATCGGAAATATGGGAAGAATCGATGGATTTAGGACATTTGTAGAGAAGGTGCTTGGTGGGCATGAGGTGATAACTTCGGTCCTTGCCAGTCAGGTCATAAGCAATGTTCCGGCTGCAGTATTGCTGTCAGGATTTACAGACAGGTACACAGACCTGATAGTCGGTACCAATCTCGGCGGACTTGGAACTTTGATAGCATCTATGGCGAGTCTGATCTCATTCAAATATGTGGCGAGACAGGACAAGGGTGCCAGAGGAAGATATCTGGCGTATTTCACATTTGCAAATGTGCTGTTCCTGGCGGTGCTTATATGCATGTGGGGAATAATATTTTAGCCAGAAAAATATTGCCCTTAGATGGCAGTAGTCATAAAATAGAATGGTAAGTTTCTTCAAATTAAGGAGGCAGATAATATGAGTAAGAATCTTGGTGCAAAACCTATGCTGGTGCCACAGCCGGTCATGATGATCGGAACATACGATGCCGATGGCAATGCAAATGTCATGAATGCGGCATGGGGCGGAATAGTCGGAGCAAATGAGATCATATTTGACCTTGGAAGTCATAAGACTACCGAGAATATAAAGCTGAACAAAGCTTTCACAGTTGCCATTGCTGATGCAGAGCATGTGGCAGCCTGTGACTATGTGGGAATCGTGTCGGCAAATGACGAGCCAGACAAGATGAAGAAGGCTGGTTTTACAACCAGAAAGAGCGAGTTTGTAAATGCTCCAGTCATCAACGAGCTTTCACTGACAATGGAGTGCAAGCTCAAGGAGATCATAGACGGGGACAAGTTCCTCGGCGAGATTGTAAATGTTGTTGCAGACGACCGTATCCTGGGCGATGACGGCGAGATCACATATGAAGAGTTCCATCCGATCGTGTTTGACACCATCGGACATGGATATTTTGCACTCGGCGACAGGGTTGGCGATGCTTTCTCAGAGGGTAATAAGTTGAAGTAGGAAAGCTTGTAACTTGGGAAAATCATCAAATTGTACATTGTAACATGAAAAAATTAGCCGTTTTTGGAAGAAAAACCTTAATTTTTCAAGCAAATGTTAAATATACATATGGAAAAAGGCGAAATAATGTGATATAACAGACACATACAAAAAAGCACAAGCTAAAGTGAAAGGAAGATGTAGATATGGATAAGAAGAATATCGATTGGGCAAACCTTGGATTTGGCTATGTTCAGACGGATAAGAGATTTGTAGCAAATTATAAGGATGGAGCATGGGATGAGGGTACACTCACAGAGGATCCTAACGTAGTATTAAACGAGTGCGCAGGTGTTCTTCAGTACGCTCAGACAGTTTTCGAGGGAATGAAGGCTTACAGAACAGAGGATGGTCGTGTTGTATGTTTCCGTCCTGACCTCAACGCAAGCAGAATGGCAGACTCAGCAAGAAGACTTGAGATGCCACCTTTCCCAGAGGATAGATTTGTACAGGCAATAGTAGATACAGTAAAGGCAAATATTGATTATGTACCACCTTACGGATCAGGTGCTACATTATATATCAGACCATATATGTTCGGTTCAAATCCAGTTATAGGTGTTAAGCCGGCAGACGAGTATCAGTTCAGAATCCTCACAACACCAGTTGGTCCTTACTTCAAGGGCGGTGCAAAGCCTATCACAATCAAGGTTTCAGATTTCGATAGAGCAGCACCTCACGGAACAGGACACATCAAGGCTGGTCTTAACTATGCAATGAGCCTTCATGCAATAGTTACAGCACACAAAGAGGGATTCGATGAGAATATGTATCTCGATGCAGCTACAAGAACAAAGGTTGAGGAGACAGGTGGAGCAAACTTCATCTTTGTTACAAAGGACGGCAAGGTAGTTACACCTAAGTCAAACAGTATCCTCCCATCGATCACAAGACGTTCACTGATGGTAGTTGCAAAGGATATCCTTGGACTTGAGGCTGAGGAGAGAGAAGTATACTTCGATGAGGTTAAGGATTTTGCAGAGTGCGGTCTGTGCGGTACAGCAGCAGTTATCTCACCTGTAGGCAAGATCAACGATCACGGCAAGGAGATCTGTTTCCCAAGCGGTATGGAGAAGATGGGACCAGTTATCCAGAAGCTGTATGATACTCTTACAGGAATCCAGATGGGCAGAATCGAAGGCCCAGAGGGATGGCTTAAGGTAATCGAGTAATTCGGTGTGAGATAATAATTATTGAGAACATTATACCCCACAGATGTCTGATGGTAAGTCGGATGTCGGTGGGGTTTTTGTGTATCCAAGTTAGTTCGGTGTAAGAAAGATTAGCCCCATATACTAACAATTAGAATTGACTTGCACCGACACTGAAGAGTTATAATTGTATAGACAATAGAAGAAACGAAAGATAAATTGTATATCGGATAGTGCGTTGATACATAAGATGATTCATGAAATCTATTATTTTGAAGGGGTGGTTACTATGATGTCATTATCAGATGCAGTAAACGGTTTCTCAGGTGAGATAGCTTGGAACTGCGCGGACAGATCCCTGTTCGGCGCATGTCAGCTTGAGACCGGAGATCAGGTGCAAGTCGTATCGTCTTACTTTGGCAATGTGATAATCAAGGCAAAGGGAAAAAGACTTGCTATAACAAGAGATGCGGCGGAGCGGATAAAGCTGGCTTAGATTGAAAGTCAGAAGAAACGGGGAAAAAACGGCAGTTGCTGGAGAACAGCGGCTGCCGGTTTTTTGTCATAAAAATTATTAAATCTTTATAGATATTTAATTGACTGAGAATATATGCAATGATAAACTTTCAAAGATATTTAATTAAAGAAAGAATACGCTTGGAAATGTAAAGGGGAAAACAACGTCAGCTAAAGCATGGCATTTTCTCCGTCAGAAGAAAGCGTAGATATCAGATGAATGTATCCCTGCATAATGTATATTAACGTGTACAACATAACATCACCTGTACAGGACATTTGAGACCACCGGTCCTTAGTACCGCTGTAGGCCGAAATGAGCGGGAGCGATCCGGTACAGGTGATGTTATGTTGTGCACATAGAAAGACTAGAGGGGGATACATTCATCTGATCAATAATTGTTCAAGGAGGAAATGACATGCAGATATTCAGAAATCTGAAGCCGTATTGGAAGTCGGTCATTATCATAGCCCTGCTTCTCGTTCTGCAGGCATACTGTGATCTGTCACTTCCGGACTACACCTCAAAGCTCATAGATACCGGTATACAGAACTATGGTATAGAGAACTGCAGTCCGAAACAGATCCCGGAGAAAGCCTACAAAGTGATAGACGGATTTATGGATGACGATGAGAAAGCCGTATGGGAGAAATATTATAAAGATGGTTCGGATGGTTATTATTACCTGACAGAAGACGGCGAGGAACACATAGACGAAGTGGATAGTGCCTGTATGAAGGGGCTTATGATGTATTACTATCCATATCAGATGGTGAACTCTGACGAGGACAATGAGATCAAGGCAGGACTTGACAAGATGGGAATCACCCTTGACGAGATGCCGGAGGAGATGTGGGCGCAGATCGGTGAACAGATGAAGCCTACTGTTGATGGCATGCTCGACAGCATGGGTGAGGATTATATGGAATCCACAGCCATAGCATGTACAAGAATATGCTACGACAGCTTTGGCTATGATTATAAGGCAGGACAGATGTCATATCTGAAGTGGGCAGCGGTGAAGATGCTTGGAATGTCACTTCTCATGGCAGCAGCTGCGGTTCTCATAGGACTTGTGGCGTCAAGGGTTGCGGCAAGCGTTGCCTGCGGACTCAGAGAGAAGGTGTTCAACAAGGTTATCGCATTTTCGGATGCTGAGATCAACAAGTTCTCAACTGCATCTCTTATAACGAGATCTACAAATGATGTCCAGCAGATACAGATGGTTACAGTTATGATGCTCAGAATGGTTCTATATGCACCGATACTTTCTATTGGAGGAATCGTCAAGGTTGTTGAGAACGGAGCCGGAATGGGCTGGGTAATATTCATCGGTATAGCAGCAGTTGTGATCCTCATGGGAACGCTTATGGTCATTGCCATGCCAAAGTTTAAAGTTATGCAGACACTGGTGGACAGAGTAAACCTTGTGTCAAGAGAGATACTTACAGGTATCCCGGTTATCAGGGCATTTGGCAGAGAGGAACGCGAGGAAGAGAGGTTCGATGAGGCAAATAAAGACCTGACGAAGAACACCTTGTTCGTCAACAGAGTCATGACATTTGCAATGCCTATACTCATGTTCATCATGTATGCCATAAGCATACTTATAGAGTGGGTGGCAGCCCACAAGATCGATGCGGGTGTCCTTCAGGTAGGATCAATGACTGCATTTATTACATATACAATGCTTATCATTATGTCATTCCTTATGCTCAGCATGATGTCAGTCATGCTCCCTCGTGCCAGCGTGGCAGCAGACAGAATACAGGAGATCATAGATACGGATGTGACAGTTCAGGATGCAGCCGGAGCAAAGAAGCTTGAAGCACCAAGGGGTGTCGTAAAGTATGACAATGTCGCATTTGCATATCCGGGCGCAGATGAGAATGTACTTGAGAATATCTCATTTGAGGCCAAGCCTGGACAGACTACGGCGATCATAGGAAGTACCGGTTGTGGTAAGAGTACACTGGTTCAGCTCCTCCCGAGATTCTATGATGTTACGGAGGGCTCGATAACGATAGACGGACAGGATATAAGAGACCTCACCATGGAGAGCGTGAGACAGAATATCGGTTTTGTTCCGCAGAAGGGAATTCTGTTCTCGGGAACGATTGCGTCCAATATAAGATTCGGTGCACCAGATGCATCTGATGAAGATGTCAAGCTTGCAGCTGAGATTGCCCAGGCATCCGACTTCATAGAGGAGAAGGAGCACGGTTACGACAGTGCGGTTGCTCAGGGCGGTGGAAATGTGTCCGGTGGTCAGAAACAGCGTCTTGCTATAGCCAGAGCCATAGCGAGAAAGCCGAAGATCCTGATATTTGACGACAGCTTTTCGGCGCTTGATTTCAAGACGGATGTGGCAGTCAGAAAGGCACTTGGCGAGCACGTAAATGACAGCACGGTATTTATCGTTGCACAGCGTGTAAGCACTATACTCTCAGCAGATCAGATACTTGTGCTTGACGAGGGTACGATAGTCGGCAAGGGAACTCACAAAGAACTCATGCAGACCTGTGAGGAGTACAGGCAGATAGCCGAGTCACAGCTTTCTCCATCGGAGATAGCGGCCAGTCTTGGAACTGACTCAGAAAGGCAGGTGTAGGACATGGCAGAACAGAATCAGACAAATAATCAGAGAAGTTTCAGAGGCCCTAGAAGAGGCCACGGTCCTATGATGGGCGGCGAGAAAGCCAAGGACTTCAAGGGAACGATAGGAAAGTTATTCAGATACATAGGCAAGTACAAGGCAGCGGTTGTTGTCGTTGCTATATTTGCAATTGGAAGTACGGTATTCAACGTAGTATGTCCGAAGGTACTCGGCAAGGCAACAACAGCCCTGTCTGAGGGAATCATGAACAAGATAACAGGCAACGGCGGAATTGATTTCACGTATATCGGTAAGATATTGCTGTTCTGTCTTGGTCTGTATGTGCTGAGTGTGGCATTTAGTTTTGTACAGGGCTTCATCATGACCGGTATCACACAGAAGGTGTGCTACAGGATGAGACGTGAGGTGTCCGAGAAGATCAACAGGATGCCGATGAGCTACTTTGAGAGCAGAACCTATGGCGAGGTACTTTCAAGGATCACAAATGATATAGACACCATGGGAAATGGTCTGAACCAGAGTATCACACAGCTCATCACATCGGTTAGTACGGTCATCGGTGTAATCGTGATGATGCTCACGATCAGCCCGCTTATGACACTTATATCAGTGCTGATACTTCCGATAAGTATCATGCTCATGATGTTTGTCATCAAGAAATCCCAGAGATTCTTCAAGCAGCAGCAGGAATACGTGGGACACATAAACGGTCAGGTTGAAGAGGTGTATGGCGGACACAATGTCATAAAAGCGTTCAATAAGGAGAACGACGTTAGAAGAGAGTTCCATGAGACAAATGAGACTCTGTACAAGTCAGCATGGAAGTCACAGTTCTTCTCAGGACTGATGCAGCCTATTATGATGTTTGTCGGTAATCTGGGCTATGTGGCAGTTGCCATATCAGGTGCGGCTCTGGCGATCAGAGGAACTATCCAGATAGGTGATATCCAGGCATTTATACAGTACGTGAAGAACCTCACACAGCCTGTTCAGCAGGTTGCCCAGGTCACAAATATGATGCAGCAGATGGCAGCAGCCGCTGAGCGAGTATTTGAACTTCTTGAAGAGAAAGAAGAGGAGCAGATAGTAGAGAATCCTGTATCCACAGAGGGAATCAAGGGTGAAGTTACATTTGAACATGTAAAGTTTGGCTACAATCCGGATCAGATCATCATCAAGGATTTCTCAGCCCATGTAAAACCAGGACAGCAGGTAGCTATAGTCGGACCTACCGGAGCGGGCAAGACCACCATGGTCAAGCTGCTCATGAGATTCTACGACGTGAATGGCGGTGCTATACTTCTGGATGGACACAATATTAAGGACTTCAACAGACGTGAGCTCAGGGATGTATTTGGCATGGTGCTTCAGGATACATGGCTGTTCAAGGGCACTATCATGGAGAATATCAGATACGGAAGACTGGATGCCACGGATGAGGAAGTCATCGCAGCGGCAAAGGCAGCCCATGCACATAGATTTATCTCGACACTTCCGGGTGGATACAACATGGAGCTCAATGAGGAGATAACAAATATCTCCCAGGGACAGAAACAGCTCTTAACTATCGCAAGAGCAATTCTTGCTGACAATCCGGTCCTGATCCTCGATGAGGCTACATCGTCAGTCGATACGAGAACAGAACACAGGATTCAGAGAGCCATGGACAATCTGATGAAGGGCAGGACAAGCTTTGTCATAGCCCACAGACTGTCAACCATCAAGAATGCAGACATCATCCTTGTTATGAAGGACGGTGATATCATAGAGCAGGGTAACCATGATGAGCTCATGGCGCAGAATGGATTCTATGCGGATCTGTATAACTCGCAGTGGAGTTAAAGAATATTGAATAATAGGGTATGAAAGCCTGTATAAGCCTATATGAAATCATATTTGACGATTGTCATTGTGGATGATTTCACATAGGGATTATGCAGGCTTTTTGTTATAGATTTGGCGGTTTATAGAATTTTAAGCATTGATAGTGGAGTACTCTTATCATATTCCATAGTTTAAAGCTATGGCAAGCCTCAAAATAATAGTATTTTCCATGGACAGCCTATCCTGCTAGAATATCCTCAAGTTAAGAAAACGAGAAAACACTACGGAGGATAAAGACATATGAGCAAATTACAGACACCTTTCAGATACGATTTTGTAGGAAGCTTTCTGAGACCACAGGCACTCAAGGATGCGAAGGCAGCATACAGGGACGGAAAGATCACCAAGGAGGAGTTCGACAAAGTTGTTAATGAGGAGATTACCAAGGTCGTTGCAAAGCAGAAGGAACTTGGATTCCATGCGATCACAGATGGCGAGTTCAGAAGAACATTCTGGCATCTTGACTTTATGTGGGGACTTGATGGAGTTGCCCATGAGAACACTGGAAATGGTGTGAAATTCGATGCAGAGCTTGCGGTTCTTGATGATACGTATCTTGTAGGTAAGATAAAGGCAAAGGCTCATCCATTTGTTGAATATTTCAAGTTCTTAAAGCAGTTCGAGGATGAGAATACAGTTGCAAAGTATACGATACCGGCTCCTGCACAGACATTTCAGCAGATGATAGTCCCTGACAATATTGCAAACACAAGGAAGTTCTATCCTACAAATGAGGAGCTTATCCAGGACATTGGAAAGGCTTATCAGGATGTTATTAAGCAGTTCTATGATGCAGGTTGTCGAAATCTTCAGCTTGACGATTGTACATGGGGCGCCATAGTGGGGGATGCCGCAAAGCAGAGATATAAGGCACTTGGAATATCACTTGAGGATGTCAAGAAGGAGCTGCTTGCAGTGAACAATCTTGCCCTTGAAGGAAAGCCGGAGGATATGGTCATCACTTCACATATCTGCAGAGGAAATTACCACTCAACATTCTTCACCAGCGGTCCTTATGACACAGTTGCAGATTATGTATTTGCAAATGAGAATGTGGATGCGCTGTTCCTTGAGTATGATGATGAGAGATCAGGCGGATTTGCACCTCTTGCAAAGGTTTCAGAGAACAAGAAGGTTGTGCTCGGACTTATCACAACAAAATCTCCGGTTCTTGAGGATAAGGAGAAGGTCATTGCAAGGATCTATGAGGCTGCAAAGTATGTACCACTTGACAGATTATGCCTGAGCCCTCAGTGTGGATTTGCATCGTGTGAGATCGGAAACAAGCTGACAGAGGATGAGCAGTGGGCAAAGCTCAAGCTCGTTAAGGAGATAGCAGAGGAAGTCTGGTCATAAAATAGAATATTATAGAAGTGAAGTGGCGGCGAACAGAAACAAGAATCTGTTCGCCGCTTTTTTGAGTTATGAAATCTGTTATATACAAGCCTGATCGATATATGATACTATTAAGAAACGCGGAATCCTTGCGGGAGTTATATTCCAGTGCTTTTGCTCGTGAGGATACTTCTTCTGAGAAAGAAGAATGCTAAAGAAAATGTATGTTAAAAAGCAGAAATATAGATATAGTTAGGAGTTAGATTCATGAAAAAGATTGTAGAGATGTGGAATAGGGTGTCGCTGATCGCGAAGATATTGGTTGGAATAGTGATCGGTGCGGTGCTGGGACTTCTGGTGCCGGGGGCAACGGGAATAGGCCTGATCGGAACCATGTTCGTCAGGGCGCTCAAGGCAATTGCGCCGATACTGGTGTTTGCCCTTGTCATCAGCTCAATTGCAAATGCAGGAAAGGGAAATGGCCAGCAGTTCCGTATGGTGACGATCATGTATATGCTCAGCACGCTATGCGCAGCGGTAGTGGCGGTGAGCGCAAGTTTTATTTTCCCTGTAACCATGACACTGGACCTTGAATCATATCAGGCGGATGTCGTCCCATCGGGAATCATGGAGGTACTCCAGAATCTTTTGCTCAACATCACCGATAATCCCGTAAATGCGATACTCAACGCAAATTATCTCTGCATACTTGCATGGGCACTTTTGTTTGGACTTGCCATGCGACGGACAAGCAAGTCTATAAAATCTGCACTTGTATCCATATCGGATGCGGTATCAACCGTCGTGAGGTGGATCATCGGGTGCGCACCATTTGGAATCATGGGACTTGTGTTCACGACAGTATCGGAGAGTGGATTGTCGATATTCAAGGAATATGGCAGATTGCTGCTTGTGCTTGTGGGCGCCATGCTTACGGTTGCATTGATCGTAGATCCGCTCCTTGCGACTATCGTCTTAAGGAGAAATGCATATCCACTTGCGTGGAGATGCCTCAGAGAGTCAGGTGTGACGGCGTTCTTCACCAGAAGTTCTGCGGCAAATATCCCAGTGAACATGTCACTTTGCAAAAGACTTGGACTTGACCCGGATGTGTATTCGGTATCCATACCGCTTGGCGCGACCATCAATATGGATGGTGCCGCCATCACTATAACTATAATGGCGCTTTCCGTTGCAAATACCATGGGAGTGTCGGTGGACGTTCCGACAGCACTCATGCTCAGTCTTATGGCAACCCTTGGCGCGTGCGGTGCCTCAGGTGTTGCGGGAGGTTCGCTGTTGCTCATTCCTATGGCGTGCTCGCTGTTTGGAATCCCACAGGATATATCCATGCAGGCTGTTGCTGTCGGAATGATCATCGGAGTGGTCCAGGATTCACTTGAGACGGCAATCAACTCATCGGGAGATGTACTCTTTGCCGCTACAGCGGAGTACAGACAGTGGCAAAAGGACGGCAGAGAGTTTAAGATAGGTGCCATCGTGAATCCAGATGAGTAGGATATTTTCATATAAAAAACAACCGGGTATGTTCAGGAAGAAACATACCCGGTTGTTTTTGTCTTTATATTCCCCGTATCCCTGATTCCACAATTCCATTTGAATCTTTAGAGATTCCCTCAAGAATATGCGGAATTACCAACATATCCGTTCCGCATTTAGGACATGCCGCAATTCCCAGAAGTTCGTTGGTGCTTTCCAGACGATATTCAGACTGATATTCTATACCATCTTTCTGCCACATAAAAATGTGTCCGCATTTGAAACACTTAACTTCCCTGAATGTATTCCCCATAATAAATAATAACCTCCGTTGCAGTTTGTTTGTATTGCCTACAGAAACTTGTCCAGCTCCGCATCGACGTTCTTCCTCTTTTTGATCTTTGGGTGGTCGGTGACTCTTTCAAATATACAATATCCTAAACATGGTTTGCAACAGATGAAGAACTTTTATATAATTGTAGACAGTATGCGGAAGCTAAGATAACATATGGGAACTGAAAGAAAAACAGGAAAATGAACACTATGGGGAATGAGCCATTGTCTGGCAGATCAAAGCCAGAGACAGGTAATAACAAAACAGAATACAAGGCACATTACCATCTGCCCGGACTTTTTGAATTCTACGAGCTGTACAAGGTATTCCTGCCACTATACCGTGAGCACAGGGAATATTTTTACGACTGGTGTGATATCGGCTCGGTGTATGGCGCACCGGGTGACTGCCTCTGGGGCGGTGGCAGAGTGGGATATGGTGACAGCGGTGCCAGAGATGTGCTGGAGCTTATGAGTGAGTATGGAATATCGGCGAGGCTGACCTTCAGCAACTCATTGTTAAGACCGGAAAATCTTACGGATAAACGGTGTAATGATTTGTGCAGAGCGTTTGAGAAGGGGGATATTCAAAACGGTGTCATAGTCCATTCGGATCTGTTGCTCGACTATCTTCGGGAGAATTATCCGGGGCTGTATATGGTTTCATCTACAACAAAGGTCATTACGGACTTTGACCAGTTTTCGGCAGAGCTTGACCGGGATGAATTCCGATATGTTGTGCCGGATTTCCGGCTGAACAAATCATTTGACAGGCTGGGGGCGCTTACGCAAAAGCAGAAAGACAAGGTGGAATTCCTGTGCAACGAATGCTGTTGGTTCTCCTGTCAGGACAGGAAAGCCTGCTATGAGGATGTGAGCCGTATGGCTCTCGGTGAGAAATCAATTCACCGCTGTACATCGCCGAACGCAGCAGGTGGCTATCGTTTCTCAAAAGCGATGGAGAATCCGGGATTTATAGGTATAGATGATATAAGGAACATTTGCCTGCCGATGGGATTTTCCAATTTCAAGATAGAGGGAAGAGGCCTTGGAAGTGCCATAGTGCTGGAATTTCTGCTATACTATATGACAAAGCCAGAGTACCAGCTGAGGGTAAGAGAAGAGATATATCTTGACAATACGCTGGATCTGTTCTAGGCGTGCGCGGGCAGTAGTCAGGGGCTGCGGATAGCATGGGAGGATAATATAGGCAGTCGATATGTATTTGAAATCTGCAGAGTATGTTTCGTAGCTCGTGGAGATAACAGAAAATTCCTGATCGAAGGGGGAAATGTATATGGAGAGAATAAAGAATTTATCCAGGACGCAAAAGGTTCTGATGAGCATTATAGTGGCAATGATCATAGCATTTTCCATAATTTATCCGATTATAATGTCCATAAAGGGAATAGAATTCAGGGGTGACTTTCTGACCCGAAAAGAAGAACAGGGAAATGTGACATATACAGATGGACATACAAGTATCATAGTATATGATGACCAGAGCATAGAATTTAAGTGTTATCATCGATTTACAGGAGATGGGTATAGAGACGTAACATATGGACCATATAGCTGGATGGAGGATCATTCTGCCATACCGGTAGGGACAGAAAACGGCATGTTATCATCTGATGATTATATCGGAGTAAAGATCATGGCGGGTGATAAGGTGTTTTTTAGAGGCGCTGTCTCAAAAGATGGATACATGGTATACAATGCGGACGGCACGATGACCAACGATTTTGATGTGGTTTTAGGAGATTATTATGCAAATCCGCCGGATATTTATGAAATAGTGAAGTTTATTACTGGTCCGCAGACTACAAACAGAGGAAATATAGTATTATATATATTCGGAATCATTATATGCATTATTGCAGTCGTAAGCATGTTGTTTCCAGATGAACTTTTCAGATTGGCCATGTGGCCCAGGGTGAGAAACCTGTATGATGTTGAGCCGTCTGACTGGGAACTTACAGTCCGTGTTATCGAGTGGTATGTGCTTACGATTGGTGCATTTGTGGTATTTGTGATCGGACTTACGATGGGCAGTGTGACGTGACGACTCCGGACGAGTGATAGACAAAAGCGCTTAGCATATAGACAAATAGATGAAAGGATAACTTGAACAATATGGCATACACACCTAATGATATATATGATTATATAATTGAGAATGACAGGGAATCAGAATTCCTGCAGGCGATAACACTCCATAAACAGAACTTTTCCATAGGAGAGATTACAGACAGGCGTTTTCTCGTAAAAGAAGACAAGACGGTAAAGTTTATATCAAAGATGTATAAGATAAATATACAGATCACGGATGACGACATCATAACAGCGGTCATGAATGGCCTCTATGTGAGTGCATTTATCTCAAGACAGGGCGATGCCTACAATGTGCATTTTCTCGTACATGCGTATCCGGAAAATATGAAGTCGCAGTTTGACGATGAGATCTTAAAGGAAGTGTTGCGGTACATGATCATGATGACTATTGTACGGCTGAGACTGGATACGCCGGAGAAGGTGGAAGAATATCTGGGGAGCAGGGAGTAGCACTTTATGTAAATAAAGCTTATAGCCGCACCCCCTGGCTTTTTTATGAATAATATTTGGCTGTTATAAAGCGGTTTTGATAAAATAAAAAAGCTGTCTGAAATAATTCAGACAGCTTCTGTCACGTGCGCAAGAGGATTCGAACCCCCGACACCTTGGTCCGTAGCCAAGTGCTCTATCCAGCTGAGCTATGCACACATGTTGATTAACAACATCAGTTATATTACAACAGGTTTGAGCAAATGTCAAATAAAAAGTTGCAAATATTTCAATTTTTTCATTCTCCCTGTGGTTGAAAAAATATCAGTAGGAGAAAAATAACTGTAATTATTCTTTAGGTGATTCTCTCTTAAGTTCAGGAATATATCGCTGACCATAAATGCTGTTCTTGATGGACTGCATCTCAAGGTCTGTTGCGGATATCACATCTGCGCATTTCTTAAGTCTTGCGGATATCATGTCTACGTTCGGGATATCCTTCTTATATCTGAGCTGGTGATCCAGGCTCGCCCAGAAGTCCATCGCGATTGTTCTGATCTGTACCTCCACACGCATATTCCTTGTGTGGTCTGCGAAGAACACAGGAATCTCGACTATGACATGCAGACTGCGGTAGCCATTTGGCTTTGGATGCGATATGTAGTCTTTTGCCTCGATCAGGGTGATGTCGTCCTGACTTATGAGCTTTTCTGCCACCATGTATATGTCATCGATGAATGGGCAGATGACTCTTATTCCGGCGACGTCATCCAGATTGTTCAGTATACTTGCACATGTAACCGGACAGCCCTTGCTTGCAAGCTTTTTGGCAATGCTGACAGGCTTTTTGATCCTTGACTGTATGAATTCTATAGGATTTCTCTTATATCTTACGCTGAAATCATCGTTCAGCACTTCAAATTTTGTCTTCACCTCTCTGATGGCACATGAATACATCATCATGATCTCCTCAAAACTCTGCATCTCCTGCATGAAAGGATTTTCCTCCGGGCGCAGGAGTGAATTGATGTATTTGCTGTTCAGAGCGTTTGTCTGTATTGATTCCATAACTCCTCCAAAATGTAAAAAAACTGGAATGGTGTGTCCTGTTGCACAACTATGTGTATTATACTACATTCCACTTGTGCTTAAAAATAAAATTTTATAAAATACCTGTGAATGATCAATAAATACTGACAGGCATAATCCTTTTGCTTTGTTTGTCAGTTCACAGAGTCAGGAGAAGACAATGAGCTATTTTGATGAGATGATCGCCATGGAGCGTATACCGGATTCCTATGTGGGATGGGAACAGTACAGACGTGAGGTGACGGAATATATAGAAAATAACTGCCGGGTAAAAAAAGAATCCGGGCAGGATGCAGATGCAGCGAATTCAAAGCCTGTGCTTGCACTGTGGGGAATAGGGCCGGCCGGCGATATAGATATAGGAAGATTGGCAGATAATTACAGGCTGGTGCTCATAGACAGAGACAGGGAAGCTGTGCTTTCGGCAGTCAGGGAATATGGGCTGAAGGAACAGGATTATATAATAGCGGATATTCCATTCTGGCATGTAGACGATGACCAGTACCGCTTGTATGAGGCGATGCTTGAGGACTGTGAGGACACCGAGCATATACTTGAGTTCCTGACAGGCATAGCGACTGCCAATTCCGGTAAATATATTGGCAGAACGGAATCTGGGGATATAGTAAATGACACCGACAGGTATCTTGATATATTTGATTACAGTGTGGCGGTCGGGCTTCACAGCCAGCTCAATTCCAGATTTGCGGCATTGCTTTACCACTACAGGGACAATTATCATGACGAGGATCTTAGACTCATAAGCAGTGCCATCTCGGGGCTGAACGAGGCGGCGGTGGAGAGACTCAATGACTACATGTACCATATGACAAAGGATGTCCTCATATATGGATATGAGGTCGCTGCATGTGAGGATCAGACATGCGCAGAGAAGCTTGCAAATGCATTTGACAGGCGGGATGTGGAGACGATGAAGTCGGTGGAGCACATAGAAGGTGTGGCACAGCTCATGAAGGATATGTCGCTTCATATGAACTACGACGTGGAGCTGGTTGACAGCCGCCATATGGTATGGCCATTTGACACGGCCGGTGGCAGGAAAAATTACGTGATGGGATTTGCCGCCATGCGGAAGATATGATGTTGTAAATAGGCGGAAAAGATTAAAAAGTTAAATGACATTCCATAAAAATCAGTTGATATAACGTATATTATCATGAGGAGGGAGCTATGACAGACAGAGAATTTGAACAGTGCATGTCTGCGATGGCGGCGGGCGACAGGGATAGCCTGCGGCACATATATGATGCGTATCTGAAGCTCATATATGCTGTGGTGTACGACACCATAGGACAGCGCGAGGAGGCTGAGGATGTGACATCGGAATTCTTCATCAAGCTGTACAGCATTGCGGGAAGCTATAAGCCGGGAAATGGACATAAGAAATGGTTGGTCACGATCGCCCGGAATATGGCGGTGGACAGGATCAGGAAGATAGACCGTGAAGCTCTGGTGGATGAGATACCGGAGACCGGGCAGAGTGGCAGCATGGAGGAACAGGTTGTGAACAGCGTGTCACTGAAGGTGGCCATGGAGTCGCTTAAGCCTGATGAGCGGGAGATAGTTGATATGAAGGTGGCTGGAGGATTTACCTTCAGAGAGATATCAGAGATAGTTGGCAAGCCGATGGGAACAGTCACGTGGCTTTACAACAGTGCGATCAAGAGACTTAGGAGGTGCAGACTATGAACAGACATGAAGATGAACTGGAAAAGGAAATAGCTGACAAATATATAGAGAATATGGATGCACCTGATCTCTGGGGAAAAATAGAGGCAGGACTTGATGCGGTGGATGCGCATCGGGTGCAGGATAAGAAATCTGGAGATAAGAAGTTTGGAGTCAAGAAAGACCGTAAAGACAGGAACAGAAGAACCATCCAGATCGTTTCCGGT
>ULQI01032637.1_pt1 | contig 51652 bp, 68 predicted proteins | sample 1954261 | NCBI WGS metagenome assembly ULQI01 (sample SAMEA4835650, study PRJEB28245) | human gut metagenome | biome: gut microbiome; material: fecal sample | place: Denmark | collected 2008 | reverse complement strand
GAAATTCCGATGTACTCAACTGGCTAAAGCCATAATAAAAAGCTGGCGATATTCTCACCAGCTTAATTTAACTATAATGATTCAAGGCCTACTTTCCAGGAATTTTTACCAACAACTCCATCCTGGGTTAATCCATGATTCATCTGCCAGGTCTTGGTCATGCGCTCCGTGCCGCTGCCGAAATTGCCGTCCGCCGCCGCGCCAATGATGATCTGCCATACCTTTACTGCATTGCCCTTGCTACCCTTTTTGATCGTCTTCATGTTGTAATCCTCCGTATTCTGATTCTGTGCCGGTGTCGCCGCGCTTACCGGCTTGTTAAACAATGCCTGCTCTGCCGCCCGGCGCCGCCTTAATCCTGCCAGCACCTTGCCGTTGGCTTTGCAATACTGTGTCATTGCCTGTGCGATCTGCGCCGCCGTTCTGCCCTTGCAAAGCTTCCGGAGGTTTCCGGCTCCCAGATTAAAGGCAAAGCTGACCAGCGCATCAAACTGATTCTGGTTGAGATTTGCGGTGATCGGAACGTATGCGGGATTGTTGACGTATCCCTCAAACTTTGCAATGTCCTGCTGCAGATATGCGTCCGCCTGCGCCTGTGTGATCGTCATACCGCTATGTACGCCAGCCGTGTGACCGTACCCAATGGTCCATACACCGGCGGCGCACCGGTATGCTGCCAGTCTGCATCCCTCGTACTGCTTGATAAGGGCAAGTCCTGCCTGTCCAATTCTTTTGTTCGCCATAAATTATCCCTCCACTTCCGGAATTCCTGCAACAGACGTGAGCAGCGACACAACACCCGCCACAATCGCGGATGATACTACCATCTTCCAGTCTACTGCCGAGATTACTGCTCCAGTACCGATTACTGCAACCGCAGTCTGCGCCATCGTCTTAAGCGCTCTGATGCCCGCAGCTTTCGCCCATTTCTGCGTGTCTACTGATACTCTGAGTACACAATTTTTCAACATACTACTTTTCCTCCTCTAAGTCCGTAATGCGGTGATTGATAACTTTTACCTGTTCCTCAATGACCGGCACACGCTGCGCGAAGTTGTTGTGCATCCTTACCTCTCTGGTAAGCTCGTCCAACTTACAGTCCGTGACCGCCTGCGCCATCTCAAGTTTGTGATCCGTCTTTTTCTGACCACTGCTGACCGTCATTACCGTGCCGATCAGCGTCAGTCCGCCTGTAATAAGTGCTGTGATGATTGATTCCATATCATTTCCTCTCTTTCTTTTTAATAAGTATAAATCCTGTCTCAGCAGTGTTTGTGCCAAGGTTGCCGAATGTCTGTTCCGTGCGTCAAACCAATCTTTCGCACTCCTATATCGTCTTTAGACAGTCCGGTTGATGCCACACATAGCATACAAGAAATACCATGACGGCAATTGGGTTGACTTGTGGGTAAAATAGATTAAGCATATTTTGCACCATAGATATCAACACGGAATATATTACCCTGATGCATCATAACATTATAGTTTCCTGCCTGTGCTTCAGCCGCAGATTGGCATACATACATATTGCCCCATACTATTTTTCCGTCACTGCTCCAGTATTTTCGCGTGACCCGTCCATCTTGTGTAAACCGTAGCCCCGAAAAATTTTCATTTCCGCCATAATGATTCTGCGCGAGCAATAATTCTTTTGTATCATAAGCGTTAATAGTATTCGCAGAAAGGATCACTTCGACAGATGTCTGGTTGGGATCAAAAGTCAGCTTTGACATATTGAGTGCTGACTTGAAGCTGTCCATATTAAACATATGTGTGTGGGGACTACACCCGGCATAAATGCCAAAGTTATCACGTAGCATAATGTCTAAATGGATATCACACGTGGTGTTACTTGTAAGTATGCAGCATCCATTTACCAATGTTACAAATTTAACACCATATTCGGTGACTATATTCCAGTAGTCTCCTTGCAAACCAATAAAGTATGCACCATACTGTGATGCAGATATTTTTTTGGCAAGCAAATTATTTATCTCTGTTTCAGTATAGTATCGACTATCATGATCTCCGGAATTTTTGTGTTTCGCTAAAGCATCGTTTTGCGACGAAATCGCCCCTGTTACAGTCCCGCCACCGATACGGGAAATATCTGTAGTCCCAAGCATTTTGTATAAATACCGGATATTCTTGAACATCTGCGATATCTTGGAAAAAAGCGACGCGTGCTTTTCCCCGCTTTCCAACGTTGCAACGGATGTCCAAGCGCTTGCATCGGCATCCGGCGTGTCACTGCTTGCAAAAGCAACGGTTGTATCTGATGCATCTCCATCTTCCGCCACTGCGCCGATATCTTCCGGCGTGAGATTAACATTGCCCTGCCGATAGGTTTTCTCCTTGTTCCCTTTGATCCCAGTCACACCAGACCCAGCTGTTACATCCCATTTCCCTTCGGATGTCCAGATGACGTTGTTACCCTTACCATAATAGATACCACCACCGTCATTAAACCGGTCGTCTGAGGTAAAATCATCACTGATGTTGTACATCCATCCGTTTTCCATGCCGGATGCCGGAAGATCTGCAAATGCAACCGTTCCCATCGGTATGATCCCATTCAGCCCCTGCGATACACGCTTTACCTGCTCGTAATAGTACTGTGCGTTATCGGTATCCTCTCCCTCCCGGCTCCCGGTACCGCCCACGGCATAGCTTTCCGCTTTGGTTGCGTTTGCCGCCGCATCTGCCCGGCTTGTTTCTGCCTTTGCCGCTTCCACCTTAATCTTGGCAAGATAATTTGGCTCCAAGTGCTTTTCCTCGATGCTTCCCTCTTTTACAACGGCTGATACCTTGCCGTCCGTACCGATGGTAAAAGCCACTGTATCAGTGTCCAAAAACTCATACTGCGTAATCAGCGCCGACAAATCTATGTACTGCTTCGTGCCATCGATCAGAGTAAGCATGATCTGCTCCGTGGTCGGGTCATAGTCAAAGTTGACGGCGATTTTCTCCATCTGCGTGTCGATCGTAACCTTTGAACCATTCTTTTTTGTGATCGTGATGATTCCGGTCGACTCCTCAAAGGTCACATCCGACACAAGAGTTGCCACCTCTGTTTTCGTGGCTTTTGTGGTATCCAGAGTAATCACACGGTCGTCAAGTATGTCTGTCGCACTGTCCAGTCTGTTAAGATTTACCTTATTTATAGGTGTTGCATCGCTCGGGTAATTTTCCCAGTTAATACGGATATACGCTTTGTTCATACTTTTCCATCCTCTCTTTCAACTTCTCTATCTCTTCGTGTTGTAACTGCACCGCAGCAATCAGATCAGCGATCAATTCCGTCTTGTCCAGAGCATAGTACATGTTCCCGTCTGGATCTGGATTCTCGGAGCAGATCGCCCAGTCTTCATCTCCGATCGCAGTCAGTACCTCCTGTGCAATCAGACCGTGCCGGTAATGCCCGTCCTGGTCATAGTTATAAACAAATCTGCAAGGACGTAAGGACTGTATAAGCGCGGTGCTCTTTTCTCTGTCAAGGGATTCTACCCCGTGCTTTAGTCGCTTGTCAGAATAAGATTCCCATCCATAGGACGATATTCCTTTTCCGCTTGAGAGCATTTGTGCTATGGTGTTTGCCGACGTGTCGCGCACCGTGACATCAGAGTAACTTGCCGTGAGTTCACGCGTATCTGCCGCCGACCGCAAACCATCTGTTCCCATCTGCACAAGAGTTCCTTCCCGTTTCAATTCAACCAAGTTGTCCGTACTCTCTGTCGCGTCAATGTGCACATACCCGCCGGTCATCTCCATAGATCCCCTGAATTCCAACAAATCAGCTCTAATCTTTAAACCCTCTGCCGACTGGTTAATTTCCGACACAACGCTATCCCTGGAAACTTTGCTTGTGATCCCATCTGCATTAACCTGTATTGCCGCCGCAAGCTGTCCCTCTTTTTCCGTTGCACGGTTGACCTCCGCCGTGATGCTCTCTGCCGTCTGGGTAATCTTACTGGATAGTGTGCCCTCGGCGCTCGTTGCACGGTTGACCTCTGCAGTAATGCTACTCGCATTCTGGGTAATCCTTGATGATAACCCATCTGTGGTATTTTTTACCTCTGACCGGATTTCTTCTGCCGTCTGGCTGATTTGTGATTCCAGACCTTTTTCCACATCAACAATCGTTGACTTCGTTTCCTCAATCGACCGTTCGAGAGTATTGCTCTTCCCCTTAAGCTGCAGGATACTTCTCTGCACACCGTTGACTTTGCTTGTCCGGTACTCTTCTCCATCAGCTTCCAGACCGTCTCTTAGTGCCTGTATACCTTTCAGCGTGCGCTTTAAGATGTACGATTCGATCAATTTATACCGGGTCTGCAGCCGCACCGCATCGCCAACCTCTAAGCAAGGATTTCCCAGGCAATCCGCTGTAAACGGTCGGTATGTAACGCCAGTGATTTTTGCAAGGACATTATTTGCGATACTGGTCAGTTCGTCTGTTCCCTTGCCATATAGCAAAAAGTTCCCCTCGATCACATATGCATTGTTCCCATTGCCAACGATAACTCCAATGTCGTTTTCTTTCTCCCGGATCTGAAGCTTGTCTATCGGGCAAACGGTATAGTCCTCATACTTTGCAGACACGTAGATGCCTTTCCCTATACCGTATGATTTCGGATCCCGCGGAAAAAGATCATCTGCCGGATAGAGGTCGTCCGCGGGGTAAAGCCCATCAATATTCTGCTCAAGATACACATAATGGAACTTCCCATAGCGTCCCATGTGACCCATGCAGCCGTTTGCTTCAAGAACGCAGGATAAGGTTTCTTTTCCACCTATGGATTCGCCCACCGTGCTTGTCTCCGCCGTACCGGTACTTGTATCTGTCGACGCCGTGACTTCCACCGTCTTTTCGACGGTCATGCTGTCATTCACGAGTTCCACATCGTCCTGCTCCACATCGAAATGCGAAAAGAATGCATCCCGGAAAGATTTTAAGGTCATCGGAAACTTAAGCGTGTTGTACCACGCCGTCACATCCGCATTGACCACATCGTACAAAGCATCGTAAGCCACCACATCACGGTATTTTCTGTCTGCCGTAGGCGTATCGGAATAAACCTTATATCGTCCGATTTGAAGCGAATTCGCCGCATTCCCGCCGATCGTCATTTTTACAGTCAGCCACTTTCCTTTCATCGGTAAAAATACATTGGACACCTTGAACTTAATCATTCCGGCTTCACAGCAACCGAACGTCAACTCACTCTCGGAGCAGAGGCTTTCTGTCAGTTCAAATTCTTCCTGATGAAGTTCATTGTTCGTAATATTCACAAGCCCATCATCCGATGTAATAGTGATCTGCTTATCCACACTATTCTGCTTGAACAAATCCGCATAATCATAATCAATCAATTTACACTACCTCCATACCCAACAAACGCCAGCCGGAAAGAAGAATACTCCACGGTCGTCTCATCCGCATAATCAATGGTATATTCTATATCCGGCAGATAGCAGTCCATCGTTACATAATCGCCAAGTTCCGGCATCCACGCCGTGACAAGCACTTTTTTCTCTGTCGCATTTGAATACTGTGCCTTGATGCTGTCCATCAGCTGGCGCAACGCCACTTCATCAATATCGTTTGGCGTTTCCCACTCAACCTTAATCGCAACATTCTGTAAGGCTTCTCGATGTAAGATGCCGTTTGCATCCCGGTAAGAATCCAGATCCTGCCCTTTGATGCCGCACTTGAATTTCTTAGCTTCAATGTATCGGAAAGGAACGGTATAATCGCCTACCTTTATCAAAAATCCACCGTATGCCATTTTCTCCGCTCCTCTCTCTAAAAATCAAATGCCGGTCTGCCGGTTCTCCGGAAATAATCATTTGCACCCTCGCGTACAACTTTGAATATGCCGCTTTCCTCTGCTACGATCCGCACCGTCTGAACACCTTCCATTTTGCTTGCAATCATTTCTGCAAGCGGCTCCAGATAGGACAGGTTATTTTCCAACGGAAGCACCGCCTCACGTCCGGCTTCTCCGATATTGGCAAAGGTGCTGCCGGTTGTGATGCCGCCGTTGGCCAGACGGGGAATGTGGACTGCCGGCAATGTCTGTAGATTTGGGTGAAATGTTCCGCCACCCAGCCAATCCGGCATATCAAATCCAACACTGTTCAACGCCTCCAGCACCTTATTAACGCCGATAATTATGCTATTTGCCATATTCTCGACAAACGATATGATAGAATTGATCTTCCCTTTGATTCCCGATTTGATTGCATCAAAGATGCCTAATACCGTCGTTTTCATACTTGTCCAGGATTCACGCCAACCACCCTTGATATTGTGCAAGGAATCCGAAATATGCCCTTTTATAGCGCTAATCGCTGCTTTCACACCATCTTTCATGTTGTTCCAAATTGTACTCAAGATCAGCTTCATCGAATTCCAGATTGATGAAAACATTTCCCGAATTCCAGCCCACGCCTGTTCCCAGTCTCCGGCAAAAATGCCGACGATAAAATCAATGAGACCAGACAGGAAATCCATGATATTTGCCACCATATCAGACACAAAGCCGATAAAATTCAACACACCCTCAATAAGGCTCTGGATGATTGGCATCAGCACCGGCAGGATATTTTCGATGATCCACTCGATAACCGGCACCAGCACCTCTTCCCAGAGTTTTTTCACATTGTCTATGACCGTCCCCAGCAAACCAAGAAAGCTGTCAAGCATCGGCTGAATGTGCTGCTCCATGACTTCGTGGAATTTGGTTGAAATATTTTCAAGCACCGGTTGTACGTATGTATTCCAGAATTCCAGAAACTTCGCCGAAATCTCGTCCAGTCCGTCCGTCAAGCTCTGTATCAGCGGATGGATATGTTCGTCATACAAAGTTACTACCCCATCCGTAAAATGCTGCACCGTGTCTGAAATCGTTCCTGTAACATCCGCCACAACCTCAAGGATGCCCTCAAGGGCTGTCTTGATTCCCTCGCTATTGTCAACAAATGGATCTATGAAAAAATGAAGCATATCATCGCGAAACTGCGCCTCCAGCAAAGTAACGGTGCCAAAAATATCCGTGAAAATCTGAATCAGATTTGCCGTGATCTGCTGCCCGTCCTCATTGCCGAATGCCTGGAACACAAAAGCAAATGCTTCCGCCGCTTCGCCCGCAAGCTGTGCCACGTCAGCGCCGATATCGAACATCCGAATAAGGTACTCGGTGATTCTGCCGCTATTCTGCTGCAAATACAGGTCGATGCCGCCAATGATATTCTGTGCGATCGTAGCCCCAATACTGACCACGGATGCGCCAATCTGACCAACACTGTACGCCAGCGTCATAACAAAGTTGTCTGCCGCCGCCTGCAAATCTGCATTTCCGAAAATATCCGACAGAGAGCCACGGATTGATTCGATACTGCCGCGAATATCTGCGATCTGACTGTCAATATCCAGCGCCGCCCACGTCTCATCCCATCCGCGGATCACTTCTGCCTTGATCTGCTTAAGATAATCGAGGAACGGCTGCAATTTACCGATCAGCGCATCGCTTGTTGGCACTTCCTCATACATCGTAGAGGCATCTGTTCCACCGCCGCCGGAACTGTTTGAGTTAATTACATTCAGTTCATCAAACCCCTGCAACGCTCCCGCCGCTTTCTTTGCCGCTCCCGCAGTGCCATTCAACGACTTCGCATAATCCACCTGCTGTTGCTTCGCCCGTGTCCATGTGCTCTTTCCAGAGAGCGCCGCCACAAGTTCATTCATCTTATTGACCGCCGTCGTGATCCAGTTGCAGAGTGTCACAATCGCCGGAATGACAGCAGATACAATCGGCGCCGCCAGCGTTCCCAGTGATGCTTTGAGTGTAGCTGTGGCAGATTTCAGCTCGGACATCCGTGAATTAAAGTCAGAGGAATACTTCGCCATGTTCTGGATGCCCTCTTTAAAGGCGGCAACCATTGCGTTAAAAGCCTTTGTTATCCAATTAAAAATAAGCAGCGAGAGGGTTATTCCTTCCAGTCTTGATAAAAGTGTGGACATCAGCCCCGCGGATTTCTTTGCTGCTTTTCCAACCTTTTCAATCTGCTTTGAACCGGAGCCGACTTTTTCCTGTTCAGCATTTATCTGTTTTATTTCTTCGCGTACTTCCGACAACCTTCTTGCAGCCTCATCATATTTATCATATCCTGCCGTCAGCCCCGCCTTTTTCATATCAGCAATCTGAGTTTCAAGTTGCTTTTCCTCATTTAACAAGTCAACCAATTTCTGATTTACAACCGTTGCAGACCGGAATATTCCGTTTAATCGGTTCTGTTCTGCAAGCTCTGCCGCTATTTCAGCTTTAACTTTGCTCTGAGCATCTACCAAATCATTAGTTTTTTGGTTTTGCTCGCTCAATTTATGTGCAATCTCTTGGTAGGCTTCCGTGGTTGTCTGATCCACAAATGCTGTTTTTGAAGACTCCATCTTGTCTCTTATTTCTTGAAGTTGATACTGCTTTTCAACAGCTGTTTCAACACGTTTTATGTATGTTTGTAAATTTTCATCTTTAAATCCAAGCTCTCGCATCTGCTGCAATTCTTTTTTTGCAGATAATAATTCATTATGAGCCTCTTCCCATTGATCTAATATCTTTTTATACTCTTCTGTTGGTGCCTTTATCTTCTGTATTTCCTCTAATTTTTTCTCCAGTTCAGATGCTTTTCTGTTGCTTTCCTCGATTTTGGTTGAAAAAGAATTGAATTTGTCCTGCAATTTATCTACCTTTGCAGCAGACTTCTCCAAAGCAATTGTTGTCTGCGTTATTTTGGGCTGTATATCTGCATTGTCAATCTTTGTCCTTATTCTAATTTCTCCATCATATCCGCCAGCCATATGCAACCCTCGCTTTCTAACCTAATCCCAATTCCTTTTCTGCTTTCTTCTTGGCTTTGATCTCCGCCATCATCCGGTCATACTCATCGATGGCACCCTTTTCATCCTCTGTATACTCTTTTTTAACTTCCGGTTGATCCAGTGCATAGATCTGCTGCGCTTCCTGCACAGCTTTCTTTTCTTCTCTCCCCATCTTGGATGTGATCTTCTTACGCCGGATCTCAATGACCTGCATAAAAGCCGACCGTTCGTGCGGCATATTCCAGAGCAGACCGTTGAACATCCACCAGTGCATATCATCCAGGGAGAGGTCTATCCCGTATATCTGCCGGAAATCTGCATAGATGCGCCACTGGTCGACATCATAGTCAATCAGCCGGCGCTTATCCTGCGAAGATCCCGACTTATCATGAAACCAGCCGTTCAAAAACCACTCGACACATTCCTGCAGTTCTTCCCCGTCCGGATGCTCCCGGTCATCGAACAGCAGCCAGATCAGTGCGTCACTCTTTTCGTACTCATTCAGTTCTTTGTCATACTGCACAAGCAATACCTGTATGCCGATCCGAAATGAAGTATTGATCTCGTACCCATGCCATTCATCCGGCAGAGGATCAAGCATGACATTTATCATGCCCTTGCCCCTTTTCTGCCGGAGTTATACCGTTTTCTGGTCATCTCGTAACGCTTGCCGAAGAGTTTATTCATTACCGGGATAACGCCCTCAACAAACTCCACCAGTGCCGTTTCATCCGGCGTAATATCGCCGTAGATGCTCTGAACCGTTCCCTCGCCGAACAGTTTGTCAATTTCCTCGGCGATCTGTTTCAGATACTTCACGCGGATATGGTTGATCTGCAAAACCCTCTCCACATCAATCTCTCCAGAGACCGTTTCGTCCTGCTCATGTTCCTTTTTCCACGCCATCGCTTCTTTCTCACAGTTCGCAGAGATTTCCTGCAAATCATTAATGATCTTGGCAAAACGCTCCGCTGTGTCCGCATCTGCCACATTCACGCTCAATACTGTGATAAGATCTCCGTCTTCATCCTTAATCGCAATCTTTTTCAGACCACTGTTTAATTTCAACTCTTCCATAAAAATTACCATCCTTTCAGAAATGGGGCAGGACTGAAAGGAACCCGCCCCATTATGCTAATTTTTCATTAACACCTTATTTTGCAGCCCAAGAAAACGAGCCGTCTTCGCTGCTGATCGTAATTGTTCCCAGTTCCACATCGCCGTTACCATTGATCTGGATTGTAGATTTCAGCGTGTCGCCGCCCGCACCGCCGGTACTAGACGGGCATACAGTCACGGGAACGCGGATGCAATCACCCACACCGGCTGTCAGATCCGTCTTGTAGAAACGGTAATAATATGTCTCGCAGGCTTTGCCGGTCGGGAACTTCTTGAACATATCGTCGATGGCTTCCTGCATATCATCCGACAGGTACTCACGCTCCGGGGACATGTTAAGGGCGTATCCCTTTACTGTACTGCTTGCAGTCTTCATGTTGACATACTGGGTTGAATCTGTGCTGGGTCCCCAGTCCTCTGTGATCTCTGTGTAACCATCGCCCATCTCTGCCAGCTTTGTTGTACTTCCGGTCAACAGACCAATATCAAGCAGAGATACCATGTTTGTTCTGTCCTGCGCGAAGAACTGTAAATTAAATTTCATCTTCTCCATCCTCCTTATTTCTTGTAAAAATATTTCAGCTGCATATTCACAGCATAAGCTACTGTTTTCTCATTCTGTCCGCCGCCGAACACCGGGGATGTCCTTGCGATCGACTCCAGTGTCAAATGCGGATCTGCAAATTCGATTCCACTCTCTTCCATCCATGCCGCCAAATCATTTAACATCTGCTGTGCATCCAGACTCGCCTTGTTGGTGGTCGGCGCACACTTATAAATCATCTGAAATGGCATCTGTGCTACATAGCTGCCGCTGATATACTTTTTCAGATATACCGCGCCCTGCAGCGGGAACACGCCGATGGATCTGTCCTCATTGATGGAATTCCACTTCACGGTTGAATTGTCCGCCTTAAATCCCCGCGGATAATCCGGATATGCCATCACCAATGCAAGAAGCCCTTTTCCTGCGTTCTCCGCATCCCGGATAGTAAGTTTTTCTGGTTCTGCCATTTATACACCTCCTACTTCAAAGTGCGGCAAGATATCCTCATACTTGTCTATGGTCGTGACCTTATAAACATCATCGAAGTTCTCATGCATCCACTCGTATGCGCTTTCTTCCGGCAGTTCCACGTCGGTGCGATCGCCCTTAACAAAGAAATCCTCCGTAGGATGGAATGTGATATAATTCTGCTTTTCCTCTTCCGGCAGCACATCCCATGCTTTCGGGGGAAGGTACGGCTTTAACGTTTTGCCAAGGTTGGCAAAATCTATGTAGAGTTTGACTGCATCGGCGCTGTCCATGCCGCTCTTGGAGACATTCGCTCCCTTGGTTTCCACAAGGTCTACACCCTCAAGCAATGTCGTATAATACTTCTCTTCCTCGGTTTCCGCATTGAATGAGCGGTTGAAAAGGGTAACCGTCTTGTTATCGAAGAATCCCATCTCATACCCCCGCATACAGCAATCCTGTGCCGGACAAGTATTCGCACACCGTGTCATAACAAAGCCGGTTCTGCGCCGTCTTGTCGTTCAGCACCTTATCAATCAGCGTCTCATTGGTCCCGAAGCTGATCGACCGACCGCCGGAGGACATCGACTTCACATTGCCGCCCTTTTCATCACTGGCGTGCGTGGTCTTAAAATCAATCTGATAGAGTAAGTCCACCAGCGCACAGGTGGCTTTCTGAATCTTCTCATCGTATTCCTGCAAAGATTCCTCTGTAATGTTCCCATAGGTCAGCTGATCCAACTTCATAGCTGCACGATCTTCCCACTTAGGGAAAAGGGATTCCTCGATAGAATCCCCATAGTATTTATTCTGGTAGAAGTCATACGTGGTATATCCCATCTTGGAATCCCCCTTTCTTATCCTCTGGTAATGATCTGTGCAATGTTAATTGCCTTTGCCGGGAAATAGTCCGGCTTATCAGAAGAATTGTTCTGTGCAATTTCCCAGTTTGCACCATTCTCCAGCTGCTCATTGGTCGGAGAAATCACACTTGTGTTCTTCCAGGAGACGCCATACGGAGCAAATACTTTCCTCTGTCTGGTATACAGCGTTGTCTCGCCGCCGTTCTTTGCCGGATCACGATCCATCTCAGACGGGACCTTTACACCGCAGTTCGTGTACTCGATTGCCCCGTTGCCAAGAACATAGGTCGTATATTTGGTATATCCGTCCCCCGCGCCCTTGGAGGATTCCGCAACCTCCACAGCCGGCATAGTGTCGTCAATGAGTACGATCCTGCCGTTTAAGGTGGCAAGCCCAAGATCGCGCTCGATGCCATCTGCATCCGTATACTTCATGTAATCCAGCAGCTTAAGATTCTCAAGATGTGTGGCAACTACGGAATGCATGATCGTAAGTGAGAAGTTTGCCTTCCTGTCTCCGAGTGCTTTCTGCATTGCATTGTTAAGCGTGGTCGCATCGAACATGTTGTTCGTCTCCCCCGTCACATCATAGGTGTGAGCATCTACGAACTTCTTGCCCTCTCCGGTGCTCATGGAAAATACGCCTTTAAGAATACTGAGAAGCGTGTCCTGATCTACATCGTCCCAGAACTCTGCAACCTCTCCAGCCGCCGCAGAATAATCATCACCGGAAATGTCAGATATGAAGTCCTTCTCCGTCCAGCCCTGTGCACGACCGACAACAATACGTCCCATCGAATAATTGCCGCGCTCCTCAGCGTCAATATCAGTCTTACCGTCATAGTTCACGGTCTTTCCGGATAAACGCGCCTTAATCAGTGTTGTGATAAAGTTACCGCCCTTCTGATCCGGCAACATAGATGCATACTCTCCGCGCTCTACAATAGCGCCGCAGTGAAGCAGTTCATTCAAACGAAGATTCGGTGTCTCACGCACCGCCGCGTCGAATACCTCACCGTTAAAATTTACTAAGTCAAATAATGCCATAGATTATTTCTCCTTCTTTCTGTTCAGATATGGCGTAATGTCCATATCCGGGTGCTGGTTTTTGAGTTTCATAAGTTCAGCCATCGACAGTCTGGTGCCATCCGGCTGATTGATGTTGTTTCCGACAATCTGGCTACGATTCTGCTGTGCCTGGAATGTCTTGTCATCGATGAGAATATCCGGCTTGTAATTGCCCTTATCATCCTTGACAATGGCATCGAACAAATCAGAGATACTCTTCCCGCGCGCTTCGTCAGAGTTCAGCCGGTCTACCAGCTGCGTCTTAATGGCATCCGCCGTGATCGCATTCACAAAATGCTTGTCTGCAAAGAACTCTGTCACAAGACCATCAAGTCTTGCTCTCTCATCCTTTTCCGCGCGCTCCTTGCGCTCATTCTCCAGCGTCGCCGTCAGTTCTGCGATCTTCTGATTCAGTGCATCTGCATCCGGTGCGGAATCTCTCATAGTCTGTAATTCCTTTTCAAGAGTTTCCTGCTTTCCTACAAGTTCCTTATTTTTTTCTTCGAGTTCCTGCGTTTTGGAAAGTTTCTTGTCCAATTCCTGCTTAGAATATAATTCCTCGCCCATACTCTTTTTGATGGATTCTTTCTGCTCATCTGTCAGTGACAGACCAATCTTCTCCAATTCGCTGATTACTTTTACCATGTTCCTTACCTCTTTCTTTCCAAGTTTTTACTCCGGTCAGTCCGGCGCGAATGAGTTGCTATTTACTCCATAGCTGGCAATCGGGAAAGCGGGATTCGAACCCACATCTTTTATTTTTATTCTTCCTGTTGAACTATTTCCCAAAAACAAAAAGAGCCAACCTCTTAGATTTTTCTAAGAAGTCAGCTCCTTTTAGCTGTTACACATAGCCATTTCTATGCGCCAATTATCAAATTTTCTTTTTTCTTACTTCATATACCTTGATTCCATCTTTAGAAGCATGGATCTCTACCGAATTTCCTTTTTTCAACGACTCCACCATCTGTTTCTTTTTTTCGTCGATCATTTTCTCTATGTTTTCCATATCTTTTACCTCATGTCTTAATTGTATCATGAGATTGAAAAAGATTTGTGCCATTTTTAAGCAAAGAAAAAAGAGTCTGTTTCCAAGTTCTCTAAGCACCACCATACTTTACACATTTCGCCTTTTTGCTTTGGCTGCCTTTTGCCCCTGTGCGTATCCAAAGAAAAAAGCATTATTAATTGCTTCATATGTATTTGCACTTGCATTACTGATATGTATAATATTTGACGCAAACATATCATAATTTTTATCAATTTTACCTCTTGTATCGCTTATCACTTTCATAGTATCTTTTATTCTTGCCATAGTGCACCCCCCTACCGTGTGATAATATCCAGTGCTAATTGCTCATATGCCGGAATTTTGACAAACTGCTCTCTGACTTCAATTCCTGCCTGATTGAATATTGATTTAACCACCATAGCAATTTCATGCGGGCAGGCACCCTCTGACTTCATTATACGCTCAAATAAACGACCAGCATTTGTTGCACTTTCCAGTGCCGCCGGAGATACTGGATACTGATATGTAATGGAATGTACTGGCTGTGGATTGAAATAATTTTCTTCTAAGCAATCAAACTGTTGCCACGCCTTATCTGTGTCAAGAATCTTACAGTGTCTACTTGCTCCTCTCTTTGTCCATAAGTAAATTTGATTAATGTTAGGTTTCACAGCGTAAATATCATTTACGTTGCGCTTGAACATCCGCAGTTCCTCTCCTTTGAGAATGTAGTAATGTTTTCCTTCCGTAAATCTATCTTTGTTGTTATTGAAATTTACCCTAACATTATCAGCCGATGTTTCATAAACGTCTGCCAGTTGCGCCGTTGTAATAACTCTCTCGCCATTCCACTCTACCGCAACAATCCGTTTGTCATTCACTTTTACTACTTCATTCTGCATTTTGCAATTCCTCCTTGCAAAAACTGGCGGAATCCCCTATAATGCGAATAGGAAATTCCTATATTTAATAGGTTCCATTTTGAGTAAACACGAACTTTGGTCGGTGGGTGTTTACTCTTTTTTTTGCAACTTTTTTGTTTCCATTTTGCCAACATTTTTTGCAAAAAAAATTTTTTCTTTTTCTTCTAATGTCTTAATTTTCAATATAATGCATAATTCTTCGATTTCATTGGCTTTAAACTGTGTTTGGTTATTAATTTTCTTTTGTAATCCATAAGTAGTCAAGCCGACCTTCGAAGCTATGTAATACTTTTTTAATCCAGACTCATCTATTCTCTTACATAATTTTTGTGTATCTACCATTTTTCATCCCTCCTTTCTTATTGTTGGCATTTTGTCCACATTTGTTATGTTACTCTTTTGTTTAATAATTGTCAACATTTATTTCAATAAAAGTTGAATTTTTTTCTACACAATGCTAATATATAATTACGAGGTGATTATAATGGAAATTGGTGATAGAATTCGAAAAAAACGTGAAGAACTCGGCATGTCCCAAGAAGAACTTGCAAAAAAAATAGGATATAGATCAAGATCGTCTATTAATAAAATAGAAAATGATGGACGTGGGCTTCCTCAATCAAAAATATTATTAATAGCAAAAGCTCTCGAAACCACTCCTGATTTTTTGTTAGGTTGGGATGATGATGAAACAAATTTTTACTCTGATGAAGTATTATATGGAATAAACGCAATGACTTCCCTTCTACAATATCTGTATGACGATGTAGATTTTCATGAATATCCTCTTTGTGATACTTTCGATGTTGTACTAAAAAAAGATTCTACCGAGGTCACTCTAACTGAACTGGAATACAACTTATTGTTTGATTTCATATGCAGTAATATTCCAAATTATATTAATCTTGTCAAAAGTAAATCTCCACAAACCGAATAATATTTCTTAAAATCCCCGCCTACGTTATGTAAGCGGGGGACTTTATAATGCACATCTGCTCTTAGTATGCTAAAATACTCTTATCTCTTAGTAGAAAGGAGCATCCGCCAATGTCAATAATGCAAAAAATACTCGATTTATTCAAACTTCCAGACGCTGCAAGTTCCGTCACATCTGTTCAGATAGCTGCCACATCCACATATACGCCAAACCCTAAAATGGAGCAATATTATAAACGTGAAGCACGCAAAAAAGAGAATAACTTAAATATAACCTATCAAGATATGGCTATTTATGATATGAAACCCTTCGATTTGAAGGGGCCATTCATTCCAGGTGAACATTTTATATACCTTACCTTAGATGGTTACAATCTTGACATAGCATATAAGTATCTTCATAATGCTAATGCTCTTATCAAACCATTCTATAAGTATTTTAAAAATACCGTATTGCCAAATAAAATCGACACCAATTATTCTATAGGGATCAACCTTCCTGTTTCCCATCTTAGGCTTACCCCATATACCTCAACCATGAGAAAATGCAAATATCCATTTTATCTGTGGTTAAGTTCTCATGGTAATCATGGCGATTTTTATCTTTATAGACTATATTTTGACCAAAACGGTGATCTCAAAAAGGGCGACTTGTCCTTTACACGTGAAGAAGCAACGGTGTCTTATCAAATTCAACTTCGCAATGATGGAATCGAAAATTATGTTCGCAGAATTGATAGGACCTTATATATTGAACCATATGGGACTACTATACTTTATATCGATGACCAACGGGGAAAATAAAAGAGGAAGCTCTATGCTCCCTCTTCTCTCTGTTTCCAGAGCGGCTTATATGTTCCATTCCTTACTTTGTCATAATTATGAATATAATAATCATATTCTTTCTCATATTCAGCTTCCGACATATCTGTACGAATAAACGGATATTCGGCTTTTGTCAAAAACTCTTTAAAATTCTTATATCTTCTCTCCATAGGTTTTCATTCCATTCTTTGCATACTCTTTTATAGCCTTGTCTCGCAGTGCAATCTCTACCTTCCAAGGATCAATATATCCATCCCTATCCAACATATCCATTTCAATTTTTTTTCTAAGTTCTTCGTATTCAAGCGGTAAATATGCGCTATTTTTCATTCCATTGCTTTCTACTAATGTTATTATACCATCATTTCTAACCGCCGCAACAACATTTATCTCTGTTTCATTCACCATCAATCCGACATCCGGAAATGATAACTCTGTGTCAACATTATGATTGTGCAAAAATGCCACATTGCTGTGTTTTTTCAGATATGGATAATCCGGAACAACTGATTCCGGTAATCTGTCGGTAACATATCGTCCAATTTCTCCTGTATTTAAATCCACAAACACGCTATGTTCAAATCCGTCCGTATCTCCTAATTTTGCCAGTTCTTTTGCAACTGTCGATAGACTATCGTTTATATTTCCATCGTATGATTCTAAATCTATCCTATAGGTTCTATTTTCATCATACTTTACTTTTGCCCCCGTATTCACAGAATGAGCCGCCTTGCCTGTCCTCCGATTCTGATACGCCGTCGCCCTGCCGTTCGCCTTTGCTGACTGCGCCCGCTTAAACCCGGCTACCTTGATTCTATCAGCCTGTGTCTGCAATCCATTGTCCGCGCAGAACTGCTTATACTTCTGATTCTGCGTCCGCAGGCGGTATGCCAGACGATCATATTCCGGTTGTAGCATGGTCTTTACGTCTGTTTCCGCCACACCGTCAATCTCTGCCTGTTTCACAAGTAGCTGCCGCTTCGTCTGCCGGATGGCACGCTCCATTGCTCTTTGCTGCTGCTGCAGTTCATATACCTTCCGGTTCTCCTCACTGTCAATCTTAAGATTGCCGTTTTCATCCAGATACGGATTTCGCAAAGACTTGTTCCAGGGCTTATGGGAGTGCCGGCAGTTATACCCGTGCAGCCCTAAAGGATTTAAAACGTGTCCCGTCCCGTTCACAATATCATAGCCGGTCATTTCCGCCAGATTCGGCGCATCCGGTTCGCTCCCGGATATTTTATAGCATCTGCCCTGCCAGTTATCATGACCGGCAAGATACGGTTGTCCTTTTCCCTGTGTCCTCGCGCCCAAGTGTGCTGATACGAACACATATTCTACATTATGCTCCGCTATATAATGATTGGTTACCTGCGCCGCCGTCTGGTTCATAGACGTGACTACGCACATTCTGACCGCCGCTTCCAGTGTCCGGCGCGTTCCGGTTGGGTAATCGATCATGACTCCGGTTTTACCATACCGGTCCAATATATCGCACACCGCGGCACTGTATGACTGCACGCCGGCCGCCACACGCATCTCGGCTTCATTGAGCATATTCATAAGATCTCGCTGTGACTGCATCATGGTGGAGCGTGTCAGATTATTCACTTCTCCGAGTGTTTTCTTAAATTCTGCATCCAACAACTCCATAACAACCGGATTTTCAAGCGGGGATACTGCATCTATTCCAAGGCGGGACAGCGTGCTTTTATCATCATCCCAAGATGTCAGCACCGCATCCTGCAATAATCTGCGGATTTCTGCCGTTGATTTCTGCGTAAGGGCAGATAATCGCTTCACAATTTCATTCTGATGCAAGCCCAGCTGCCGCAGCTTATACAGTTCCATATCGGTTGTTCCGGCCATAGCTTCCGCTTTAAGTAACCGCATAGCAATATCCTGCAATATCCAGTCCTCAAGTTCCTGCTCGTATGAAATTAGTACGTCTGATTTTCCATAGAAATAATCCGGTTCCAGCATATTATCCCTTTCCTACTTCTTTCCTTACCAGATCAAGCCACTGGTCTCCATGCTCCTGCTTTGCATGCTCAAACCAATGGTCTGCCGCACCCGCCTTGCTGTAATGCAATGGTCTGCCAGTCGGATATTTTGCTTCACCCTTCTGCGCCCATGAACTACCATTTTCGGCAAGATATAGTTCGCCCATATACTGATAATGTGCATACGGTGTATTGGTCGAAATAAGTCCTGGTTCAATGATCTGCGTCGCTCCCACCATTGCACTCTGTTGACTTTCCGGCATATACGGGATCATATCATTAAGCACCTGCTGATCCAGCGCATCCTGGGCGCGCCTTAGGTTATCATCTATCCGCTTCGTGTCAATGTGAATACTTACACCGCCGACAATCTTGTTGTACTTCATTCAACCGCCCCCTATTCTTCTTTGAATAATCCGCCTTTCTGGTCGCTGGCATTTTCCTCATCGCGCTCCGCAAACATCTCGTCGATCTCCTTGTCGTTGAATCCCTCATACTCCTTAAGATATTTGCGCTTGCTGTATACACCATTCATCATCAGCTGATATGCTCTCGTCCGGTCCTGCTCAAAGGATGCCAACAGGTCCTTGAAATAGAACACATCCTCGTCCGCCACGTCCTCATCCAAAGCGTTGACATACCCGCTCGGCAGATCGAAAAATACATCACAATATTTATCCAGCGCATACACAAGATCCTTAAGCGCAGTCTTAAGAGCATTCCGCATATCCGTGATCGTCTCCACTGTCTCGCTGTCATCGCTCTCAATCTCTGTTGCCGTGGCAATACCGGTCTTCCGGTCAAGTACAAACTGCCCCTGGGAAAATCCTGCCTTGGTAGAGATCATAGAGAGAATGGAGTTGATATCTGCCACTCTCTCATCTGTCAGTATGGTCGGCACATGTTCATCCACAGCGCTGGACGCATTTACTCCATATTTCAATCCCTTTACAAATCGCGGAAGCTCCACTCTTTCTCTGGCGCCGGTATTTTTGTCACGCTTCATCAGCGCATTCTCATCAATAAAGGTGATGTGCTGTGAATCATCAATCTCATCATCTTTTCGGCTCCACGCCACATCCAGATTGCGCAACTCCTCAATGCAGTTTGAAAATATAGCCACACCCTCCGGTGATGTATAGTCAATGGTATTGTTGTATGGCATCTTGAAATAGCCAAATAACGGCTTCTCCACATTGGAAATACTGATAGCTTCCGGTATATTCTTCCACTCCGGCACATCCGCCAGTGCAATACTACGCCCCAGGCTGTCGCTACCCTTTGATCTGAAAGCCTTATTCTCAATGGTGTATGTTCTTCCAATTCCTTCTCCATTGTCAGAGAAGGAAGATGTAAAGTGCTGATACTCTAAACGAGTATAGTAATCATCTCCCTTGATCTGCCGGTCAATAAAGATAACTCCAAGGATATCCCCGTTACTGTTCTTTTCCGTTACTGCAAAACTGCCCGGCATCACATAATCGATTGCTCCCGCCGGATTGTATGTACCGTTCGGCTTCAGAATAATACCACCCGCACCGCAGGCATCCTCTACCTTATCCCTGATAGATTTCTGGATCATTGCTTTAATACACTGATTGATATAATCTGCCCTGTCACTGCCGCTGATTGTCACATTAAGATCCAAACAGGTCTTTTTGCTGGTGTAATAGCAGAGAAACTTTGCGAAATTGATTGTGCGCACATTCTCACTCGTCCAGTATGGTCTACCCTTGATGATATTCCGCCACTCAATCTGTGCCCTCTCCATCAGATCGGAAGAGATAATATCAACACCAAATTCTTTTTCTGCGCTTGTTTTGAATAAATTCATAAAGAACTCCTTTACTCTTGTGAACATGTTCATACGTCACCACCTACAATCTCATTGTAAAAGCATTGTCTTTTAATAAGATGCCATGATCCGTTTCCGTAAATACCGGATCCGTACCGTCGTATACTTTCAGATCAACATCTTTCCGGAGAATATTATCCTTCCCGGAGTCTGAAATGCACGCAATCACTTCTCTTGTATCTGTATCCACTACGACATAATGCCTATTCTTCGTATTCCTCTTCATCCTCACCCTCCTCATCTATCTCATCATCATAAAGTCCATTGTTGCGGCGGCTCTCCATAATCACACGGTTCAACCCGTAGATCAGTGCCATCACGCAGTCCTCGTCCAGTTTAGGATAAGCATCTGAAAAACTGCCGTCTGCCAACTGCTCATGCTCTAAAGTTGTAAGCTCATGTGCAAGCTGCGGGCATCGTTCCGGATCTACCACAATTTTTGTGGTCTGCTGCAGCCACTCCCAGCAATAGTCTCTGCCCTTGCCGGAACCCCAACGCTTTTTTGCTCCAATCGCATTAAATCCCCAGTCCTGCAACTCTGCGATCGCGTCCGGCCGCGCCGAATCACAAATAATTTCCTCTGTGATATACTTCTTGATTTTCCGGGCAAACGTACTGTTCTTGCACCGTTTGGCAAATACCTCCGCCACGCAATACAATGTATCTGTATCCTCGTCATACCATGCCTTTTCAAACGTCTGCGGATGTTCAAATCCGAAATCCAGACCATGATGAAAGAATGGCATGTTCTCGATCTCCGCATCTGTGATGGTCCGTTCTTCGACATTATCAAAGATACCGCCGCCTGTACCGGTCACCTCGCCCATATAGTTGTTCCGGTAATATAGTGGCTTATGCACCTTAAACCACTCTGCACGCTCAAAGAATCGTTTACCAAGCCACTTCTCAGGCACATTGTAATAATAGCTATGACAAATCCTCGTCTGCGGCTTATTCTTGCACTCTTCTACATACTGATTCATAAAGTTATTCTTACTCTTCGGCGGGTTGAATATCTTGATATCAAGTGCCGGCGTGTCAGATCGCAGGAAAGTATCCTCGATGTTATCCATCTGTTCCACACCCGCCATCTCGTCACACTCTTCATGAATCAGCAGCTTAACGTATCCGAATGGAACATTGAATGATTTCAAACTGATCGGCTTATCCGCTCCCACAAACATTACCGTCTGCCCGGTCGGCTTATATACTGCACACAGCGGGGATTGCTTAAAGTCCCAGTTATCCAGATCATTATACCGGATCACTGTTTTCATAAACTGGTTATATACCGACCCGCGCAGATCAACCTTATACCTTCTTGTGTACACCACATGCGCCTGCGGATCCTGCCGGATAACCTCATATGCCACATCACTCCAAAAGTTAGATTTGATAGAACCACGACCACCCTTAGATACAATCTCATGTACGTCTATCTCCCCGGCAAATGCTTCATGCACCGTCCGGTATATCTCTACAAAATCAGAAGTGATATCCGTGATCGGCACTGTCCACAATGGAGAATTTTCTCGCTTCTCCTTTTCCTCACGCTCAATTCTCTGCTTCTCCGCTATGGTCAAGGCTTTTTCCAATCCATCCATAGCCTTAAGCTGATTATTAAAATCTGGGGAATAACCTCTTCCGTCCGTCAATTTTCCCTTTGCAATCATGCTTCTGCGCTCCTGTATTTCTGCAAGACTCATAATGTCGCGGTGCTGTTCTTTCTCGATACGCTCCATCTGCTCGGCGATACGCTCTGAGACGTTAGCATTTGTTAGCAATCTATGTCCTTGCACCCTCGCTCCGCTTTCTGCATACCCAGCATTTTTTGCAGCCAATGTAGCATTACCACCATTTCCAATAAATTCAGCTTGGAATGCTTCCTGCTTTGGTGTTAGCCTCTTCCCGCTCTTCTTATCTCTCGTTCGCTTTGGACGTTCGCTTTCGTTCGCTTTGCAATCCGAACGTTCGTTATCCCAGTCATATGTATTTTTCCACCTACGAATTGTCCCCTCTGGCTTTCCTAGCTGGTCAGCAATATCTACCAGCTTCATGCCATCCTTATACAATTCATATGCTTTATCAGCTAATGGATTTTTTCTTGCTGCCAACTAATCACTTCCTTTCAGGGCAATAAAAAAAGGACATACCGTTATGGTACATCCTCATTGTCGCAAGTGTTCGGAGTCGAACCGAACTCTCCTCTATCAAGGCGTAATCACCAGAGTATACTACGCTTGCTAACAAGAAACACCCCGATCACTCGGAAACCATGCGTTGGTTAACGCCGCTTTTATTTAAGCTACTGTTTCTTGTTTATATGATTGTACCATATACGTTCTACCTTCTCAACCATCTTCTTTTCTTTGGGTAATAATCCGGTTGCTCCTTTGGAATTATCATCTTCGTTATGATTATATCCATGATGCACATGTGGTTTTATTCCTTTATGTGGATGATTGAGGTCTATCTGTTTCTTTCTTCTGTTCTGCTCATCATAGTATGTAATTTTTAGCAAATCATTTCCACCCACAGTCACATACACTCTGCCCTCCGTCATCGTTTCAAAAAGCGATTCTGAATTTCTGGAATTTGCCTTTACAAACTTAATATTCTCATGCTCTAATATGGTATGATACTGACTTCCATACTTATTTCCTTTCTCACTTATCCCACTACTCGTGCCTCTGCCACCCATTTCATTCCTTCCTGTCCCACTTATCCCCAAAGGCATTTATTTTTAGGATATTGCCCTTGCACTCATCCGGTACTCTGCCATAAAAGATGATTTGCGTTGGCTGCAGCCGATCCATCATCTCAAAATAGCCATCCAGAAAACACTGTTTCTTTTCCTTGCTGTTCTGCGTTCCAACGGAAGAGACTGCAACAACACTTTGTGTAGGTTCTCCATCGAAGCACCATTCAAAAGATTCCCGGTCGCTCCAACAAATCGTAGGAATGACGTTGATACCGTACATCTGCCAATACGCGCCCAGCCAGTGCTTACGGTAATGATTATAGATCTGCAACGGCTTCGGGAAATCCGTATACAGGCTAAAATCCGGTGTCAGCACGTACTTGAACCGCTGCAACATCGGAATATATCTATCCGGGTCTGTCCATACTCTGGTAAACTGGTAGTCATCCAGGAAGAAGTGCACTGCCTTGCTCTCCGGGTTCTTCGCGCTCTTGGCATAATTGAATCCGATAAACTCCGCATTATCAAACTGTGTAGGCTCTACCTCCGGTATGTCATACCGACCAACACCCTCAAATAACATCCGCTGTGCATTTTCGTAATTCCTCTGTGCTTTATACATGGCATAATCCTTTCTTCATATCATAATTATAAGGCAAGGCTACAGTGAATTTGTGCCATTTTAGGCATGAAAAAAGAGAGGTTGTTATCCCTCTCTTCCCCATACGATCATATACTGTCCGTTCTTTTCCTCCACCAGCCGCGCCATCCTCTGCCGCATTAACCTCTGCACTGTCCTGCGCCGCCTGTAAAAGCTCCGCCTGCTGATCGGGAGAATGCCGTGGTGGGCTTCCAGCATATCGTAACTGGTGCCGCGCACGATGGATTCCGTCAGTTCCGCAGCAATGAAGCTGTCCACGCTCTGGCAGATTTCAAATATTTCTTTTTCATCCATAGACATTCCCCCTCTCAGTAGTATCAGATTCAAGCTAAGATAATTTCTACCTCTTCGCCCTTGTAAACTAGCTGTCCCGTTTCATCTGCATACATCACTTCGTATGCGCCGCCCTTGTCAGCAACGCTTACGGCATCCTCTCGGCTTATTAAAATTTCTTCGCCTTTTTTTACTGTAATTTTCATTGTTTTCCTCTCTTTCCGTCCCACCGCATTACTGCTGGCGGAGCTATAGCCGATTTGCTCTACTCCATCAGGTCAATCCACCAATATAGCCAGGCGAAAGCCACATAAGTTCTTTTCTTAATGGCATACTTCTTTGGCACGATTATCACTGTCGGTAATATTGTAAAGACACTCTTTTCCCAGTTTACTTTCATTTTTATTCCTCCGTTCTAGGCAAACCGGAGCTGTCCGGTCTGCTAAATTACTAAACTGTTATAACGTGCTTCAGCATATAGCCATGAATCGCGATTGCACCTATACATGTTCTTGTACTCTGGCTGATAGCTCCCCAACTCCATGTACCCATCTGATTCGATGTGTTTACTCCTATCTTCCTCAAACTTCTTGATTTCAGACTTTTTCCCAATATGCTGGTACATGCCGCCATAATGAAAATAAACATTTTTATTTTCAAGTACCGCATAGAAGTTTATGACCTCTTTGTCAAAATACATATACCGGTATGCCTCAACATCTGTTGCCCGAATATCTTTTCCGAGGATATGTTCGTTCTCTGCAAGATATCGCGCTGCCGCACTTTCTGCAGGTTCTCTTTCAGTAAAAACTACTCTACCAATCTGCGTATTCCATGTCACGTCTCTATCAAGATCATATCCCCGGTTGTTATGTCCGCAAGACCATGTTCTTTTTCCGACAATACATTCTTTTACATCTCCACGGATGACTTTATACACTCTCTGTCCCTCTGTGAGCATTACTGGCGGCTCATTTTCAGAATTCTCCGGTATAAGTAAATCCATTAAATTTATCTGCCCATCACATTCATAATTACCAAAATTTTTCATTCTCTTTTTGGGAATCAGGTACCCTTTATGCGCGCTGGTTCGGCTCCTTTCTTTTATTTACTAACACGGTCCGCCTTCTGCCCCATGAAAAGCTCCGGCTGGATACTTCCATTCGTCTTTTACATACACGTCATCCACAGTAAACTCGCCCGTAATCAAGCTATGTATTGCTTTTTCGTCTCCGTGGTACACACATGACTTCGCATTTCCAACAAATGTATCAAGGTCACATTTATTATCCAGAGTAAATCCCAGAATGATTTCATCCTGCTTCAGCTTTGCATATTCTTCCGGGTATATCTCCCGGATGCCTGCAAACAGCGGTGGCGTTGAAAAAATACACTGGGCACAGGAACATCTATTCCATCCTGCCCGGTAGCACGGATGAGGATTGACATTGTGCCTTTTTAACACTTCCCAGACATCTTTTTCGGAGTAGTCAATTACTGGTCGCCACTGATGAACAATGCGGTGTGCTTTCTTCTCTGCATTTGTCCGGTGGATTTCCATCTCGTTGTAATTCGCCCGTCCTGCGCTTTCTCCTCGCCGTTCTCCCGATACAATCAGTATCTTGGTGTTTTCCCTGGTCTTATCCAGATTAGCGGTAACGCTGTCCTGTACTGCCGCTTTAAGGTTGCCGGAACACCACCGTCCCTGATGTGTACCACCTTTCGCCGGGAATTTAAGTCGTTTCCCTCCCAGTTCGGCAAGCTGATCTAATCTATCAAGATTGATCACAACCGAATCCGCCACTGCAATCTTGAGGTAAGCACTGCACCACCTACGGCTCAAATCTCCACTTTTTGCTGGAAATTTCATCCGGTAACCGTATTGTTTTAACTGTTCCTCCATGTCCTCGGTGCATTTTTCTTTCAGTTCCTCGCATTTAAGGTAATTACGGGACGGTTTGCACCGCATTATTTCCCCAGTTTCCGGGTCAATCCATTCAATAGGTTCTGATGCACCTATCCGATACAGTTCGCCAAAGAAACCGTTCACCCGGTAGGATAACCGCAAGGGCACTTTCTCCGCATCTGCAAAGGCTTTCACGTAATTTTGTGTGCATCTCCAGTCCATCTGCCTGATGGGATGGCCACCGTCAATATCGTGGTGCCAGAGTTCTATTTTCTCTTTTGGCACTCCTAGTTCTAACAGCTTGTAGTAGCACGCTGTGCTGTCTTTCCCACCAGAGAAGAGAACCACAATTAGGTCATATTCCTCCAGGGGAAGTAATTCCGGTAAATATATCTGTTCAAAGTGCTGGCTTCCTGTTCTGCCCGGAAGTCTGGGCTTAATTTTTTTACCTTGTCCATATATTGGACTGTCATTAACTCCCCGAATAACCGGTGTTCTCACGGTGCAATCTGCATCCTTGATGTAGTCCGGCTCTATAAAACTAAGTTGTCCGGGACAGTCATAATTAAATACCTCAAGACCCATTTTCTTCTCGGAGTAAAGAGCTCTTTCACGCTGGCCAGCAAACCTCTTACTCCTTTCGATTTATTTTTTCTTGCCTCTTTTAGGCTTAAATTTATAAACATCATTCTTCTGCCGGCTTATCGCACTCCGGTAGCCATTCAGCTTACTCGCGCTGCTCTTTCCCATGTGCACCTCCCTCTATGGCATCTAAGCATCCGTTCCACCCTGCATCGAACCTTCCATTGTCACAATGCTCTGGATGATCTGATCTCTCCGGCAATTCCCGAAGTGGGCACCAATCCGGCTTTCCACCCTCCATGATTTGTTTATGTACCGTATAAACAGTGCAAATCTTGTCTCTAACCAAATATTTTTTCAGTTTGCAAGCATTTAATCCCCGACAAAACAAGCATTGTTTGCAATCTTCAGGCATATCCATAATCAATACTGCTTTTGACATATCAGCACACCTCTTCTCTACGGTTCTAATCCGTCTTATTACTTCGATAAAACTTGTCAGTCACATCAAACATTGCATTTCTAGCATCTTCAAAACCTTTTACATATGCTCTCATTTCTTTGAGGTTCATTACTTCATCCGGTTGTATCATTGTTTCGTCAAAACTATTTAAAATTGCTTCTTTATCTTCTCTTGTCACTTTACTCCACCGCCTTTCACAATCTCGATTGCTTCATCCGTAAGCATTTCTTCCGGCTTTCCATGCAACCGTACACCAGAATTATATTCTTCGCTTCTTTCTTCCAACTGCTCCACAACCGCATCCACATCGTAGGCGGTCTGAATTTCGTCGACCTTATCCATCAACGTACCCATTTTCCAAAAGCTATTTATAACATCTTTTTCCTTCTCAAATGTATCAGAAATCATCTTCTTTACATCATCCTCATCAATCAGCCTTCCCATTTCTTCCTCCTGTCCGCATTAAAATACAATCTCCGACATAAAAAATTGCAAACATCAAATATGATGCATCATCAATTTCAACTCCATTTTCCCAAGCTAAAAACAGAACTATGAACCATATCGCACTCATTCTTCGTCCTCCCAATCTAATTTCTGCCCGCAATTCCCACAGAAGCCTGTTTTTCTGTCCAGAAATTCAACACCACATTTGCATTTTCCAATACCCCAAACCAATTTTTTACGTGATGGCTTATATGGAATCTGCTTCTCCATCGCCGCCTGGCATTCTTCCGGCGTGCCAATCGCATGGTAAGCATCCCAAGCTGCCGCATCCTCGTATGTAAGAATTTTGGCATTTATCGGATGCGGGTTGTCTGGCTCTTTTAATTGTCGTTCCAGTTCATCCACCACAGTTTCAAGAGAGAGTTCTCCGCCGAACATTTCCGCAAGACGCGTTTCTAATGCACGGTACTGCTGTACCTCTTCCAGTGCCTTGATCGCCACATCTAACGCTTCTGCCCTCCGCTGCGGGATTATTCCACCATAAGGTCTAATCCTGTGTAATTCTTCGATTGCTTCATTCTCCGTCATAGCTTAATATCCTCCCTCGTTTTCCAACAACCACTCTTTCAGCTGCACCTGCGCTCTGGCAAAGCACAGCTCAATGTCACAATCCGATACATTTACAATCACAAGATCTTTTTCGTTCTCTCCGCACTCGCGTCTGTAAATATAAATTCCCCAATCAGCAACCTTGTTGTATGCAATGCTTAGATGTAACTTATATTTGTATGCAACCTTGTCAAAAAATCTCAAAAAATCACTCATGACTGTTCTCCATTTCTTTTAGCTTCGCTTCGGCTTCCGCTCTTGTTAAAAACCAGGTAACTCCATAGCTTGTATCAAGCAGAATCCTCCCCGTTCCATACTTCAAATCTGAATCGCATTCCATGTACCATCCACCCTTTTTGAATATGATTCTGTCAACGGTCTGGTGGAATACTCGGTTCTCTTCTTCGTGTCTATTTAACAAATTCAAGAGAAAGTTTGTCTTGCTAGGAATGGAATATACATCCGCGCCAATTCCACACGGCAACCGCAGGAGCACTCCCTGTTCCTCGGCATCCTCATAAGTGGCAAGCTTATCAATCGCCATTCTTCTGTGATGCGCAGTCATTTCGCACGGTTCAAAGAGCATATTGCCATTTTCACGATCTTTGAACCACACCATATCGCTACTTTCAGACCGTTCCGTTAATCGCTCCATGCTATCCCTCACTTTCTGCCCGAAGCCATTTAAGCCATCCTTTTTTATCCCAAGTGCTTCCACCAAGTACGTCTTTCGTCACAGCATCAAACCATTTTGCCAGTTCTTCATCCGTCATGCTCCGGATCCGGTCGGCATTGGTCTGCGGCTTTCTCGCTACTGTTCTCATGCATTCAATCATTTCCCTGCTCCCTCCTGTACCTTAACTGATACGGCACCTCTCTGAATCTCTTAATCGCATCCTCGCTCACATGCTTGCTCGGGTGTGTCATCCGCTCGCTGATCTCTGCTGCACGCTTGCGGCGCTCCTTACTGTCTCTATGCATTTACCTCGCCCCCTCCCGATCGTAACGGGCACCACCGTGGCGACGTCTTAACCACCGGCAAAATCTCCCGCTTCGCTTTCTTGCAAAAACTCATGGGATCGAACCGCTCTCTCTGGATTTTTCCGCAATGTTCGCACTCCGCGCAGATATGTACCGGCTCATAGCCGTCATTTTCCGTCACGTATCGGAGACCATTTTTATTCACGTAGTACGTCAAACCGCTGTATTCGCACCCGCCGTTCAGCGCCGGGCATATGATCTCGTCGTAAATCTGTCTGATCGTCTTTCCCGCATCAAGTGCCGCCACGATGTCATCCCTGTATTGGTCATACATGCTCGTTCTTTTTCTTCTGCCCATTGTCACCCTCCCTGTGGTGTCGAATTAAGTAAATCCGCTTCCAGCGCATCATAGTCGTACTGGCGCTGTTCAAAGTTAGAAAACTTATTCCCTCTGGTATTATTGGGTCTGGGGGCTGTGCCTGCCCGCGCCCAGTTCCTAACCGCAGCTTTCCAGTCTTTCATTTTGCTTTTACCAACCATCCACCCATTGGAAGTATAGTAATCAACAAACCGCTCTACATCAAAATCACTGAATCCTTTTTCTTTGCAATAATCTGCCACATCCTGCCTTGCGGGTGGGGAAAAGCGCAAGCTTTTCTCTTTACTCTCTTTTTCAAAAACAGATACAGTATCAGTAACAGGAACAGTATCAGGGTTATTTTGCTTTTCAGAAAAACCATTTGCTTTTTTTGCTTTCTCTTGCTTTTCAGAAAAACCATTTGCTTTTGGTCTGCCGCCAAGTTTACCGGCTTCCCTGCGTTTCTCAACCTTTTCCATGTATGCTGCACTGTCTCGATCCATCCGCTCACGGATAAAGCTAAAAGCCATATCTGCCGCCGCATCCAGATCAAGCACCGGTTCCCCGGCGGCATAACACAGGATAGCGGTAAACAATTCGCCCCGTTGCTCCATGCTCATTTTCTGAATGTGCCGCAAATACTCTGTATATAGGACAAAACTGCTCTTTCCATCTGCCAAGCGATCACCCCGTTTCCAAGTCCTTGAGCAGATCTTTCAGCGTCATTTTCGCCTGTTCTGCGGTAAGCTCCGTGATCGTCACTTCAATCCTCGGATTCTCCTTATCCACAAACGTATCGAAATAGAAGTGCGGGATGCATCTTTGGTTGTCGTCCTTGATTACCCATGCCTTTTTCAAGCTGTCCTGCACAAACTTAGCCGCGCAGGACAAAATATTGTTGTTATCCCGGCGCCGGTCTTTCTCGAAAAACCGGTAATAGATCAGTACCGGTGCCGTAATGGTGCCAATACCAGGAAGCTGCCGCCGGATCTGCCAGATGATTCCATCCTCATTCTTCTGCTTCATGTGTCCGCCCTTGTGCGGATTCGTCCGGTTGGTGGCAGTGTATTCATTCAAACCATCCAACCGCCCCGGGATCGTGAACTTATACTCCATCCGCACCACCCATTCCAGCATTGCAGCTTCTCACATCAAGGATCGTATTGTTACTCGGATTCCACCCCTCTACATATTCAAGAGCATTCTCAAAACGCAGTGACGGGATGTTATTTCTCGAATTGACTGCGAAATAGTCCTGTATATCATGATTGCATTCCGCGAAAACCTTTTTGCTTAATTCCTTGTATGCCGGAGTTTTCTTGCCACCAAGGATCTCGATGACTCTCTTATTTACAGCTTTCTTTAATTCCTGCTGCTGACCGTAGTCAATCGTCATGGTATTTTCAAGATGTTCGATGCGGTTCTCGTGATCATCTACCATTCCAAGCTGAATCCGCATCATTTCTTCTGGCGTGAGTCTCTTCTGATATGATCCGGTCTTTCTGATCTGTGGCAACACTTCCGATGTTACCCATTTTCTAAACTTCTTTGCATTAGGTTTATCGCTCCTGAGAATTACAGCATACAATCCACTTTCAGTAATAAAATTTGTATCCCCCGCACGACTGCCTAAGTCTAACTTAGTCAGTTCATCCTCATCCAGTCTCTGTGCCACCATTGTAGGATTACTCATTCCCAACGCCTTGCAAATATCAATAAGGCAAAACATCGGCTCTCCATCTATGGCAACTGTCCGAATCTCTCCGAACTCTCTATTCTTAAAAATCTCTAACTGATTCAACATTTCTCCTTTCCCCTCCGGGACGACCCCGGAGGTATCCATGGCTTTCAATAATTCGTGATATAAAAACCGCATGAACGGGTTTCTTAAGGTGTTTCAACCTATAAGTAACTGCGCCCGTATCTCTTTCGGAACAGTTCTCTTGCATTCTCCTCCGACTCGCCACCGGCAACACAATGTTTCTCCCATGCCAACTGACCAATGATATGCATTAACGTGCTCATTTCTTTATTCATGTGCACGCTCATTTTCCCCTCATGGTGTTCATACGACAACGGTACCCACAGTCCGTCTTCATCTGATAGCCGGCGGTTTGCCGTTCCCTCGAAAATATGATGACGGTGTACGTTCGGTGTCCCATCAATCATGTCGTACTCGGCATATCTCATATCTACAACAATAGAATCTTTCATCTATACCTCCCCGAGCAATTCACTTGACCAGATAGGCTTGTCCAGCACTTTGGTATACTTGCAGTAATCACACTGTCCGCAGCGGATCGGCTTCAAGGATCTTTTCTTTAAAGCAAGGATATTCGGCACATTGTGCTCAACCTCTGTAAGGGCTTCGTCCAGAAGCTGCTGCTCAACAGCGATCACCTGTATGTCGGGTTCTTTTTCTTTCGACACTGCCGCAATAAAGAATGGAATCTTTTTGCCGGTATTGATCTCCACTACTTTCTGATATACCGCGCCCTGAATGTAATACCCCCATTCAGCAAGGAAATTCAGATGTCCAATATCTGGGTGGGAAAATGTTTTTGTGATGCTCTGGCAAGTCTTCAGATCAACAATGCATCTCCCCGGATGGTAGCTGTCGATCTTGATCTTCCACTTTGCCCCGAACATCTCCGCAGTCATAATGACCTGCTTTTCTCCGCTCATGAACTGCATAAAAAGTTCATCCCGCTCACACCGCTGGATCATATAATTTGCTTTGATGTACTTTGCCATCAGTTCACCATTTTTTTTGAACATGCACGGATGCTTCGCCTTGAACAAATCAAGTGTGCCTTCAAAATGCGCATCTACATACGACCCAACCATCAAGGCATCGGAATCTTCCATATTTTCTTTCCATGTGCCATCTATCTTCGCAAGAGCACACTCTTCGCAACCTGCGCTCCCATATGTACCCATAAAATCCTTGTACTGACTGACAGAGAGAAATTCTCTGTTGGCTTCCAGACTGTAATAATTCTCATTATTCAACAGCATTGTCAAATACCTCCGCTGCTTCTTTCTCAGCCTGTGCCTGTTTGGAATCTGCAAACGGATCCGGCACTGGCGTTGCAGGTACCTTCGCAATGTCTTCCGCCTCTCCCTCGACGGAGCATCCCATAAGTGAATTGGAAATATGCACCCTTGCGAAAAAAGCTGATGCTCGATAGGCAAGCATTAACTCCGGCATAGTCTGCCATTTTGATGTTTCATTTCCATACTTGTCTTTCTTCGAATACCACCCTTCATCCTTCGCCATTTTAATGGTAACTTCGACTCCGTGAACCTCTTCGCCATCCTCTTTTCTAATGGCACTGATATAGCACCCCCAGCTATCTGTATTTTTTTGCCCTGTATAAACAGGCTTCACACTTTTAAATAATGGCGATGCCTTTATCATTGACATACAAGCCTGCCCGCTCCACTGTGGTTTTCCTTTGACAACATACAGATTCTGCATTACAAACATTGGGGAAACGTTCATTCTGTTTGCCATATCGCATGCAATCGCACAGTCCATAGGTTTTCCCTGATATGCCTGTGGCACCAGGGAAGATGATGCAAACATCTTCCCAATATTAAATAAATTCTGAAAAGCCTCCGGGTCAGAAAATACATTTGTTGATAACTGACCGGTCTGCTCTACTGTCATGATCTCTGTGTTTTCCATGTCATACCTCCTACAATGTAACCACTGTCAAATCTTCATCATCCGTTGTCCTGGTGGCAATAAACTGCAAGCCTTTTTCCTTACACTTGGCATAAAGCTTCTCACGCAGATCGGTTGCCAGTTTCTCCACTCCATCAATCAATATGATGTTCAGACCATTCTGATTCTGAAGCGCAACATCAATGCAAAGATCCAGCTTCTCGCCCTCGGACAGATTGCTTACCGGTAAGCCGTTAATTAACGGAATGCCATCCTCCACCGTCAAGCCCTCAATCGGGATTGTGCAGTTTGCAAGGATCTCTCCCGGCAGTGTTCTTGCTTTTTCGATCTTGTCCGTAAGCTGCTGTGACTGCTCCTGCATATCCGCGATCTCGCTCTGCAACCGGAGCATCCGTTTATATTCGTTGATATGAGACTGCATTTTCTCAATCTCCTGCGCCTGTTCCTGTAACGGTGTCACATCCTGCGGCTGCTTGTCCGCATATTCTGCATACTCGGCAACCTCCGCGTCAAACCGTGCCACGTTCGCCTTATATGTCTGCTCAATCACTTCCAGCTTGTCTTTCTTTTTAGATGCGAGCTGTTCTTTCTCCGTCTCATATGACCGGATCTGTTCATTCAACGAAGCGATGGACTTGTCAATCTGGTTTGCCCGGTTGGAAATTTCGCGGTCCAACGCAGTGATCTCGATTTCACGATCAGCTTCAAATTTTCTGATCTTACTATCGCGACTGTCTCTCAACAGTTTTGCTCTCTCGATGGTCTGATTTTCTTTCTGCATACGCTCGATCTGACGATAAATATCTCCGGCGCTTGCCTGTTCCCATTTTTCAACGTCATATCCAACTGGGATACCATTTGCGATTTCTTCCACAAATGCTTTCTTATTTCTAATATCCCGGTCGATGTTCCGGCGGTTCTGATAATAATCACCGTTCTCCGCCTGGATATCATTCAGCACAGAAAGAATGCTCTGATCGTAGCTGACCCACGCCGGAATTTCTCCGAACCACTCTTTAATCTTGTTCATATCCCACGGATAATCGATCATATCAAGGATAATCGCGTTCTGCTGCTTTTTATCCATCTTCATGAACTCGATTGGATTCAGCTGCAGCGGCATGAATAACTCCCGCAGAAATGCTTCCGGACTGCCAACCTCTAAGCCATTTCGTTTCACAGACTTGTAGTCTGCCTTGTTCGTTCTGGATTTGCGATCGATAGAAAGGCCTGTGTCAGTCTCTACAATGATCTCGCCCTCTGTCTCACCCTTGTGCACGATGTACTCGCGATCACTTTTGTTTGTAAGTGCATACTTGATCGCATCAAGCACAGAACTCTTACCTGTACCATTTTTGCCGGAAAGCTCCAAAGATCTTCCGTCTGCTTCGTACTCTTTGATTCCAAAAAGATTCTTAATCTTGATTTTTGTTATATTCACTTTAAAATGTCCTCCATTTCCATCTGTTTAAAATCCGTCGACCGGATCATCCGGTCTAATTCTTCTCTGCGGTGCTGCCGTTCTGTCTCACCGGTAACGCAGTCATCACACACTCCGTTCCGGCCTTCGCCCGGGTCCATCATGCAACCGCAGCACTTACATTGATATTTTCCATACATTGACATAACCTCAATTCTAGTGTTACAATAAACGCAGAAATACTTATGTATTCCTACGGTAAATAGCACCTGTACTCGCCAAAGTTATCAGGGTGCTATTTTTTTGCCCTCAATTTCAATCCACACAATATCCGGCTTGTCCATCTCGATCACAACCTCGGTGCGCCGCCGCTCCGCCAGCATGTAAATCGCATAGCCCACGCCGCCCAGGAAGCCACCGATGATACACAACGCTCCCGCAAGGTAGCCGTATACATCCTGCGAATCCAGACAGCATCCTGCAAGCAGTGCCGTGACCACGCCGACCGCCGTAACGATCTTGCCTATCCTTTTCAACGTTCTCACTCCTTTCTTATGGCTTGTCCGCCGCTACCGCCTAAGCGGTTTCATCCTTCGTTATCCCGCGCATCTCTTCATCACGCTTCCGCTGATAATGGATCTTAACCAATGCCTTGGTAAGCCGTTCCGATGCTCCCTCGGTTATCGTTACGCTGCAGGTAATCTCCTTTTTCTTTCTCTTTGCCATACATTTCCACCTCCGTTAAATCATATGACAGCCTGCTTGTACCCTTTTCCTGCTTTGTGCATCATCTCCTCCGTTGTCAAACTATTCTTGTACGCTATTCTTCATGTGTGGTACAATCTCCTTACAGGACGTTGCCGCGTCCGAGTATTATGAAAGGAGATATCAACATGAACCTTACCGATAGGGACAAGATCACGCTGGCAAAATCATTCACTGAGTTAGCCATTGAGAACAACTTAATTACTCCTTGTGCAGACCCTGTAAAGACTGCAAATGAAGTAACTGCTTTCTTCAATACAATCATTGATACTATTGAAGAAAATACTGACAATCAGTAACTAAAGCACATTGGCTCTTGCGGAAATCAGCTCTGCGAGAGCCTTTGTTTTTTCTGAAATTTCTCCCTCGCATTCTTTTCCAGACGCGATTACATCACTAATATGCTCCGCCAGTGCTTCAATAAGTGCATCTACTTTTTCCATTCTTCTCACTCCCTTCTTATTTGCTGTCCAGATTATTGGACAGATGATGTGGTAGCCTTTATTCCAGAAGTTCATCAACAGTACAATCAAGAACTCCTGCTACCTTTGACAAATTTCTGTTATAGGTTTTCGTGAATTATATTCACGCATTAAGGTAAAAAAATTTCATCTCTTTCTTTCCTGGTGAGATGCAATACCTTTGTCAACGCAGTAATTTCAGATGCATAAAAATTACCGCTTTTCATTCTGTTATAGAGAGTTTCCCGCAATATGCCTGATTTATCAGCTATTGCAGTAACGGTCATGCCAGAATTACTTATTTTTTCCTTAAGCAGTTCCACATTTGCCACTTTTTTATCACCGCCTTTCCGTGAACTAAATTCACTATATCATCAGTGTGAATTTATGTCAACACTTTTTAATAATTTTGTTGAATTATTTTACACAAAGTGCTATTATGATGATACAAAATAATTAAGAAAGGGGTTCTGCTTATGTTACCGCTTTATCAAAACATTAAATCTAGGAGAACAGAATTAAAAATGTCTCAAGATACATTAGCAGAATTAACTGGATATAAAGACAGATCATCCATCGCCAAAATTGAAAAAGGAGAGGTTGACCTTGCTGAATCAAAAATACGCGAATTTGCAAAGGCATTAAAGGTATCCCCACAGGAACTCATGGGGTGGGATGAACCGGATGAACCAATCACTATTGCCGCCCATTTTGATGGCGATGAATACACTGCAGATGAGTTAGACAGGATCAAAGAATACGCGGCATTTATCAAAGCAACCAGAAGGTAGTCCATTTAATTGGACTCATAAAGAGTTATTATTAGTCCCAAGGAGGGATTACTTTGACAAAATACGAAACATTGTTAGAAAATGCATCCGATGCTGGCGTGATCGTAGATGAAACCTCGCATTTCTGCGGAACAAAAATAAAGGGATTGTACCTTGACAAACATATTGCTATTAGTAAGGATATAAGCACATACACAGAAAAAGCCTGCATCCTTGCAGAAGAACTCGGACACCACTACACCGCAACCGGCAACATACTCGATCAGTCCACCGTAGAAAACCGCAAACAGGAAATGCGCGGCAGGATCGTAGCCTATAATAAGCTGGTCGGCTTGCGCGGCATCGTGGATGCCTACTTGCACCACTGTCAAAGCATATCAGAATCAGCGGAGTACCTTGAGGTAACCGAAGAGTTTTTAATTGATAGCCTTAATTACTACAGAAATAAGTATGGTGTATACACGAAACTGGATAATTATGTTATCGTCTTTGAACCGAATATTGCGGTGCTTGAATTAGTATGATTGAATGCCATAGGAGATACAGCCATGTTCTTTGATAAAATCTTTAACAACAAGCAAAGCCATGCAGATATTTATATTCGTGCAAGCAAACTTATAGACGAAGCTCAAATTCTTTCAAATGTTATTAACACTACTACAAGCGAAAATGAGTTTTTTGCTTCTTACGACCGTTTGACTAATATTCTTCTGGAATTAAAAAGCTACGAGAGGAAAATAAAATTTTCCAATAAACCATCTGATGATTTAAGAAACATCCGAAAAAACAAGAGTAAAGCCATTGAGCGATTCAATGCCCGAAAAAATGCTGTGCCAATTCTATTAGATAATCCAGATCCGCACTTTCGGGATGCAGCTGTTCTGATAATAAAGTCAGATAAAGGTTCGGTAGGGTTACTACAACGTAATTTCAAAATTGGATTTAACAGAGCAATGCGCATATTAGAACAGTTAGAAGCCTTTGGAGTTGTTGGCCCCGAAAATGGAACCTTTCCTCGCGAAGTCCTTATGGATGAATATACGTTTGATACTCTATTCAAAACAGCACACATTACATACACAAAAGACAATAATGATTTACAAACAAGTGAATTTAATCTCGATCAACCTTACAGCAATAACTACGATGCGATGGACGGACATGATTTTGAATATTTTTGCGCGGATTTATTAAAAAAGAACGGCTTTTCTAACGTCGAAGTCACACAAGGTAGTGGGGATCACGGTGTAGATATATTTGCGGAACAAGGCGATGTGACCTATGCAATTCAGTGTAAACGTTACGAGGGCTCCGTACCATATAAAGCAATACAAGAAGCATACTCTGCTAAAGGAATTTTTAATAAAGATGTCGCTGTTGTAATGACAAATTCAACCTTTACCCAGCAAGGTATCGAGGACGCCAAGAGGTTAAGTGTGAAACTTTGGGATAGAGATAAGCTTAACGAATTCATTCGTAATGCCACCGAATAACCTTGCCATCAAATTACATCAATGGTAATATATGACCGTAGTTATATATTATTTTCAAAGGAGAATACGTTATGAAAAAAAGAATTGTTGCGACCATGTTGATTTTATCAATGGCTCTTTCCGGCTGCGGAAGCAGCGGATCAGCTGATACCGCTACTACTTCTACTCAGAAAGTAGAAGATACCAGCTCCACCGAAGACGCGTTTTCAGAGCTTGATGCTCTGGGGGATGTCGAAGTGGGCAAAAATATTTTCGATGTTACCATCACCGTCCCGGCTGATTACGTTGGAGACGTTACGCAGGAAGAACTTGATGCAAAGGCAAAAGAAAGTGATATCCACTCTATTACTTTGAACGAGGATGGAAGTGCCACTTATGTGATGTCAAAATCACAACACAAGCAGATGATGAAGGATCTCGCTGACAGTTGCAATGCCAGCTTATCCGATATGATTGGATCTGATGACTACCCGAATATCACAGATATCAAAGCCAACTCAGATTTTACAAACTTCACAGTCACTACTACCTCCACAGATCTTGATCTTGCAGAATCAATGTCCATTATTGTCTTTTACATGTATGGTGGTATGTATGCTATTTTCAATGGATCTGATGTCGGCAATATCCATGTTGATTTCGTCAATGCAGATTCCGGAGAAATCATTAACTCCGCAGATTCATCTGATATGGCAGCTGACAATACTGAAAATCAGTAAATAAAAAACCGCCCCACTCCAAAGCAGGACGGTCACGCTCTCGAATGATACGAAAGCCCTAGACAAGCATATTGTATCATTCGGAGCAGCCAAGTGCAAGCGGAACACACGTTCCACGCTGGCTGTTATTTTTATACCTATTTTTACATACACTGTACAGGAACAAAGGAGTGATACTATGCTTAGAATCGGAATCTATCCGCGAAAATCGGTCTACCGGGACAACAGTGACTCGGTGCAGGTGCAGATCACGGCGTGCAAGGACTACGCCCGGCTGATGTTCAAGGATCAGGAACTGGATTTCAGAATCTACGACAGGGACGAGGGGTTCTCCGGGAAGAATACGCACCGCCCTTCCTTTACCGAACTGATGGCGGATGTCAAGGCGGACGAACTCGATATCATCATCGTCTACAAGCTGGACCGTATCAGCCGAAGCGTCAAGGACTTCTCCGAGATCTATGAGACGCTGCAGCAACACAATGTCTCTTTCCTGTCGGTAAAAGAATCCTTTGACACTTCTACACCGATGGGACGGACCGTTATGTACATCCTCTCGGCATTTGCACAGTTGGAGCGCGAGAACACCGCAGAGCGTGTTGCGGACAATATGGCAAGCCTGGGGGAAGCCGGGAAGTGGACGGGCGGCACCCTGCCGCCGGGTATGACATCCGTCCGCAAGAAAATAGGCGATAAGACGCACTCCTATCTCATCGTGGACGAGCAGCGGATCAAGACGGTAAAGTATATCTTCTCCCTCATGCTCTCCGGCACATCCATCACCAAGTTGGAACATACGCTGCGACAGGATGGAATCCGCACGGAACGGGATGCCTTTTACAGCTGCAGCAAGCTATACAACCTCTTCACCAATCCGGTCTACTGCGCCAACGATATGGACGCGTACTACTACTTTCTGGAAAAAGGCTACAAGCTTCCTGATCCAGCACTCTTCGACGGCAGACACGGGCTGATCGGCTACGGTCGCACCACACAGTCCAGCGGGACCACTGTCAGAAAAGATACCTACTCGATCGCCATCGGCATTCATGATCCGATCCTCTCCGGTGCCGACTGGATCGCCATCCAGAAGCGCCTTGGTCAGAACAAATCCACCCGGTACGCCAAGTACGAAGCCGGGATTTTAAAAGGCACACTCCGATGCAAGTGCGGCGTGAAAATGAATATCCGTACATACAAAAAGAACGGCAGCCTGTTCTCCTATTACTACTGCCCTAAAATGGCGCGTGAGGGAGCGTCCGCCTACGATACCGGCTATACGCGGGTGGATGACATTGACAACCGTTTTTTACAGGAATTAAAAAAGATCAAGCTGTCTCCGGACAGCATTGAACTTGAGGAAAATGTCTCTTACGTTGATACCGGTAAAATGCGCACGGATCTGAAAAAGACGACCGACTCCATCCGGAATCTGATGAATGCGCTCTCCTGCAGCGCCGATTCTGCCGCGGCAAAGTATATCATTGCTGAACTGGAAGCTCTGGACAAAGAAAAGGCCGTCCTTGAAAAGAAGCTTCGCACCGCCGAGCAGCGCAACCGCCGGGCGGCAGTGTCCGCCGAGACAAAAGAATTTGTGTATCACCAGATATGTAATCTGCTTGACAACATGGACTCCATGAGTTATACCGAAATTAACGAACTGATCCGCTCCATCGTAAAGTCCTGTGTTTTCGATGGCGATCATCTCGACGTTACTTTTTAACGTCTTTCTACTTTTCGTTCTGATTGGGGTTCCGACCTGCCCCATCATATCATGTCCCAGATGCTGTCTCTGATATCCATAGCTTCTTGACACCCCGAAATCATCATAATCACTGTACTCAAACCCTTTTGCGATCGGTGAAAATGCTTTCAGACCATACTTTTTTACATATGACCCATCCTCCTTTTCCTGGATCTCATATTCACCGACCATACCGCCAAGAACCGCTCCGTATGCCTCCCTGTAATAGGAAAACATCTTCATATCTGCGGTCATATGCTCCATCGTATCCTCCCCGCAGAGAATTTTTTCAGCAGCGGTACGCATGTCCTCCGTTGCTCCGGCTCCAAAATCTCCGCCGTTCTTTGCCCCGACGTACGCCAGAAGATCAATCCAGTCAAGATGCTGCTTTTCTCCGTAACTGCTTATGTCATACTCGTATGCCCTAGACAATGCCTCATACGACACATTAAAATCTACCCATTTGATATAGCCGTCCGCCGTTGTTTCCATGGCTGATTTTTGCGGCAACTTTCCATTCTCCCAGAGGATTACTCCCATCAAAAAAAGCAATGCCGCCTCAAGGATCACGGCCGATCGGATCCGCCTGCTTCTCTCCATTCCTTTCTGTTCCGTTTTCCATTCCTCACTGTCATGGTCGTTTTGTTCATTATATAAAAAAAGACTGCAGACTATTCCCGTCTGCAATCTTTACAGATACCGTATAATATAGAATTTTTGCACTGTAGCTGAAATCCGTGGTCCTTTTGGATGTGCTCTGCAATCTCATCCATAAATCCGCAGTCGAGATGAATGATGCATCCACATTTGACACATTTCAGATGAAGATGCTCCTCACAGTGCTGTCCCAGTTCCACGTACTGATACACTGCCTTTCCTCCCGCCTCCGCCACATATTTCATGACGGTGCCGTCTGTGGCAAGCTTATCCAGATAACGGTAAATCGTCGTGATATTGACGGCATCGCCGTTTCGCTTCAGATATTGATCGATATCCGCCGCCGTCACGGTCCGGTCACTGTTGCTTTTTAAAAAATCAAGAATCTTTCTGCGGCTGTTTGTCGCATATCCACTCCCTGCCATCTCATCCCTCCGCAACTGCATCTATTTCCATTATATCAACTACGCTTCGGCAAAAGTCAAGGCTCGCAGCCATGAATTTTCCACTTCCTGTATCGCAGTGCACGTCCGGCACTGCTCATTGTTTATGCACATTATATCATATATCAACTACGCTTCGGCAAAAGTCCGGAAAAACTCCGTTTTCCCGGACTCGCGGGCGTGTTCACATGGAACATATCCGCCCGACGCATGCAAGCATGCGCGTCCGTCTTTGCTCCATGCTCACTTTTGCCTTCGCGAACATTATATCACATTTTTGCGCTCAGGCAAAAGTCTGTGAAACCATATCCCTGTCTCCTAAAATACAATTCCGCATGCTTCGATCATGACACCCCAGAGCACACCGAGCACATACATGGTAGCGATGATAGCCGCATTCTGCTTATAGTCGCGGTTCAGCCGGAACAGCACCAGAAATCCCACACCGGCATTCACCAAAAGTCCTGCCATCATGGCGCCCGGCCGGATAATTCCATCCAGGTACAACTGTGTGATTACAACGGACGACGCACAGTTCGGGATCAGCCCCACGAGGGCAGCAATCAGCTCTCCCACAACCGGAAGTCCGGAAAACAGTCCCGCCAGCGCTTCCTCTCCGATCAACCCGATCACACCGTTTAATACCAGTGAAATCAGGAAAATAAAACAGAAGATCTTTACCGTATGCTTAAGCGCGGAAACCACAATCCCATCCTCGCAATGGCAGTGCTCCTCCTCACACACGACATGAATATCCATCTCCTTCTCCTGTTTCTTCAAGAGTCTCACATATACCAGTTCCACAATCAGACCGGACAGCACAGCAATGATCACCTTACTGCCAAGAATTTTCGCAATCGTCACTACCGGCACCGACTCCGAAATCAGAATCGGAAGCATCTCATCCGAAGTGGACAAATAGATAGCGACCAGAGTTCCGACCGTAATGACTCTTCCGGCAAAAAGGCTCGATGCCGCTGCCGAAAACCCGCACTGCGGAATCACACCGAGCAGACCGCCCCACACAGGTCCCCATTTTCCGGCGGACTGTATCTTCCGGCTCAGCTTGCTTCCCGTATGATGTTCCAATGCCTCCATAAAAAGATAAGTCAAAAATAAAAACGGCAAAAGCCTGACACTGTCAAGCACTGTATCCAATAATACATCCAGCATAAAATCATTCCTCCCGGGCGCTGTCATAGCGCTTCCCAACGCGTCATCCCACCTGCATGCCGCACACATTTGCAACTCATTCGTTTTTGCAATTTACATGCATTTGCAACTCATTTGCATTTTGTATTATACATTGATATCGTGTTTTGTCAAGCTTTTTATCGTATTTCTTTCGAGTGCCACATTTGGTGCCACACTGCTGCCCGGCTATAATTCCATCCATTCTTTGTGCTGCATTCTACACAAAACAGGAAGCAGACTCCGTCCAGGCTCATATTTGAAATCCATCCAGATACCCTCTGTCCAGATACAGTTCTCTTAATTTTTCGCGGTACACTTCCTTTGTATTGTACGGTCTGCCAAAATGAATTCCATCCGAAAACTGGTCCGCCGGATAATAGGTAATTTCAGAAAAATAATCCGGGAAAAGCCGATCCAATCCCCGTGTTTCAAAATCCTGCCGGATCTGCTCCACCTGCTTGCGGCGCGCCGGTGTATCTGCCAGCGGATCGGGGATCAGATAGCATGCCACCCCCTGCGTGTCGCACAATTCGTAAATTTTCCGCAGATAGCGCTCTGCCAGATCAGACATGCCGTCTGTCCGGTCATCTCCGCTTTTCCCCTTCTTCGCCGCTTCCTCCCGCTCCTTCACATAATTCAAATACAGCTTGCGGTTTACCGCCGAACCGGCGATCAGTTCTGCCACCGGCTTTTTCAGGAAAAAGCTTCCGAACGTCTCCTCCATTTCCTCTGCGGTCTCCTCGTCAAGTTCGCCCAGCAGATCCGCCTGCAAAAACGGAAGAACCACATAAGAATAGCTGTATGTGGCATCGATCGACGTCTGAAGCAGATCCGGTCCCGCCATCAGCCAGACTTCCGAGACATTCTCATGCGTCTCCAGAAATTCTTTTACCAGAAGATATTCCCCCGCCATGGTCAGCGCGCGATTATTTCCGACCAGACAGTATTGTTGATTACAATCATAAAACGCTTCCGTCATCTGTGCGCAGACACTGTCACCGACCAACAGCTTCGTGTAACTGCCCGGCGTTCTGCTCTTTGCAAGATACGCAGCCACTTCCCGCTCAGCTCCCTCCTCGTAATCACTGCTGTCCGTCAACGCGGCAAACACACCGCGAAATCTCTCCGTCGCCGACAACAGATCAAAGGTCAGAAGCAGTACCGCAAATATTCCTAAAAAGGCGATCAACTTTTTTGTAAAACGCTTCATGCCTTCCTCCTAAAATTGAAAATAAAGAAACTCCGCCGCCGCTCTTCCGTAATTCTGCAGCAACAGCACGACAAATCCCAGAAGAACCAGCATGTAAATACTCCAGCGAATCACAAGCACCTGCTTTGCAAGCCAGGCACGTATGGAAATCCCGGATTCATGCAGGATATCCACTACAAGCAGAACTCCGATGGCAAATGCCAGCTGATACACCTCCAGTCTGCGAAGCCCCATGCCAAATAATGTGCCATCGGTAAACTGTCCCAGCCAGTTACCGTTTTGCACAATCCGCCGAAGCATCGCCACAGCTCGTCCCAGATGATCTGCCCTGAAAAAAAGCCACGCAAAATCCGTGAGGATAAATGTCACACAAATCCGGGCAGCGCGCGTCAGTCCCTGCGTTTTTTCCGAAAAAAAACGTATCTTTTTCTCCGGCAGCCTCTTTTGCGCGGTCTCACTTACATATCTGATGCCTCTGCCCGCCACCTGATAGCTTCCATGGATTGCTCCCCACACCACATAGTGCCAGCCTGCGCCATGCCAGAGCCCGCTGACAAGAAATGTTATCATCAGGTTTACAGCGGTTCTCCCACTGCTGCCGCGGCTTCCTCCCAGCGGGAAATACAGATAGTCGCGGAACCAGCTCGAGAGACTGATATGCCATCGTCTCCAGAATTCCCGGCAATTCACTGCAAAATAGGGCTGTCGGAAATTATCCATCAGGCGGATGCCAAGCACCTGCGCCGCCCCGATGGCAATATGGCTGTAACCGCCGAAATCACAGTAGATCTGTACCGCAAACAGCACCGTGGCAAACACAAGCATGCCGGAGGAATAATTCCGGTAATCCTGATAGACCTGATCGACCAGAATCGCAGCACGGTCCGCAATCCACATTTTTTCAAAATACCCCCACAGCATCAGAAGCAGTCCGTCCTTTACCCTGTCATAGTCGAACTCAGCCGGCTCCCGCAGCTGTGCAAGCAGACTGCTGCTCCGCTCGATCGGCCCCGCAACAAGCTGCGGGAAAAATGACACAAACAGCGCAAAACGCAGGAAACTTTTTTCCGCTTCTGTCTTCCCTTTCCAGACATCGATCAGGTACCCGATGGTCTGGAACGTGTAAAAAGATATTCCGACCGGAAGAATGAGATCCGGCACCCTTAACGCTCGCACGCTTCCCACCGCACGGAGCAATTCGTTGATATTCTGCACTGCAAAAGCAGAATATTTGAAAAAAAAGAGGATTCCGACACACAGAAGAACACTGCCGGTCAGCACCGCCAGACGTCTCTTCCCTTGTCGTACTTTATTTTGTGCCAGCAAAAGTCCGCCCCCATAACCGATTGCGGTCACAAGCAGAATCAGACAGCCATACTGCACATTCCAGCTCATATAAAAATAATAGCTCGCCACAAGCAGCCATAACTGTTTTGCCCTCTTTGGTATCAGAAAATACATTCCCGTCACCAGAGGGAAAAACAAAAGGAATGAAAACGAATGAAACAGCACTTAATTCTCCTCTCATGAAATCAACAGACGCCTTTCCTAAAATCCTTTGGTGCAATACCCGTCAGCAAATTTTCTCAATCCGGCGTTCTTTGTATTTGCAAAAAGGAGACACGGACTCCACTCGCCATGTCTCCTCTGTCTAATGCTTTTTGTTGTAATGTTCCTACAGCATCTTAATGCGCTCTAACGCTGCCAGTGTATTCTCATAGCTTCCGAATGCCGTCAACCGGAAATATCCCTCACCGCTTGGTCCGAATCCGGAACCAGGTGTTCCAACTACGTTGGCACGTGCGAGCAGATCGTCAAAGAATTCCCAGGAAGTCATCTCTCCCGGTGTCTTCAGCCAGATATACGGCGCATTCACACCACCAAACACCGTGTAACCGGCATCCTTTAATCCCTGCTTGATCGCTTTCGCATTCTTCATATAGTAAGCAACCTGCTCTTTTAACTGTGCCTTTCCTGCCTCGGAATAAACAGCCTCTCCTGCCCGCTGCACAATGTACGGCGCACCGTTGAACTTGGTTCCGTGACGTCTTGCCCACATAGCATTCAGCGATACCTCACCGCACTTTAATTCCTTCGGAACAACCGTATAACCCAGACGCACCCCGGTAAAACCGGCATTCTTAGAGAAACTCTTCAGTTCAATCGCACAGGTCTTGGCACCCTCACACTCATAGATGGAGTGCGCCACATTTTCCTCTGAAATATAAGCCTCATACGCTGCATCGTAAATAATGACCGCTTTGTTCTTATTTGCATAATCTACCCAGCCCTGCAGCTGATCTTTTGTGATGGTGGTACCGGTCGGATTGTTCGGCAGACACAGATAGATGATATCCGGTGTCTCTTTCGGAAACTCCGGCACAAAATTATTCTCCATCGTACACGGCATGTAGATCACATCGCTCCACATCTCCGTCTCCGGATCATAAGTACCGGTACGTCCCGCCATAACATTGGAATCCACATATACCGGGTAGACCGGATCACACACTGCAATGCGGTTATTCTGTGCAAAAATCTCCTGAATATTACCGGAATCGCTCTTTGCTCCGTCCGATACAAAAATTTCATCAACCGTAATATCGCATCCTCTTGCCTGATAATCGTTCTTCACGATTGCGCTGCGCAGAAATTCATATCCCAGATCCGGTGCATATCCGTGAAAAGTCTCCGCATGCCCCATCTCATCGACGGCTTTATGCATAGCTTCAATAATTGCCGGTGCAATCGGCTGTGTCACGTCACCGATGCCAAGGCGGATAATCTTTTTGTCCGGATTTGCTTCGCTGTAGGCATTTACCTTCTTTGCAATCGTACTGAAAAGGTAGCTTCCCGGAAGTTTCTGATAATTATCATTGATCTTGTACATGTCTCTCTCCTTATTCCTTCCATACAGAATTCGTTCTCTTTCAAAATGTCGCCAACGACACAACGCATTGCCACTCTCTGTCATCCATTATCTCATACTTAAATCCAATCCGCAAGCACTTTTTGATTCCTGGTAAACAAAATTCTCCTGTCTGCGACTTTTCCTATTCGCACGGGTATGCATCCCCGCGGAGCGTTTTTGTATAACGGGAACGATATTTCCTATTACAAAAAAAGGATCGCCGCATCTGCGGCAATCCTCTCTCTCACTCATCAGGCAAGCAAACTTAAAATCATCTGGGCTGTTTCTGTCAGACCGGTTCCATTATCCATGCTGCGTTTCTGTATGTACCGATGCGCCTCTTCCTCCGACAGATTGTTACGTTCCATCAGAAGTGCTTTTGCCTCATTTATCAGCTCCTGTTCCTCCTTCGTGCGCTCCTTCGGAATCTGCTTCAACTTTTTTCTGCGCCTGGTGATGGTATATTCCATCATCTCCACCGTATCTAACAGCTCGTTTACCTTAAGCGGCGTGGCAAGGCAGACCAGATTCTCCACATCCCGGTTTCCACAGTTTGCAGGAGAAGCAACCAACAGCATTTCAAATTGTACCGGCAGATATTCGTGCAGTTCTGTGTACATCATATCCACAAAACGATACCCGCACACGACAATCCCGCCGCCAAGTTCACCGGCGCTCTGTAACACCTGCGCTCCGGTGCTGCAGACTGCATCGACATGATGACCGTTCTGCATCAGTATTTTTTTGATATTGCGGGCATTGTCCTGTTTGGGAAATGCAACAATAATATTTGTCAATTCTATCCCCTTCGCATCCAGGCTCTATATTTTATAAAGGTAATTGTCAATTTCCCAGCCCGTCACCTGCGCACGATAATCTGCCCACTCTGCCATCTTTGCCTCGCTGTACTTCTCGCTGATGTGTTCGCCAAGTACTTCCCGAATGTAAGGATCTGCCTTAAATGCTTCGACCGCTTCTCCCAGATCCGCCGGAAGTGATTCGATTCCCTGCTTCTTAATCTGCGACAGCCGCATCTCGAATATATTCTCAGTCACGGCAGCCGGCGGATCGATCTGCCGGCGGATTCCATCCAGTCCGGCTTCCAGACACACCGCGAGCGTAAGATACGGGTTTGCCGCCGAATCCGGGCAGCGCAGTTCCACTCTGGTTCTGCTGCCGCGCGATACCGGAATCCGGATCAGCGGACTGCGGTTTGTCATGGACCATGCGATATAAATCGGCGCCTCATATCCCGGGACAAGACGCTTATAGGAATTGACAAGCGGATTGGTAATTGCAGTCATGGCTCTCATATGTTTCATAATACCGCCGATAAACCAGTAAGCTTCCCTGCTCAGTCCGTTCTCCCCGTCCGGATCGTCAAAAATGTTCCGACCATCCTTGGAAAGCGACATATTCACATGCATTCCGGAACCATTCACCCCGTACTTCGGCTTTGGCATAAAGCTTGCAAACATGCCGTGCCGCTTTGCAATGGTCTTTACCGCAAGCTTGAATGTCATGATATTGTCCGCTGTTTTTAACGCCTCGTCATATTTAAAGTCAATCTCATGCTGCGCCGGTGCCACCTCGTGATGGGACGCCTCTATTTCATAGCCCATATCCTCTAATGTCAGCACCATATCTCTTCTTGCATTCTCCCCGAGATCAACCGGTCCCAGATCAAAATATCCGGCACGCTCCGTGCTCATCGTTGTCGGCTGTCCATCCTCATCCTGATTAAACAGGAAAAATTCACATTCTGGACCGACATCAAAACGGTATCCCATAGATTCCGCATCTGCCACCGCCTTCTTTAAAGCATACCGCGGATCTCCCTCAAACGGTTTGCGGTCTGCGGTATAAATATCACAGATGATTCTGGCAACTTTTCCCTGCTGTGGCCGCCACGGAAAGATTACAAACGTATCCAGATCCGGATACAGATACATGTCCGACTCTTCAATTCTCACAAATCCCTCAATGGAGGACCCGTCAAACATACATTCATTGTTCAATGCTTTCTCAAGCTGACTGGACGTGATTGCCACATTCTTGAGTGTCCCGAACATATCGGTAAACTGGAGTCTGATGAACTCCACATCCTCTTCCTCCACGATTCGGATAATATCCTGCTTTGTGTACTTGCTCATTTTCTTCTCCTCCATCTTCCACTGCCATGATCTTCCCTCACTGCCGTGATCTTTTCTCACTGTCGCGGTCTTTCCTCACTGTCGTGATCTTTTCTCACTGTCACGTTCCTTCCTCACTGCCGTGATCTTTTCTCACTATCGCGATTCTTCTCCTGCTGTCTGCAATATTCTGTAACTTTTTCAAAAGGCATCGTTCCTCCGAACAAATCCAGTGCACTTCCGATCGTCACATTCAGCCTGTCACATCCAAGCTCTCTCAAAAGTGCAAGGTCATCAAAGTCCCGCACTCCGCCGGCATAGGTAACCGGTATCCTGCCCCAGGAGCCAAGCAGACTTGCAAGTTCTCTCTCAATACCGTTTGCCTTGCCCTCCACATCGACCGCATGTACTAAAAACTCGTCACACTCACTGCCGAGACGTTCCAAAAGTTCTGTTGTCACACGTTCCCTCGTATCTTTCTGCCAGCGATCGGTCACAATATAATAACCATCCGCCCGCTTTGCACAGCTTAGATCCAGAACCAGATGTTCTTTTCCGACATTTTTCCTCAATGTTGCAAGCCGTTCATAGTCAATTTTTCCGTCACGAAGCACATAGGAGGTGACAATCACATGACTTGCGCCCGCATCCAGAAACTGCTTTGCGTTCGCGGCATCAATGCCTCCTCCGATCTGAAGTCCGCCCGGATACTCCGCAAGCGCCTGCATGGCCTGTGCCTTTGTCGCCTCATAGTACGCACTGTCTCGCGAATTCAACAGAATGATATGTCCGCCGCGAAGTCCCGCTTCCTTATATAGATGTGCATAATACGCAGCATCCGCTCCGGCGACAAAATTCTCCACTGCCCGGTCTCCCTCATCCGCAAGACTGCTGCCGACAATCTGCTTGACCTTGCCGTTATGTATATCAATACAGGGACGAAACTCCATACTGCCTCCTTATACACTGCTCTCGTAATATAAATTTAGGCAACGTACCCCCTGTAACAGTGGCCCCGTCGCCCACTGCCATCATAGCACACATCTGTCTGTTTGTGAATATTTTTATATATTAGTCTAACTTATCAATATATTTTTTTATCAACTGGCACTTATACTACATTGACACACACATTTTTTTTTGCTATTATAGAGAAACTAATATACTTTTTTAACAAACATTTATACAAGGAAAGCGAGGAAAATAAAAATGGGAACAATTATCGGTGAAGGAATTACTTTTGATGATGTGCTTTTGGTTCCACAGTATTCAGAAGTAACTCCGAACATGATTAATTTAACGACACACCTTACCAAAAAGGTCGTGCTCAATATCCCTATGATGAGTGCTGCAATGGATACTGTCACAGAGCACAGAATGGCCATTGCCATGGCAAGACAGGGTGGTATCGGTATTATCCACAAAAATATGTCCATTCAGGCTCAGGCAGATGAAGTCGACAAGGTAAAACGTTCAGAAAACGGCGTTATCACAGACCCATTTTTCCTTTCTCCAAGCCATACACTGCAGGATGCTGAAGACTTGATGCGCAAATTCCGCATTTCCGGTGTTCCGATCTGCGAGAATAACAAGCTCGTTGGCATCATCACGAACCGTGACTTAAAGTTCGAGACAGATTTTTCCAAGAAGATCAGTGAAAGTATGACTTCCGAAGGTCTTATCACTGCTCCTGAAGGCATTACCTTAGAAGAGGCAAAAAAGATTCTTGCCAAGGCGAGAAAAGAAAAGCTGCCGATCGTCGACAAAGATTTCCATCTGAAGGGACTTATCACTATCAAGGATATCGAAAAACAGATCAAGTATCCGCTCTCCGCAAAGGATGAGCAGGGTCGTCTGCTTTGCGGTGCAGGTGTCGGTATTACCGCCAACATGATGGAGCGTGTGGAAGCTCTCGTAAAGGCCCACGTAGACGTCATTGTTGTGGATTCCGCTCACGGACATTCCAGAAATATCCTTGAGGCTGTCAAGAAGATCAAGACTGCTTATCCGGATCTGCAGGTCATTGCAGGTAACGTGGCTACCGGAGAGGCAACACGCGACTTAATCGCAGCCGGCGCTGATGCAGTAAAAGTCGGCATCGGTCCTGGTTCCATCTGCACCACCCGTATCGTTGCAGGTATCGGTGTTCCGCAGATCACTGCTATCATGGACTGCTATAAGGTTGCAAAAGAAGCCGGTATTCCGATCATCGCCGACGGCGGTATCAAATACTCCGGCGATATGACAAAAGCTCTCGCAGCCGGCGCAAATGTCTGCATGATGGGAAGTATCTTTGCCGGATGTGATGAGGCTCCTGGAACTTTCGAGCTGTATCAGGGAAGAAAATACAAGGTTTACCGCGGCATGGGTTCTCTTGCAGCTATGGAGAACGGCAGCAAAGACCGCTACTTCCAGGAAGGTGCCAAGAAGCTGGTACCGGAAGGCGTCGAAGGCCGTGTGGCTTACAAGGGCAATGTGGAGGACACTGTTTTCCAGCTGGTCGGCGGTATCCGTTCCGGTATGGGTTACTGTGGCTGGCC
>ULQI01017187.1_pt1 | contig 56988 bp, 58 predicted proteins | sample 1954261 | NCBI WGS metagenome assembly ULQI01 (sample SAMEA4835650, study PRJEB28245) | human gut metagenome | biome: gut microbiome; material: fecal sample | place: Denmark | collected 2008 | reverse complement strand
ACAGCTTAATTATTTTGTCCAACTTTTTGGGTGCATATCATAAACGGCTGTGCCTTTTGCGTATCTGTATAAAAATAATAACGAAATAAAAAAGCACATTCCAACACGAAATTGAAATGTGCTTTATTCTCTGGCGGAGAGGGTGGGATTCGAACCCACGGTACGTTGCCGTACAATTGATTTCGAGTCAATCACCTTCGACCACTCGGACACCTCTCCGTATTTAATTAGCCCGGCTGTAAATTTTATTTAAAGCCAGCTATATTATTATACTATTAATTTTACTTTTTGCCAAGTGGCATAATTATTTTTGTTTCTGCTGCTTGTTTTCCTCACGGCGCTTTTTAAAAAAATCCTTTAATACAGCGGCACATTCTTCTTCGCAAACACCGCTTGTAACTTCTACGGCATGGTTAAGGTTAGTATTGCTTACAATGTTAAAAATAGATTCCGCAGCGCCTGCTTTAAAATCCGGGCAGCCGTAAACAAGCCTTTTCAGGCGGCTGTTTACAATAGCTCCCGCGCACATGGGGCACGGCTCCAGTGTTACATAAAGCGTTGCATCATTTAAACGCCAGCGTTCAAGAACAGCGCAGGCTTCAATAATGGTAATCATTTCGGCATGGGCCGTTGCGTCATGCCAGGTTTCGCGCATATTATGCGCTGCCGATATAACTTCACCGTTTGCAACAAGCACCGCGCCAATAGGTATTTCTCCGCGTTCTGCGGCTTTTTTTGCTTCTTCTATGGCAAGCTGCATATAGTATTCGTCAGTTTTGGCCTGCATTTTCAAGTTCCTCCTGTGCCTGCATTAATTCTTCCCAGCGCTGCATTAACCGGTCAATTTCTGCCTGCATGGCTTCGTGTTCGGCTGCAATGTGTTTGCTGTGTTCCAAATCCACGTGGTTAGCAGGGTCTGCCATTTGTTTTTCAAGCACGCCCAGCATAGCTTCCTGCTCGCGTATGCTGAGTTCCACCTTTTGCAGCTGTTTGGCAAGTTCTTCGGGGCTGTAACGGCGCTGCGCCTTTGCCTTTTTACCCTGTGCCGGTGCATTTTTTTGTTCTTCTTTCACTGTTTGTACAGCAGCTTTTTTTACCGGTTCTACCGGAACAGGTTCCGCAGCTTTACGTTTTTCCTTTTCTGCAATGTAATATTCATAATCGCCTTTGTAATCCTGCAGTGTATGGTTTTCTATTTCCCAGATGCGTCCTGCAATTTCACCAATGAAGTAACGGTCATGGCTTACAACCAGAAGCGTGCCGTCAAAAGCCTCCAGCGCAGCTTCCAGAGTTTCGCGCGCCAGAATATCCAAATGGTTGGTAGGTTCGTCCAAAATTAAAAAATTAGCTCCGTCAAGCACCAGTTTTAACAGCACCAGCCTTGCTTTTTGCCCGCCGGACAGCGTTCCGATTTCTTTAAAAACATCATCGCCATGAAACAGCATACCGCCCAGCAAAGAGCGTGCATATCCGTCATCCATGCCATATTCCGTTAAGAAATTATCAAGCACGGTTTGTTTTTCGTCAAGCCTTTCATAACTTTGCGAAAAATAACCCACTTTAACACGGTTGCCTGTTTGCGCTTTGCCTTTTAGCGGCGCAATTTCGCCAAGCACGGTTTTTAAAAGCGTTGATTTACCGCTGCCGTTAGGGCCGATTAAAGCTGCTTTTTCGCCGCGGCGCAGCACAAGGCTGATATCCTTTACAAGCACATTATCCCTGTATCCCACCGTTAAATCATCCAAAATCAGCACGCGCTCGGCCGATTCCGGCGCAGGCGGCAGTTTAAGCTCAAATTCTTCGTTATGCACCGGCGCTTCCATGCGTTCCAGCCTGTCAAGCTGCGACTGGCGCCCGCGTGCCATTTTGCTTTTTATGCCCGCCTTAAAACGGCGGATATAGGCTTCCGTTCTGGCAATATAATCCTGCTGGGCAGCATAGGCAGCCTCCAGCGTCGCCGTCTGTATTTCTTTCTGCGCCATGTATTTGGTGTAATTGCCTTTAAACGACTGCAGATGCCCGCCTTCCATTTCCAAAATGCGGGTAGCGACATTATCCAAAAACTTTCTGTCATGGCTGACGATTAAAAGGCCGCCCTTAAAATCCTGCAAATATTTTTCCAACCATTCCGTCATTCGGATATCCAGATGGTTGGTAGGTTCGTCCAGAATCAGAAAATCCGGGCTTTTTACCAGCGCCGCAGCCAAAAGAATACGTGTTTTCTGCCCGCCGGAAAAATTCTGCGCCAGTTTATCCCATACTTCTTCCGTAAAACCAAGGCCGTTTAAAACTATTTTAATGCGCGTTTCGTAATTATAACCGTCTATATATTCATAACGGCGCGTTACAGACGCATATTCATCAAGAACTTTATCAAGTTCTTCGCCCGATTTTAAATCTGCGGCCTGTGCTTCCAGCTTTTGCAGGCGGCTGCGCATTTCAGGAATTTCAGGGCAAGAATTCATCATAAACTGCCACAGGCTGCCGCTGCCGATATTGCCGAAGCCCTGCTCCACGTAACCGACGCGTGTGCCTGCTTCAAAGCGCACGCTGCCGCTGTCGCTGTATCCATTTTGCAGCAGGCAGTGCAAAAGTGTAGATTTGCCGCTGCCGTTAACACCGACAAGCCCGATTTTTTCACCTTTATCTATCATAAAGCTGACGTTTTTAAAAATTGTTTTTACGCCGAAGCTTTTTGCCAAATTATCAACAACAAGCTGCATAATACATCCTCTGTTTCCTTGTGTTCTCGAATTGCTATTATATCAAAAATTTACCTGGCTGCAAAGCAAAAAATAACACAAGCACCGTAAGATGCCTGTGTTATGCAGGTAATTTTATTTTAACCGTTATAGCCGTACGGATGGCTTTGATGCCACTTCCATGCCGATTTTATAATTTCTTCAACCGTGCTGTGCTGCGGCTGCCAGCCAAGCTCTGCTTTTATTTTGGCAGAACTTGCCACCAGAACGGCAGGGTCGCCGCTGCGGCGAGTTTCTTCTGTTACGGTAAAATCAACGCCGGTTACTTTTTTGGCAGTTTCAATAATCTCACGCACGCTGAAGCCTTCTTCGCTGCCAAGATTGTAAATTCTGCTTTCACCGCCGTTTACCAGATGTTTAAGCGCCAATACATGGGCAGTTGCCAAATCTTCCACATGAATGTAATCGCGCAGGCAGGTTCCGTCCGGAGTCGGATAATCCGTGCCGAAAATTGCTACTTTATCACGCACACCCTGGGCAGTTTTTAAAATCAACGGAATTAAATGCGTTTCCGGATGATGGTCTTCGCCGATATCCGCCGTAAGCGATGCACCGGCAGCATTAAAATAACGCAGTGCAACGTAGCGCATATCATACGCCATGGCATAATCTTTCAGCATGCCTTCAATAACAAGTTTTGTGCGCCCGTAAACATTGGTAGGCTGAGTCGGAAAATCTTCGCAAATCGGCGTTTTTTCCGGTTCGCCATACACCGCCGCCGTTGAAGAAAATACAATATAATCTACACCGGCTTCTTTCATGGCCTGCAATAAATGCAGCGAGCCTTCCACGTTGTTTACATAATATTTCGCCGGGTCGCTCATGCTTTCGCCAACAAGGCTGCTTGCCGCAAAATGAATAACGGCGTCAATTTCAAACTGCGCCATAATATGCTTTAAAAACTGCACATCACGGATATCGCCTTCCACAAGCTGCACGTCATCGCTTACGGCTTCCGGATGCCCGGTAGAAAAATTATCATATACTATGGGAGTAAAACCCTGTTCCTTTTTCAGTACATTAACAACATGCGAGCCGATATAACCGGCGCCGCCTGTAACCAAAACATTCATGCCGTTACTCCTTGTTTACATCAACAATATGTTTTAAATATTCCAGCAGCTTACCGCGCATTTCCGGGCGTTTAAGAGCATATTCAACAGTTGCTTCAATAAAGCCCTGTTTGTCGCCCACATCATAACGGCGGCCTTCAAAATTATAAGCATACATCGGCTGCTGTTTTGCCAAAACGCGCAGTGCGTCCGTCAGCTGAATTTCGTTGCCGCGTCCGGGAGGCGTATTTTCCAGAATATCAAAAATTTCCGGAGTAATAATGTAGCGTCCCAAAACCGCCAGGCGGGAAGGCGCTTCTTCCTGCGCAGGTTTTTCCACCATATCTTTTACGGTATAAGTGCGTGCTTCTTCCGTCGGCGCACCGTCAATAATGCCGTAGCTGGATACTTTTTCCGGCGCAACTTCCTGTACGCCCAAAACGCTGAAGCCGCGGCGGTCATAAACATCTATAAGCTGTTTTAAAGCAGGTTTTTCGCTGTCAACAACATCGTCGCCCAAAAGCACTGCAAACGGCTCGTCGCCGATAAAACGGCGTGCGCATAAAATAGCGTGGCCAAGTCCGCGCGGCTCTTTCTGGCGGATATAATGCAGATTAATTTCCGAAATACGGCGCACCATTTCCAGCTGTTCAAACTTGCCGGAAGCTTCAAGGCTCATTTCCAGTTCCATATTGCGGTCAAAATGGTCTTCAATAGCGCGTTTGCTCTTGCCGCTGATGATAATAATATCTTCAATTCCGGAAGCCAGTGCTTCTTCGATAATATACTGAATAGTCGGCTTGTCAACTATCGGCAGCATTTCTTTCGGCGTGGCTTTGGTTGCAGGCAAAAAACGTGTGCCAAGCCCGGCTGCCGGTATTACTGCCCTGCGTACAGGTTTAATTGTTGTCATTTTATTCGCTCCTTATGCTTCTTCGCCGCCGATAACGGCCAGAATTTCTTCGGTTTTTTCTTTCAAAAGCGCTTTGTCGCCGCGTGTTTCCACATTTAAGCGCATTACCGGTTCCGTGTTGGAAACCCTTACGTTAAAGCGCCAGCTGTCATATTCAATGCTGAGCCCGTCCAGCTTGTCAATTTTGCCGTCGCCATATTTTTCTTCAATGGCAGCCAGTACGGCTTTGCTGTTTTCAACCTTGCGGTTAATTTCACCGCTGCACGGGAATTTTTCCATTCTCTCGCCGACAAGCTCCGAAAGTTTTTTGCCTTCGCAGCACATCAGTTCCGTTACCAGAAGCCACGGCAGCATGCCGCTGTCGCAGTACGAAAAATCACGGAAATAATGATGGGCGCTCATTTCGCCGCCGTACACAACGTCATTTAAGCGCATGCACTCTTTCATAAAAGCATGCCCGCTCTTGCAGCGCACAGGCACGCCGCCTTTTTCGGCAATAATTTCTTCCGTGCTCCATGTCAGCCGCGGGTCATACATAATTTTGCTGCCCGGCAGTTTCTTTAAAAAGGCCGCCGCCAAAAGGCCCACAATGTAATAGCCTTCTATAAATTCGCCCTTTTCGTCAAAAAAGAAGCAGCGGTCAAAGTCGCCATCCCATGCGATGCCAAGGTCTGCTTTTTCTGCCACTACCTTATCGGCAGTAACGGCACGGTTATGTTCCAAAAGCGGGTTCGGCACGCCGTTGGGGAAACTTCCGTCCGGAGTTTCGTTTATTTTTATAAATTCAAACGGCAGATGTTCCGCCAGTTTGGCAAGCACCGGGCCAGCGCCGCCGTTGCCGGGATTGGCAACAATCTTTAATGGCTTAAGATTTTTTACATCAATATAGCCTAAAAGATGCTCAATATAATCGGGCATAATGTCTTTTTTTATCAGTTTGCCGCGCTCTTTGCCTGCAACAACAACATGGGGAAATTCCCCTTCTTCTGTCGCCATTCTGCCAATATCCATCAAACCAGTATCGGAAGAAACAGGCCTTGCGCCGCTGCGCACCAGTTTCATGCCGTTGTAATCGGCCGGGTTATGGCTGGCAGTTACCATAATGCCGCCATCGGTATTTAAATGCGCCGTAGCGTAATAAACCATCTCCGTACCGCACTCGCCGATATCATAAACGGTGCAGCCGCCGTCACGCAGGCCATCTGCAACGGCATTGGCAAGCTCCGGCCCCGTCAGGCGGATGTCATGCCCAACAACGGCGGTTTCCGCAGCAAACATAGCTGCAAAAACACGGCCAACTCTGTAAGCCAGTTCGGCATTTACCTCACCCGGAACAATACCGCGTATATCATATGCTTTAAAAGCTTTTTTACTAAGTTCCATTTTATCTCTCCCCGTCAGCATATTTTCACGATTTATATATTTTCTATTTTAAAAACAAAAATCCTGCCTGTTGCAGCAGGATTTTATTAAATTGCATAACCATATTTGCTTAAAACATTTTCCGCAGCCGGGCCTAAAAACCAGCGTATTAACGAAAAGAACGCCTGGCAGTTGCCGTTATCGTCCGGCAGCAGGAAACTTTCTGCAAGCACATTTAAAAATTCTTCCATATTCTCGCCTGCCGCAAGGGCGTTTTCTATTTCGTCCTCCAGCATCATTACGGCTTCGCGGCGCATACGCATTAAGCGCGGCGCGTTAAGGTTCAGTTCGCGGATGGTATTGCGTGCCTTGCGCACCAGTTCCGGCGGGCAGGTTTCTTCATCAACAATCATGCGCCCGGTATGCGCGGCATAACGGTAAATACGCACGTCCGCCGGTATTTCCAGCGGGTTTAAAATGCGCTCGTTAATAGGCTTGCCGCCTTTGGGCACATCGCAGCTGCGGTCTATTTTGCGCTTTGAAAAACGTTCCTCCGCATCATCCACATTCGGCTGGCTGCCGCCATGGCAAACCCCAAGCAAATTCTGCCAGTCCAGATGGTAATTATGCACGGCAAAATCCGTCTCGCTTTTGGGATAAAAATGCTCCACGCGGAAGTCGTCAACCTCGCCTTCCTCATCGGCAAAAGTAATATTAATTTCGCAGTAGGCGCAAAGCCCGTGCTGGTCTTTTAAAAGCTGTTTTTTTACTTCGCGGTAGCCGCGGCGGTTTGCACGGCGGAAGCGTTCCCATGTTTCATACGGGTTTTCTTCGGCAAACTTCCGCAGGCCTTCCGGTGCCTGCGGCGACTTAAATATTCTTTTCATGCTGCTTTCTCCTGAAGGAACGCATTCTTATATCCATATCAGCTCGCAAAAGCGCCGGTTCGCGCCCTGCCGCCCATTTATCAAGGCTCTTGCGCAGTTCAAGCGCTTCGGGGCAGTCCCATTTGTCTTCCGATACCAAATCAAGATACCGTTTTAATTCTTTTACAACCGGCACGCACTGCGGCCTTGCATCTACATTCTGAATATCCTTCAGCAGCTGGTAGCTTGCCGCGCCAAGCGAAAAATCCGGCTGGTAAATATCTATCAAATCGTTGTTCCAGCGCAGCGCGCGGATTGACTGAGGCGGTACCGTTGTAAGCACCTGCGGGCTGTGCGTTGTAACAATGAACTGCACCAGCGGAAACGCCTTGCGCAAATCATATAAAACAGTCTGCTGCCAGGAAGGATGCAGGTGCATATCCACTTCGTCAATAAGCACGATGCCGGGAGTTTTTAAAACAGCATTAATGCCTAAATCAGGGTTCAGCCGCACCATGCGGTAGCTTAAATCGGCAACCATGCTGATAACACTTCTTGCACCGTCGCTAAGTGCTTCTATCGGCAGAATGCCGCGCGTTTTATGTTTAAGCACCAGATTCTGCCTTACAAAGCTGTAGTCGATATCAGTCCAGCCCATGCTGCCTATACAGGTTACAATAGCCTGCTCTACGGCTTTAAAAACTTCGCGGTAAGGGTTTTTCTCAGTTAAATGTTTTTCGGCAATAATTCTTTCTATCTCTACCGCGCTCATAATGGCGTATTTTACCCAATGCCCAAAATTAGCGTAAGATGACGTCGATTCCAGGCAATCCATATAGCCGCTGCTGCGCTCCAAATCAATATTTTTAATAGTATTGCGCAGCTTGCTGTCCTTCCAGATACGCCCCGTTCCATAATAAGCAATTACCGGCAGCACTACTTCGTTATCGTCTTTCGCGCGCAGGGCTTCCACCATACGTTTGCCATAACTGCTCAGCATTTTGGCATGCTGCATAGTGGTGCGCCCCTTGGCATTGTTCAGCTCACGCTGCCATTTTATATGCTTGCCTTCAACATCGCCTTCTGCGCCAATAACAACCGGATACTGGCTTTTCATACGCAAAATTTCCAGCTGGCTTTTGCTTGCCGTTTCCACAGTCTGGCGCACGTCCGTTTCGTGAATATTACGCGCCTTACCGTCCGAAAAGCAGGACAAATACGGCCCCATGGCTATGGCAACCGCATCAAGAATAGCGGTTTTGCCCTGTCCGTTTTCGGCTACAATAACCGTAAGCTCTTTATCAAAATCAATTTCAAATTTATCGTAACAGCGGAAATTTTCAAGATAAAGTTTGGTAATATACACTACTTTCACCCCGCAGCCTTTTATTATTTACTTTTATTGTACCACATCCGCGTAAAAAATTCCTTTTGGTAAAACAAATAAAAAATCCGCAGCTGCAAAGATTACAACTGCGGAATATTTAAGTTTTAATTTTTACCAGGTTTAACGGCCACACTGTACAAAATGCCAAGCACCAGCCCGACAATTGAAGGAACAAACCAGCCAAAACCGGCGCTGTAAAACGGTATTACATCCTTAAAAAGCGCCTCTGCCGTTTTCATCGGCACACCTGCTGCATTAAGGCCGTCAATAATGGCAAAAACTATCGTAAACGCCAGCGTTGAACGGTACACACAGGCACGCTTAACCGGCATAAAGGCCATCATTACCAGCACAATAACAATAGGATAAAGCAGGCACAATACCGGCACCGACAAGGAAATTATTTTGGTTAAGCCAACGTTGGATACCGCAAAGCTGAAAATGCAGATAATGGCAGCTATGCGCTGATACTGCATTTTGTATTTCAGCACCTGTTCCAGATAGGAACCTGCCGATACCGTAAGGCCAATGCTTGTTGTAAGGCAGGCAAAGAAAATCATCAGGCATAAAACCACATTGCCGGCAGTGCCCATATAATAATTGGCAATGCTCGAAAGCGCTATTGCGCCGTTATCGGATACACCAAACACAGCCACGCTTGTTGCGCCGGTATAAGTAAGCGAAAAATAAATTGCCGCCAACAGCACAGCCGCAATAATGCCGGCCATAATGCAGGTACGGGTCAGCACGCTGCCTTCGGAAATGCCGCGCACTTTAATGGAATCAATAACAACCGTGCCGAACAGCATCGTTGCCAAAAGGTCCATTGTATAATAGCCTTCCTGGAAGCCCTTCAAGTACGGCATGGAAGCATAATACCCGCCGGCCTGCTGAGGTTCGCCCATCGGATGCATAAATACCTGCACAACCAGAATGGCAATGCTGATTAAAAGCAGCGGCGTTAAAATTTTGCCTACCCAGTCTACAATTTTGGAAGGATTAACGGAAAGAAAATACGTTACCACAAAAAAGAACAGAGAATACAATGCCAGTCCCAAATCATAATTTTCTGCGGAAATAAACGGAAGAATGCCTACATCAAAAGAAACCGCCCCCGTGCGCGGAATTGCAAAAAACGGCCCGATTGTAAGCACCGTTACAACAATAAGCGCCTTGGCAAATTTGGGATGTACCGGCAAAGCCAGTGCTTCCGGATTGGAAGCGCGCAAAAGACCGATGGCAATAATGCCCAAAAGCGGAATGCCTACGCCGGTTGTACAAAACCCAGCCGCTGCCGGCAAAAAGTTAACGCCTGCCGACTGGCCAAGCGCCGGCGGAAAAATTAAATTGCCAGCACCAAAAAACGAAGCAAAAAGCATCAGGCCGATTGGCAATATTTCCATAAAAGTAAGTTTTTGTTTCATAAGGTCTCCAATTTTTCAAAAATTAAGGCTGCATTTTAAAGCAGCCTTAATTTATTTTATTGTCAAACTGCATCAATCAATAAGTAAACGGTAATATTTCTTTTTGCCTTTGCGTACCAGCAGGCTCTTATCGGCGTCAAACATTTCCGGGCTGAGCTGCATTTCCGCATCGCTTACAGCAGTATCGCCAATGTACAGGCCGCCCTGCTGCACCATCTGGCGCGCTTCGCGTTTGCTGGAAAATACCTTTGCTGCCGTAAGCACATCTATCAGCTTGGCATTCGCCTGTTCTGCCGTCAGGTTAACGGTAGGCACATCAGTCATGGCACCGCCGCCGCCGAACAAAGCTTCAGCAGCCTGTTTGGCTTTTTCGGCTTCTTCTTCGCCATGAACAAGTTTGGTAACTTCATAAGCAAGAACTTTTTTAGCCTCGTTAATTGCAGAATCCTTCAGGCTACCAAGGCGGCGCACTTCGTCCATGGGTAAAAATGTTAAAAGTGCCAGACAGTTTTCCACGTCGCTGTCGTCAACATTACGCCAGTACTGGTAAAAATCATACGGAGATGTTTTTTCCGGGTCAAGCCATAAAGCGCCTTTTTCCGTTTTGCCCATTTTTCTGCCGTCGCTTGTTGTTAAAAGCTTGCAGGTCATGCAGAAAGCAGGTTTCTGTTCCTTGCGGCGGATAAGTTCCACACCGGCCAGCATGTTGGACCACTGGTCATCGCCGCCCATTTCCATTATGCAGCCGTATTTTTTGTTCAGCGTCCAGAAATCATAAGCCTGCATAATCATATAGTTAAATTCAAAGAAGGACAACCCGCGCTCCAGGCGTTTTTTAAAGCATTCTGCCGTCAGCATTCTGTTAACGGAAAAATGTACGCCAACTTCACGCAGAAGTTTAATGTAATTAAGGTCAAGCAGCCAGTCGGCATTATTAACCATTATTGCCTTATCATCTGAAAAATCAATAAAGCGTGACATTTGCTTTTTAAAGCAGGCAATGTTATGAGCAATAAATTCCGGCGTAAGCATTTTGCGCATTTCATCCTTACCGCTCGGGTCGCCAACCATGCCTGTACCGCCGCCCAAAAGCACAATCGGGCGGTGCCCCGCTTTCTGCATATGGCTCATTGCCATTAAAGCAATAAAGTGGCCAACATGCAGGCTGTCAGCTGTCGGGTCAAAGCCAATATAAAACGTGATTTTCTCCTTTTCAAGAAGTTCACGGATTTCTTCTTCATGCGAAACCTGTTTCAAAAAGCCGCGTTCAGCAAGAACGTCATAAACAGACATCAATCTACCTCCAGTCTAAATATATAAAAAATCGCATTAAGCCATAATATGTATTATACAACTTAATGCGGTTATTGGCAAATTTTATAAAGAAGAAGTGCAGTGCGGGCAGCGGGTAGCGTCATCAGCCACGGGCTGGCGGCAGTAAGGGCACAGACGCGGAGCCGGTGCCGGTGCGGCTTTGGGCCTGAAACGGTTAATTTGTTTTACAACAATAAAAACTGCCAATGCGATTATTAAAAAGTTAATTACTGTATTAATAAATACACCGTACGAAAGAACGGCAGCGCCTGCATCCGCAGCAGCCTTAAGCGAAGGATAATCCTTCCCGTCCAGCGCTATGAATAAATTGGAAAAATCTATCTTGCCGATAAGCATGCCGAGCGGCGGCATAATTATATTATTTACCAGCGATGTGGTAATCTGCCCAAACGCACCACCTATTACAACACCTATTGCCATATCCATAACATTCCCACGCATGGCAAAATCTTTAAACTCGTTTAAAAAACTCATTACATCAACTCCAGTTTTAAATTTTAGATGCAATATTTTATCTTATTTCAGATAAATTTGTCAAATTCCATGCTCTTGACTACGTTAAAACAATAAACTATAATTAATTAGTAAAGCAAAAGGAGGAAGAACAATGAGAGATGATCTGGTAGTACCGGGCGAACATGAAGAAGATTTTGTTTTGGCAAGGGATGCCAAAGTTGTTACCGTTCCCTTTTCGCCTTTGGAATTACGTATGTCTAAAGAAAAACCGTACCTTATGGAAGGGCTTGCCAAATTAAGGGAAAAGCTCGGCGAAGATGATTTTAAACGTCTTATCAGCAAGGTACACAATATAAACCTCAGCGGCGACAGAATTATGATTGTTGCCGAAAGCGAACTGCACCGCACGAACATTGAACGCGAATGCCTGCCGCATATTGCCGAAGCATTCAACGTAAAATTCATCCGCGTTGTAGTTGAAGGTTAAAAATTTTTTAAAAAAGTATTGACATTTTCTCACTTATTATCTATAATACATTTTGTTGCAGTAATTAGCACACTGTCGGGGCGTGGCGCAGTTTGGTAGCGCGCTTGTTTCGGGTACAAGAGGCCGTGAGTTCGAATCTCGCCGCCCCGACCAACTTCATAACTTTAGCCGCAGAGCGTATCTGCGGCTTTTTTGTTTTTGCGGGGCGTAGCATTTTTCGGTATCAAAACTTACTAAGTATTGAATAAAATGTCCAAGAAAAATGTCCAAGAATTATTATTTTTCAATAATAATTACTCATTTTCGCATATTTTGCAGAAAATTTTCCATGATTTGAGCGGCTTCTGTGTTTACCGGTCTTAGTAAATGTGCATAAACGTCCAATGTAGTTTTTGAATCAGCATGTCCAAGTACGCTCTGGACCACATTAACCGGCAGCTTTTGGTCAAGCATAACTGAAGTCGCTAAATGCCTCAATTTATGCGTTGTAAACCCTTCTCGTCCACAATACTTGCTTATACGTCCAGTAAAACGCGATAAGGTATCAACATTTATCGGTCTGCCAGTAGCTTCATTCAAAATAAGAAACTCTGAAAAAATCTTTTCATATCCCGGTACTGACTGATATACAGCAGTGTTGCTTTCATTCAGTAGTTTCAACTCTTCCAGTTCTTTCATTATTTCTTCAGGCACTGCTACCTGCCTCTCACCTTCTTCTGATTTAGGAGATTGAAGTATAGAAGCTCCGACAATAATAGCGTTTTTACTTACTGTTCCAGCCTTATCATACTTTACTCGGTTCCATTTAACCGTGATAATATTACTTTGGAAATCAACGTCCTGCCAGCGTAAACCACAAATTTCGCCTCTACGCAAGCCTAAAACGAGCGCCAAATAAGCAGCACAACGTAAATTAGTAGATTTTTCATCTATAGTCTGAACATAATCTTTTATAAAGTTCATGTTCGGAAGTGAGATTTTCTTACGCGACTTCTTGACGAAGGTCATGTGTTCCGTTGGATTATCAAGGCGAAGCCCGATTTTTACGGCATAGGCGAATAGCTTTTTTAAAAAATCCTGGTGCATACGCACAGTTCTGTTTGATAAAGCTCGGCCGGATTTATTACGGCACTGCTCATCAATTAAATTAGCGGTAAATTTGTTGAGTTGGGAATAAGTTACCTTTTCTATTTTCAAATCTCCCAAAGCTTCAATTATACGCTGGCTTGTATGCCTGTCCGTAGCGATAGTAGTATTTTTTCTTCCAATATTACCCACGTTTTCGAACCAGTGTTCTATCAGTTCTTTTACCGTTTTCGGAGTAGATCCGGACGATTCCATTTCCGCCTTAACTCCAGCTTCATATTTATTGTACAAAGCCTGTGCTTCAGCCATAGAGTCGGCAACTACTCTTTTATTGGAAGTTTTGACGTAACCGCGCGGGGTATGACCTACCGGTACGCGCATGATGTAAACGTTGTTTCCAATATATTCAATTTTCTTTGGCATCGGTGCCTCCTTTTCACCGCGTTGGCTTCCTATTTCTTATATTATACAGCAATTATCCCGCCCATGCAACAACAAAACGATTTTCATTTTTATCTTGACATGCTTTATGCCAATGTGCTAAAATAACCTTAGTAAAAAATGGAGGTGTAAAAACGATGCTAAGCCAAACCGCGCTTATAGAAATTAGTAATAGCCTCGGTTGTTCAATAACGCCACAGACTTTGCGTAACTATATAAAGACCGGTCTGTGCCATGGCGCGCTTAATACCCCCAATGGGATTGAAGCCCGCGGGATATTACCATCCTACCCTGACGAAACACTGCCGGAGGCTATGGCTGCTAAAGCTATGCTTGAAGTTAGTGGTAGAAAGCTGGATAGAATATCGGTAATTCTCGCCAAAAATTTGGGTGCATATATTATCAAAAACGGTACAGAAATCCTTAAAAAGGATAATACTACCATTTTTGAGAGTATGGGTAGCGGTTTAAGTAGGGCTCTTGGTCAGTTAGAGATTTCTAATGACAAAATAATATGGAAGAAATCTACCCAGCCCAGTATGTCCAACATACTGCTTGGGAAATCCACGCAGAAAATAAAACATAAGGAGTTTACAATTAAATTTATTGAAAGACTCGCGGCAGAATGGTTAACGTTGTATGTTAATTTTTCTAGTAGCGAATTTATCAAAATCAAACAGCAATTTCAAAGCCTTCATTATTTACTAATGCTTAGGCCAGTAATATTAGCTGATTTTGAAAACTCCTATGTAGGCTATACTAACGAAGGGTTTACTTTCTCTAATGAAAGCAGAATATTTCTTTCGATTGAGGATAGGGTTAGAAGTTATTCCAACTACGCTGACGAACACCCTTATCCATTATTAAAACCCCTTCAGTTAAAAACAAATTTAAATCGGCTGCTTAGAGCTACAAAATCAATCCCCGAATTTATATCGTTTTCTAAAAGTTAAAACCAAAAGGGCAAATGCCCTTTTTTATAGAAGTTCTAACAAAACGAAAACGATAGCAATAACTAAAAGGAGGTGTTTTTTTGGAATCTGTTAATATGGCAACTGCCGCAAATACAAAACTATTTTCTAATTTTGTAACAGAAAAAAATTTAGCCAAGTTAATGGGCATGTCTATTGGGACTACGCGAAATTTAAGGCTAAAACACGGTTTGCCTTATATTCAACTCGGCCGCCGGTATTACTACGATGTAAAAATTGTAGTTGATTGGTTAGATGAACAAATGTCAAGTAACGCGCTACTTCCAGACGAGATAGCAGAGATTACGGTTATGTCAAATAAAAAACCGTACACTCCAATGTCGAAAATAACCTAATTATAATATGGCGGTTAGGCATATATTAACTCAGCGTTGACTTCCTTGGTCTAACCGCCATATTAACAATTTATGATTATTCATGGAGGAAAGAAATGCTTAAAAATATTAAATGCAACCTTTTGAACAAAACTTCCATTACCTTACTTAGCCGCGCGGTAGAAAATTTCTACTTGCCAGTAAAAGATTTAAGTAGTTTCTTCAGAAATTACTATGATGATATTGACATTCTCTTACAGGGATGTGAATATTCAACAGATGAAGACGGTAGCCGTTACTTATCGATTGATGAATTTCAGAAATCTCTAATTGGAGAAGAAAAGCGCTTAAAGCTTGTAATAGACGAGCTTGAGTTTGCTTTAGATAACTTGGCCTTCCTTAAAAAAGAGCTCGAAGGAAATGCTCAGTCAAAAAATATTTGCAATGATGATTATAGTTATGATTGCTGTGATGACTCTGATTCTTATGGGTTCCGTCACATCGATTTTTAAAAATAATATCGAATAAATAGCAAGCACGAAGATGTTTTTTATCACGGTCGTGCCTGCTATTTAAGATTTAGTACAACAATTCCTTTACCGCGCCAATTAAAGCACGCTTAGCTGCCATTCGGCAGATAAGATTATCGCTGCTGAACCCGGCCTTCTCGAATTTGCTTTCCAGACTATTGGCTGCCCCGATACTTTCATATACAATCTCGCCGTCCTGGTTGATAATATCAACTTTAACGGTATAACTAATGAGTTTATCCGGGGCACTGACCGTCTTGTCGAGCAAGATAACACTGTACTTTAGTTTTAAGAAGCGGAGTATTTTTAGTGCTCCGGCCTTAAAAAGTACATCTCCTTGAACGCGGGGCAGATTGCCGTAATCTACACCTTTAACAAGGGTAGCGAGAAAGCTTTGCAGGCTTTCATGTTCTGGCACCACCGGTACTTCTTTAACCGGGATAGGAATTATCTTTTGCTCTTCTTTCAGAGCGGTTGCTCCTGCCGTTACTTCAAGTACCGGGCGCGCTTTAGCGCCGATGATGTTTTTGATGTCATTGATTTTAGCCATAATAACACGTCCTTTCGTTATTTGGTTTTGCCTTGTTTAGCGGCCTTAACGCTGAATCTCCGGCTGGTAGTAGTTACGGTGCAATCTTCTATCTGTTCCGGCGTAAGAATAGTTTTTACACGTTCTGTGCTTAAACTCTTACGCTTGGTTTCAGTCCACGAAGCAGTAAACGCACCGCAGGTTACCTTGCCAGCGTCTTTAATAACTGCTTTAAGTTCTGCTTCGGCAGCGTCCTTGGCTTTTTGGGCTTCATCAAATGCCTGTTTAGCCTCCATGTACCTTGAAAATAGAATAATCTGGTTTTCCGGTAAAGCAACGCCCTCCTGTTTTACAGCTGGGTATAACGTACTTAACAGGTCTTTATCTTCAGCTACTACCGGCGGCGGTACATTCTTTACAACATAGTTATTCCAGAAGTCCTGCTCCATGGCGATGATGTTTTTAATCATATCTTCATCACGGGCAATCTCCTGATAACTAAACTTATTGCCTCCAAGAAGTACGGCCACATAAGCTTTTGACGCGCCAATAACACCAAGATAATGCTGGATTTGCAAATAGTATTCTACCGGCAGACCATCTTCCCAGTCGCCAACAGCATAACTGCCAGCGGTTTTGATTTCTAAAATAGCATAACCGTTTCCCGTATTAACGCAGCCATCAATGTTAGCCTGCATAAATGGATTAGCAGTTGACCGGAAGAACGCAGGCATCTCTTTTACTTCAAAGCCGGTACGTTTACTAAATTCATCACGTAAGATTGGTTCCATGATTCTGCCCCAATAAGCAGCTTCACCAACGGAAGATTGACTGAAGCGGCTGGTCTTTTCCAGCCAGAGCTCGAATCTGGTTTTCCAACGGCTCAGGCCACAAGCAGCGGCACAATCACTGCCCCCAATACCGGATTTACGCAGTTTAAGCCAGTCATCATAGGATAATTTACGGCAGTCAGCGATAACGGTATAAGGTTTGTTGTTCATGGTGGTTTTCATAGTAAATTCCTCCTTGGATATAAAAAATTAACCTTGTACTTTATCGGCACAAGGCATGTTAGCAGTATCAATAATGATGTTGACGATTTTTTCCACGTCATTTAAGACGCTAAGCACAGCTTTGATAACGCCATTATCAGAACGGTCACGGCAGTAATGTTGGATATATCTATAAGTCTGCTGCTGATAACCGTTAATTCCTTGTAACTCGCATAAAACAGCGGCGGTTAAATCAGCTACGATTTCAGCTTTAGCCCAGTCTTGTTTTAAATCGGCAAATGTCGCGTTAACGGCATGGGCAAGCTCATGGAAATAAATAAAAGCGTCCTTGCTACGTAGGGTAATAGCATGTGTTCTGGTATTGTAAGAACCAAACTCCATGTTATTAAATGCGTCCCAGGTAACAGTAAGGCCAAGCTTTGCAGCCACATCAAAAAATGGCGGCATAACCGGCGGCGTATAATCTGCCGTATTAACCGGCTCACCTTCCGTATCTTCTAATCTAAAAACCGGAAGTGTACGGAAGCCCAGCAAGATATAATCATCTTCGCCGTTCAGGGAATTAGCTGCTTTTATTTTCCTTGTTACCGGGGCATAGATGTAAAACGCTTTAGCTCCACGTTTAACCTGACGGTGAGCAGCTTGCCATTGCTTATAGGTACGTGCGTCACCAGTCTTACCTATAAAGGCCATGATTAAGATATTGCCGATACTCCAGTTATCTGATGGTTTGGCGGCAGTATCACAGGCTTTACGCTTAATAATTGTAAAAGCTACATGCTCGGGGAAATTACGACTTTTAAACATTTCGAGCAAAGTGATAATAGCTTGGTCAATATTTTTCATAAGTAACAACTCCTTTAGTTTTGTAGTACGGCCATGGCAAGACCTAAAATTAACCAACCGGACATGAATAAGGCCAAAACAGTAATAAATTCCGGCCAGGCAAATTCCATATCCACTTCTGATGGCAAGCTTTCTGCTAATGCTGCGGCTTCTTTTAAGAGCAGCCACATCAACGCACAAAAAACTACTACTGCTGATTTGATAATTGTTCTCATGGTTTCAACTCCTTTCTACCCTAAAATGAAAAAAGCCCACGCTTATGCGTGAGCTAAGTCAACCACCCGGGGGCAAGAATACTCCGGACGGTCTAACCATGAATAAACTGGTTGCGCCCGGAATAAAATAAAAATTTTTGCTGATATTTGTTAAAAATAACGAACAGCAGCCGGTAATAATACTTATGAAGATGGTAAATCTTCTAAAAAATATTACGAGGAAAGCATTTATATGAATAAAAACAATAAATTTCGTAAATACCGTAACCAACTTGGCTTAACGCTCCGTGACGTTGCTAAGGCCACAGGTCTAAGTCATGTGACGATATATAATATCGAAAACGGCCGCGTTGATACCGGTTACAAGAAAATCCAAAAGCTAGAAAGCTTTTATTTAAATTTATTTAATAAAGAAAGGCCAACTAATGAAATATTTTAAAGTGAATGAAGAAAAAATTAAAGCTTATATTGAACGTAACACTCCCTTATGGCAACAAACGGGTGCTGTTATAAAAAAAGCCCGTGAGGAACTGGGCATATCTAAAAAAGCACTGGCACAGGCCGCGGGAATCTGCGTCAAAACGCTGACAAAGTTGGAAAACGGACTGTACATTAGACGCTTTAAAGTAGTGTCTAAGTCATGCCTTAACGCCCTGAAAATGTTAGGGTATGAGGCCAAAGAAAGAATAAACAGAGTGTTAACTGTTTAAAAATAAAAAAGCTCCCTGCCTTTTTGCGGGGAGCATAAGATTATATTTTATAAGGAGGAATTAATATGTTCGATTTAAAAATTTATAATAACATTCCAGAAGAAATGAAAGCCGTGAACCGTTGGGTATGCTACTGGATTACCGAAAAATATGGGAAAATGCCCATTTCTGCTAAAACCGGTAAAGCGGCCTCAACTACGGATGCTGCTACTTGGGCGGACTTTAATACCGCGACAAAATACTGTGAAAGTAACCCTAAAAACGTCAGCGGCTTGGGCTTCGTGTTTTCTGACGAAGACGATGTTGTTGGCATTGATTTTGACGATTGCCTTAACGCTGATGGTAACTTAATCAACGACACCATCAAAGAAATTGTCAGCCGTAACAATTCCTATATTGAACGAAGTGTCAGCGGCACCGGGCTACACATCTATGTACGCGGTAAGCTACCACGCGAAACTGGCATTAAGATAAGTAAAGAAGGCTCGCCGCTTGGTTTTGGTATTGAACTCTACTCTCAAAAACGTTTCTTTATCGTAACCGGTAATACCTATCCAGATTCTGATACTAAGCTGCCGTTAACGGAAGGTCAATCATTGATTGACTACGTTATAAATTTGTTGCCAGTCAATAACACCGCCGCTAACGAACCAGTAAACACTACCAATGTTTCTAATGAGGTTCGTGATATTGATATCGAAGCGGCGCTTAAAAGTAACAGACGACTAAAACAGCTTTGGAATGGTGAGCGCCCTAAAGGTAACGAGAGTAGCGACGATATGGCACTGTTGTACCAGCTGGCACTTTTAACTGATAACCCCGAGCAAATTAAGAATTTGTTTTTCGCCTCGCCACATTACGAAACCAAAGACGACGGTCACAAAAGAAAATGTCAGCGTGATGATTACATGGCGCGCAGCATATCTGCTGCCGTTAACTACGTATCAAATAATTCGATGGCAACAGAGGATGAATGTGAATACTTGTACCTGTTGAATTATCCTGATAATGATAGTGGTAATGGCGAAAAATTTGCCGCCATGTACGGTAATGAACTGGTTTATATAGAAGGCGGCAATTATTGGTTGCATTATGACGAAATATATTGGGCACCTTTTTCACAGGTGGATTTAGAAGATTATGCAAAAAAATTACAGCAAGCATTTGAACGTGCGGCTCAAATCACTAATGACCGAAACCGTTTAAATGCTGCCAGAGGGCTTGGAAACATGGGTAAACTGCGTTCCATGATAGAAGCTGCTAAGTCAGAACTTAGGATTTCTCCCGACAGCTTAAACGTCCATAATGATTTATTAGCTGTAGCGAATGGGGTAATTAATTTGCGCACCGGAAAAATGGTACAGCCTCGTCCGGATTACTATATTACCATTAAATGTCCGATCAGCTATTACCCGGAAGCTGCCGAACCTGAACGATTCATAAAATTTATGCACGAGATAACGTGCGGTGATTGTGACCTTTACCAATATTTACTCCGCTGCCTTGGTTACTGCCTTACAGGCGAAACGCGAGAACAAGTCTACTTTATTTTCCATGGCAGCGGTTCCAATGGTAAAAGTCTGTTAGTTAACCTCCTAAAAAAAGTTTTAGGCGGTGAAATAACAGGAAGTGTCGCCCAAGACGCTTTTGTATTAAAAAAAAGCGGCAACTCTTTAAACCCCTCGTTAGCTGATTGTATGAAAACTAGGATATGCTTTATTACGGAAGGTAACAAACATCAAGAAATGGATACTGCCTTATTAAAGGCTATTACCGGCGAAGACGATATTCAGTTAAGGTTTATGCATAAAAATCACCAGTGTTACAATCCGCGATTTAAAATCATTATCGCCACTAACTATATGCCTTGTATGGATTATTCTGACTACGGTATACAGCGGCGTACGAAAATCATTCGGTTTGAAAATACATTCACCGGAGATAAAATGGACAAGAATTTGCTTTCGAAGCTTCAAAATGAAGCTGAAGGGATTTTAAAGGTGCTTGTTCATTATGCCGTTATGTATTATCGTGATGGTTTGAGCGATTTTGAACCACAAGACGTGACCGATAATTACAACGATTGCCTCGTCGAAGACGATAATATATTCGCTTTTGTCCAGGAACACGTTGAAAAGGCCGGCAGCCCTGATGATTATATTGGTTCCACAGAACTTTATAATTATTATCGCACCTACTGCCAAGAAAACCAGTTACCGCAGGAAAGCCAAAGAGCTTTTACAATGAGATTACACAGTTTGGGGTACGAAACTGCCATAAAAACAAAAGAACGTGTAGTCTGCTTTACCGGGATTACTTATAAAACCAACGATATTGATGATAATGACACCGACAACAGCGTTAGTGCTGCGCCTGACAAAAAACTGGATTCTCTATTTGAGAAATTTTTCGGTTGTTCTTCTGATCCGGTTCAGGGCTTGGGTTCAGTCCCTGCCGAAACAGAAAATACCCAAAGCGTCACTAATTCTTACCCATTTTAACTACATGATATAGAGAAGAAGAGAGCATGGAGAGGGTTTTGGTGAAGTTTTTACCAAAAGTATGCGTATGCTTAGGTAACACTAAATATATTTTATATAATATTTTTGAAAAACTTCTGAAATAATCCTCTCCATCCTCTCCACCATCTCCTTTTGTTATTTTATCCAAAGCCGAGATTTATTTCCCGGCTTTATTTTTCTATAAACCACTTGCCTTCTTCATCAAAAATACGTATCTCACGGCCACAAACGCGGCAGATATATCTAATACCTACGCCTCCATACTTGGTGCTGGCAGCCCTGCGAATATCTAAAATCCGGTCAATATCAAACTTACGGCCATCGTCCCATATAATTGTTTTAGGGAATGCCCGGCCATCTTTTTCGTGTTGTACCAAAATAGTAATTTCAATCTTAGGCATAATGATTCTCCTGTCAGGTTGACAATGTTAAAGTATATATTTTAAACTTATTGTAGAAGATGTTTACTGTGGATTCTGGCCGGGTTTTGAATACCTGTTACCGAGGGCTAACGGCAAACATCTTCTATTTTTATTATCTAAAATAAGAAACCGGGTGTATGGTGTGTTCCTCTTTGGGGTTAAAGCCGGTGAGCCGATTATCCAAAAGCGCCGAAGCTCTTAGCACGGCATTATGCCCGAAGCGCTTTCGCAGTCCATCAACCGTATGCGCCAGTTTTTCTTTAATAACATCTTGCTGTGGGTCATCAAATAAAGATAACTCTATACCGCTATGTTCGGTAACAAGGTTAATGCCGCTTAGTGCTAATGCCCGGACAGGCCGCCGCCAATCATAATTTAAATTAAATAACTTCATAGCTTCGGCCAGAATATCACTGCTTAAATACGTTGGTTTATCTAATTTGCTCTGCCGCGTCAGATAATAAAGGCTGCTGTCACGCACCATAATCTGAACCCCGGTACATTTCAGGCCGTAATCTCTTAGCCGTGCCGCTACTGATTCTGCCAAAACCGTAAAAACTAATTTAACATCTTCTTCCGTGGTTAAATCTCGCGGTGTAGTTGTACCGTTGCCAATACTTTTAACAGCTGCCGATTCATTAATTTTTCGTACTGGTGCAGAATCCTTACCGTTGGCAAATAACCACAATACCTCTCCCCATTTACCTAAACGCCGTGTTAAAACATCTACCGGGCATTTAGCAATGCCGCCAATGGTTACGATACCAAGATTGCGGAGCTTCCGTTCTGTTGCCCGGCCTACGTATAATAAGGCACCAGCAGGAAGCGGCCAGATAATTTCTTTAAAACTATCTGCCGGTATAACAGTTATTGCGTCCGGCTTCTTTAAATCTGAACCAAGTTTAGCAAAAATTTTATTAAAAGAAACGCCAATGCTTACGGTTACACCAAGTTCGTCTTTAACGCGCTGGCGGATTTGTTCGGCAATAGCATAACCGCTGCCGAATAACTCAAGCGAACCCGTAACATCGCACCAATTTTCATCCAACCCAAAAGCTTCTATCTGGTCAGTATAATCATATAAAATACCTCGCGCCAAACGCGAAAACCGTAAATACTTTTTAAAATCAGGTGGCACAGTTATAAGGTTAGGTGCTTTTATTTTAGCCTGCCAGATAGCCTCGCCGGTTTTTACGCCAAGTTTCTTAGCAATCATATTTTTAGCTAAAATAATACCATGACGGTTTAAAGGGTCGCCCGCTACTGCCACAGGATAATTGCGGATTTCCGGCCGGTACAAGCACTCTACCGAAGCATAAAAATTATTCATGTCCACATGTAAAATAGTTCTCATCATAAACGCCTCTTTTGATGCAAACATATGTTTTAGTAAAGTATAACGCGTTCGAATATATTTAACAAGCGAACAAGATATGAAATTTAATGAATACTTCAGTATTAAATTTATGATATAATTAAATTAAATACTAGGTAGATGGGGGATGATTATATGGTTAATGGAAATGCTCAAGAAGCAGATAGACTTTTGAATTTAGGGCTAATGTATTATGAAGGTATAGGGACTGCTAAAAATTTTAATTTGGCGGTCAAATACTTTGCACAAGCGGCAGAATTAGGAAGTCCACTAGCTTATATTAATTTAGGTAAATGTTATTTTAACGGAGAAGGTTTACCACAAGATAAGTCAATGGGAATGAGTTTAATTTGTAAGGTACAAGAATTAGTGGATCACCCTGCAATTCAAATGATTATTGAATCAACATGTATGAACCTATGTGTTGAAGAGCCAATTAGATATTCTACAGCTGAAGGTAGAATATTCATGTCTCGTGCAGATAGTGGAAATGCTGAAGCACAATATAAATTGGCTTTGTGTTATGAACGTGGAACTGGAGGCGTTGAAAAGAATAGTTCAGAAGCATTAAAATGGTATATTAAAGCAGCAAATCAAAATTATCCTGATGCGTTAAACGCTGTTGGTAATTATTATTTAAACGGTTATGGTGGATTAAGGGAAAATAACGAAGAAGCTGTAAGATGGTATAAAAAGGCTGTAGTTTATAATCATGCGGAAGCATATTATAACCTTGCATATTGTTATCTTGAAGGTTGGGGTGTAGAAATTAATAAATTTGAAGCAGCACGCTTATTTAGAAAATCAGCTGCAAACGGGTATCCTAAAGCTGTAATGGCATTGACATTACCTCGATTAAAAGGATATTAATATTGAATTTAGGACCTTGCAACTTTTATTGTAAGGTCTTAAATTTTATATTTAATAAAATCTTTATTATGTAGAGAGGATGAGAGGGTGGAGAGGATTTTGCAAAAAGAATTTTTCTGTGTTTTTTTCTGATTGGCTTTTAGTCAAAAAAAGCATAATACAGTATATAGTATTTTTTTGAAATCACTCTTTCTAAAAACCTTCTCTATCCTCTCACCATCTCTATTTTTATAAATATATTTTCATTTTTGCTAGTATGAATAATATAAAAATCTGTGTTATAAACGTGGTTGCTCTCGCACGAGCGCGAATTTTAGTAATGTGTAAAAACGAATAAATTTTAATAGATCTAACATAAAATACTAGTGTTTATGCGGCTTTGCCATTATAAGACATTTGTTGAAATACAAATATTGTTAATAAAAATAATAGTAGCTGTAATATAAAAAGAGCTCCAATCATCAACCTGCGATTGAAGCTCTTTTGTTTTATAATGTTCTAATATCTTCTTCTTGTGCCCAGAATTTATTTCCGGTTTTAGTTTTTAAATAAACCCATTTACCTTCTTGAAATGGCAACAGATAATTTGATGATATTTTTTCTGTAATTATTTTTCCTGAATCAGTTTCGACTTCAACAGAATAAATTTTACGATTATCACCAACAGAATCAGTACTTAAAATTTTAAATTTATCTCCATCTTTTAGTTGATATCTATTACCATCTTTATCAGTTAAAGTATAACTTTTGGTCATTATGCCCGCTTTGGCTTCCCCTAGATCAATTTTCCCGATAATTTCTAATTCATCTTTTACGTTAACTTCATCAATTTTATCGGATAAAATTGATGGTTCTTTAAAAACGCTAATACCGTAATCTTTAAGTTTACAATACTGTTTAGCATTTTCAATCATGGTATTTGATAACTTTTGCCCAGCGATTATACCGATTAGTCCAACCACAATTAAAACTACAATAAATTTTATATTTTTATTAGCCATTTTATCGAACTCCTTATTTTAAGAAAGCACTAGACAGTTCATTGTCCTTAATATAACCGGTGACATTATTATAAACAACTTTACGCCAGCGGCCAGTGTGTTCCATTATAATTTGGTCATAATCAAAGCTTCCGGTAACAACTTCGTTACCAATATTAAAGGCGCAATCATAACCATTATTAGAATTTCGACCTTGTAATTGTAGCGGTGTTCCTGCTGGCAAATTTATTTTTTTACGTTTCCAGCCTTTGTAGTAAACTAAAGGACGAGAAGTAACAATTTTTCCTTTGTTCAGGCTGTCAGCGTCACCGATGTATTCAACTTCAGTAAATTTAGGCAAAGTTGTTAGTTTTTTGCCGAACACAGTAGGAGTTTCCATAATATCGGCATTAAGGGCAATAACGGAACACATTCTTTTTTGAGCTGATACTTTAGTAAATTCTACTATTTTATTTGGCTCAATTGATGGAACGGCTTCTTTATCGTGTATGAAATAACCGAAGGCAGCAGATAAGCCTGTACTAATAATGAAAACTCCAGCTGCTATGATAACGTGTTTTTTATTGATAGTAAATTTAGTTGTACCGTGGGTGTCTTTGTAAGCAGTGAATTTATCCTTTAAATTATTTGATAATCTTTTAATTTTATCAGCAGCCGATGATGACAATGTTGATATACTCTCGAAGTTTTCTTTTAAAGTTTCATTAATTTTATCTTTATCAATAGTAATTTTAGACGATTCACTTTTTACAGTCTGCTTAATATTAGCTTGACTAAACTTTTTTACTCCGCAATTTGGGCAAAATAAATCGTTATCTCCAAAAATGCGGCCGCATTTATCACAGATATAAGTAAATTTTCCATCGTTTAAACTATGGCCGCAATACGAGCATTGCATTTCGTTATTTTTTACTATATAGCCACAATTTTTACATCTTTTCATTTATTAATGCCCACCTTTAAACTTTTTTTATCTGGCCAACCATTTTACCATTAGCCCAAATAGTACCATTTTGAACATAACTGGATTCGTTATTTTGAAAATCTGTGAATGTTCTAAGGTCACCATTGTTCTGAACTTTTCCGAGGATATAGTCACCGCTTTTAACAAAACCGTGATTATCAACACTAGCCATTTCAATATTGTTGTTATTGAACATTGTCATAGTACCATTATCACCGTATACTATTTTACCTATAGGACTTAACTCACTGTTTAACATTTGACCGTCTGCCGCGATGTGTAATTGTGGCAGACCGTCATTAGAACAAAAATCTAACGCTGTTCCGTTTTCGGGAGTGTTTAAAGCAAATAATGTATATGGGTTTTCTTGGAAGGCTTCTACGTGCATAGGAGTATTAAAAATAAAATTATTAAAATTAAGACTATTTAAGGAATTGATATCTACACTTAAATTATTAATGTTTTCATAATTATCAATATCTATATTAGTTTCATTAGCTGTGGTGTTTAAATCTGTATTTTCGATGTTTGTCGGGGTTGTAATAGTGGTAGAAGTGTTTACAACAACATCCTCGTTTGCATCTATACAGTCTGATATGTCATCAATCAATACATCACCATTAACAAAATCCCATGATAATAAATTAATTGCAGATGAAATCATTAAACTATATGTCATAGGAATAATCCAAGTTAATTTATACATTTTTAAAAATGGTACACCTCGTTGTTGTTCTACGTTTAATAACTTTAAATAGTAATACATAGGCAGACCTAAAATTATTAAACAACCAATTATACCCATAAAAAATATCGCAGCTTCGTCTTCACGCCTAATTATAGTTATACCAGCTATCGTTAAAGCAACTGTCAACAGTAAAGCTATAGCTCCCAATAAATATGGATATATTAAATATTTGACATAATGATAATATTGCTCTAATATATGTCTACGCTTGGAATTGAATATTATACCCAATATTGGAAATATAATAAAAAACGGCGGGAACAAGAAACAAATTAGTAAAGATAAAATAGATAAAACTATTAATTTCCCTACAATTTTAAATATTCCGGATTTTACGAAAAGATAAATAAAAACATATGGAACTACAAAAGCACCAATAAAAATGTAAATGCCGGATAAAATTTGTAGCCATTTTGGTAGTTCATGTATAGAAGCTAAAGTAAGCGGAATTGTTATCGCAAATCCTAAAAAATCTTTATAAGCAGAATACTTGCTTTCCTCAGTAGGAAAATATCTAATTAAATCAAAATATTTTAATATTTTACCCATAAATTCAAACAACCTCCCCGAAGTATCAATAAATTATTCTAATACTTGTAAAAGTATACTACTTTAAAAGTTAGTTTTCAATATTCTGATTATTATATAATTTTAGTTTTTATAAATATCAGGTGATTAAAAGATAATATGGTTAATGACGTTCTTTTTCACTAATATCATTCATACTATTAGTGAAAAAGAAAAGCGGTGGTGAGTTCATAACTAAAATTGTACTATAAAAATTCATTGAAAAGATTAGTTATGAATCAACAATAAAAGCCTATAATCATTATCCAGATAGTCCTGGTAAAATTATAGGCTTGGTTACCATTTTTAGAAATTTTAATTAGCTAATTTACGTTTAGCCCTAATTAACGTTGCCTTACTGATACCGGTAATTTCAACAACTTCTTTATAACTATGATTCGATAATAGTTCAAGAGCATGTTTTACTTTTATATCCGGTATTGGCGGCCGTCCCTCTCGAAAGCCAGCTTTCGTCCTGGCGATTTCTTTTCCTGCTTGAGTACGTTCTATTATCATATTACGTTCAAGCTCTGCTACGGCTAAAAGCGTGGCTAAAAAGAAGTTTCCCATCGACGTATTCTCCAATAAACCAATATTTAAAACATGTACGCGAATATTTCTGTTAAATAACTGGCGAACCAAAATTATACCTTCCGGTACATTACGCGCTAACCGGTCTAACTTAGTAACCATCAAAGTATCACCTGCGCGTAATTTTTGAATCAGCTTATCTAATTTAGGCCGTTCCATTATTTTTCCGGTATACTGTTCAACGGTAATTTCGGTGCAGCCATTCTCGTATAGAACATTTTGTTGTTCCTCCAAGCTATTTCCCTTTAATTTTTGTGATTTACTACTAACTCTCGCATATCCGAATATCATTTTCACTTACTCCTTTTGAACATAAGTTATGATTACGGACATACTCGCATGTTACCGTTTCCGGTTTAGCGGTATCAATACTTAAGAGTTTTGAAACTTACGGCAAGACAAAATGTCCAAGAAAAATGTCCAGCATCACTTTTTTACCCAAATTTTTACCAATTTCGTACAATTTTTGAACAACTAAAACAATAGGATACCAACGCGGCGCAGCTATTTTTATTTAAATTATACAAATGAATTATTTTTCGGGTACAAGAGGCCGTGAGTTCGAATCTCGCCGCCCCGACCAACTAAAAAATTTAGAGCCGTTTTATAACGGCTCTTTTTTATTTTATTAACTGCAATTATGTACTCATTCATTCTTACTTTTAAAATTAACATTTTAGACTTCAAATAATTTCACAAAAATATTGCATTAGCATACTTTAGTAGTATAATATTTTCAGGACTAAAAGTTTTTATTTAGGAGGGTCTTTCTTGAATAATAAATTAAAAAAAATTGTTGCCGTACTGGCGGCGCTTGCAATTTTAACAAGCGGCTGGTATTTTTTTTACTGGCTGAAAACACCGCAGCATTCCATTGCGCTTATAGCCGATGCAGTACGCCAGCATGATTTAAAAACTTTTGAAAAGCATGTCGATATGGACAATCTGTACAGCAAAGCCTATGACGATGTTGTTGCAGTTACCTTCGGTTCCGATAAGAATGCCAATCCAATTATTGTTGCTATTGTAAAAGGCATTAAGGGCCTTGCCGTACCGCTTTTAACAAGCGAAACCCGCAGTTATATCGTTCACGGCGACAAGCCCGAAGGCGACGCCGAAGTGCAGAAATCAACTCCCGCCGGTAACGAAAACGGAGCGGAAATTGTAGATAATTTAAAAAGCCGTACCGGTTTTGGCTCCTTAAAATATGAAGGGGTTGAAAATACCGAAACCGAAGGCGAAAATGCAATTGTAAGCATTAAACTGCATGACGAAAAATTAAGCAAAAATTTTATTTTAAAAATTAAAATGCAGCAGCATGATGACGGTTTGTGGCGTTTACTGGAAATAACCAATTTGCAGGATTTTATGAAAGAACGCGAAGCCGCAGTTAAGACAAAGCTTGCAGAATTAAACAAGCCGGTAGCAGAACAGATAGCTTCCAACGTTAAGCTTGATAAAAAACTGCTGCAAATTACTTCCGTACACTATTCAGCCATTATCCGCATGCTTGAAACCGAAGTAAACCTTACCAACACCTCCGGCAAAAACGTTAATTATATAGCCGGTATGCTGGAGCTTTACGGCGATGACGGCAAAATTTTTTACAGCGGCAGTTTTGCCAGCAATGCAGTTTTAAGAAACGGCAGCAGCAAATTATATAAATTTGATTTTGAACTTAACCCGTATGTAAAAGAAGACGCCACGGTTATCAGCAGCGATTTAAGCAAAGTAAAATGGAATGCTTATTTAACAAATGTAGCTTTTGACGACGGTTCATCGTTTGATTACTTAACTGAACTGCCAAAATAAACTAAAACACGAAGCATTAATCTGCTTCGTGTTTTTTATTGCCTTTATTGCTTTATGCTTTAACTTCCGCAGGCATCGGTTCTCCGTTTAATCCTGCCAGAATATTTTCCGCTGCCAGCTTTGCCATAGCATCGCGCGTTTCAACTGTTGAACTTGCAATATGCGGCGTAACCGTAATATTATCAAGCGTCAGCAATTTATGCGTACCTGGCAATGGTTCGGGGTCGGTAACGTCAAGCGCGGCATAAGCAATATGCCCGCTGCTCAGCGCATCATAAAGCGCTTCCGTATCCACAATCTTGCCTCTGGCAATATTAATAAAACGCGCCCCCTGCTTCATTGCTTCAAACTGCTTTTTGCCAAACATGCTTTCCGTTTCCCTGGTAAGCGGCACTGTAACCAGTACAAAATCAGATGTTTGCAGTAATTCTTCAAAGCTTACATACGCAGCACCCAATACGGCATCATCACTGCGGCGGTGCCGGTTATGGTAAATAACGCGCATATCGCTTGCCAAAGCACGTTTTACCACCCTGCTGCCTATATCACCCATGCCTACAATACCCAAAGTTTTGCCTGCAAGGTCAACTCCAAAGCCAAGGCCCTTGCGCTCGCCCCATTTGCCGCTTGCAACATGCTGCCAGCCGCGCGCTATTTTGCGCGCACTGTCAATTATAAGCCCGTAAGCCAAATCTGCCACGGCAGGAGAAAGCACGCGCGGAGTATTGCCAACACGTATGCCGCGGGCATTGCATTCCGCAACATCAATATTATCGTAACCCACGGAAGCCTGTGCGATTACTTTTAAATTAGGCGCCTTGTCAAGCAATGCGCCGTTAATTTTTATATTGCCAATAGAATATAAAGCATCTGCCTGCGCCAGCCAGCCGTCAAAAATATCTGCCGGAGTGCGGCCGCTTTCCTTCCACGCCAAAAGATTGGTATTGGCGTCAAGCAGGTCATACGCCGTTTTACGCAGTTTGCCACTGGTAACAACAGTCATGTTTTTTAATTCTGCCATACTTTCACGTCCCTTACTTATTTAAAGGCACAATCTCCAGCCAGTAGTTATCCGGGTCGGTAATAAAATAAATGCCCATCGCCGGATTTTCATAAACAATGCAGCCCATTTCTTTATGTTTGGCATGTGCAGCTTCGTAATCATCAACGCCAAAAGCGAGATGGAATTCGTTTTCTCCTAAATTATATGGTTCTTTGCGGTCACGCAGCCAGGTCAGTTCAAGCTGATGCGGAGTCTGCCCATCGCCAAGGTACACAAGAATAAAGCTGCCATCCTCTGCATTCATTCTTTTAACTTCTTTCAGCCCAAGCGCTTTTTCATAAAACGCCAGGCTTTTTTCTAAATCGAGCACATTAAAATTATTGTGTATAAACTTAAAATTCATTATGCCCTCCTCAAGTATTTAAAAAGATTTGTTTTACAAGCAGTATCGCCATCGCCGCTGCCGCAACAACCTTGCCTATAATCGCAATAAATTGCAGTTTTGCCGCCTTCCACGCCAGTTCAAACGCATCGTCGCAGTCCATCGTTTGCGAATACTCGTAAACAAACGCCATTACAAACGAACCCATGGCGCCGCCGAGCACGCTGCCGAACACAGGGAAAACGCCCGTGCCGAGCACTGCGCCGATAAACGTGCCGATGCCGATAAGACCTACCACGCTCCACGGCAATTTATGCCTCCGGATACCGAAAAACGATACTATAAATTCCCATAATTCACCAAAAACATAAATCAGCACCAATGCAGACAAAATACGTCCGTCAAAATATTTTGCTTCATCAAAACAGGCAAATCCTATCCCTGCCAAAAGCATCAGCGTATTGCCGGGCAGCCCAACCAGAGTTAAAAGCGGCCCCACGATAACGATAAAGGCTGCTGCCAATGCTTCCAAGAAATATTCCATACCCTGCCTCCTTATGTTAATTACTGCCAATATTATAACATAATCCGCACTGCTTTATTTGTAACTTTTGTGAATTATTGTTTTTAATCTGCCAAAATGATAAAATATTTATAAATAAACATGTTAAAAGGAGCTTATATGGAACAAATTATTGAAATTTTAACGCCGTGGGCAAAGCCGTTTCTGGTTTTCTGTGGTTTTATGCTGATAAGATATCTTTACCGTACCGTAATTCTCCGCTTTTTGCAGCTTTTAAACAACAAAATGTCTTTTGAGTACGGCGGCGATATTCTAGACGCTTTTGCCAAACCGATACATATTTTTCTTTTTATCCTCGGCGTTTATGCTGCTTTAAACTGCTCGCCCATTACTTTTGTTACCGACCATCCGGCAATTGATAAATTCCTGCGCAGCAGCTTTATTATTGCCATCTTTTGGGGCATTTACAATATCAGCGACATTACGCACGGCATTGCACTGAAAATTTTAACACGCGCCGAAATTAATATCGAGGATTCTCTTGCCAACATTCTTTCTACAATGTTCCGCATTTTAATTGTTGTTATTGCCACCTTAATGATTGCCAAGGAATGGAATTACGACATGAGCGGCCTTCTGGCAAGTTTAAGTATCGGCTCTTTAGCACTTGCCTTTGCTGCCAAAGATGCTTTGGCAAACGTATTCGGCAGCTTTGTAATTATTGTCGACAAACCCTTTAAAGTAGGCGACTGGATTTCGGCCAACGGCGTGGAAGGCACCGTTGAAAAAATTACTTTCCGCAGTACCTGCATACGCACTTTTCCGCAGGAACTTGTGTATGTTCCAAACTCGCTGCTTTCCAACACGCCAATTATTAACTACACCAAGCGCGAAAAACGCCGCATTGAGTTTTTGCTGGGCGTTACCTACGATACAACGCATGACCAGATGCAAAAACTGGTAGAAAATATACGCACCTACCTTACAAATAGCGAACTTGTTTACAGCGACACGGTTATGGTTTACTTCCGCGATTATGCAGACAGCAGCCTGAACATTTTTATTGTATGTTACACCAAAGCCAGCGATACCAAAGGCTTTTTGGCTGCCCGCGAGCAGATTAACCTTGATATTATGAAAATACTGGAAGAAAACGGCGCATCCTGTGCTTTCCCGAGCACCAGCGTTTATTTTGAAACGCCGCTTAAAACCGAAACCAAAAACAACTGAATACAAAAATAAAAAGGCAGCTTAAAAAGTTGCCTTTTTATTTTTGTGCGTCATTGCTTCTCTGGAACATTAAAAAATTATTTTAAGCGTATTTAAAACTAATTTTTATCGCTGAACAAGTCATTTTCATTTTGTTCGGGCATCTTTAAATCTGTTTCAAAACTTTCCGCTTCATAAAGTTTTTTATTAATTACGCGGCTGCGGCGTTCGGCAGCTTCAATATGCCCGCTTGCTTCCTGCAATTTTTTGCGTGTTTTGTCAAGCAGCGCTGCAAACACGGCAAAATCCTGCTTAACGCCTGCAATAATGCGCCATACTTCACCGGTACGTTTTTCTATGGCCAAAGTGCGGAAACCAACCTGCAAGCTGTTTAAAAGTGCCGCCAGAGTTGTAGGACCTGCAACGCAGACACGGTATTTGCGCTGCAGTTCTTCCAGCAGCCCGGTAATATTTACCGCTTCAGCAAAAAGCCCTTCTGTCGGCAGGTACATAACCGCAAAATCAGTGCTGTAAGGCGGGCAGATATATTTACTGTTAATATCGGCAGCTTCGCTTTTAAAACGTTTTTCAAGCTGCTTTAACGCTGCTTCCGCCGCTGCGGCATCGGCATTTTCGCGCGCCGCCAAAAGCCTCTGGTAATCTTCCTGCGGAAACTTGGCATCTACCGGCAGCCATACGGTCTGTTCGCTTTTTCCCGGCAATTTAAGGGCAAATTCAACCCGCTCGGAAGCGCCCGGCTTTACGGCAACATTTTCGGCATACTGCTCCGGCGCCAGCATATCCTGCAAAAGTATTTTCAGCTGCATTTCGCCCCAGATGCCGCGGTTTTTAACATTGCTTAAAATGCGTTTTAAATCGCCTATTCCGCCGGCAAGGCTCTGCATTTCACCAAGCCCGCGGTGTACTTCTTCAAGCCTGCGGCTTACAAGGCTGAAACTTTCGCCAAGCCTGCGTTCCAAAGTAGAGTTTAACTTTTCATCTACAATAATGCGTATCTGCTCTAAATTTTTTTCGGTGCTCTCGCCTATTCTGTCAAACCGCTTATCCAGCTGTTCCGACAAGCGGTCTGCCGCAGACTGGTTTTCCATACGCGCCGCACGGGCAAGAGTTGCCTGTTCGCTGCGCAAATCGCGCAGACCTTCATACATGCGCCGTTCGGTTGCCTCAAAATGCCGAACAAGTTCAGCAATGTCTTTTTCATCAACAGCACCGGCACGGCTGCGGTACAGCATAAAAATTACCGCCAGCTGTAAAATTATTATAAACACAAGTATTATTACAGTAAAATCCATAACGCACCTGCCTTTTTGCAATCTTAATTTATAATACACTATTTTATTATACTGTGCCAGCATAATTTCGCGCCCTGTTTTTATGCCAAAACTATTTTTTATCTTTTTTTACAAAATTTTATACTGCCCGGCAGGATTTTATATTTATTTAGCGAAGTTATAATCAATCAAACGATTGATTAATCTGATTCCATTTTCGGGAGGATTGTTATAAATGAAAAATTTTATGGAAAACCTGCACTTAACCAAAAAGCAGTGGTATTATCTCGGCGCAGTTTTGGGCATTTGTTTAATTTATTTTGCTTTTACTCATTTTAAAGGCAGCGAAGCTCCGCAAAAAACAATTCCTTATGTGCGCACGGTTACGGTAGGAACACAAACCGGCAGCAATTATGATGTTTACCCGGGTGAAGTACGCGGACGTTATGAAAGCAATCTTGCTTTTCAGGTTACCGGCAAAATAATCAGGCGCCAGGCCAACCTTGGCGATACCGTAAAAGCCGGTGAGGTTTTAATGGAAATCGACCCGCGCGATGTTAATGAAAGTGTTAATTCCGCAAGAGCCGCCGTAAGCGCCGCTTCGGCAAACTTTCTGCTTGCTTCTGATAATGCCCAGCGTTACAGAACTTTATATACGCAGGGCGCCGTAAGCAAAGCAACGCTTGACCAGTACAACACCCAGCTTGAAGCACAGCAGGCGGCGTTAAATCAGGCTAAAGCGCAATATCAGGCGGCACTGAACCAACTTAATTACACGCGCTTAACAAGCGACCACGACGGCGTTGTATCCTCCATTACCGGCGAAGTTGGGCAGGTTGCTGCTGCCGGTACGCCTGTAATAACAGTTGTGCAGTCCGGCGAAAAAGAAGTGCATATTTATATTCCCGAAAATAAACTTGCTTCAATTCACCCCGGCCAGAGCGCAGTTATAGATTTCTGGGCGCTGCAAAACGTTACTGCCGAAGGGCAGATAAGAGAAATTGCACCGATGGCAGACCCTGCCACCCGTACTTACGAGGTAAAAGTAAGCATTAACAATATGCCGCCGCAGGCAAAGCTCGGCATGACGACCAAAGTAAGTTTCACCGGCGGCACTTCTGATATTGTAACTCTCCCGAAATCTGCAATTTACCAAACCGAAAACACGCCTCAGGTATGGATAGTAAAAGATAACCATGTAACCCTTGTGCCGGTAGAAATTGCCGGTTACGAAAACAACAGCGTTAAAATTAAAAGCGGCCTGCAAAAAGGCGACATAGTAGTAACAGGCGGTACAACAAAATTATCTGCCCATCAGGAAGTGCGGCTGGAAGGTGAGGAATAATGAAAAACGGCAATCTCGCTTCATGGTCTATTGAACATAAACAGATAATTTACTTTTTCATGTTTCTTTGCCTTGTTGCCGGTATTTATTCTTATAACATTCTCGGCCGCTCGGAAGACCCGGTATATACGGTTAAGCAAATGGTTATATCGGCTGCATGGCCCGGCGCAACAGCCAAAGAAATGGAAATGCAGGTTACAGATAAAATTGAAAAAGAAGCCCAGACCCTGCCGGATATTGATTACGTTACAAGTTATTCGCGCCCGGGGCAGTGCGTTGTTAATGTTTACCTTAAAGAGCATGTTCCAACCGATAAGGTACGCAGCCACTGGCTGGAACTGCGCAATATTGTAAACGATATTAAAACAGACCTGCCGGAAGGCGTTTACGGGCCTTATTTTAACGACCGTTTCGACGATGTATACGGCAATATATACGCAATCACCTCCGAAAGCTTTGGTTACGAGGATATGCGTAAAGAAGCCGAAGAAATTAAACGCATTTTTTATACCGTGCCCGACGTAAAAAAAGTTGAACTTATCGGCGTGCAGCCGGAAAAAATTTATCTGGAAGTATCCAACGATAAACTTTCTCAGCTTGGCATTTCGCTTGATACGCTTGCCAGCGCCATAAAATCACAGTCCGCAGTTGTGCCCGCCGGTATGGCAGAAAGCACGGACAACAATGTTTACCTGCGCCTTACCGGCTTGCCTGATACACTGAAAGAAATCGGCAGTATCCCGGTTAATGCCAACGGGCGCATTTTCCGCCTTGATGACATTGCCAAAGTCACCCGCGGTTATGCCGACCCTTCCGAACCAAAAATTTATTTTAACGGGCAGCCTGCCATCGGCATTTCCATTTCCATGGAAGACGGCGGCAACAATATCCGCCTCGGCGAAAACCTTGCCAAAACAGTAGCACAAATAGAAAGCAGGCTGCCGCTGGGGTTTGAACTGCACCAGGTAGCCAACCAGCCGGAAGTTGTTAAAAACTCTATCGATGAATTTACCCAGAGCTTAAAGGAAGCCGTTATTATAGTTCTGGCAGTAAGCCTGTTTAGCCTTGGCAAACGCTGCGGCTATGTTATTTCCGTATGTATTCCGCTTGTACTGCTCGGCACTTTTATCGGCATGTACGCACTTGGCATCGACCTGCACAAAGTATCGCTCGGGGCTTTAATTGTCGCCCTTGGCATGCTGGTTGATGATGCCATTGTTGTTGTGGAACTGATGGAAATAAAACTTGCCGAAGGATGGGAACGCAAACGCGCGGCAGCTTATGCTTTTGAAACCTGCGCTTTTCCCCTTTTAACCGGTACAATTATAACCTGCGTAGGTTTTACGCCGATATATTTTTCGCGCGGCAGCGTTGGCGAATTTGCAAGCAGCCTGTTTACCGTTATCAGCCTGGCGCTGATGCTTTCATGGGTTGTATCGGCAACGGTAGCGCCTGTATTGGGTTACGAATGGGTTCACCCGAAAAAAATTGCCGAAGGCAGCGCATATACAACTCCGTTTTACCAAAAATTCCGCAGCCTGCTTACATGGTCGCTGGCGCACCGTTTAACGGTAATTGCCGTAACCATAGGCATTTTTTTCGGCTCGCTCTTTTTAAGCAAATTCATCAACAAAGAGTTCTTCCCGCCTTCCGTACGCCCGGAACTTTTAACTGAACTCAACCTGCCGGAAGGCACGAGCATTAAAACAACCGAAGAAATTGCCCTTAAAATTACATCCGAAATTAAAGATGACCCCGATATTGCAAGTGTAGCTACCTATATCGGCGAAAGCGCACCGCGTTTTGTGCTTGTTGCAGAGCCCGTACAGCCGCGCGAAAATTACGCACAGCTTGTCATTCTGGCAAAAGACGTAAAAGCCAAAGAACGTGTTTCGCAAAAAGTTTCCGCACTTATTAACCAAAAATATCCGGAGGTTTTAACTTACAGCAAATCCATCTCCCTTGGACCTCCGTCCGAATATCCGGTTATGCTGCGCGTTTCCGCACCGACTGATGAACTTGCCAAAAGGTATGCACAAAAAGTGCGCGAAGAAATGGAAAAACATCCGGCCGTTATCATGACCAGATTTAACTGGATGGAAAAAACGAGCGCGTTAAAAGTAGAAATTGACAACGACAAGCTGCGCCAGATGGGTATTGACCGCCAGACTGTATCCATGGCTTTGCAGGCAGAACTTTCCGGCTACACCGTAGCACAATATTACGAAGGCGACCAGGCTATTGATATTGTTTTCCGCCTGCCGGAAAGCGACCGCGAAAAACTTTCAGATTTAAGAATGCTGACCATACCGACGCCTGGCGGCAGCGTATCTTTGGAACAGGTGGCAAACATCAGCTACGAAGCCGAGGACAATATGATCTGGCGGCGCAACCTTTTGCCGACAGTTACTGTTAATGCCGGTATCAGCGAAGGCTATACCGATAACGATGTTGCCCAGCAAATTTATGATTCCCTTGCGCCTCTGCGCGAAGAACTTCCGCCGGGCGTTGCCATTGATATCGGCGGTCCTTTGGAAAACAGCAATAAAGCACTTAACTATTTAATAGAACCTGTGCCTGCCATGTTTATCGTTATGATAATCCTTCTGATTATGCAGCTTAAAGATGTGCGCAAAATGATTGTAATTGCCTGCACGGCGCCAATGGGCGTTATAGGCGTTATGATTGGCCTTTTGCTGTTCGGTTCATCGCTTGGTTTTTTGGCGGAACTTGGTATTTTGGCACTGACTGGCATTATCATACGCAATTCGGTTGTGCTGCTCGACCAGATTGACCAGCATCTCGAAGCAGGCATGTCGCCTTATGAAGCAGTTTTGGAATCCGCCATAGTGCGTTTCCGCCCCATTATGCTCGCGGCTCTTACAACGGTGCTTGGCCTTGTGCCGATGTTTACCAATCCATTTTGGGAATCCATGGCAGTAGCCATTGCCTGCGGGCTTACCGGTGCAACCCTGCTGACGCTTGTTGTACTGCCTGTAATTTATTCTTTAATGTTTAAAATAACAAAGCCCTGAAATTATAAAGGAGCACTGTACTTATAAGGTATAGTGCTCCTGTTTTATTATTTATAGCTTTATGCACGGCATCGGCTGATACTGTTTCAGCAATACAAAATGCTGTGGCTTCTCCGTTTACGGTCAGGCTTCGCAGCTGACCTTCCGAAGACAATTCGCTTAATTGCAGCCGCCACAGTTTTGTTTATTGCTTTACAGCACCAGCTGATGCCGCTTTCTATTTAATTTAAACTTTATAATTAACCTGTCATTTATTTTCCGGCAAAGCAGCCAGTGCACGCACGGCAAGGGCATACCCCATAAAGCCGAGCCCGCAAATCTGCCCCAGGCAGGCAGGCGCTGTTACAGATTTATGGCGGAACTCCTCACGCGCATGCACATTGCTTAAATGCACCTCGATGGCAGGCAGCGCCACGCCTTTTAAGGCATCCAAAATTGCTACGCTGTAATGGGTATATGCGGCAGGGTTAATAACAATGCCGTCATATTTTCCGTATGCGTCCTGAATAAAACCTACCAACTCACCTTCATAATTGCTCTGGCAGATTTTAACATTAACGCCGATTTCTTCTGCCTGCTGCAAAATAAAAGCACACAAATCGGCGTAATCTTTGGCGCCATATACGTTTTTTTCGCGGATGCCCAGCAAATTGATGTTAGGCCCGTTAATTACCAAAATATTTTTCATTTTTTCATCTCCCCGGCAATTTTTACAAGCTGGCTCAACACATTTTCTATGCTGTCTGCATTTTTTACAATGTAAGCGGCATATTTTCTGTAAAGTTCTATTCTTTCATCATAAAGTTCATAAACACGCTGTGTTCCGGCAGCCAAAAGCGGCCGCGTTTTAATTTCAACATCATTTACAATAGCGTCCGCCGGTCGGTCTATAAAAACTATAATGCCGTTTTTGGCATAAGCATCCATACTTGCCGCTTTTTTTACAACTCCGCCGCCTGCCGCAATAACACAGTTTTCTTTACACGCCAAAAATTCAGCAGTCCGCTGCTCAGCTTCGCGGAAAACTTCTTCGCCCTTGGCAAAAAACTCTTTAATGCTGTAAGGCTCCCGCTGCTCCAAAACGTCGTCGGCGTCATAAAATTCCATTTTAAGCTTTGCTGCCAAAAGTTTGCCCAGCGTTGTTTTTCCGCAGCCGGGCATACCAATTAAAACTATATTTTTCATTATTTTTCTGCCAGCCTCTGCATAATTCTCACTGCCAAATCCGTACCAAGTTTACGCTGCTGCCAAATTTCCTGTGCTGCCACGGCCTGCGCCGCCAGCATTAAAAGCCCGTTTACAGCTGTTTTTCCGCAGGTGCGTGCCATACGCAAAAACTCGGTTTCAGCAGGGTTATAAATTAAATCTGCCGCTGCGCCGAAATTTTTAATAACGGCTTCCGTTACGGGGCTTACCCCTGTTTTTGGGTACATCCCCACCGGCGTACAGTTAATAATAATATCTCCCGTTTCTCCGGCAAGTTCCTCATAACTCAAACAACGCGTTTTGATATTTCCGCAGATTTCTACAACCTGCTGCGGAATTGCCTGCGGATTTCTTGACACCAGCAAAATTTCCTTTGCACTGCTTTTTGCAAGGTACTGCACCACTGCGCGTGAAGCGCCGCCAATGCCGAGCACGGCTGCTTTTTTACCTTCTGTTTTTATACCGTAATATTCCAGCATCATGCCAAAACCGAGCCAGTCGGTATTATATCCGCAGCTTTTGCCGTTATTAAAGCTAATGGTATTTACGGCACCAATAGCTGCTGCTTCAGCTGATATACTGTCCAGAAACGGCATAACTTCTATTTTATGAGGAATAGTTACATTAACGCCTGTATAGCTTTGCGCCAGTTCCGGCACAGCTGTTTTTAATGCTTCTGCCGGAAGTTCCAGCAATTTATAATCCGCATCAATGCCAAGTTCTTCAAAAATTATTCTGTGTATTTGCGGCGACATGCTGTGCCCGAGTTTTGCTCCCAATAAGCCAAAATGCTGCATCACTATCTCTCCCGTCCCATATCACTGCGGTAGTTGCCTAAAATTTTAAAATACGCGCAGTTATCTTTCAGCATACGCACTGTTTCCTGCACATTGGTATCGGCAAGGTTGCCCACCAAATCAATATGGAAAAAATATTCCCACGACTTACCCTCAATCGGGCGTGATTCCAAATTGGTAAGATTTAAGCCGCTGTGGTAAAAATACCCCAATACACGGTACAGCGAGCCCGGCTCATGCTTAACAGCTATTACAAGCGTAATTTTATCGGCATCGGCACTGTGCTCCGCCTCATTGGCAATGATGATAAAACGCGTGGTATTATTGCCGTTATAATTAATATTGGCAGCCAAAATTTCCAAGCCATACAACTCGGCAGCCTGTTTACCTGCAACGGCTGCTTTATGAAGGCTGCCGCTTTCTTTAACGGCTTCTGCGCTTTTAGACGTGCTGTAATACGGAATTAATTTCATCTGCGGATATTCCGCAAAAAAATCCTTGCACTGGGCAAACCCCTGCGGGTGTGAATACACCTCGGTAATTCCGCTGAGCACGGCTCCCGGCAGCGCCATTAAATTATGCTCTATCTTCACGCATTTTTCACCGGCGATATGACAGTCATAGCGGCGCACAAGGTCATAAACTTCCGTAATGCCGCCGGTAGAAGAATTTTCAACCGGCAGAACGCCATAACGGATTTCGCCGTTTTTTACGGCTTTTACCACGTCTTCAAACACGGAATAGTAATGCCTGTTAATATTCTTTCCCGCAAAATATTCTTCCATAGCTTTATGGCTGTAAGAACCTTCCACGCCAAAACAGCCTACTTCAAGCGGCACCGTTTCCACAGGTTCAGCACTTATCTGCTGTTCTTCCATTTTGCGGGCAATGGCCATAATTTCTTCCATCAATCCGGCTACTGCCGGAGCGTAATTTTTGTTGCGGAGCTTGCCCTGCGCTTTTTCTATTACCTTCAGCTCTCTTGCCCTGTCGCGCACAGGCAGGTTATTTTGCTTTTTATATTCGGCAACCCGCAGCACTGCATGCAAACGCCGTTCAAAAGCGCTTATTAAATTACTGTCGGCTTCGTCTATTTCCCGGCGGATGGCTTCCAAATCAAGTTTTTCTGTCATTTTATTTCTCTCCTGCCAGCAGCATATCCAAAATTACCCAGGCGGCAACACCTTCAATTACAGGCACGGCGCGCTGCACAATGCATGGGTCATGCCTTCCTGTAATTACCAGTTCCGTATCGCTTTCCGTACTTAAATCAACTGTTTTCTGCACTTTGGCAATGCTCGGCGTAGGCTTTACGGCCGCTTTAAACAGCACCGGCATGCCGTTGGTAATACCGCCGGTAATGCCGCCGTTGTTATTGGTGTAGGTTTTTACAACGCCGTTATCATAATACATCTGGTCATTGGCTTCGCTGCCCGGCATCTGCGTCAGCGCAAAACCTTTGCCAAACTCTATGCCTTTAACCGCAGGCACGCTGAATAAGGCGTGTGCCAAACGGCTTTCCAGCGAATCGAAAAACGGCGCACCGATACCAGCAGGCAAGTTGATTGCCATGCACTCAATTACGCCGCCAACCGAATCGCAGCTTTGTTTGGCAGCTAAAATCAGCTGCTGCATTTCATTTCCGGCAGCGTCATCCAGCACCGGAAAAGTTTTCTGCGCCAATTCAGAAAAAGTATCCGCACTTTCGCTAAGCTGATTAAACGGCATATCTTTTACGCCTGCAACTGCCGCTATATGCGCGCCGACGTAAATGCCACGCTTCGCCAGAATTTGCTTGGCTATGGCACCCATAAAAACCAAAGGAGCGGTCAATCTTCCGGAAAAATGCCCGCCGCCGCGGTAATCATTAAAGCCGTTATATTTTACTTTGCCGCTGTAATCGGCATGCCCCGGCCGCATTATATTTTTAAGTTTACTGTAATCGCCGCTGTGCTGGTCGCTGTTGGGTATTAAAACGCATAACGGCGTGCCTGTTGTTCTGCCTTCAAAAAAACCGCTTTCAATTATAAAAGCGTCTTTCTCATTCCGCGCTGTTGCAAGCGGGCTTTTTCCCGGCGCACGGCGCTGCATTTCTTTTTTTACAGCGTCAAGGTCTATTGCAAATCCCGGCGGCAAACCGTCTATTACACAGCCTATGCCAAGCCCGTGCGATTCACCGAAAATAGTAAGTTTTATTTTTTCACCCAAAGTTGCCGTCATAAATTTTCTCCCTGCTCATATTTGCCGCCCAAGCAGGAAAAATCCTGCCAAAAGGTGGGATATGATTTTTTTACGCTTTCGCTGCCTTCAATAATTACAGGCTCACGGCAGACAAGGCTTGCCACTGCCATGCTCATGGCTATACGGTGGTCGTTCCATGCAGAAACAACTCCGCCGCGCAGCCCTTCCGGCTTGCCGTTAACGATAAGGCTTTCGGCTTTTTCTTCAATATCCGCGCCTAACTTATTAAGTTCTTCACTAATGGCGTGCAGGCGGTCACATTCTTTAATGCGCAAACGCCCGGCGTTAATAATTTCCGTAGTTCCTTCCGCCACAGCAGCAGCCACGGTCAGCACCGGAATTATGTCCGGACAGTCGGCGGCATCAATAACAGTACCGTGCAGGCGGCTTGTTTGTGCCAAAAGCCCGCCGTCAGCTGCTGATATTTCGCCGCCCATAGCCTGTAAAATATCTTTTACTGCCCTGTCGCCCTGCAAAGAAGCTGCTTCCGCTCCGGCGCAGATAATATTTCCGTTAAGGCACCCGGCAGCAAGCCAGAACGCAGCCTGCGACCAGTCGCCTTCTACAACGGCATTGCGGCATTGATATTTTTGCCCGCCGGGTACGGTAAATGTTTTATAATTGTTGTTTATAACCTTTATGCCGTATTTTTTTAATGCGGCAAGCGTTAAATCAACATAACTCTGAGATTCCAGCGGCGTGGTAATAATAATTTCCGAATCACCTTCAAGCAGCGGCAGCGCAAACAGCAAACCGCTGATAAACTGCGAACTTACATTGCCCGGTAAAGTGAATTTACCGCTGCGCAGGCTGCCTTCAACGGTTACAGGCAGCCCCTGTGCCGGTGCGTATTTAACGCCCTGCATATCAAAAATATCATAATACGGTTTCAGCGGGCGTTCTCCCAAGCGCCCCGCGCCCGTAAAAGTAACAAGCACTCCGCATAATGCGCCAAGCGGCAGCAAAAAGCGCAGGGTAGAACCTGATTCACCACAGTCACATTCATCACCAGTAGCTTTTACCGTGCCCTCACCGTAAATTTTAACGGCACTGCGCCCTTTAAACCGGCTTGCTGTAAGTTCCGACTGTACACCAAGCGCTTTTAAACAGCGCAGTGTTGCCTTTATATCATCCGACATGCTTATATTGTCTATAACGCTTATGCCCTGTGCCAGCGCGGCGCAGATAATTTCGCGGTGCCCCATGCTTTTGGAGGAAGGCACATTTACAATTCCGCTTAACGTCCCCGGATATATTTTAACTTTAGCCATATTTAACTCCGTTTAATATATTCAGGCAAATCCTGCCAGTTTGTTTTCTGCAAAAAACTCGTGCCGATATTTTTTAAAATAACCAGTGTAATGCTGCTGCCGCTTTTCTTTTTATCCATACCGGCAGCCTTCAAAAGTTCTTCATTGCCGTAATCAGCATCAACAGGCAAATTATATTTTTTAAGCACATCATAAATTGCCGCCGCAGTTCCGCTTTCCGTCAAGCCAAGCCGTTCCGTCTGCCTTGTTAACAGCAGCATGCCTATGCCAACAGCTTCGCCATGGGTAAAGCTTTCATAATTGCTGCATTTTTCCACCGCGTGCCCTATTGTATGCCCAAAATTAAGCACCATACGCTCGCCGGTATCAAACTCGTCATGCTCCACAATTTCTGCTTTTATTGCGCAGCAGCGTTCCACAATGCCGCCGATGTTTTCCAAAAGTTCATCATCGTCACGCATGGCGGCAATTTTTTCAAACAAAGCCCTGTCGCGTATGCAGCCATACTTAATTGCTTCCGCAAGCCCGTCGTGCAAAAAGCGCACCGGCAAAGTTTTTAAAAGCGTAGTATCAATAAGCACCAGCTTAGGCTGATAAAAATTGCCTACAAGGTTCTTGCCGGCAGGCAAATCAACCGCTACTTTGCCGCCCACGCTGCTGTCAATCTGTGCCAAAAGCGATGTAGGAATCTGCACATAATCAACGCCGCGCAGAAATGTTGCCGCCGCAAAGCCGCCAAGATCACCCGTAACACCGCCGCCAAGCGCAACTACAAGGTCGCTGCGGGTAATGCCTGCTTCCGCAAGCCTGTCATAAATTCTGGCAAGTTCAGCCAAGCATTTACTTTTTTCCCCGGCAGGAAAAACTATGCGCGTTACTTTAAAGCCGCTGCCTGCAAGCGCCGCCTGCAAACGTTCTCCATAAAGCGCATCAACATTGCTGTCGCTGATAACGGCAGCGCGCTGCGCCTTGCTGATGCTGCGGATTTTTTCTCCGGCATTGTCCAAAAGCCCTGCGGCAATTTCTATATTATAGGATTTTGCACCTAAATTCACCCTGATAATGCTCATAAAACAATTTCCTTCCTGTGGCAGGCTGCCCTTTGCAAAAACTCCTGCAAACCTTCACGGTTATTTTCGTTAATCAGTTTTTGCAGCATTTCAATTTGCGTTCTAAAATTTTCCAGTTCGCTTAAAACATTTTCACGGTTTTCCAAAAACAAATCGCTCCACAAACCTGCATTAATATCGGCAATGCGCGTTACATCACGGAATCCGCCGCCAATAAACCAGCAGCTCTGCCCGCTGAACCTGTCGCTGTTAATAAGCGCCGCAGCAGCCGCATGCGGCAAATTGCTGGTATAGGCAATAATTTTGTCGTGGCTTTCAGGCGTTATTTCTTCCACATGGCCGCAGCCAAGGCAAAGCGCAAAATTCTTCAGCCAGTTAACTGCCGCTTTGCTGTTTGCAGGTGTAGGAACAACAATGTAATTGGCACCGTTAAAAATTTCTGCCTGCGACATATCATAACCATTGCCCTGGCGCCCAGCCATCGGGTGGCCGGAAATAAATTCCGCACCCTCCGGCACAAGCTGCTGCGCCTCATAAGGCAGGCTGCCCTTTCTGCCCGACACATCTGTTATTACCGCTCCTTTTTTTATAAACGGTGCTGCCTGCCGCAAAAATTCCGTAACCACCTTAGGATAGATGCAGCAGATTATTACATCTGCCTCAGCCAGATAAGCCCCGGCATTTTCATAAGCGTGGTCTATAACTCCGTCTGCCAGCGCCTGCTGCAAAACATTTTTATTAACATCCACGCCGGTAATGTTTTTTACGCCCAGCCGCCTTAACGCTTTGGCATAAGAACCTCCTATCAGCCCCATGCCGATAATGGTAAAGCATTGTTCCTGCAATCTGCTGCAAAAGCCTGCGTCCACTAAAGTCACTCCTTCTATCCTTCCATACTACCAATTATACTGCATTTTACAGTTCTCTGCCCACAATCTTGGCAATGCCGCTTAATTCACCCATCAAACGTGCGAAACGTTCCGGTTTAAGCGACTGCGCACCATCGCACAAAGCGTGTTCCGGGTCATTGTGTACTTCAATTATTAAACCGTCTGCGCCTGCTGCAACGGCAGCTTTTGCCATCGGCTCAACCATCCACCACAAACCTGCTGCATGGCTCGGGTCTACAATAACCGGCAGATGGCTTAATTTTTTAACTGCGGGAATCGCGCTTAAATCAAGCGTGTTGCGGGTGTAGGTTTCAAATGTGCGGATGCCGCGCTCGCACAAAATTACGTTGTCGTTGCCGCCGGCCATAATGTATTCAGCCGCCATCAGCCATTCTTCAATAGTTGCGGAAAGGCCGCGTTTTAACAGCACCGGCACGTTGGTTCTGCCAAGTTCTTTTAAAAGCTCAAAGTTCTGCATATTGCGTGCGCCAACCTGAATCAAATCAACGTCTTCAACAAAACGTTCCAGCATTCTGGCGGACATAATTTCCGTTACAATCGGCAGCCCGGTTTCTTTACGTGCTATTTTTAAAAGGTCAAGCCCTTCTTCTTTTAACCCCTGGAAAGAGTATGGTGATGTACGCGGTTTGAAAGCACCGCCGCGCAGCAATGCTGCACCGGCAAGTTTTACTGATTTGGCAACGCCGACAATCTGTTTTTCATTTTCAACGGAGCACGGGCCGGCAATAACCGCCAGCTTGCGCCCGCCTATTTTTACGCCGCTTACGTCGATAACGCTGTCTTCCGGGTGGAAGCTGCGGTTGGCACGTTTAAAAGGTTCCTGAACGCGCATTACTTTATCGACGCATTCGTTAACCTTCAACATGTTCATATCCAGCGCGCTGGTATCGCCGATAACGCCTAAAATAGTCTGGCCGCTGCCGACGATTTCATTAATCTGATAGCCTCTGCCTTCAAGATTTTCCTTAATTTTTTTCCATTCCTGTTCCGGCGTGCCGGGTTTCATTACAATTACCATATTTCTCTCCCCTTTAATAATATTTGAATTTTTGATTAAACCTATAAAAAAAATCAGGCCTCGTAAGAGAGCCTGATTACAAAAACTTGTTTAAATTACAGCCAACTGCTAAAGTCAAGGCATCTGTTTACGGTATAACTTCTATGAGATTTTGAGCATGCAAAACGGCCAGCGCTAAAGTAAAAATAGCCCTGGCTAAAGCCGAAAAAGTATGCACTTTTAGCATTTTGCTGCCAAATCTGTTCCATAAATACACACACCTTAAAGTTATTTGATGTTGTAATTTTAACCTGCCGGAATAAAGCCGTCAAGCAAAAATACAAATTTTGGCAAAAATATTTTTTGCGCAAATTATTTTGTAAACAATGTTACAGCAATTTACATAAGCGATGTTATGCCGCGGTATAACGCCGTGCAGGCGCCGATAACAATAAAAATCTGCGTAAGCCTTATAAACAAATGCTGATTGATTTTATAAAAACAGCGTTCACCAATCCATGTACCCAAAAGCATAGGCAGAGTAACATAAGCCGCCAGCAGCATTAAATCGCCGTTTATGCTGCTGCCCGAAAGAGCCAGTGAAAACATGGTACCGATATTGCCGAAGGCAAAAATCCAGCACATGTTGGCGCGCGTTACAAGCTTATCACGCCCTTCGGTTAAAAAATACAAGGCAACCGGCGGGCCGCTGATGCTCGTTGTTGCAGCGGAAAACCCGCTTAAAAAGCCTGCCGTTATACGCCCAACAGTTTTATTTTTAACGCTTAAATCCAAGTGCATGCCCATCATGAAAAGCACAATTACAAGCACGGTTCCCAGCAAAATCTGCAAATATGCCGGTGATATGGCATTTAACAAATAGCTTCCCGGCAGGCTGCCGAGCACACTGCCTGCAACCGTTACTGCCACAGTATGCCATTCAAAATGTTTGCGTGTATTCCACAGCACTATCATTTTTACAAGGCAGGTGCCAAAAATTATGAACACAACCGTTTCATGCGCACCTAAAACAGGCATTAAAAATGGCACTGCCACCAGGGCAAAACCAAACCCGGTAACAGTGCTGAATAAAGACGCCACAAATACACTTATTGAAACAAAAACAATAAGCAGTATGTCTGTCATTTTTTATTGTCCTCAGGATTTTCCAGCAGAATCGTCCAGCCTTCTTCCTGACGAATCAGCCCCTGACGCAAAAGACGCCCCAGGGCACGTTTAAACGCAGCTTTGCTGATGCCGAACTTTTCTTTAATGATTTCCATCGGCGTATCGTCGCAGTAAGGCATTTTACCGCCGCGTTTCTTTAAAAAGTTTAAAATATCTTCCGCATCGGCAACCATAGCATGTTCCTTCTGCTGGCGCATGGAAAGGTTCAGCCTGCCGTCGGCGCGGACATAAGCCACACGGGCGGTAATTTCCTGCCCGAAATCAAGCCTGCCGCCGGGCACTTCGCTGCGGTGCAGGAAGCCTAAAAAGCGCTGGCTTGTAAAGATGAAAAAGCCTTCCGGCAAAATATTATAAATAGTACCTGTTACGGTATCACCGACTTTAATGCCGGTAGCCGGTTTGGATGCCTTCTGCATTTCCTTGTCCACGCGCATGCTTACAGCCTGACGGCCTGTTTTATCGCGGTACAGCTTAACCCATACAAGCTGCCCCGGCGATACATGCCCGCGCATCTGGCTGTACGGCAAAAATACGCCGCGCTCTGCGCCGATATCGACAAAACCGCCGTCGCGCGTAACGCTTAAAACCTTAACGTAGCCAAGCTGCCCTTCACGCATTTTGGGCAGTTTCATGCTGGCGGTAAGGCGTCCGTGCGGGTCGAGATACAAGTAAACCTTAACGGAATCGCCAACCTTTACCTCGGTTTCCTGCTGCAATTTATGCAGTAAAATATCGTCGTCGGTATTGCCGGTACCTGCGTCCAAAAATACACCCATTTCGGAAGCACGCACTGCTTTTAAAGTTACTACGTCACCGGGACGGTATTTGGCATGCGGCTGCACTTTATTCATTTTCTTCCTCCGCAAAAGATTCCGAAGGAGCGTCTGCCCACAACTGTTCCAAATTATAAAAATCGCGGTCTTCTTCTAAAAAGATATGCGCCACGCAGTCGCCGTAATCCATTAAAATCCAGCGGCCTTCGGCATATCCTTCTGTATGGGACGGCAGAATACCTTCTTCTGCCAGTTTTTCTTCAATATTGTCGGCAACAGCTTTAACAAGCGTTACGTTATCTGCGCTGGCAATAATAAAATAATCTGTTAAAGGCGAAAGGTTTTCCATGTTTAAAAGCAAAATATCCCTTGCCTTTTTGTCAGATGCTGCGGCAGCGATTTTGCGTGCTACCTGCTGAGGGGTTAAATTCATTGTTCAGCCTCCTTTGCTGTGTTGTCATTATTTTTTATGTTTTCTTCTGCCTGTCCGGCATTATCTGCTGTAGAACTTTCGTTTTCCCCTTCGTCTTTCATATAGGGAATACCCAGTTCATCTAAAGTTCTTTCAACCTGCTGCTGCGAAGTACGCCAATAGCTTATGCCGTCGGGCGCATCATAAAAATCGCCGTAAAGCATGCAGCTTTTTAAATTCTGGTCGCCAAAAAGTTTAAAGGTGTTGGCAGCCTTAATCATCGTCATGGTATCCATATCGGTTTCCACATGGCGGTCTACCGTAGAAAACAGCGCCGGTATTTTGGTAACGGTATCAATATTAAAAATCTGCGCCGCCAGTGCCATCATAAATTTCTGCTGGCGCTGCACGCGTCCGATATCGCCAAGCTCATCCTTACGGAAACGCACATACTGCCCGGCAAGCTCACCGTTTAAATGCTGGTAGCCGTGCTTGATGTCAATTACAAGGTCGGCGTAAGGGTCTTCGTAGTACATGTCTTTGTCAACGTACAAATCAACGCCGCCGATAAGGTCGATTGATTCTTTAAACGCCCGCCAGTCTACAAGCACATAATAGTGGATAGGCACGCGCAAAAGATTGGCAACGGTTTGCTTGGCAAGCATTACGCCGCCGTAAGCATACGCCGCGTTGATTTTATCATACCCTTTATGCCCGGGTATCTGCACCATGGTATCGCGCGGCATGGATACAAGCGCCACCTCGTTGCCTTCGGGGTCGAAACTTGCCAGCATCATGGCATCCGTACGCTTCGGTTCGCTTTCTGCCGCTTCGCTGTCGCCGTCGTCAATGCCCAGAAGCAATACGTTAATGCGGCTGTTAAGCGTTTCATCCGCCGTTATTTTGCTGTCAGCACCAACAATATCAACCTTGGGCGGGGCAATAAGATTATCATAGCACCAAACTGCGCCCCAAAAACCTGCCGTTACAACAGCGGCCAGCAGCACTATAAAAAATACCAGCCTTCCCCATCTCAGCCTGCGTTTGCGGTGCGGGCGCTGCGGAAGCTTATCTTCTTCTAAAGCCATAAAAATCTCCTAACAGCAAGTTTACTTTTTTAATTTTACAATCAGCTGGTTATATCCAAAAATGCAGTCCGGGTGGATTAAAAGTTTATTGTCCAGCAAATATTCAATGGTGTTGGCGTAAGATTTAACCATGGCTTTTTCCAGATTTTCAAAGCAAACCTTACGCAGTTTTTCCACGCCGTCAAAATCCCTGCCCGGCTCAATCAGGTCTGCCAGGTATACAACCATATCCAGCTCCGTCATATCGGGAGCACCGGTGCTGTGCAGCTTGATGGCTTCCAAAATTTCCGGGTCAGTTATGCCGTATTTATGTTCCGCAAAATAAGCGCCCATTTTTGCATGCAGCAAAATAGGCTGGCGGCGTTCCACATAATCAACTTCCATGCCAAGTTCTTCGGCTTTTTCAACCTGTTTATCAGTCGGCACTTCACGCCCGCAGTCATGCAAAAGTGCGGCAACGGCAATTTTTTCCTGCGGCATGCCGTAATGCTCTGCCATTTTCAGCGCAGTTTCGTAAACGCCGAGCGAATGTTTAAAACGTTTGGGCGGCAATGCTTTTTCCAGCATATCCTTCATTTCCTGAATTGTAAGCATTTATTGTTTCCTTCCTTCCGCTTAACGGTATAAACCCTTCTCTAAAATGTAGTCACGCACCGCTTCCGGCACCATGCCGTCAATGCTTTCGCCGTTTTTTATGCACTCGCGTATTTCCGTTGACGATACGGGCTGCTCCGGCATTTTTAAAAGCATAATTTTTTCTTCGCCAAGCCCGCCAAAATATTCGCGCGCGCGGGCAAAGGCTTTGGCATAACCCGGCCTTGCCACGGCAACAAACGTAACTTCATTCAGTAATTCATAAATATGGTTCCATGTATTAAGCTGAGGCACGGAATCCGCACCAACAATAAAATACAGCTCATATCCCGGATACTGCTTTTTTAGTTCCAGCACCGTATCATAAGTATAGGAAATGCCGCTGCGTTTTAACTCCACATCACTGACATCAAAATAAGGATAATCCTGTACTGCCAGTTCCGTCATGCGGTAACGGTCTGCTGCCGGAGCAAACTCCAGCCCTATTTTATGCGGTGCAATAAAGGCCGGCACAAAAATTACCTTATCCAGATTAATGGTACGGTATACAAATTCCGCGCTGCTCAAATGCCCTTTATGAACAGGGTCAAAAGACCCGCCGATAATGCCCAGCTTTTTTACTGTCACAGCTGCTTTCCTCCAAAATAAAACATATCTATCAAGTAATTATATCACATCTTGGCAAAAAATTGAGCAATTTCTTCCAATATCCAGATAATTATTGCAAAAAAAATTAAAGCTTTCAGCCGGTCTTTAATATCAAAAACAGTTTTAGGCCTTCTAAGATATTCATAGAAGGCCATTAAAACTTCTTTATATGTAGTTTTATGCTTTTTATTTTTGCCGTTATTCATAGCGCAGTGCCTCAATCGGGTCGAGCAGCGCAGCCTTGCGCGCCGGATAAATGCCAAAGAACAGACCTATGCCGACCGAAAACAGTACCGCTATTAAAATTACAGGTACGGAAATTATCGTCATCCACCCAGCAAAATAACTGATGGCATAAGAAGCGCCTACGCCAAGCAGTACGCCCAGCGTGCCGCCGACAATGCCTATAACCATAGCTTCAATTAAAAATTGCAGCAGAATATTATCATACGTTGCGCCTAACGCTTTGCGGATACCGATTTCACGCGTACGCTCCGTAACTGAAACCAGCATAATATTCATAATGCCAATACCGCCTACCAGAAGGCTGATTGCCGCTATGCAGCCCAAAAGCATGGTAATGGTATTTGCCGTTTCCATCATGGTATCCATTAACGCCGCAAGATTGCGCACCGTAAAATCATCATACTCATCATCCTGAATTTTATGGCGTACGCGCAGGAGCGCTTCCACATCCGCCTGCACCTGGTCAACAACATTTTCGTTCTCTGCCTGAATGGTAATGCGGCTGATGTAAGTAATACCCATCATACGGTTCTGCGCCGTTGTAAGCGGAATAAATACCACATCATCCTGGTCCTGCCCGCTGGAGGACTGGCCTTTGGTCTGCAAAACGCCGACAACCTTAAACGGCGCCTTATTAATGCGCACGGTTTTGCCAACAGCATCGCCGTCCGGGAACAAATTATCTACAATAGTCTGCCCTATAACGCAGACACGGTCACGGCTCGTAATATCACGCTGGTTTAAATTGCGCCCGTCCTCAAGCTGATAGTTGCGGATATCGAGAATATTGGGCGTAGTGCCTTCAACACTTGTCGTCCAGTTCTGGTTGCCAGCAACAAGCTGGTAAGAACGCGAAACCGCAGGAGCTACGTGCGCAATGCCGTCAATCTGTTTTTCTATTGCTTCGGCATCTTCGGCAGTAAGCCTGGCGCCTTCGCCCATTGGCAAACGTGCGCCGCTCGGCGTGCGCCCGCCACTCATTACAATTAAAAGGTTGCTGCCAAGGCTGGAAATATTACTTTTTATCTGTTCCTTAACGCCAAAGCCAAGGCTTACCATGGCTATAACAGCACCGACGCCGATAATAATGCCCAAAAGCGTTAAAAATGTACGCAGTTTGTTGGTAAGCATACCGTCAAGCGCCATTTTAATGGATTCGTTAAACATCTGCCGTCACCTCCACTCGTCACTGACGAGTTTGCCGTCGCGCATAACCAAAATACGTTTGGTCTGCTGGGCAATATCCGGTTCGTGCGTAACCATAACAATGGTTTTGCCCTCATCATTCATAGCTTTAAAAATATCCATAATTTCATAACTGGATTTCGTATCAAGGTTGCCGGTAGGTTCGTCCGCCATAATAATGGCCGGATTATTAACAAGCGCACGGGCAATAGCCACACGCTGGCGCTGGCCGCCGCTCATTTCATTGGGTTTATGGTCAAGCCTGTTGCCAAGCCCAACCGATTCCAGAGCGCGGGCAGCACGCACCATACGTTCTTCTTCGTTTATACCGGCGTAAACCAGCGGCAGCGCCACATTAACCTGTGCCGTAAGTTTGGGCAGCAAATTAAAATTCTGAAATACAAAGCCTATTTCCGCATTGCGCGTATGCGCCAGTTCGTCATCATTGTAACCGGCAATATCGCGCCCGCGCAGAAAATAATGCCCGCTGGTAGGCCTGTCAAGGCAGCCGAGAATATTCATCATTGTTGATTTCCCGCTGCCGCTCGGCCCCATGATAGAGGTAAATTCGCCTTCACCTATCTGCACGTTAACATGGTCAAGCGCATGCACAACGCTGTCGCCCATTATATAAGATTTTACTATATCTACAAGCCTGATTACTTCTGCCATGTTCTGCCTCTTTCACGGCCTGTTAAATCGGCCCTCTCATATTGTTCTGCTGGGTAGCGCGCTGTTTAACCAAAAGCACGTCGCCCTCTTTAATATCGCCGGTAACGGCAATACTGTCCTCGCCCGTCAAGCCGACTGTTACATCAACATCACGCGAAGTTTTGGTTGCCTCGTCATATACCTTTACATAACGGCGGTCACCGTCATAATAAATGCAGTTAGGAGGAACCATTAAAGTATTATCCTGCTGCTGAATAATAATATTCGTCCTTGCCGTCATTGTAGGCAAAAGTTTGCCTTCCGGATTGGCAACATCAACATAAACGGTGTAATAAATAACATTGTCTTCCGTAACGGCAGAGCGGGAAATAAGGCGCACCGTACCGGTAAAGGTTTCTTCCGGATAAGCGTCAACCGTAAATTCAACAGTCTGCCCTACTTTTACACGCCCTATGTCAGATTCGTCAACCAAAGTATCAATCTGCATATCGTCAAGGTTGGCCACCGACATAATTACCTGCGGTTCGCTGATACCGGAGCTGATAGTCTGGCCGACAGGAGTAGGTTCGCCAATAATGTAACCGGCAATAGGAGAAGTAATAACGGTATCGTTAACATCGGAAACTGCCTGATCATAATTAGCTTTAGCCACGATATAATCGGATTCCGCCAAATCATAATCGCTGCGCGAAATTGCACCCTGAGCCAAAAGTGCCGTATAACGGTTATAAGTAAGCTCGGCATTGTCAAGGCGTGCCTTCATCTGGCGCGCAGTAGCCTCCAAGGCCGTGGCATCCAGCTTTACCAGTACCTGGCCTGCTTCTACATGCTGATTTTCTTCTACCAGTACTTCCACAATTCTGCCGGTAATTTTAGAGCTGATATCGACATTGTCCACAGCGCTTAAACTGCCGGTTGCCGAAATACTGTCCTTCAAAGTACCGTATTCAACTTTAGCTGTTTTTACGGTTGTTTCAACCTGCGTAATGCTCTGGTAATACGAATAACCGGCATAACAAATTGCCAAAAGAATAACCAAAAATCCTATTACATATTTATTGTTTCTGATAAACTTCATTCCAGCACCCCTCCTTATAATTTTCAATTAGCTTTCACTAATTAAATTATAACATTTTCAGCTTTGTTCTTAAATATATATTAAACTCAAACTATGGCAAATTTATGTCAGTTTTTATTTTCTTTTGCGGCACAAAAGTGATATACTAAAACCATAAAGCAACATTAAAGGAGGCATCCACTATGAAAAAATCGTCATGGCTCATATTGCTCGTTTTAGCCTTTATTGCTTACTGCCTGCTGCGCAAAAAACGCAGGGAAAATCAAAGCGTTAATGAAAACTGACCGTTATCATTTAATAGATACTCTGCGCGGCTTTGCGCTGATTAATATGTTTGTTTACCATACTTTGTGGAGCATGGCAAATATCTTTCATTATAAAATCAGCTGGTTTCCGTCATTTTACACTTATATATGGCAGCAAAGCGGCGCATCACTGTTTATTCTTCTTTCCGGATTCTGCTGGGCATTATCAAAAAAACATTTAAAGCGCAGCTTGGTTGTTTTAAGCTGTGCTTTTTTTATTTTTATATGTACATATTTTTTCAGCAAAAGCAGCGTCATTACTTTTGGCATATTGTCCTTTATCGGTTCAGCAATGCTTATCATGCTGCCGCTTGCTAAAATATTGCGGCTTATTCCGCCATTTGCCGGTTTTATTGTAAGCTTTGGGCTGTTTTTTGCCACAAAAAACATTCTTCACGGCACTATCGGTATCGGCAGCTGGCAATATACTTTGCCGCCTGACCTTTATGCCAATAATTTAACCGCTTATATCGGCCTGCCTCCGCAGGGCTTTCATTCTGCAGATTACTTTCCGCTGCTGCCGTGGATTTTTATGTACACCGCCGGATATTTTATTTATTACTGCATACAAAAATCTATAAGCAGAAATAATATTTTTAAATTCAACTGCAAACCACTATCACTTTTAGGCCGACACTCTTTAGCGGCATACCTGATTCATCAGCCTGTAATTATTGCTTTACTGTGGATTTGTTTTAAGGTTATAAATTAAATCAGATTGTTGTAATGTATAATCGAAATTTATAAGTGCATATTATTAGCTTCAAAAACAAAAATTTCAAAACCAGAGTTTTATCTCAGATGCCAAGATTTGTTAAAAAATCGATTTTATTATAGAATCTTACTAAAATATCAAAAATCATAAATCGTAATAATTATACTTTGCACAATACTGCAAAATATGACAAAAAGCGGATGGCATAAGCCATCCGCTTTAAATATTCTAATATTAAGCTGCTGTAAGGTTGATATTAGAAAGTGAATACAACTTCAGACCACAAAGTCTGAGCATCTTTGCTTCCTTCACGTTCTTCCAAATCGAAATATTTAACAGCTGCTACAATGTTTTTAGCCAAAGTTACGTTAGCACCAATTTCATAACCTTCATAACCATCTGCCTTAGCAGCACCAGCTACACTAGAATCATTGTAAAGTGCATAAGGTGCATCAGCATAACCGCTCAGGTTGGTCGGCAGCAGATAGGTTGCAAACGGACGGTCGCTATAGTTAGCATATACGCCCCAGCTGCCAGGTTCAGAAGCTTTTGCGCCGCCATAAGAAAGACCTACTAACCAACCATTGGTATCCACATCAGTCCCTGCTAATGTTTCAGCTTTGTCATCAGTAGTGCCGTTAAACCAGGTTCCTCTCAAAGTCAAATCTTTAGCAATTTCACCTGCAAGAGCAACTTCTACAATTTCATTATCAAATTCAGTATCTGCTCTGTAATATCTTACAGTAGTATCAACTGCACCAAAAGAAGTTTCTACACCTGCTACATATACACGGTCGTCAGACAGCATTTCAATATCGCTATTGCCTTTAAATACCCAACCGGTAACTTTTACATCATCACCATAAGCAAGTTTAACACCATCGCCACGAACATTGACTACATCAGCATAAGTAAAGTCCATACGGCCTGCATCCATTTTAATACCGCCAACACGGCCGGATACAAATGCCCAGTTAAAATCAAGGTCATCTTCGCCCGCAGAACCTTTACCATCATTGCCGTTTACATACTGTTCATTATGGAAACGTCCGGTATAAGTCCAGTCATCATTAATTGTACCGTTTACAAACAAACGGGAACGCAGACGCATATTATTGTCTTTCTTATCGCCGTCAACATCTTTGTAAGAAGCACGGATCTGACCGGTAATTTTTACGTTGTCAGCTTTCTTTTCAAGGTTAGCTACGCG
>ULQI01028354.1_pt1 | contig 73996 bp, 66 predicted proteins | sample 1954261 | NCBI WGS metagenome assembly ULQI01 (sample SAMEA4835650, study PRJEB28245) | human gut metagenome | biome: gut microbiome; material: fecal sample | place: Denmark | collected 2008 | reverse complement strand
CCGCAGCCGACAGACCAGAATGCAGCAGGGCAGGCACAGTAAATACACAGCATATTATTATTAGGAACAGGAAAACACATGAAAAACGGTAAAATATCAGAGTCGGTTTTAAAGCGCTCTGTCTTAAAACAACTTCATACCAAAAGCGACAGAATACTTTTTAAACCGGCAGTAGGTGAGGACTGTGCGGTGATTTCCATGCAGGCAGGCGGCCAAACTAAGTTAGTTACTGCTACCCAGACGTTCACACTTGATGTATCGGATAAGCATGTGCGTGCTAACTGCGCAGTTTATGATGCATTGAACAATATTTATGCCATGGGGGCAGGTCCTATTGGGATAGAGCTGGCACTGCTTGTACCTACCACAGAAAACGAAGCCGTGCTTCGCGAGACAGTGAGAGCGATTGATGCTGTATGTGAGGAAGCAGGCATTGTGGTGCTTGGCGGGCATACACAGGTGAGCCGTGCGGTGAAGAATATCGTGGTGACAGTTACAGCAATAGGTGAGGCCTATGAGCAGGCGCTTACACCATCATCGGCAGCAGCAACGGGCATGGACGTAATAGTGACAGGATATGTGGGGCTTGAGGGCACCGCAATTCTTGCAAATGAGAAAAGAGCCGAGCTTGAAACGAGATTTTCCAAGGCATTTATAGATAAATCAGCAGCATATATAGACCATATTTCCACAGCAATGGAGGCTGCATCCGCGATTGGCGCCGGTGTGGCGGCAATCCATGACGCTTCGCAGGGAGGCATCTTTGGAGCACTCTGGGATATGGCAGAGGCTTCGGGAATTGGTCTTGACATCGATTTAAAGAAGCTCCCTATCAGGCAGGATACGATTGAAATAAGTGAATTTTTTGACATAAACCCGTATAAGCTTTTGTCAGGAGGAAGTCTGATAATCATAGCTGCAGATGGTACCCGTGTGGTCAGAGAGCTTGAGAAAACAGGACAAAATGCTGTTATAGTCGGTGCTACAACCGATTCAAACGACAGAGTGCTGATTTCCGGCGAGGAGAGACGATTTTTGGAGACTGCCCAGACTGACGAGATATACAAGGTTTTCAACTAATATATTTGAATCAGGAGAATATATATCATGAGAGAAAAGATATTAACATTTATAGAGAAAAACAGCAGGATAAACCTGAAGGAGCTTGCAATCATGCTTGGTGTGGATGAGGCAAGTGTGGCAAACGAGATTGCTGCTATGGAGCAGGAGAATGTCATCTGCGGATATCACACACTGATTGACTGGGACAAGGCAGGCCTTGAGAAGGTCACAGCCATGATAGAGGTCAGAGTGACACCACAGCGCGGCATGGGCTTCGACAAGATTGCCGAGCGTATATACAACTATCCTGAGGTGAAGTCTGTATACCTTATCTCAGGCGGCTTCGACCTCATGGTCACACTTGAGGGCAAGACTCTACGCGAGGTATCACAGTTTGTGACAGATAAGCTTTCTACACTGGATCAGGTGCTTTCGACAAAGACAAACTTTATTCTGAAGAAATACAAGGATCATGGAACTATCATGGCGGCACCTGTCAAATCCGATGAAAGGGGAATTATGTCATAATGAGAGACCCTTTATCCAGTACCATAAAGACTATCCAGCCATCGGGCATCCGTAAGTTTTTTGATATAGTGAGCGAGATGAAGGATGCGATTTCGCTCGGCGTAGGTGAGCCTGATTTTGACACACCGTGGCATATCAGGGATGAGGGCATATATTCCCTTGAAAAGGGACGCACCTTCTACACCTCAAATGCCGGACTCAAGGAGTTAAAGGTTGAGATTGCAAGATATCTCGACAGAAGATACGGCATGACATATGATTACAACAAAGAGATCATGGTAACTGTCGGTGGCAGCGAGGCTATAGATATCGCACTGCGCGCCATGCTCGATGCGGGAGATGAAGTGATTATCCCACAGCCAAGCTATGTTTCATATGTGCCATGTACTGTGCTGGCAGGTGGCACACCTGTGATTGTAGAGCTAAAGGAGGAAAATGATTTCAGGCTGACAGCCGAGGAGCTTGAGGCTGTTATCACTCCAAAGACAAAGATAATTATCATGCCTTTCCCTAATAACCCTACAGGCGCTATCATGGAAAAAGCAGACCTTGAAGCAATTGTTCAGGTGGTTAGGGAGCATGATCTGTTTGTGATAAGTGACGAGATTTATTCGGAGCTTACATATGTGGATAAGCATGTGTCTATAGCATCGTTTCCGGGAATGAAGGAGCGTACAGTGCTCATAAACGGTTTTTCCAAGGCATATGCCATGACAGGCTGGAGGCTTGGATATGCATGTGCACCTGAGACAATTTTAAAGCAGATGCTAAAGATTCATCAGTTTGCAATCATGTGTGCGCCGACCACGAGCCAGTATGCGGCTGTCGAGGCTATGAAAAACGGTGATGAGGATGTTGCACAGATGAGGGAGGAATACAACGGCCGCAGACGCTATGTGCTTCACCGCTTTAAGGAGATGGGGCTTAAGTGCTTTGAGCCTTTCGGAGCTTTTTATGCGTTCCCAAGCATCAAGGAGTTTGGCATGAACTCCGATGAGTTTGCCACAAAGCTTCTAAACAGCAAGAAGATTGCCGTGGTTCCGGGAACTGCATTCGGAGAGTGTGGTGAGGGCTTTTTACGTATATCATATGCATATTCGCTTGATGATTTAAAGGAGGCGCTCGGCCGCATTGAGGAGTTTGTCACAGAGCTTCGCGCCGGGATGGATAATAAATAGTTTAAATTGACAGGAGACAAAATGGCAAAGCTGAACATAGTGTTACATGAGCCGGAAATTCCGGCAAATACAGGAAATATCGGAAGGACCTGCGTCGCGACAGGCACGAGGCTTCATCTTATAGAGCCGCTTGGATTTTCACTTTCAGAGAAGGCACTAAAGAGAGCCGGAATGGATTACTGGAAGGACCTCGACGTCACCACATATGTGGACTGGGAGGATTTCCTTGAGAGAAATCCGGGCGCAAAGATATATTATGCGACAACAAAGGGCAGACATGTGTACTCTGATGCTCATTTTGAGCCAGACTGCTATATTATGTTTGGCAAGGAAAGCGCAGGCATTCCGGAGGAGATACTAAAGGAGCATCCGGATGAGTGCATCAGGATACCGATGATAGGTGAGACAAGGTCACTTAATCTGTCAAATTCAGTAGCTATCGTGCTCTACGAGGCATTGAGACAGAATAATTTTGATCATATGAGGCTTGAGGGAGAGCTTCATCACCTGAGCTGGGATGATTAAATCAAGCGGCAAAGCGCATATTTTGGGCAGCTATTTTGGCTTTAACAGCTATGATAATTGTAAATACGGTAGATTTTTAGGAAAAAGAAATGGGCATAATTAAAACAAGCAAATTAGTACATGAATTTATACGAAGAGACGAGGAAGGCAATGTAGAGTCAATCACTACAGCACTCGACAACGTAAACCTCGACATAAAAGAGGGACAGTTTATTGCAATCCTCGGTCACAATGGTTCAGGAAAATCAACTCTTGCAAAGCATATCAATGCACTTCTTGCGCCGAGCGACGGCACCATATGGGTGGATGGCATGGATGTGTCAAAGGAAGAGAATGTCATACCTGTCAGGAAAAGTGCAGGTATGGTTTTCCAGAATCCCGACAATCAGATTATCGCCAATGTCGTGGAGGAGGATGTGGGCTTTGGACCTGAGAATATCGGTGTGCCGACAGATGAAATCTGGCAGCGCGTGGACTATGCACTAAGGGCTGTCGGTATGACAAAGTACCGCACACATTCACCGAACAAGCTCTCCGGAGGACAGAAGCAGCGTGTGGCAATCGCGGGAGTTGTGGCAATGGAGCCAAAATGCATAGTATTTGACGAGCCTACAGCCATGCTTGACCCAAACGGCCGCAAGGAGGTCATAGCCACAGCCCATGAGCTCAATAAGAAAAAGGGCGTGACAATTATTCTCATCACCCATTACATGGAGGAGGTGGTCGGCGCAGACCATGTCTATGTCATGGAAAAGGGCAAGGTGGTCATGGACGGCACACCGCGTGAGATTTTTTCAAGGGTAGAAGAGCTGAAGGAGCACAGGCTTGATGTGCCGCAGGTGACACTGGTAGCCGATGAGCTCAAAAAGGCAGGGCTCGATATCCCTGATGGAATCCTGACGAGAGAAGAGCTTGTAAATGCGCTTGTTGCGCTGAAAAACAGATAGGCGGGAGAAAATATGTCAATAATTCTAGATCACATAAACTATTGCTACAGTGCCGACTCAGCCTACAAGGTGCAGGCACTTAAGGATGTAAGCCTTGAGATAAATGATGGAGAGTTTATCGGAATAATCGGTCACACCGGTTCGGGAAAATCCACACTTATCCAGCATATGAACGGCCTTTTGAAGGCGACAAGCGGTCATATATACTACAATGGACAGGATATATATGACAATGATTATGATTTAAGCAAGCTGCGTCACAAGGTGGGGATGGTGTTCCAGTATCCGGAGCATCAGCTTTTTGAGACAACCAACTTTGAGGATGTATGCTTTGGACCGAAAAATCAGGGGCTCGATAGGAAAACAGTGGAGCTAAGAGCCTATGAGGCACTGCAGAATGTACATTTTCCGGAGGATCTCTACTATCAGCCGCCTTTTGATTTGTCCGGAGGACAAAAAAGGCGTGTAGCCATAGCTGGAGTACTTGCAATGCACCCTGACGTACTCATACTCGACGAGCCGACAGCGGGACTGGATCCTGCGGGCAGAGATGAGATACTGGGACTGCTTTTACAGATGAAAAAAGATCTGGGTATTACAATAATACTCGTATCACACAGCATGGAGGATGTTGCGGAGTATGTGGACCGCATCATTGTTATGAATTCAGGAGAGGTGATGTTTGACGGAGTGCCGAAGGAGGTATTCTCACACTACAAGGAGCTCGAGGCAGTCGGACTTGCAGCACCTCAGGTCACATATCTGATGCATGATCTGGTGGAAAAGGGTATACCGGTTGACCTTTCGGCGACGACAGTTGCGGAGGCGAGGGACTCAATACTAAAAGCCTTTAAATAGCTCACCAATGCTGACATTTTGATACAAATTATGAGGAAGGAATACAAAAATGATTCGTGATATTACCATAGGCCAGTATTATCCGGCTCAGTCGCCAATACATAAACTGGACCCAAGAGTAAAGCTTTTCGCAACACTTATATATATTATTGCGCTGTTTTCCTACAAGGGAATAGCCGGTGTGCTGTTTATAGTTGCCGCGCTTGCCGCAGTTATAAAGATTTCGAAGGTGCCCTTTAAGTTCATGGTAAAGGGACTCAAATCCATTATAATACTGCTGCTTTTTACAGCATGCTTCAGCGTGTTTTTCACACAGGGAGAGTACACTATCTGGGAGTACGGTATACTACACATTTCTGACACCGGACTGATAAATGCAGCAACCATGATGATACGACTTGTGCTGCTCATTATAGGAACCTCGCTCATGACACTCACCACCACACCAAACCAGCTCACGGACGGTCTTGAGAAATCACTGGGCTTTTTAAACAAAATACATGTTCCGGTGCATGCGATAGCCATGATGATGTCGATAGCGCTTCGTTTTATTCCAATCCTTATTGAGGAGACGGACAAAATAATGAAAGCACAGATGGCAAGAGGAGCTGATTTTGAGCATGGAAATATCATAAAAAGAGCAAAGAGCATGGTGCCTCTTTTAGTGCCGCTTTTCGTATCGGCATTCAGGCGTGCAGATGACCTCGCAATGGCCATGGAGGCCAGATGCTACAATGGTGGAGAGGGCAGGACAAAGATGAAGCCGCTCGTATATGAAAAGGACGATAAAATAGCATATCTTTTCATATTTGCGTTTTTAGCGGTTGTGATAGTGCTTAGAATCCTTCTGCCGGTGAATCTGGGCAATCTTATTTTCAGATAGTGAAATAGATAGTGCAGGTAAAACAGGAGAGATATATGCGTGTAAAAATGATTGTAGCCTACGATGGCACAAATTATTGCGGCTGGCAGATACAGCCAAACGGCATAACAATTGAGCAGGTATTAAACGAGCACCTGAGCCGCCTGTTAAAGGAGAATATAAAGGTGACAGGAGCAAGCCGCACCGATGCGGGAGTGCATTCACTTGGAAATGTGTGTATGTTTGACACCAATACCCGCATGCCGGCGGAAAAGATATCGTATGCACTTAATCAGAAGCTGCCGGAGGATATAGTGGTGGTCGATTCCTGTGAGGTAAGCGATGATTTTCATCCACGCTTCTCAAAGAGCCGTAAAATCTATGAATACCGCATTTTAAATGCGAGGTTCAGAAATCCGACACGCAGGCTTGACACATATTTCTATCATTATCCGCTTGACACAGAAAAGATGAGTGAGGCTGCAAAATATCTTATAGGAGAGCATGATTTTGCAAGCTTCTGTTCGGCAAACTCGCGGGCACAGACCACAGTCCGCACGATATATGACTGTACGGTGTCAAAGGCCGGTGACATCATCACAATACGTGTGACAGGAAACGGCTTTTTGTACAATATGGTGCGCATAATCGCAGGAACACTTGTGAAGATAGGTGGAAGCGATATGCCGGCCGATGCGATGAAGGGCATAATAGCCGCAACAGACAGGGCAGCAGCAGGTCCTACAGCCCCGGCCCAAGGGCTTACAATGATAGGACTTAAGTATGAGTAACAGCTTTAGATTTTTAATATTATATTAAGATTTTTGGAATATCCGTTTTTTGCTTCAATAATAGGCTATAATGTCGTTACTATTAATACACGGTACGGTAAAAAGAAGCTTGGAGATGAAGACGGTTATGAGATTTACAAAAGGAAAAGAGAAAATTATAAAAAACAAAGCCATAAACAGCACAGACGAAGGAAAAGGCAGACACCGTAAGGTAATCCGTATAGGAGCGTTTGCCCTGGTATTTGTCGTGCTGTTTTCGTTTGTCTCGACATTTTTTAAGATGACGGATGCTGTCAATATTGCGACTATAGAGGGGTTTTACAAGGAGCCGAAGAACACAATTGATGTGATGATGATAGGAGCCAGCGAGGTATACGCTGATTACAGCGCAACCGAGGCCTGGAAGAATTATGGATACACATCATACTCGCTTGGGGTATCAGGGGTGCCCGGCAGTCTGTACAAATCTATGCTCAGAGAAGCTCTCACCAGACAGCATCCGAAGGTTGTGGTTTTTGAAGTGAATGGCTTTTTACAAAATGACAGCTATTACGACAGAACGGTAAAGCTGCATAGCTGGATAGACAATATCCATAATGAGGAAAACAGGCTTGATACAATACAAGAGATTGTGCCAAAGGATGAGCAGGATAACTTTAGAAACCCTTTAAAGCTATATCACAGCAATTGGAAGGATATTGACAAATGTGCACACACCTTTGCCACAAGAGTTGGAATGTATTTTGCAAAAACATCATGCATGAAGGGCTTTTCATCTATTGCAAAATATTCCGATTGTCCATCAGGCAAGCAGAAAAAGCTCTACTTTACCGACAAGAGCAGAGCGTATATGACTGATCTGCTTGAGTATTGTAAAGCACAGGGGGTGGAAAAGGTGCTTTTTGCGAGGTTCCCTCATGAGAAGAAGGTAAAGAATCCACAGGTGCTTTGCGACGTGAAGGAGCTGGTGGAGTCTTATGGCTATGATTTTGCGAGCTTTGAAGGCGATAAGGAACTTATTGGAATCAATGAGAGGAATGATTTCTACAATTCAGAGCATCTGAATATAAATGGAAGCCGCAAATTCACTGCATATATGGGAAAATATCTGTCTGATAATTACAGGCTTGATGCAGACCACTCACCGGAGCTTCAGAGTGCATGGGGCGAGTGCGCAAGGCGCGCTGACAAGGTGATAAGTGCCTGCGCAAAGGATACGGATCTGAGTCTGGGCAATCATTATTTTGAGATGTCCGTCTATCTGCCTTATAATTTTTCGTCAAGCCTTGCGACAAATAAGGTAGCAGATACGAACAACGATGCAAAGCCTGTCAAGGAGTTAAATCCCCCGGTTAAAAAATAGCATGATAGTGTATGGACTTTAAAATAAATACTGCCTGTTAATTAAAGTATGTCTGGCAGTATTACTTTAGAAAATAGATTTGGAGTAAATAAAATGGAACTCATTTCATTAAAATATGCGATATTTGTAATAGCATTGCTTGTACTATATTATTGCTTTCCGAAGAAATACCGCTGGTATGTGCTTCTGGCGGGAAGCATGGCATACTATGTGATTATATGTAAGTGGTATGTGCTGTTTATCATTTTCACAATATGCACCACCTATGGCTCAACAATATGGATTGACAAGCTGTTAAAGAAGCAGAATGCCATCGTAAAAAGCCATAAGGAGGACTGGGACAGGCAGACCAGAAAGGAATACAAGGAAAAGGGCAGAAAAAAGAGAGTGGCAGTCATGCTTTTTGCGCTGCTTTGCAATTTCGGCATTCTGGCATTCCTTAAATATATACCATATGCGGGCGAGCTTGGACTTTTGCTTCCACTTGGCATATCCTTCTACACCTTCCAGTCCATGGGCTATGTGATGGATGTATACAGGGAAATTGTCGAGCCTGAAAAGAATTTCCTTAAGGTAGCACTGTTCGTGTCATTTTTCCCACAGATCATACAGGGACCGATTGCGATATATGATAAGCTTGCGGGACAGCTTTACGAGGGACATTCCCTGAGACTTGAAAATCTGCAAAAAGGTGCGCTTCTTGTGCTCTGGGGAGTCATGAAAAAGCTTGTGATAGCAGACCGCGCGGTAAATATCATCAATTTTGTAATGGATAAGCCGATGGATTTTTCGGGCACTTATGTATTTTTTGCGGCAGTAGTGTATGCGCTGCAGCTATATGCGGATTTCTCGGGAGGAATCGATATAGTGCGCGGTATTGCGGAGATGTTTGGCATAACAATGTCAACAAACTTCAACCATCCGTATTTTTCGCGCTCACTCACTGAGTACTGGCACCGCTGGCATATGACTCTTGGAGACTGGTGCAGAAACTATATCTTCTACCCGCTTTCAATCTCAAAGCGTTTCCTGAACTTTGGCAAATGGTTAAAGCCGAGATTTGGTGCGCATATCAGTAAGGTGCTGCCGGGCTGCATCGCGAGTGTCATCACATTTATCGTCATCGGAGTATGGCACGGTGCCAATATGAAATACCTGTATTTCGGACTCTGGAATGGCATTGTAATCATGCTTGCAGAGCTTTTTGCTCCGGTAAACAAAAAGGTGGCAGGCGGCTTTTTTAAGCTGACCGGCCTAAGGGAAAAGGGCATATTTGCAACAATTGTATCAGTGCTTTGGACCTTTATGCTCATACTGGTAGGCTACTATTTTGACATAGCTGCAAATGCGTCGACTGCATTTCACATGCTTTTTAAATCAGTCACGGATTTCCATATCAGCGAGCTTGGAATAAACAACATCACTTTGAATCTCGGAGCATGCGGACTGGACGAGTACGATATACTTTTACTTATAATATGTACTCTGCTGTGGTTCTTTATCAGCTTCGTTGAGGAAAATAAAAAGCTCGACATGCGCGATTTCATACTTTCAAGAAAGCTGCCGCTTCGCTGGGCGATAATATATCTTGGCATCTTTATAGTAATAATATTCGGTTACTATGGACCGGGAGTGAATCCGGCTGATTTTGTATATATGCAGTTTTAAAGAAAAAGTATAAACATAAAGAAAAAACTTAAAGAAAAAGTTTAAAGAAAAAGCCGAAAATAAGGGTGAAAAACACTTGACAACAGTCGGTTACGCAAGTATAATATCTAGGTCTGTAAAAGTAGATAAATGGAAGCCAAAGCCCCGGCAACCATTTAGTATAGATAATGATAGTCATCTGAGATGGAACAGAGGACTATAAGATGTCAAAAAGGAAGTGGCGTCCGGACATACGCGATTTCAAGAGGCATCGGCATTAAAAGTAATCGAATCATTTAAGGAGGAAAACCGATGAAAACATTTATGGCTAGTCCTGCTACAATCGACAGAAAATGGTACGTAGTAGACGCTGAAGGTAAGACATTAGGACGTTTAGCATCAGAAGTTGCTAAAGTATTAAGAGGAAAGAATAAAGCAATCTTTACACCACACATTGACACAGGTGATTATGTAATCGTTGTCAATGCTGACAAGGTTAAGGTTACTGGTAAGAAATTAGACCAGAAGATTTACTATCATCACTCAGATTATATCGGTGGTATGAAAGAGACAACATTAAGAGAGATGATGAACAAGCACCCAGAGCGCGTTATCGAGTACGCTGTAAAGGGAATGCTTCCAAAGGGACCTCTTGGACGTCAGATGTATACAAAGTTATTCGTATACGCTGGACCAGATCACAAACATGCAGCTCAGAAGCCTGAGACATTAGAGTTTTAATAGGAGGTAAAGTAAATTGGCTACTACAAAGTATTACGGAACAGGAAGAAGAAAATCATCTGTTGCTAGAGTATATTTAGTACCTGGAACAGGAAAGATTACAATCAATAAAAGAGATATCGATGAGTACCTTGGTCTTGAGACATTAAAGGTAGTTGTTCGCCAGCCATTAGTTGCAACTGAGACAGTTGACAAGTTCGACGTTTTAGTTAACGTTCGTGGTGGTGGATACACAGGACAGGCCGGAGCAATCCGTCACGGAATCGCTCGTGCACTCCTTCAGGTAGATTCAGAGTACAGACCGGTTCTTAAGTCAGCTGGATTCTTAACACGTGATCCACGTATGAAAGAGCGTAAGAAATACGGTCTCAAAGCAGCTCGTAGAGCTCCTCAGTTCTCAAAGAGATAATCTTTCAAGAACGAAGATATCAAGAAAAGCCCATTTTTCAAGGGTTACAGAAGTTGTGGAATGCAGTCAGATGTGCTGGAATTTACATCGAATGCAACACATATGCAGCAGGTATGCAACAAAGATATTGATATGTATAGGACATTTTTCAGTAGAGATACTGGGGAATGTCCTTTTCTTTGTTTAAATCTTATTAATCGCATCTACAAGCTCCTTTATATCAAAGTGGGTATACACTTTCTCAGTGAGTGTCATTGCACCTGAGTGCCCCGCAATCTTTTTGATAATCGTCTGGTTAATACCAGCTTCTGCTAACATTGAGATGCATGTATGTCTGCAGCAGTGAGGTGTACGATTAATACCTAGCTGTTCCTTCAATGGCTTGAAATAGCTATCGTAGTAGTTTTGGTATTCAAAATGTTTTCCAGCTTCTGTATGAAGTAAATATTCACATTCAGGGCAGGATTCATACCAAGCTTTGTAATATGGCAGAACTTTGTCTGCTATTGGAACTTTTCTGATACCATTTTCTGTTTTACTACAGATAACATCAAAATACTGTTCATTCAGATGAACATTCTCTTTCTTCAAATCAAGCATTTCAGAGATACGGACTCCGCTATATAGGAGCATCAATACTATCTGATAATATTTGTCTTCCTTTTGTTCCCAGATAATATCAATTTCATTTTTCTCAAACTTGTTTCTATCGTATTTTTTAGGGTTACGATCCTTGTATTGAACAATATCAACGAAGCTTGAATAATTTTTGTTGCAAATATCATTTTTCAAAGCATAATCAAATAGCTGGTTAAACAGGACTTTGATTTTCTTGAGAGTAGGAAAATTCTTACCGCAGGTATCAATAACAGTCTGTAAATCAACTAATTTAATATCCTTGAAAATTTTGTTGTAAAGGGGTTCACAGGATTTATAGGATGCTGTGTATCCTTTTACATTAGATTCAGATATAGTAGGAAACTTACGCTTTGACCATTCTTCATAGACATCTGAAAATGTCATCTTGGCGGCAGTGGTATCAAATGGATTGTTGTTATATTCAGCAAGCATCTGCAAGCCTTCAGCTTTGGTTGCCGTATATCCAATTGTTATCATTTCCTGAACCTGTTTGTATTTTTTCTTATCATAGTGCCAGCCTACAGTCTTTCGCACGATATAAGGCTTTCTTCTCTTACCGGAAAGTTTTACAACGCTTCCGTATCCGTTGGGTAACTTCATAAGCACCATCCTTTCGCTATTTACTAGAAAGCTGATAGCAAACGGATAAAATGATTGTTATTCGTAGGTTACCTTTGTCACACTTGGGCGGATAGTCTTCCATATTTCGTAATTATCCTGTGTCTGGCTGCCATTATCAAGTAATTCTTTCATAGCCTGCCAGTCTTTAAGAAACTGAACAAGATTCTTGTTGGAAAAGAATATTCCGGGCTCTCCGTCTAAATTCTTGATAGAAATGTCAAATGCTTCATCAATAGCAAATAGTAATGGTAGTACATCGCCATCTGCTTCGATATCAAATTCCATCAATGAATTAACATTGACACCAAGTGCATCTGCAATCTTTCTAAGCTGTTCAGGTTTAGGAAGATTCTTTCCAAGCTCATACTTACGGATTGCGACTTCATGTATTCCGCAAGCTTCGCCTAGTTCTTTCTGGGTTAAACCACGAAAGGTTCGTATTAATTTAATCTTTTTACCTGTATTCATTGCTTCAACCTCCTGTGATTGTAAATGTAACACACCAATATTTAATAGTCAACATTAAATTTTAAACTATTGACAGAGCAAGTAAAGGTCTGTATAATGCAAAACATAACAGAGCAAGAAATGCTCTATAAAAGAGGAGGTGGTAAATATGCCAGATGTTATTTATAAGGTTGATTTGCCAGCTTTTACAGGAAGGAATGTACCAATAAAGGAGATTGCAAGTGCAATAGGGAAGGACGCACAGTATGTAAGGCTGGGATTACAACAAGGAATACTCAAATTCGGATCAGCGATAAAAGTAGGAAATTCAAATGAATATAGCTATTATTGTCCGGATAAACGAGTGTGGGAAGAAACAGGATATTTTAACAAAGAAGCAGTATGACAAGGAGGAAGATTATGAACGAGCAACAAAAGGTAGAATTGAAACTCATTCACATGGAAGATGTGGTTTCAAAAGAAGTTGAGTGGTTATGGTATCCATATATACCCTATGGAAAGATAACCATAGTAGAAGGAGATCCGGGAGAAGGAAAAACAACTCTGGTATTAAAGTTAGCGGCAGCCCTTAGCAGGGGCTTGCCACTTCCCTGTGATGATGACAGGGAACGAGAACCCATTCATATTATTTATCAGACAGCAGAGGATGGAATTGACGATACGATAAAGCCAAGACTTGAAAAGGCTGGTGCGGATTGTTCCATGATACGAGTGATTGATGAAACTGAAAAAGAATTAAGTATGATAGATGACAGGCTGGAGCAGGCAATTGTTGAGACAGGGGCGAGACTGGTTATTCTTGAGCCGATACAGGCGTATATAGGGGCAAAGGTTGATATGTACAGGGCAATTGAAATAAGACCAGTGTTAAAGCATTTGGGAATGATTGCTGAAAAATATAACTGTGCAATAGTTCTTATCGGTCATATGATATGAATAAGGCGGCTGGAAGTAAGTCAACCTACAGAGGTTTAGGCTCGATTGATATTCAGGCAACAGCAAGGAGCGTGCTGTTGGTAGCAAGACTTCGGGACAAGCCTAATATAAGAATAATGGCACATGATAAATCATCTCTGGCACCAACAGGAGATGCCATAGGATTTGAGATGACAGAGGAGAGTGGAATGATCTTATGATATCACCATAGATGAGCTTCTGTCGGGTAATGAAGGGAGAGGTAAAAAGAAGCTGGATATAGCAGAGAATTTTATCGAAGAGTACTTCGGTTCAAGAAAAGAAATTATATCAAATGATATATTACAGGAAGCCGCCAGACGAGGAATAAAAAGAAACACGCTATTATCAGCTAAAAAGAAACTTGGCATAGCATCTGGAAAAGGGAAAACGGATGATGGAATAAGTTATTGGACATGGATTATGCCAGAAGAAAGAGTTTAACAATCTGAATGTTTTAAGAAACAGATTCTAAATTCTTATAAGAGTTTAGAGTCTGTATTTCTTAAAATAACAGACTATTAAATTCTTGATATGTATCAGATATAAAAGACTGGGATATACAACCCTCGGAGAGCCCCCGCAGTTATGGTAAAACAATATTCACAATGTTAATTGTGAATTTGGATTGACAGAACTGCTAGAGGGTTATCATCTATGGCAAGGCTAATAATCGAACTGGTACTGTGGAGCAGATGGATGCAAATATGGAGGCAATGGCTAGAGATTTGCGGGAAATATTGAGAATAAGTGCGGAACAGAAGAGATTGTGGGATGCGTATGAGGGGAGATAGGGATTAAATATTGAAATAAATATATTTAATTGATAAAAAGGAAATTATAGATAAACTTGTTTTATTCAAGAATAATAAACATGAAATAGCGTTCAATTGGATGTAATTCTAATTGAACGCTATTTTGCGTGAAATAAATAAACATAAAGTCACATAATACGTTTACAATAGTGACAAATAGTCACACAAAACAGATAAGTATGTTGTATATATTTTATGAGGTGATTTATATGGATTTATGGCAATTAATAGAACGACTAAAACAATTAAGTGATATATTTTATGATAATGGCATAGAGGATATATATACAAATAGTAAAATATATGAAGTTTTAATGTCAGAACAATTTGGACATAAAATAATAAATGGACATGCTAATACACTAGATGCGATAGATACAGAGGGCAATTTATATGAATACAAACATTTTAAGTTGTCTAGCACTAATCATACATGGACATTTAATGATTTTTCAGATGCGACAATCACAAAATTATATAATGTTAAATCTGTTTATTTCGCAATAATTGATGATAATCCTGTTATTCATAAAGTGAAAGAGGTATATATTGTCAAAGGTTCACAGGTAGCAAGGTATCTAGAAAATAGTACGGTGGATATTTATAATCATAGAAAAATGATAAATATAAGTAGACGTCAGATTATCAACAATATGAAGTATACTATAATAATACCTGATCAGGTACAGGTATCCAATATTCTTAGAGAAGTTTTCAGTGTTGCAAATTCTATTGAAGTGCTTACAGGAATTCGAGGAATATTGACTAGTAATAAGTTGTGGGAATTGCTGGTGGCTTGTAAATTAGGTCATAGAATTAATCCGGAACAGAGAAAACATGATGCATATGACCAACAAGGAAGAACATATGAGTATAAGGTGACTAAAAAATATGCGTGGAAGTTTCAAGATATTTCTGAAAATGTATTAGAATCATATATTCAAGACGAAAAGATAATTTTAGCGGTTGTTGATAAGAAGGAGTTTATAGTTGAAGCTATTTATGTATGTGATCCCCGAGCAATAGTAAAAATACTTAGAAATAAATTGTGTCTGTTGTTTGAACAAAAGGAAGATGTAAGACGTCTGGCGGCAACCATAAATATAGGGGATGTGCGTAAATTGATTGATAGAGGTGAAGCAAGGTGTCTTCGATAGATATATTTGTAGAAAATTTAGATAGAATTGCCAAACATTATAACTTGAAAACATATAGAGAGGTTGCAGATTATTTAAATGTCACAGAAGATACATTGAAGCACTGGAAAAATAAAAGTAGATCTCCTTCGTTGAAAAAAATTGATGAAATAGGTGATAGAATACAATGCCATTCATATTCATTGCTGCAAAAAGAGGGGAAACTGTTTATAGAAATTGAATATATAAAAAATAATTCTAGAAATGCTTTGCTTTCAAATTTGCGAGAATATTTTATGCAACATGGTAAGTTCTCTTGGAATGATAAAGCTGCACTTTTTTATGGATTCGTTAGTGAGGATGCCTTGAAATCTTATTTTAGAGCAGAGAATTATAAAACACCACCATTAAGCAAATTAGATGAAATGGCTGAAGCACTAGGAAAACCTACATATGAGTTGATTAAGGAGGTTGAGCCAAATGAAAAAACAAATACCTGATAGCGTTAAAGAGAGATTAAATAGAATAAAAACGGCAATAGAAGACGTTCCGAATACTGTTCCGAACGAAATGCGTACTACTTTTAATTTTAAAGGGCGTAAATCTCCAGAGATAGCCGAAAGAGTTATAGAAGCTGTATGTGATTCCGAGGATATAATTTTTGATCCTTTTATGGGTTCTGGTTCGTTTGTATATGCTGCAATGGGTAAGGTGAAAAGAATATATGCAACAGAGTTGGATAATTACACATTTAATGCAGTAAATGCGTTGATGAGCAAAGTAGATATGCTTAAATTGGGTGTGTTATTTGATACAGTAAAAGATGATGTATACAAAGAAATAATGGCATTATATGAAACGTCTTGTTGTGGTTGCAGAAATTATATTAGTAAAGTATTATTTGATCCTGAAGAGGGGAAAGAAGGGTATTTTAATCCATCTCCAAACAGAGAAATAGTAGATGGTAAAAATATAAAGCTTGTAGAAAAGTGCCCTGTATGTGGTGGGAAGGCTAAAAGGTTTGAGGAGGAGGATTACAAAAAATTAATTAGCTTGGAAAAGATAAATATAGACAGATTTCCTAAGAAACAATACATTGCGAATAGTAGAATCAATATTACTCCATCAACAGGGGCAGATAAGTATGACAGAATTTTTACACAAAGAAATAAAATTGCACTATTGCTGTTGCAAGATGCAATTAACAAGCTCGAACCATCAAAAGAAAGGGATGTGTTAGAACAAGTTTTAGTGGCATCTATTTCTCTTGCAAGGATTGCAATGTATGGTTCAAGTACAGATATATTATATCATGTGGTAGGTCATGGAGCACAGGATATGAATGTGTGGCTGCTTTTTGAAGATAAGTATAAAAGTTTTTGTAAGTTCAAGTCAGTATATTGTGATAGGCAAATCGGAACAACGGATTCTGAAGTGATAATTGTTAATAAGGATTATGCATCTTATATAGATGAAAATCCTAATTTGAAAGTAGATGTTATTTATACAGATTTTCCATATACGGATCAAGTTCCATATTTAGAGAGAAATCAGTTATATCGTGTTTGGCTAGAGACTTTTTATGATTCAAAATATGCTTTAACAGAAGAAATGTTAGAGCAGGAGATTGTTCAAACCAATGCGGAAACTAGAACGAAAAAAAGGGATATAGAAAATTATTATAAAGATATTGATAATATGTTTTCACATTTTTCTAAAGTTTTGAATAAAGATGGGCTCGTATTCCTTACAATGAAGTTAGGAAAAGCAAAGTATTTTAAAACGTATATTGAAATTATAAATTTAGCACGTAAGAATGGATTTGAATATGCATATCAAATTGGCGTTGAGAAAAAAGATCCAACAATGAGAAAACAATCGGCATTTACAAATACATTTATGAATGAAATGATAGTTGTTTTCTATAAGTTGTCCGATGAGAATATCTATTGGTATATCGGTAATGAGAATTATGAGTTTTTACTTGTGAAAAAAGTGTATTCGTATTTAATACGAACAAAAGAGTATGTAACGCTATCAAGTGCGGTAACATTAGTTTGTAACGATTTAAAGTCAAAATATTCATATATAGCAAGTGAACAAGATATATTAAGAATCAAAGAGTTGTTAGAACAATATTTTAAGGTAGATGCCGGTTGCATACAGATAGATAATAATCAATTATATTTGGACATCGAAGATACAACAGATTTATATACAAAACTATATGATTTGATGCCGATTTTTATTAGACAGCTTTTAAATAGCAAAGGTAAGTTTGTCTTAGAAGATGTTTACTTTGAATTAGTGAATTCATTATGTGATGGTAATCCTAAAACTATTGCACAAATACTAGATGATGAAAGTCATCAGAGAGATATAGAAAACTTAATATCAAATTATTGTCAGAAAGATGGACAGTATTATATTGAAAGAGAAGATATTAGAAAACCTAATGAGGATGCTGTAGATATTTCAACATTAAGTGGTACTGATTTCGAAATATTAGTTCAGGGTTTATTAAAAGAAGATGGTTATGAAAATGTTATCAAAATGGGTGGCGCAGGTGATTTAGGTGTTGATATAATAGCTTCTAAACGGCAACAGGGCAGATTGTTACATTATATATTCCAATGTAAACGATGGGTATCCAATGTAGGCTCAGATCCTATACAGCGTTTATATGCTGAAAAAATGAGGAGAGGATTGGATTATGCAATATGTGTAACAACCTCAGGATATACAAAGGATGGTAAGAAAGTTGCGATAGATTTAGATGTTGAGATTGTTGATGGAAATCAATTAATGAAGCGCCTTAATAGGTATTTCCCAGGAGTGTATTATAATGGGATACAAGAAATATAAACAAAAATGCGAGGAAAACCTCGCATTTTGTTATTTCCATTTGGCTATGGAAGAATCCCAAGTTAAATGTTTTTCAAAAATATCAACTAAGGAAGAATATTTGTTGGAGAGTTTGGATAACCATCCATTTTGGATTAGAATTTCCATGAGTCCATTGTCGTACAGTTCGTGAGTGGATAATGAACCATTGGATTTTACCATATATTTTGCTTGACGAATTACATTATGCTCAATTTCAGATACATCCTCATCAGCATTGTGCGTGATGGGAGTATCATTTCTTGAAAAAATTAGTATTGAATCACCATTCAGGGATTTTTTTGGACTTATAATATTTTTTAAAGTGACAGTTTTATCAATATGTATTTGAGTGATAAATCTGAAACAGTTTTTTTCTAATATTGAAATCAGTTCGTTCCAAACATTTAAATTGCAATCATGGAAATATAAACACAAATAATGATTAGGTTTTAGCTTATGTGAACACATATTAAAAACCTGATTCAATAAATTGAAATAGTCCGTTTTGTCTTTGTTACGAGACGGAGCTGAAGATACTATTATTTCATCATTTAAGTTATAATCCAAGTCCAAAAATGGTTTGTACAATTGCATATATTCCGAATATAAGACTTGTTCGAGGTAAGGTGGATCGGTGATAATCAAATCTACACCATCATTTGGTATGTCTTGTTCAGTTATTAACTGACTCCCCTTTTGCATTAACAAACATTTTCCGGGTGAAAGCATATCATATGATTCGACAATTTGTGAATCGGCATAATTCTCTTTCATAAATGGTATGACTTTATAAAATTTTCTGATTTTTTTTGTGTAAATATCAATGATATTTTTTTCAACACAATCCGTTTTAGGTATCCATAATGGCCATTGGGAATTTGAATGTTTGTCAGTAATTTTGCATAAATGCAATATGGACATGAGGATATATTTTAAAATATTTTGATACTCTGGTTCATACTTGCTAATGAGGCTGAGTATGTCATCTAAAACAGAAATATTTCGACCTGTAAAAATATTTTTAATATCGTCATTTTCTGTTACAGCAATTTTGGAATTGTACAGCAAACTAGTGCTTGTGACATTTTTAAGTTTGCGTGTTGCTTTTAACTTGGTATAATCCGTTTTATCAGGTGATTTAACACCTTTTTTAGTACAACTGCAACTGTAATTTATGGCTTTTATTGTTATATTGGAACTAGTCCGTTCTGGCTTGTCGAAAATCACCTTTGAAATGGTACCAACGGTATTGCATTTAGGACAAGTTGTTTCATAATAATGCTCTAAAGAATTAAGTTCTTGAATAAACTTTTCAAGTGTGTTTTTTATATTAGGAGTGGCATTAATGGATAACAAAAGTTTTGAAATAAACAATGGCATATCGTTAATGTCGCAACCTATAGCGCAACGAGACAAGTCGCTTTTGATTGCTTCAAGTGTTGTTACTCCGGAGCCAAGAAAAGGATCAAAAACGACGTCGCCTCTATTTGACAAGGCGTCTACTAAGCTGTCGCAGATATTAAAAGCTTTTTGAGACCAATACATATGCGAGTTATACATTGGGTTATTTTTTGTGGGTGTTAAGTTGCATAATTCATTCTTTAATGAATCTATATTAACTTGATTAATGTTTTTCTCTCCACACAATATCAAGTATTCCAAAACTTTTTTTTGTTCGCTGTTACGATGATTAGCATGATTGTAATTTTGCGTCACAACATTAACACGAGCGTTGGTATAGTATTTTTGAGCTAGTTCAATTAATTCATCAATGGAAATGGTGTATCGGTCAGTAGCTTGTTTCTCTCTGTCTTGAGGGTAAGCGTAGCTAATGGCTAAATTAGTGTTGTTATGTGCACAAAAACTAATTAAGTTTTCCAAGGATTGTTTTGCAGAACTACGCTGGCTCAATTTGGATTGGTAACGCCCTTCTGTATATAATCCCTTTGTATATCCGTTTTTTGTAATGGTCAATTTGGGATATTCATATTTGGCAGCAACATTCAATAAATGATAATATCTTGAATATTGCATATCTGTATATGGGGGATCAGCATATACTAAGCCCACATTTGAAAAAATCTTTTGATCTAATAAATCTTCAAAATTTAAATTAAAAACCATATTCTTTCCTGAAAACTTGGAAAGAGGAATTGTTATATATTCTTTAAACTTCTTTATAAACAACTCATATACATTTTTTTTACGCTGAAGAAACAGGCGAGTTTGATTTTTTTCAAGACTGAGCGGTTGAGCCATATGTCCATCTTTAGAAAAAACAGTTTCTTTCATAGCATAAAACAAGCATGAAAGAAGGGCGTTTCTATATTGCGGGAAACGTAAATTAATAATTTTTATAAGACAATCAATATCAAGGGCTTGAGTTATTCCATAATAGTTAGTTGCATAGTACGTTGTAAATAAGTAGAAGTCACGTGTCTGCTTTATACTGTCTACAGTTAATTCGCTTTTTGTTATATCAGAATATTGATTGTTCCATACGGTTGGATATAGGTTATATAAAGCAATCAGTTGTTCATAGCTTTCTTTGTCAAGAGCAAGCTGTTCTTTCTTGACAAAGTCTATAATAGGTTTTGCGTGCTTTTTTATCGCAGTAGTGTATTCGATATCTAAGGAATTGATAAGTTCAGTTGCAGAGTCAATGTCCGCTTGATTTAATATTGCATCAGCAATTATACTTGCATAGCTTTCAGCATCATTAGCATATACTTGGTAATTATCTCTGAACATATTACTGACAGCTGCTGAACCAGAAAAAATGTCCAATATAGCTTTGCCATCTTGTATATAAGGTTCTATATTTTTTTTTATAAAACTACTAAGGTTGTTTTTACTTCCTTGATAGTTTAAAACAGTAAAATTCTCCATGATAAATTCCTCCACGATCTATTATAATGAGTGGAATGAAAAAATACAATCACAAATAAAAAAATATTAACTAATTTTTCGCATCGGAAAAATAATAAAATAGTAAAGGTCACATAGCGACTGATATGGTATAATAAAATAAGCCTGTATTTAGAACTGAAAGATAAGAGGTGATTCATGTGGTATACCTAAATGAAGATATAAAGCTCGGGAAAAAAGGTGTAAACTATGTGACAACGATTGTTGATGAATGTATGTGTAGCTTTCATAAGATTGAACAGGAAAATGATGTTGGCATTGATGGGCAGATAGAACTGTTTGACGAGAGACGATTACCTATAGGAAAACTAATAAGTGTTCAAATTAAAACTGGTAGGTCTTATTATGATTTGGACAAGGATGAATGTTATATCCCTGTAGGGATGCACAGAGAATATTGGATGAAGATTGAAATGCCAGTGATTGGCATTGTGTGTGTAATGGATGAAAAATACGAAAGCGTAAAGACTGCGTTTTGGGTTGATATAAAGGAATATATTTTGGAAAATCCAAAAGCAACAACAGTTAAATTCAATATGTCTATACATAATGAGTTGTCCAAAGAAAAATTTAGGAAGTATTTTTACTTTTTAATATGTAAAAAAGCACCTTGTATTGATTTTAATGAGGTATTATTATTGCTAGATGGAAATGCAAGAGATAGGGTGTTGGCAATGGATATGTTACTGATTTTTTTCTCACAAAAAGTTAAAACGTGGGAAAAAGCTTTTGAATTATACAATAAAAGAGACAAAATTGTTGATTATAATAATTTTATGGAGGCTATTTCTTATGCATACTATCATCCTGACCATTGGTTGACAAAAGGAAGACATGAGTTCAGTGAGGAATCGAAGAAATATGTTCAGCAGAAGGTGAAAATGTTTTCGGAAGAAGATATAAAGAATGTTTTGTCAATAATAGAGGAACATTATTTTGATAGAGGGTCACTGGGACAAACTGCGGAGATAATTATCAAGAATGTTTCGGATTCTGAAAGCAAGCTACTGCATATAATTTTGGACAGTGAAATTGATGACGATATGCGTTATGATGCTGAGGTTATATTAGCGTATCAGAATAAGGAATATTACATGCAGAATATCAAAGAAATTACTTGTATGGATAGTGAATGTACTGAGTTGATAGTAAAGTATATTAATGATTTTGGATATTTTGATTTATATTAGGGGGAAGCCCTAATTAAACTCCCCCATAGCATCAACATATCCTTGCAAGCCACCATTTCTGGAAGCCAATTTGGCATACAGTCCAGGTTCTTCTCTAGCAAGCCTTGTAAGGTAAGCAATATCAGAAGGCTCTTCCAGACGAACGGAAGCATTGCATTTTTTGCAGTTAAAAGAGACATGGATTTCATCGTTGAGACTAACCCCAACGCAGTCGGTTTTAGGGTTATACATTGTAAAGATTATTTTAGTCATAAGTAGCTCCTTTCGATTAACGCTATATGCGGATTGTAACATACAGAGAAGTCGTGGGATGCCTTGGATAGTCTACCGTGTAAAACACGTATGCAACATTTGATGTAAGGAATCCCTTGTTTTCGGGCTTTTCAAGCTATCAAAACGTTAACAAAGAGATAATTTTTCGGAAAAGAGAATATCAAGAGTATATTACACCTCAGAACTTCGGTTCTGGGGTGTTTTTTTGTGTGAACTATGATAAAATAAATATTATAATAAAAAGAAAACAAGTATAAGAGATAATATATTTTAATATTAATCAAAACAGAGGGAGTGATTATATGACAACTGTAAGCACCAAAAGTGGTAGAATTATAAAAGTTGTATCCAGAGAAGAAGAGAAGAGTACATTGACAGAATCGGATAATGAAATGGACGAAAGGGCAGTTGAAGCTGTTAAGGCAGCAATAAATAAAGCGAAAATATGTAAAAAACCTATAGCTGGTTATGATAATGAAAAGAAACAGGCTTATGTAGAGTCTGCATTTGGGGAAAGAAAATATGTAAATATAGAAAACCTTTGATTCCTGTATTAGCGGGTTCAAATGGCTTGTAAAAATACACATATTGTGATAACGTAAGGGCGTATGAATGTCAGCGGTTTTTGAAGACAGGCATTACAAATAATGAATAAGAGGCAGCAAAATGGATTTTGAAAGCAGAAGACAAAGAATTTTAGACAAGATGGAGGACAATTCTATAGCAATATTGTACTCAGGCATCGAGCACCATGTGAGTGCAGATGAGTATGATTTATTTACAGCACAGGCTAACCGTAATTTCTTCTATCTGACCGGACTTAGACGTGACAACATGGTCCTTGTCCTGGATAAATGTGTAGAGCCTGCTAAGACGATGCTCTTCATAGAGGAGGCAGACCCTACGATGGAGCGCTGGTACGGCAGAAAGGTGACTATGGAGGAAGCCGAGGAAATATCAGGAATTGATGAGATAGAATATATTTATGAGCTTGAGAGCACGCTGGACAGGATAATGACGCGTGAGGATGTATACACAGCATATTTCGACACGTATCGTCATCAGAAAGTGGATTTGCCGGATTACAATGTGGTAAAAGCCAATGAATTTAAGAGTGATTATCCGGGAGTTGCTGTGAAGAATCTTTTCCCGCTTGTGGCAGAGGAGCGTATGCAGAAGGATGAGGATGAGATTGAGCTGACCAAAAAGGCAATCGCTCTCACAAAGGACGGACTCTGCAATGTGATGGCTAATTTAAAGCCGGGCATGAAGGAATATCAGGCACAGGCAGACTTTGAATATATCATAAGACGCGGTGGGGCAGAGTGGACAGCGTTCCCTACAATTGCCGGAAGCGGAATGAATGGAACAATGCTTCATTATGACACAAATCGTGAGACGATGGAGGATGGAACACTGGTGCTTCTTGACCTTGGAGCCAGAATAGATGGCTACAATTCGGATATTACGAGAACATATCCGGTAAATGGTAGGTTTACCGAGCGCCAGAAACAGGTATATGATATCGTGCTTGCTGCAAACCGCAAGATTGTCGAGGTTGCAAAGCCGGGAATGACTACAAAGGAATTAAATGAAGTATGTAAGGATGTGCTTGCAGACGGGCTTATGAAGCTTGGACTTATAAAGAATTCTGTAGAGATTTCTAAGTATTATATGCATGGCGTGTCACACCATCTGGGAATTGATGTGCATGACGTGACAGTTGACTCAAACAGCAGGCTTCGTCCGGGAGCAATCATCAGTGACGAGCCGGGACTGTATATAGATGAATGGGAAATCGGTATCAGGATTGAGGATGATGTTCTTATCACCGAGGATGGTGCAATGTGTCTATCGGAGGATATCATCAGAACCACTGAGGATATAGAGGCTTACATGGCTGAGCACAAAAAGATTTAATCGTGATAAATGATAAATTTTGCGGTTTATAATATTTTTATGTGACATAATCTGATTTATGTATTATAGTAGTGCTAGTACATCGAATAATAAGTTTCTGATGCATTGTTATTTCTTATTTGGTGTACTATAGTATAGCAGTTATTTTTTATTGCTGTATCGGTGCAACGAAAATAATTCGTTCGACAGATGGAAGGAGAACAACTATGGTAAAGAAGATTAATAGCAGTGAATTTGAACAGGTTAAAAATAATAAGGCTATCATTGTTGATTTTTCGGCAGAGTGGTGCGGTCCATGCAAGATGCTTGCGCCTGTAATGGAGCAGCTTTCTGATGAAATCACAGATGTGGAGTTTTACAATATTGATGTGGACGAGAATCCTGATCTGGCAAGAGAGTATCGTATAATGAATATTCCTGCAGTTATTGCAATCAAGGGCGGTCAGGTTGCCGGTCAGCAGATTGGTCTTGTGTCTAAGGATGATATGAAAGGCTTTATAGAGGGAGTATTCTAAGAAGGAGTATTCAAAGAAGGAAATTCTTAAGAAGCGAGAAGACACCTGCAATGAACTTTTTGTGAATATGCAAGGTGTGATGCTTAACAGTTATTATGGATAGTGTAAACCGGGCAGGATATCGTGCCCGGTTTTACATTTTTTACATTTAAATTAGTTCTCTCGGAAGATTTTTCCAAAGATAAATCAATAGGAAGTTGGTACTATAGAAAATATGATAATAAAAGATATCGAATTTAAATTAAAAGACGGCAGAACTGCCATTTTGCGAAGTGCAAATGAAAAGGATGCCAAAGCTCTTATAGAGTACATGAAAAAGTCAACCGGTGAAACGGATTTCTTACTGAGGACGCCGGAAGAATGTGAGACCCGGACCATCGAGCAGGAGATTGATTTCATAAATAGCTGCAATTTGTCGGATACACATACGCTGCTGGTTTGTGAAGCAGATGGAAAAATTGCCGGAAATTGCATGGTCTGGTGGAATAAACGCGCGAAAACCGGACACAGGGCAAATGTGGCAATCGGTTTGCTGAGCGAATTCTGGAATCAGGGGATCGGAACGAGAATGTTCCGGGAAATGATAAAAATAGCAGAAAGCAATCCGGATATATTGCAGATGGAATTGGATTTTATTGAGGGCAATAGCAGGGCGAGAGCACTTTATGAGAAGATGGGCTTCAGGATAACTGGCATCAAATTTAATTCTATCAGACAAAATGACGGAACCTTGTGCAATGAGTATTCAATGATAAGGGAAATTAGTAGATAAGCAAACTTTTTATAAAAAGCCACAATATGTATTTTAGCGAGTACCAGAGAGTTTATACCTTGTAAACGTTTACTATTATGTTATACTGTAATCATTGCCGGGCATACTAATGTGTGAATGTGAACGGTAAACGGAAAAAGTAATAAGAACAGCAGGAGAAGGATTTTATGCTGTATCATAAATAAAAATGAGGTGAAAATCGTGCTTAAAGCAGAAAACTTAACTTTAAACGTAGATGATGAGGGCGGAAAGAAATGCCTTCTGAACAATATATCATTTCAGGTAGAGGACGGAGAAATGCTTGTCATCACCGGACCAAACGGAGGTGGAAAATCCACTCTGGCAAAGACCCTGATAGGTATTCAGACACCGGACAGTGGAAAGATTATACTTGACGGACAGGATATCACAGAGCTTGACATCAATCACAGGGCAAATGCGGGAATAGGCTTTGCATTCCAGCAGCCACCGAGATTTAAGGGAATGACAGTCATGAAGCTGCTCAAGCTTGCCGCAAAGGATGAGCTTTCAGACAAGGAGTGCTGCGACCTTCTCACCGCGGTAGGACTCTGTGCAAAGGATTACATTTACCGCCAGATTGACGGCACACTCTCAGGTGGAGAGATGAAGCGAATTGAGATTGCATCAGTGCTTGCCAAGGAGCATTCGCTTTGTATATTTGACGAGCCGGAGGCTGGAATCGATCTGTGGAGCTTTTCAATGCTCATACAGAAATTCGAGGAAATCCACACTGAGAAAAAGCAGAGCCTCATAGTGATTTCACATCAGGAGAAAATAATAAATATGGCAGACCGCATCATGATAATTGATGGCGGAGAAATCAAGAAAATCGGCACAAAGGACGAGGTGCTGCCTTATCTCAATGGTGTACAGAAATGTCACAAATGCGTAGAGAGACTGGAGGGAAGAGCATAATATGGTAAAGCTTGACAACGTAACAGAGGGCGTATTGGACGTCATAAATGATAATAAATTCAGTCAGACCGGTGCCTTTAATCTGCGTGAAAACGGCACATCAATCTGCCACGGAGACAGCGAGCATATCAAGATAAAGAAAAAGACGGACAAGCCCGGCATTGATATTTATATTGATGGAAAGACCGACGGAGAGGCTGTCTATATCCCAGTAGTACTCAGCAAATCAGGCATGACAGACCTTGTATACAACGATTTCTATGTGGAAGATGGTGCAGATGTAAGGATTGTGGCAGGCTGCGGAATCCACAACAGCGGCTGCAACGAGAGCAGACACGACGGCATCCATACCTTCCATGTGGGCAAAAATGCGAATGTCAGATATGAGGAAAAGCACTATGGCGAGGGAAACGGAACAGGTGCGAGAGTGCTCAACCCTGTAACAAATATATTTGTGGGTGAGAATTCTGTTTTCACTCTCGATACAGCACAGATAAAGGGTGTTGATTCTACAGTCCGTGAGACCAATGTGGAGCTTGGAAAGGATGCAAAGCTCTATGTCACAGAGCGTCTCATGACAGATGGAGAGCAGAAGGCGGAGTCAAATATCGAGGTACAGTTAAATGGAGAGGACAGCTCTGCACAGATTGTTTCCAGATCCGTAGGAAAAGGAAACTCAGTCCAGACCTTCCATCCGAATGCCATCGGCAACAGCAAATGCCAGGCTCATATCCAGTGTGATTCTATCATCATGGATCATGCAGAGGTCGGTTCAATCCCTGAAATCAGGGCAAAAAATATCGATGCAGCTATCATCCATGAGGCAGCAATCGGCAGGATAAACGACGAGCAGCTTCTCAAGCTCCGTACACTCGGACTTACAGAGGAAGAGGCAGAGGAAGTTATCATACAGAATTTCTTAAACTAAATCAGGCGTAAATAGAAACCCCGGAGCGTGATATTGATATGCTGTCAAAGCATACAATACGCTCCGGGATTTATTTTATGTTACTGTTCATGCCTGACAGTGTGACCAGTAACTATTTTACAACGGCAACCGGTTACTACAAAAATTCAAATCAGCATAAATGGTTTATATGATACGAATTATCATTAACTGTAATCTTGACATAAACAGTAAACAACAGTAAAATGAAACCAAAACAGTAAACAACAGTAAAAGACAGTAAAACAAATTCAAAACAGTAAACAACAGTAAAAATGGGAGGCTGATATGCAAAATCCATTCACGCTTACATTTGGAAGAAGTCCACTAGAGTCGGTAGACCGTCCGGTACAGATTAATGAGATAATTGAGAATTTTACAGCGGATACAATAAATCAGCAGATGTTTATAATTACCGGTGTGCGAGGTTCAGGAAAAACAGTAATGATGACAGAAATTTCGCATAGGCTAAGAGAAAATGATGACTGGGTGGTTATAGAACTCAATCCGGCAACAGAGCTGCTGCCTGCAATGCTTTCAAAATTGAATAGTGATAATATATGTGCGGGACTTATAAAATCGGCAAAGCTCGATCTATCATTTTTCGGTTTTGGAGTATCTATAGAGGGAACACAGCCGATTACAGATGCAGAGACAGCTATTATAAAGATTTTGGAAAGGCTTAAAAAGAGTGGTAAGAGACTGCTTATTACGATAGATGAGATGACAAATAGTGAGTACATGAAGGTTTTTGCCGGAGCCTTTCAGATATTTGTAAGACAGGAGCTGCCTGTATTTCTATTAGGAACAGGATTGTATGAAAATATAGAGGAGCTTCAGAATGAGAAGAGCCTTACATTTTTGTACAGAGCACCTAAAATCCAGCTCAAACCATTAAATAACGCGGCAATAATCAATAAGTATAAGACTATTTTTAACATATCTCCGGAGAAAGCAGCACAGATGGCGGGACTGACCAAAGGCTATCCTTTTGCATTTCAGGTTTTAGGGTATCTGACGTGGAACAATGATGGTGACTACAATGGCATTTTGGGCGAGTATGAACAGTATCTGAGCGAATTTGTATATGACAAAATCTGGTCGGAGCTTTCTCAGAAGGATCGCATGGTTGCAAAGGGGATTGCAGATATAAAAAGCGGAAAAATAAAAGAAATCAGGGATGCAATTGGGATGGAGACAAACGAATTCAATCCGTACCGTAAGCGCCTTATAAGAAAGGGAATTGTATCGGGAGAGAAACGGGGATATGTGTATTTTACGCTACCGCTTTTTGAGGAATATGTGATTGAAAATTATTAAAATGAGCACAGGTTCAGCAGATCATAATAAGGAGTCAAAATGAAAGCGTATTATCATCTACCGGGATTGTTTGAATTTTATGAATTATACAAAGAATTTCTCCCACTGTACCGCAAGCACCGGGAATATTTCTATGACTGGTGCGATATAGGCTCAATATACGGTGCACCGGCAGACTGCATATGGGGCGGAGGCCGCGTCGGTTTTGGTGAGCACGATCCGAAGGAAGTGCTTAAGCTTATGCAGGAATATGGGATATCCGCGAGACTTACCTTTAGCAATTCATTGCTTACTAAGGAGCATCTTCCTGACAAAAAATGTAACGAACTGTGCAGGATATTTGATATAGGCAGAGATAATGAGCGAAGCAGGGGCTTTGGAAACGGCATAATCATCTACTCAGATATTCTGCTTGATTACATAAAAGAAAACTATCCTGACTTTTATTTTGTGTCTTCAACCACAAAGGTTCTGACGGATTTTTGTGAATTTGAAAATGAGCTAAACAGAGAGGAATTTCGCTATGTGGTACCGGATTTCAGGTTGAACAAATCATTTGATAAACTGAAAGCATTATCACAGCATCAAAAGGAAAAAGTAGAATTTTTGTGCAATGAGTGCTGCTGGTTTGGCTGCACGGACAGGAAGAAATGCTACGAGACGGTTAGCTGCAAAAATATGGGCGAGGATTGCCCGGAGCATTACTGCGTGGCGCCTGATTCAGGGCAGGGATATCTCTTTTCGAAGGCGATGGAAAATCCGGGATTTATAGGAGTAGACGATATAAAGAACACTTATCTGCCGATGGGCTTTAGCAATTTTAAAATAGAGGGCAGAGGGCTTGGAAGTGCCATGATACTTGAATTTCTGCTCTACTATATGACGAAGCCACAGTATCAGATACATGTCAGAGAGCACATTTATCTCGATAATATGCTGGATTTATTTTGAAATATAAAAACTATACATTAACGACAACAGGAAGGATGATTCTCAAAAATGAATATTAGAAGAGCACAGGAAAAAGACATACCAAGACTTATTGAATTATTAGAGCAGGTGCTTCAGATCCATGCCGATATCAGACCGGATATTTTTATCCCGGGAACGACAAAATATACAAATGAAGAGCTTGCAAAAATGATAAAGGACGATACAAAGCCGATATATGTTGCGGCAGATGATGACGATGTATGCATGGGATATGCATTCTGTCAGATAAGACAGCAGCCGTTTTCCAACAATATGGTGCCGTTTACATCACTTTTCATAGATGATCTGTGTGTAGATGCAAAGACCAGAGGACAGCATATCGGAGAGCAGCTTTTTGAATATGTCAAGAATGAGGCAAAGCATCTCGGCTGCTACGAGGTCACCCTCAATGTATGGAGTGGAAACACATCTGCTGAGAAATTTTATGAGAAGATGGGGCTTAAGACAAAGGAACGCCAGATGGAGTATATTTTAATGTAAAATGTATGTTGACAAACACAAAAAGGAGTGATAAACTCTAAACAAATTTAGCAAGATAAAGTATTAAATCGTTAAAGAAGTGAAAACAGTTTAAACTGTTTTGACAATTTAATAAGTTGTAAACCGTTGAAGCGGAGATAACGGCAATGATGCCTTTACAGAGAGCCTGTGGTGCTGAGAATCAGGTGTGAAACAAGTTGTCAAATGGACCGCTGAGGGCGCAGTCAAATGGATTTATCATTCATCCAGAGTATTCTGCGACGTGTGGGCATACGTCATTTGCCCGGGATATGTTGGTATCCTGCCAAGCGCACGAGCTTTATCGTGAATTCAAGGTGGCACCGCGGATAGTTAAGATTATTCGTCCTTGACAGAACTAAAATTCTGTCAAGGACGTTTTTTTAGTGAACAAAAGAACACAATGGAACTTGCAAATCTGCATGCTTGCATGCGAGATTTCAAGTGAACATTGGGTTGTACAACATAAAGCGAGAATTGTAGCAGCGTAAGCTGCGGAGAAGCCTTGAAAAGGCGAATTCGAGCTGTATGTTGGGCATTTGTTCACACAAACACAAAATTTGGAGGTAAGCATATGAAAATTTCACCTACACTGACCGAAGTTAAAGAAATAGCAAAAACCGGGAAGTATGACATTCTCCCTGTAAGCTGTGAGATATTATCAGATTTTATCACACCTATAGAGGCTATGAGGATTCTGCAGAATGTTTCAACACATTGTTATCTGCTTGAATCAGCACAGGCCAATGAAGCCTGGGGAAGATATACATTTTTGGGATATGATCCAAAGCTTGAGATTAACTGCATAGATGGTCATATGAAGCTTGGAAAGCTTTCGGTGGAGACGGAAAATCCTTCAGAGTACATCAGACAGATTCTTTCAGAGTACAAGAGTCCGAAATTTGATTATCTGCCTTCGTTTACAGGTGGCCTTGTAGGTTATTTTTCGTATGATTATCTGGGCTACAAGGAGAAAAGCATCAGAGGAAAAGCAAGGGACACAGAGGATTTCAAGGATGTTGATCTGATGCTTTTTGATAAGGTAATAGCATTTGACAATCTGTGCCAAAAGATAATACTAATCGCAAATATGTCACTTGATTCTCCGGAAACAGGCTACAACAAAGCGATTGTTGAGCTAAAGCAGCTTAGGGAGCTTCTGATGCACGGAGAAAAAAAACAGAATATGGGTGGCAAGCTGCTGGGCGATGTCACACCGCTTTTTGAAAAGGAGCAGTATTGTGAGATGGTCGAGAAGGCAAAGCACCATATCAAAGAGGGTGATATTTTCCAGATAGTTTTATCCAACAGATTGAGCGCACCGTTTGAGGGAAGCCTTTTTGATACCTACCGCGTGCTTCGAACGATAAATCCTTCGCCGTACATGTTTTATTTTTCGGGAACCGATGTGGAGGTTGCGGGAGCATCTCCGGAGACACTTGTGAAGCTTGAAAATGGAGTGCTTCACACATTCCCGCTGGCAGGCACGAGGCCGAGAGGTGCTACAGCAGAGGAGGACAAAAAGCTTGAGGAAGGGTTGCTTAAGGACGAAAAAGAGCTCGCAGAGCACAACATGCTCGTGGATCTTGGAAGAAATGACCTCGGAAAGGTAAGTAAATTCGGAACTGTAAAAGTTGAAAAGCTTCATTCCATAGAGAGATATTCACATGTGATGCATATAGGCTCGACAGTGCGTGGAGAGATAAGAGAAGAGTACGACGCACTCGATGCAATAGAGGCCGTGCTTCCGGCAGGAACACTTTCAGGAGCGCCAAAAATCAGAGCGTGCCAGCTTATCGGAGAGCTTGAGGACAACAAGCGAGGCATTTACGGTGGCGCGATTGGATATATAGATTTTACAGGAAATATGGACACATGTATTGCAATCCGTATTGCCTACAAGAAAAACGGCAAGGTTTTCGTAAGAAGCGGAGCGGGAATCGTTGCGGATTCAGATCCTGAGAAGGAATTTCAGGAGTGCATAAACAAGGCAAAGGCTTCTCTTAAGGCACTGGAAGTCTCACAGGAGGTGGAAGAATGATTTTACTGATTGATAACTACGACAGCTTTTCTTACAATCTGTATCAGCTAATCGGCGAGATAGAGCCTGATATCAGGGTAATCAGAAATGATGAGATGACAGTTGAAGAGATTAGGACTTTAAAGCCTGACCGCATCATTTTATCACCGGGACCGGGAAGGCCTGAGGATGCGGGGGTGATAATAGCTGTGGCAAAGGAGCTTGGAAAGGAAATCCCAATCCTTGGCGTGTGCCTCGGACATCAGGCGATATGCGCAGCATATGGTGCGACAGTCACATATGCAAAGGAGCTCATGCATGGAAAGCAATCGGATGTATCGTTTGACACAGAAAGCCTTTTATTCAAGGGTTGCCCGAAAAAAGCAAAGGTAGCACGTTACCATTCACTTGCTGCAGATGCGGACACGATGCCTGATTGCCTAAAGATTACAGCCACTACAGATGATGGTGAGATCATGGCTGTTGAGCACAAGGAATACCCGATATACGGTGTGCAGTTTCACCCGGAGTCAATCATGACACCGGACGGAAAGCAGATGCTTAGTAATTTTATCAAAGCTTAATTGAAAATTGCAGCGTTTAGTGAATTTATATATTAGTTGTTGAATTGAAAACAAATAGCAGAACAAAATCATAAACAAAATTATAAACGAAATATCATCGGAATACAGGAGGACATAATCATGATCAAAGAAGCCATAGTAAAAATCGTAAACAAAGAAGACCTCACATATGATGAGGCATATGCAGTGATGAATGAGATCATGGGCGGTGAGACAACACCAACCCAGAATGCAGCTTTTCTTGCAGCTCTTTCCACAAAGAGCGCAAAGGCTGAGACAACAGACGAAATCGCAGGCTGTGCAGCAGCCATGAGAGAGCATGCGGTACAGGTGAAAACAGGTATGGATGTGTTCGAAATCGTAGGAACAGGCGGAGACAATGCACAGAGCTTCAACATTTCAACAACCTCAGCACTTGTTGCGGCAGCAGGCGGCATGAAGGTGGCAAAGCACGGAAACAGGGCAGCCTCTTCATTATGCGGCACAGCAGACTGTCTTGAGGCGCTCGGTGTCAACATAGACCAGAGCCCTGAGAAATGTGTAGAGCTTTTAAATAAAGTCGGCATGTGTTTCTTCTTTGCACAGAAATATCACACATCAATGAAATATGTCGGACCTATCAGAAAAGAGCTTGGTTTTAGAACAGTATTCAATATTTTAGGACCGCTCACAAATCCGGGTTCACCGGCCATGCAGCTTCTCGGAGTGTATGATGAGTATCTTGTAGAGCCGCTTGCACAGGTGCTTGTAAGCCTCGGAGTAAAGCGTGGAATGGTAGTATATGGCATGGATAAGCTCGATGAGATTTCCATGAGCGCACCGACCAAGGTATGCGAGATAAAGGACGGATGGTTCAGAACCACAGTAATCTCACCGGAGGATTTCGGCTTTGAGCGCTGTACAAAGGAGGATTTAAAAGGCGGTACACCTGAGGAAAATGCAAAAATCGTACGTGATATCTTAGGTGGACAGAAGGGCCATAAGAGAAATGCAGTACTCATGAACGCAGGCGCATCACTTTATATTGGAGGAAAGGCCGACAGCATGAAAGAGGGTATCGAGCTTGCAGCAGAAATCATTGATTCAGGAAAAGCACTTGAAACACTCGATAAGCTCATCGAGGTAAGCAACAGCTAAGCACACAAAACAGGAAAGGAAAATCGATGAATATTTTAGACCAGCTTGCAGAATATTCAAGGCTCCGCGTGGCAGAGGACAAGAAAAAAATAAGCCTTGAGGAAATGAAAAATATTGCGATTCAGACGAAAAACGAAAAGCTTTGTGATTTTGCATTTGAAAAAGCACTCAAAAAGGATGGCTTGAGCTTCATATGCGAGTGCAAGAAGGCTTCGCCGTCAAAGGGGCTTATAGAGCCGGATTTCAGATATCTTGAAATTGCAAGGGAATATGAGAAGGCAGGTGCGGATTGCATCTCGGTACTGACAGAGCCAAAGTGGTTTTTAGGCTCGGATGAGTATCTTAAGGAGATTGCAAAAACGGTTTCGATTCCGTGCATCCGAAAAGATTTTACGGTTGATGAATATCAGATATATCAGGCAAAGACACTCGGTGCCGCTGCGGTGCTTTTAATCTGCTCTATACTGTCAGAGGAACAGCTTGGTGAATACATAAAAATCTGCGACAGCCTTGGCATAAGCGCTCTTGTGGAGATACACAATGAAAAAGAGGCAGGGATGGCGGTAAGAGCCGGTGCCAGAATAATAGGTGTCAACAACCGCAATCTGAAGGATTTTACAGTTGATACAGCTAACAGCAGAAAGCTGCGCGACCTGATTCCCGATGACATCATATTTGTATCGGAAAGCGGTGTAAAGAGCACAGATGATATCAGGGCAATACGTGAAATCGGAGCTGACGCAGTGCTTATCGGAGAGACGCTGATGAGAGCTGACGACAAAAAGGCTAAGCTTGATGAATTGCGATTAAGCTAATAGAGATATATAAGTATCTTCATGGTTTTAAGAATATCTGTAACTATTCAGTACAGAAAACAAAATATTTACAAATATACATCAGAAGGGAAAACATCATGACAAATCCAAACGGAAGATTTGGTATTCACGGAGGACAGTACATTCCTGAAACTCTCATGAATGCCGTTAAAGAATTAGAAGAAGCATACAATTATTACAAAAACGATCCTGAATTTAACAGAGAGCTCACAGAGCTTCTCAACGATTATGCAGGAAGACCATCGAGACTGTACTACGCAGAAAAGATGACAAAGGATCTCGGTGGAGCAAAAATATACCTTAAAAGAGAGGATTTAAACCATACAGGAGCCCACAAGATCAACAACGTATTAGGTCAGGCACTTCTTGCAAAGAAAATGGGCAAAACCCGCCTGATAGCTGAGACCGGAGCCGGTCAGCACGGCGTGGCAACAGCAACGGCCGCAGCTCTTATGGGTATGGAATGTGTTGTATTCATGGGCGAGGAGGACACAAAGCGTCAGGCACTCAATGTATACCGCATGCGTCTGCTCGGAGCAGAGGTTATCCCGGTTACATCAGGTACAGCCACATTAAAGGATGCCGTATCGGAGGCAATGAGAGAGTGGACCAAGAGAATTTCGGACACACATTACTGCCTGGGCTCGGTTATGGGACCACATCCGTTCCCTACCATCGTAAGAGATTTCCAGGCGGTCATCTCAAAGGAAATCAAGGAGCAGATGCTTGAAAAGGAGCACAGACTGCCTGATGCGGTTATCGCATGTGTGGGCGGCGGCTCAAATGCCATCGGAAGCTTTTACAACTTCATAGAGGATGAGGGAGTTGAGCTCATCGGCTGCGAGGCAGCAGGAAGAGGAATAGATACCTTTGAGACTGCAGCCACAGTAAATACAGGCCGTATTGGTATCTTCCACGGCATGAAGTCATATTTCTGTCAGGATAAATACGGGCAGATCGCTCCGGTTTATTCTATTTCTGCAGGACTTGACTATCCGGGAGTCGGACCGGAGCACGCATATCTGCACGATATCGGAAGAGCAAAATATGTGCCGGTAACAGATGATGAAGCGGTAAATGCTTTTGAATACCTCGCAAAGACAGAGGGAATTATCCCTGCAATCGAGTCCTCACATGCAGTGGCATATGCCATGAAGCTGGCGCCTACAATGGACAAGGACAAGATAATCGTTGTTACTGTTTCAGGCAGAGGCGACAAGGACTGCGCGGCAATAGCAAGATACAGAGGGGAGAATATTTATGAGTAAGATAAGAAGTGCGTTTGAAAACGGCAAGGCATTTATACCATTTATCACCTGTGGTGATCCAAATTTAGAGACAACTGCAAAAATCGTGAGAGAAGCTGTTGCAAACGGAGCAGACCTTATAGAGCTTGGAATTCCATTCTCTGATCCTACAGCAGAGGGACCTGTAATCCAGAGCGCCAACATAAAGGCACTTGCAGCCGGAGTTACAACAGACAAGGTTTTTGACCTTGTGAGAGATTTGAGAAAAGATGTCACAATCCCTATGGTTTTTATGACATATGCAAATGTGGTTTACTCTTACGGCGCAGAAAAGTTTATCAGTACATGTAAGGAAATAGGAATTGACGGACTCATTCTGCCGGATATCCCATATGAGGAAAAGGAAGAGTTTTTACCACTCTGCGAGAAATATGATGTGGACCTTATTTCATTTATCGCACCTACATCAAAGGATCGTATTGCGATGATAGCAAAGGAGGCAACCGGCTTCATCTATGTGATTTCAAGCCTCGGAGTCACCGGTACAAGAAGCGAGATTAAGACAGATCTGGCTTCAATAGTCAAGGTAATCAGAGAAAATACAGATGTGCCATGTGCTATCGGTTTTGGCATTTCAACACCCAAGCAGGCAAAGAAGATGGCAGATATCTCGGATGGTGCCATTGTGGGCTCTGCCATCATCAAGATAATCGATGAGTATGGTGATGCTTCACCAAAGTATGTCGGTGAGTACGTTAAAGCAATGAAGGATGCGCTGTAGAGGCATTGTATTTTTATGTATGTAAAGGAAATTTTCTAAGGAAACTTAAAATAATATTATAAAATCAGAAAAATGACTTTTATACCCATATTTCAAAAATAAAATTTATGAAATATGGGTATAAAACTTGAAAAGCGAATATATTAATTATATAATAAGTGCAAATAAGACAGTTCAGAGGGAGGAATATCAGGATGCTGTGTCAATTTTCTTTTAAAAATTTTAAATCATATAAAGAAACAACAACATTCGATTTTCAGGCAACATCTATTCCGGAGTTTTCAGAATCGTTGTTAAAAAGCGAGAAAGCAGATGCACTTCTTCCCGTAGGGGTTATATATGGTCCGAATGGTGGCGGGAAAACCAATCTGTTACTAGCTCTTTCATGTTTGATTTCTACAGTGGTTAAGCCGATATATGAATTGGAGAAGGCAAGAGAAAAGATTATTATTCAGCAGAAGATAAGTGCGGCACCATTCTATTTTAATGAAATATCTAGGAAAATGCCGACAGAATTTGAAGTGTATTTCCGACAGGGAAAAAATGAATACAGGTACAACTTATCAATATGCGGGGATGACATTGTTGAAGAATCTCTGTATTGGAAATCCATTGGTGGAAAGAGAACGGGTATGGTTTTTGATAGGGAAGGTGCTGAAATTACATTGGGTGCAAGCATCAATAAAGCGAGTATTAACCGCTCGGTAAACCCCAAGATGCCATATTTATCTTTTCTGGCAATCAACTATGATATACCGGTAATTGTGGAAGTTCAGAAGTGGTTTGAATCATGCATTGTCAAAAACTATGCAAATCCGATTGCAGACAGACAAATAATGTTTTCTGATGATGAATCATATCGAAAGAGAATTGTTCGTGCACTAAATGATGTTGATATTGATGTATCAGGTTATCGGTATGATGAAGAAAATCATGAACTGTATACGCAGCGTATGATAGAGGGAAAGATTTATGAATTAAGTTTTAATGATGAGTCAGATGGAACAAAGAAAATGATTGCGGCATTACCTGTGATTTTGTTAGCACTGCAAGAAGGCCGGCTGGTGATTATTGATGAATTGGATGCAAAATTGCATCCTAAGCTGCTTCGTTATGTAATTTCATTGTTTAAGAATAAGAATGTAAACAAAAAGGGAGCGCAGTTACTTTTTACTTCCCATGATATGACAACAATGAAAAATACAGTTTTCAGACGGGATGAAATTTGGTTTGCGGCAGAAAATGAAAGGCACGAAAGTGAAATATATTCCCTATATGAAATCAGAAGAGAAAACAATGAACGAGTAAATAGTACTGCAGCCTATGATAAACAATATCTGGAAGGGCGTTATGGTGCAGATCCATATCTTACAAATATGTTGGCAGGAGGAGATTGGCAATGAGTTTAAAACCTCCGAAGAAAAGTGATTTAGGAAAGAGTTGGATGAAACCGCGACGAGATAAGAATATATTGATATGTCCAGAGTACCATTTGATAGTAACAGAAGGAACTGAAACAGAACCACAGTATTTCGAAGCAATCAGGACAATCATAAACAGTCAGTATCGAGATAAAATTCAGCTTGACATTCATGGTGCAGGAGACAATACGCTTAGTCTTTTGGATAAGGCAATGAATCTGGTCATGAACAATCCGAATGGATATAAGCATGTCTGGATAGTCTATGATACTGATGATTTTCCGGCAAAACGCATCAATAAAACAAATGAATTATGCATTAATATGTCTACAGAGGAAACACAATATCATGCTATCTGGTCAAATCAGTGTATTGAACTTTGGTTTTTGCTTCATTTCAGTTTTGTTCAGTCAGATATTCATAGAAGTGATTACTGGCCAAAACTATCTGAATGGTTAAAGAATATTGGACAGGGAGCATATTCAAAGGGAAGGGCAGATATGTTCCAAATTCTGAGACCTTTCATGGATTTTGCAATAACAAATGCTGAACGCTTGGATGCAATGAATGAAGGAAAAACTCCTGCAAGTTCAGCTCCAGGCACAAAAGTACATGAATTGATTAAACACTTGAGACCATATTTAAAAATCGGATAGGATAGGAAGAAGGAACAAGTAAAATGATGCAGCAAAAAGAAAGATTAGAAAAACAGCTTGATTTCATCAGAGAAATCGACAAGGAAAAGGAGATATTCCGCCAGACTTATTTAGCTGATGCAAGCCGCAAGGAAAATGATGCGGAGCATGCCTGGCATATGGCTATCATGACCATGCTCTTGAGTGAGTATGCCAATGAGAAGATAGACGTGCTAAAGACAGTAGGAATGCTTTTGATACACGACATAGTAGAGATTGACGCAGGAGATACATATGCCTATGATGAGGCAGGCAAGGCCACACAGCATGAGCGAGAGCAGAAGGCGGCGGAGCGTATATACGGACTCTTGCCAAAGGAACAGGGCGAGCCGCTTTTAAAGCTGTGGGAGGAATTTGAGGCGCAGCAGACACCGGAAGCCAGATTTGCCCGCACCATGGACAATATCCAGCCAATGCTCCTAAACGATGCATCGGACGGGCTTTCATGGCGTGAGCACAGTGTAAAGCTGTCGCAGATACTCGGCAGAAATAAGCGCACAGCACTTGGCTCAGAGAAAATCTGGGATTATGCGTTTAACAATATACTGAAAAAGCATGTTGAGAGCGGAAATATCATAGATGATGAGGGCGTCTTCTCTGCGGAAGCCGGTACGCGTGCAAAAGCCAGCGAGCGTAATGGACGGTAATAATATTTACTGAAAAATCCTTTGAAAATCACACATAATTCTATTGTAGACAGTCGTCTTGTATGATATACTTTACTGGATTAAATCGGTGAACTGAATATCAGGTAACTATTCAAGGCTGCTTAAATAGTTACCTGACAAGTATATTGAGCTTCATCGAAATCCACAGAATAAAACACACGGAGGAATCAAAATGAATATTGTATGCTTAGACCTTGAGGGAGTATTGGTACCTGAAATCTGGATTGCATTTGCAAAGGAGACAGGCATTCCTGAGCTTGAAAAGACAACAAGAGATGAGCCTGATTATGATAAGCTTATGAACTATAGAATAAATATTTTAAAGGAGCACGGACTCGGATTAAAAGAAATCCAGGAGACAATCGCAAAGATAGATCCAATGCCTGGCGCAAAGGAGTTTTTGGATGAGCTTCGTTCAATCACACAGGTAATCATCATCAGTGATACATTTTCACAGTTTGCAGGCCCTCTCATGAAGAAGCTCGGCTGGCCGACAATCTTTTGTAACGAGCTTGAGGTTGCTGAAGATGGCGAGATTACAGGCTTTAGAATGAGATGTGAGCAGTCAAAGCTTACAACTGTAAAGGCACTGCAGTCTATCGGATACGATACCATCGCAAGCGGTGACAGCCACAATGATTTAGGCATGATACAGGCAAGCAAGGCAGGCTTCCTTTTCAGAAGCACAGATGCCATCAAGAAGGACTACCCTGAGCTTCCTGCATATGAGACATATGATGAGCTGCTTGCAGCGATTAAAGCGGCATTATGATTAAAGGGGCAAAAGGTATCATCGATGCATGCTTGCATGCAATTCGATGTATACTTTAGTGACCCGCACTACACCGAGAAAGTAGCAATTTGCTGCGGGGACGCAGGAAATTAGCGGATTTCGAGGTGTAGTCAGATTACGGGAATGAGTAGCATGTAGTAATCTGATTAATCATAAATATAGTTGAAAAAAGCTTCCCACATGATATTTTGGAGTGGATACATCCACCTGTACATGTGGGAAGTTTCTATATATTGATGTCATGCAAAATCATATGAAAGAAGGTAGAGTGCAGATGTATACGGTAACACACATATATGAGGCTGATTTTGGCTGTGAGGAAAGAGCAGACGGCGCAAAAGCAAAATGCGTGGTTTATCTCGAGGACGAAAACGGCAGACAGCGTCATGTAGAGGTTGAGGATGAATGGCTTACGGCAAATGGGATAGAAGAGGGAAGCAGCTGGAAAGAAAATATCACAGATGAAGCCTGAATCATAAACTATGAGATTAATTATGTGATTAGGGTATGTGAATAAATTTTGTGTAGATGCACATTGTGTATTGACAACAGTGCAAAAGGTGCTATAATAAAATTAACATATGAACAATCATTCATATGTTCAATAAAAACGTACAGTAAAACAAATAATTCATGAAAATAAGGAGAACACCACTATGAAGAAGACTTACAAAATCGATGTAGACTGCGCTAACTGCGCCAACAAGATGGAGGATGCCGCAAAGAATACAGCAGGTGTAAAGGATGCTACAGTCAATTTCATGACACTCAAGATGAGCGTTGAGTTTGAAGAGGGACAGGATGCAAAGGCGGTTATGCAGGAGGTTCTTAAGAACTGTAAAAAGGTAGAGGACGACTGCGAGATTTTCTTATAAATTGCCGGGCGCAGGAATGACAAACGATATTATTTCAATGCCTGCGCTATAGTAAGGGTGATTATCAAGAGATTATAATGAATGGAGCTATGGCGTATGAATAAAAAGCAGAAAAAAGTACTTGCGCGTATCATAATCGCAGCGGTACTCATGATTATATTACATTTCATACCGGTTAAGGGAATTATCAGGTTCCTGCTTTACATGGTGCCTTATCTGGTTATAGGATACGATATCCTGAAAAAAGCATTTAAGGGAATCAAAAACAAGCAGGTATTTGATGAAAACTTCCTGATGGCGGTTGCCACTGTGGGTGCGATAGCGGTTGCACTCTATGAGAATGGTGACTATACAGAGGCTATAGCCGTTATGCTCTTCTACCAGATAGGAGAGCTGTTTCAAAGCTATGCAGTCGGAAAGAGCCGTAAGAATATCAGCGAGCTCATGGACATCAGACCCGACTATGCCAATATTGAGGTGGACGGAAAGCTCACCCAGGTTGATCCTGATGAGGTTGCTATCGGCTCGGTAATCGTGGTACAGCCCGGAGAAAAGGTTCCTATCGACGGTGTGATAGTTGAGGGCTCATCTACATTAAACACCAGCGCGCTTACAGGTGAGAGCGTGCCGAGGGATGCAAAATGCGGTGATGAGATAATCAGCGGATGCATCAATATGTCCGGTGTTTTAAAGATTAAAACGACCAAAGAGTTTGGCGAATCAACGGTTTCAAAGATACTTGACCTCGTTGAAAATTCAAGCTCAAAGAAATCAAAATCAGAAAACTTCATATCAAAATTTGCCAAGTATTACACTCCGGCAGTCTGCTACAGTGCACTTGCACTTGCGATACTGCCACCGATTGTCAGAATACTTTTCATGTCAGTTGAACCACAGTGGGGCATATGGATATACAGGGCACTTACCTTCCTTGTAATAAGCTGTCCGTGCGCGCTGGTCATCAGTATTCCACTCAGCTTTTTTGCAGGAATCGGAGGCGCCAGCCGCGAGGGTGTTCTTGTAAAGGGCTCAAACTATCTTGAGACCTTATCACAGACCAGATACGTTGTATTTGACAAGACCGGCACCATGACAGAGGGCGTTTTCGAGGTGGCAGGAGTCTACGACAATACGCTCGATAGAGAAAAGGTGCTCGAGTACGCAGCACTTGCAGAGAGCAGCTCATCGCATCCAATCAGCAGGAGCTTACAGAAGGCATATGGAAAGGAAATCGACAGAACCCGCGTGACAGACGTTGAGGAAATCAGCGGCCATGGAATCACCGCAAAGGTAGATGGCGTATCTGTAGCGGCAGGAAACTACAAGCTTATGAAAAAGCTTGGCTTAAGCTACAGTGAAACTGACAAGGTCGGCACCATAGTCCATATCGCAATAGACGGCAGATATGAGGGCTATATCCTTATCTCAGATAAGATAAAACCAACCTCAGCGGCAGCAATAAAGGCATTGAAAAAAGCCGGAATAAAAGGTACAATAATGCTTACAGGCGATTCGAGGACAGTAGCCGACTCAGTAGCGGCCGAGCTGGGAATTGATGAAGTATACAGTGAGCTATTACCGGGTGATAAAGTGGCAAAGGTAGAAGAACTGCTTGCGAAAAAGGGCAGCAAAGAAAAGCTCGCCTTCGTCGGAGACGGAATTAACGATGCACCGGTGCTCTCAAGAGCGGATATCGGAATTGCAATGGGCGCCATGGGCTCAGATGCAGCAATCGAAGCCGCAGATATCGTCCTCATGGATGATGACCCGCTAAAGATAGCAAAAGCAATAAAAATATCGCGCAAATGCCTGCGAATAGTATATGAAAACACATACTTCGCAATAGGCATCAAGCTGATCTGCCTCGTGCTCGGAGCAGTCGGAATAGCCAATATGTGGCTCGCAATATTTGCAGACGTAGGAGTAATGGTGATAGCAGTGCTAAATGCAATCCGCGCATTATTCGTACACAAGCTCTAAAAAGGTAGAGCTCAAAGAGCAGAATTATTAAATAAAAAATACGAGACAGAATGCATCCAAGAGGTGCACTCTGTCTTTCGCGTATATAAAAAACAATTACTGTTCACACGAAGCACCCACACGCATCCGGACCAGCCCCGTAACTGCGAAGGCACTGAGCAGTTACGCTCCCGCCAATACGACGCGTCAATACCTTAAATGAGCCAAAAACTAAGGGTGCTTGTAGAAATTGCATGAGACATCGCGAATATGGAGATATTTAGAGTCTGTTGGAATTATGTCACAACACAGCAATGTCCGTGCATGGACGCACGGACAAGGCGTTAGCACCACGGACGGCGCTAAAAGCCGGTTGCGTCCTATAGCCAAAACCTAAATCATAATTCCTACAGAGTCTTAATATCGAAATACTGAGCGAGGGCATATGCAATTTATGCGGAGCACCCGCCCTATAGCCAATAAAGTAGAAATAACGCAAAAATAATGAAAAAATAACGCAGAAAGGACACTACACTATGAGCGAAAACATAAATGAACAGATAGAATGCTGCGACTGCAACGAAATCCACGAAGACCTTCTGAAAATAGTAAATGATACAATGCCTGAGGAAACCGAGCTCTACGACCTTGCAGAGCTTTTTAAGGTATTTGGCGACTCCACCCGGATCAGAATCCTCTTTGTGTTGTTTGAAGCGGAGGTATGCGTCTGCGACCTTGCAAAGGTGCTCAACATGACACAATCCGCCATATCACATCAGCTTAGGATATTAAAGGCAAACAAGCTCGTAAACAGCAGACGTGAGGGCAAATCAGTGTTTTATTCGCTTGCAGACGGACATGTGCGCACAATCATTGCGCAAGGACGTGAGCATATCGAGGAATAATACAGGGAGGAATATACGTGACAGAATTAGAAGAATACTATAACAAATTCAACGAGGAAAAGCGCCTGAACAGCCGTCACGGCAGGGTAGAGTTTATCACCTCCATGAAGTATATACACGATTGTCTTGGCAGCCTGATGAATGAGAAGCAGCTTGATCTTCGCTCACAGATTAAAATCCTGGATGTCGGTGCGGGAACGGGCAGATACTCAGTGCCTCTTGCCGAGGAAGGCTATGATGTGACAGCACTTGAGTTAGTTAAGCATAACCTCGGCAGACTGAAGCAAAAGAGCGATAAAGTAAAGGCATACCAGGGCAATGCCACAAAGCTTAAAAAGTTTGGAAACGATGAATTTGACCTCACACTTGTATTCGGACCGATGTATCATCTGAAGTCGGCGGAGGAAAAGCTTGCTGCATTGAATGAGGCAAAAAGGGTGACAAAACCGGGTGGTTACATACTTGTGGCATATATTATGAATGAGTACAGCGTGATAACCTATGCCATAAAGGAGAAGCATATAAAAGAGGGTATAGAGGGCGGAATGCTCGATGAGAGCTTCCATTGTACAGAAAAAGCTAATGATTTGTACAGTTTTGTCCGATTAGAAGATATAGAGGCATTAAATGCACAGGCAGCCCTTACACGCGAAAAGATAATAGCAGCCGATGGCGCGGCAAATTATATCAGGCCATTTTTGAATGCTCTTGACGAGGAAGAGTTTGATATGTTTGTACAGTATCATCTTTCAACATGTGAGAGAGCAGACCTGATGGGAGCAAGTGCGCACACGGTTGATATTTTAAGGGTGTGTGGTGATTCTGAATAAAGTCTTTTCAAATATAACACAGTATAAGATTACATATGAGGAGAACTATGAAAAACAAGGGATTAAAAATTCTATTATGTGTGCTTTTGGTTTTATGCGTCATTATGGCGGGAGCACTCATAGGAAAAGAATATATTGGAGATAATATAAAAGAAGCCGCTAACCGGAATGGTGTGGATGTAGTTAAAGACACATCGGATGCCGGAAAAGCAGAGGATAACGCAGTTGATAGTACGGCAGAAGGCACAGAGAGTACACAGTCTGATGCAACCAAAGCTGAGGCAACAGAAGCGGATACACAAAAGCCACAGATGTCAACCATAGTGATTACGGCTACAGGAGACTGTACACTCGGCAACAATCAGGAGCAAAGCTATGACGGCAGCTTTAATTCTTATTATGACTCAAAGGGACAGGACTACTTTTTCGGCGGCGTGAGAGATATTTTTGAGGCTGGCGATATGACACTCATCAATCTGGAGTGTGTGCTATCGGATGCGACTGAGCGCGTAGAAAAGCGCTGGAACCTCAAGGGAAAGCCTAGCTACATCGGAATTATGACAGGCAGCTCCATCGAGGCCTGCAGTCTTGGAAACAATCACACATACGACTATGGACAGCAGGGACTTGACGATACGAGAAATGTGCTCGACAATGCCGGGATAGTGTATGGCTTCAATGATCATACCGGTATTTATGAGACTGCTGATGGGACTAGGATTGGAATAGTGTCGGTCAGCCTTTTGTCACAAAACGGTGACCGAGAGGCATATATCCAAAACGGTATAGCGCAGCTTCGCAATCAGGGGGCGGCGATAGTTATCGCATGCTGCCACTGGGGCATAGAGGGTGACCATTACCCTAATGATTATCAGCAGGCGGCAGCACATCGTATCATCGACTGGGGAGCAGACCTGGTAGTCGGAAACCACCCTCATGTGCTGCAGGGGATGGAGGTCTATAACGGCAAAATGATATGCTACAGTCTTGGAAATTTCTGCTTCGGAGGCAATAAAAATCCGGCAGACAAGAACACGGCGATTTATCAGCAGGCATTTACTTTGATAAATGGTGAATTGCAGCCGGGCATAGATGCTCAGATTATTCCATGCACCTTAAGCAGCGTAAGCTCATACAATGATTTCAGGCCGACAGTGGCTTCGGGCGAAAAAGCACAGGAGATATGCAATTTAATGAACACATATTCACAAAATTATAGTAAAATAGAAATTGATGGGCTTGGAAAGCTGCATGTAAATTAACAGTAGGTAACTATTCAGAACCACTGAGAAAAAGAAGGGCTGAATAGTTACAATATCATTTTTTTACGAATTAAGATAAAAAGCAGTCATGCAACAAATGGCATGTACCATCATACAAATATAGTAAGGGAGCAAAGAGCAATATGTATATGTGGAGAGAGCGCAGTAAAGAAGAAAAGCATGAGGATGTAGTAAATACAGGCCTGCTGCCGCTTGATGTGGTAGAGGGATTTAAGATACGTCCGGGCTTTTTCAGAATGTACGGAGCGTGCGTGGCATCAAACGGAGTGAGCTTTACCATCAATTCCCATGGGGCAACGAGGTGTACTCTTTTATTGTTCAAACCACAGGCACCAAAGCCGTATGCGAGGATTCCGTTTCCTGATTCATATAGGATAGGAGATACCTACTCCATGCTTGTTTTTGATATAAAGCCGGATGAATTTGAGTATGCATTTTCGTTTGACGGACCATATGAGCCGGCAAAGGGACTTTTGTTTAACGAGGAAAATGTCCTTTTAGACCCATATTCCAGAGCGGTCACTGGACAGCGAAAATGGGGAGAAAAGCCGGAGGGAGGCAAGGATTTTGAGTACAGAGCCAGAGTTGTAAAAAGCAGCTTTGACTGGGGCAACATAAAGCAGCTTGAGCAACCCTTTGAGGACCTTGTGATTTATGAGACACATGTGAGGGGCTATACAAAGGATAAGTCCTCTGGAGTCAGCGCACCGGGAACATTTGCCGGTTTGAAGGATAAGATTCCGTATCTTAAGGACCTTGGAATAAATGCAGTGGAGCTCATGCCGATTTTTGAGTTTGATGAGATGGAGAGCGCGAGAGTGGTTGATGGTGTGCAGCTTTACAATTACTGGGGCTACAACACAGTATCATTTTTTGCACCGAATACCAGCTATGCCTTCAACGAGGAGCACAACCACGAGGGAGACGAGCTGAAATCGCTGATAAAGGCTTTAAAGGAAAATGGCATAGAGGTCATTCTTGATGTGGTGTTCAACCATACCGCTGAGGGAAATGAGATGGGACCGTGCTTCTCCTTCAAGGGAATAGACAATAACGTGTACTATATGCTTACACCGGATGCACACTACTACAATTTCAGTGGCTGTGGAAACGTTATGAACTGTAATCATCCTGTTGTGCGCAGCTTTATCATAGACTGTCTGAGACACTGGGCCATTGAGTACAGAGTGGATGGCTTCAGATTTGACCTGGCTTCCATTCTCGGAAGAGACCAAAACGGTGCACCTATGGCCAATCCGCCGATTCTTGAGTCGCTGGCATTCGACCCGGTACTTGGCAAGATGAAGCTCATCGCAGAGGCCTGGGATGCAGGCGGACTGTATCAGGTGGGAAGCTTCCCGTCATGGAACAGATGGGCTGAGTGGAACGGCAGATACAGGGATGACATGAGAAGCTTTTTAAAGGGCGATGACGGTATGGCGGGAAATGCCATCACACGTATCACCGGCTCACGAGACCTTTACAGCCCGGAGAGCAGAGGACACAAGGCATCAGTCAATTTCATGACCTGTCATGACGGCTTTACACTGTATGACCTTTACTCATACAATGAAAAGCACAATGAGAAAAACGGCTGGAATAACACAGACGGAGACAACAACGGACATAGCTGGAACTGTGGAGCAGAGGGCGAGACAGATGATCCAAATGTAAACGGACTTAGAAGGCGCCTTATAAAGAATGCATTTGCAGCGCTTTTGTGCAGCCGTGGCCCGGCGATGTTTTTTGCGGGCGATGAGTTCTGTAACACTCAGTTTGGAAACAACAATGCGTATTGTCAGGACAATATCATCTCATGGCTCGACTGGAGTAGGCTTGAGGAATTCAAGGAAATCCATGATTTCGTGCGTCATATGATCCAGTTCAGGAAAGAGCATCCTATACTCAGAAAGATGACAAAGCCTTCATCCTGCCAGTTCCCGGAAATCAGTGTGCACAACGGTACACCGTTCAATGCCTCAACGGATTACAAGACAAAGCTTATCGGCATTATGTATGCCGGAAGAAATGAGGAGGACACGGAGGATGATATTGTATTCTATTGCATGAATGCATATTGGGAGCCGCTTGTAATGCAGCTTCCGGTGCTTCCGAACGGAAAACACTGGCATGTGGACACCAACACCAATGCAGAGTATTTTGACGGAGAGGACTTCACGGCAAAGACAGAGCTTTTGGGTGTCAACACCATAAGAGTTCCTGCGAGAACCACGATAATACTTGTGGCAGAATAACAATAAAATCTGCAGCCCGGCACACATTGTGATATGTGCACCGGGCTGTTTTTCGTTACGGTTTTGGCTTAGACTGTAACATTTCCCCCTTTCATTTTTCAATATATTTTATGTGACATTTGCATCAGCAGCCGGTGATGGTTGTGAAGTGATACCGGAAGGCCTTGTATATATCACATAATCAGTTGTGAGTTGGACAAATTTCGTCTGTGAATCCAAGAAAATAATTGGGTGTGACACCAAAAATTGTACTTAAATGGCAAATGACAAAAATGTCAGGCACTCTACGGCCTGTCCTGTAGCCTGAAATAGTTGATTCTGCACAGCACATGATTTCAGAAAGAGCAATGTTGGTCAAGTTGTGGAGCCTCATCAGATAATCAAGCCTGTCAGGCACAGTTGTACTAATGGTTGATAGTTGCTTTTCTAATAGAAAGTTATTTATACTACTCATAAATGAATTGTAACACAATAATTACAAATATCAACAAATATCTAAAAAATACGAAAAATAAAAAAATTAAAATTACAATTTTAAATCCAGCCACCATCAAAAGTGATTATCTGTCCTGTGAGGTAATCAGGTGCAGTGATGACGGAGTAAGCCATATCTGCAACCTCACAGGCTGTGGCAAAGCGTCCGGCAGGAATTTCATCGGCCAGCTCAGCGCGTTCTGTCTCATCAAAGCAGCGGTTCATATCGGTATCTATGACACCACAGGCTATGGCATTGACCGGAATATGCGATGGCGCAAGCTCCTTGCCGAGTGCCTTGGTAAATGCATTTATACCGCCCTTGCAGGCTGAGTATGCCACCTCGCAGGATGCTCCGACATTGCCCCAGACAGATGAAATCTGTAGTATGCGGCCACATTTATCGGCAACCATATAAGGGATGACGAGCTTTGTAAAGTTAAAAACACCGGTCAGATTTATTGCCACGATATTGTTCCATTCCTCCGGTGTCATGTCGCTCAGCAGCCCGATATGCGATATGCCGGCATTGTTAATGAGCACATCTATATGGCCAAAATGGGAAATGGTATTCGTAACCATATCCTTGGCAAAGAAAAAGTCTCCTACATTTCCGGTGTAGCATAGCACATCAATTCCGTATGCACAGTGAAGCTCATCAGCCAGTGCCTTTAGCCTGTCAGATGAATTGCGGCAGCAAAGTGAGAGGTTATAGCCACAGGAAGCCAGCTTTTTGGCAATGGCGGCACCGATACCGCGTGAAGCTCCGGTTATTATAGCTGTTTTATTTATGTGATTTATGTGATTGGTGTGATTTGTCTGATTTGTCATGATATTCTCCTTATAATTTATATACCGTGGTGCTAAGCCGATCGCTGCGCTGTCGGGCCGGCTTCATAGTATAAAGAAAATAATTACGTGATTAAATTACAGTTCTGCCATGGGTATGATACCTCGCTGTGAGGCTGGGCACAATAGTGTAAATTTTTATCATCTTATACAGCATAAATCATACCATAAATATATATTATGGGGTAGACAAAATTTATACATTGTGATATTATTTAATAGTTGCAAAACGAATTGCAGACGGCGTGTGGCTCAGTTTGGTAGAGCGCTACGTTCGGGACGTAGAGGTCGCAAGTTCGAATCTTGTCACGCCGATTTATTTATGTATGTATCTGAATAGTTACCGACTGTATTATTTTGGAGCACGCGCATAGCGTGTTTTTTTGTTACCGTTCAGTGTGAATAGTAACTTTTTTATTTAGTTCTTTGTAAATCAAAACAATATATTGCTTTATTGGTAAAATAGTACTAGTGTATTGGCCTGATTTAGGAAAGGTACAGGAAATAGGGGATATGAATATTGTTTCACAAATGTGTGCCATTGCGGTGATGTTCGTAATAATGTATTTTTATATTTCGCAGAAAAAGATTATATTACATACATCGAAGGCTTTTGTTGAGGTATGGATTGCAGGCTTGCTGTCACTTTTCTTTGATATTTTCGCACTTGTTGCAATTGAAAAAAGAAGCGGATATCCTCATACTGCTACCAATATTATCTGCAAATTATATCTCTGGACGGTTACATGGGTTGCCATGGTGGCCTTCTGGTATATATGCGTGGATATTTTCAGGAAAAAAGAGCTTGAGCGCAAGTGGAGAAAGCGGCTGTGGATATTTGGAATCTTAACTGATATTCTGATAATGGTCGTACCGATTAAAATTTATGATTCGGATAATATAGTTTATACATATGGTCCGGCTGTTATTATAACATATGCAGTAACTGTAATTCTGCTGGCGCTTATTCTAATGCTGACAAAAAAATACAGTCAGGCTATAAATCCGAGAAGAAGAAAGAGCATGCAGGTCTGGGTGGCTCTTATGTTTATATCGGCGGTTATTCAGTTTATAGATAAAAAAATATTGATTGTCAGCTTTGCGAGTGTGATAGGTGTGCTTATCCTTTTTATTATGCTTGAAAATCCGATGGCAAATATTGACAGGGATACAGGATTTTTCAACCTCAATGCCCTTTTTGAATACATGAAGGAGGCATATGGACAGGGGAATGATGTATCGATAGTGTGTATTCGCTATGGAAGCAATGAAAATGATTTTTTCACCCGCGAGATGGAAAAAAGTATTTTTTATGAGGTGGTTTCTTTTATAAATAAGCTGACTGATAATTATGTTTTTAGAAGCTCGGCAAACGAGTATCTGCTGGTTTTTGAGAATACTGATTGTGCAGAAAAAACAATCGGAATATTGGAACGCAGGTTCGACAAGCCATGGGGCGGTGACAATATGACGATGCTGTTTGGGGAGATATATTATCTAAGGTCTACTGAGCTTGTGCGGAGACCATCGGATATACTGGGGCTTTTTCAATATGCCAAGCGTAACAGAGCTGAGTTTACGGGGCGCGGCGTGATGCTCATAAATAATGAAGTCATTGAGCACATATATGATGAAAATTCGGTTGAGAATGAGATAATAGAGGCATTGCGCGATAACCGTGTTGAGGTATTTTACCAGCCTATTTATAACACTAAAACGCATAAATTCACCTCTGCGGAGGCGCTTGTCAGAATAAGGTCGCGCGAGGGAAATATCATACCTCCGGGCAGGTTTATTGCTGTAGCTGAGAAGCGGGGACTCATTTTAAGGCTTGGAGAGCGCGTGTTTGAGATAGTGTGCAGATTTATTGTACAGCATGATATACATGCGATGGGAATTGAGTATATTGAATGCAACCTGTCAGTGGTGCAGTGTGCTTATGACCATTTAGCGCAGGATTTTATTGCAATTATGGAGAAATATCATGTGGATGCAAATGATATTGTGCTTGAGATTACAGAGTCTGCATCTATCACTGAAAAAAAGATACTGCTTGATAATATGAACGCCCTGCGTAAGGTGGGAGTGAGGTTTGCGCTGGATGATTTTGGCACAGGTCAGTCAAATTTAAGCTATATTGTTGATATGCCGATTGACATTGTGAAGTTTGACAGAGGCATGACAAATGCATATTTTGACAACGGAAAGGGCAAGCCGGTTATGGATGCCGCAATGGGCATGATTCAAAAGCTAAAGCTTGAGATTGTTTCTGAGGGAATCGAGGAGAAGGAGCAGTTTGCAAAGCTGGATGAGCTTGGAATAGATTACATTCAGGGTTATTATTTCTCAAAACCGAGAAATGCTGCTGAGTTTATTTCATTCATAGAAAGCAATAATGCATAGTTTATTTCATTCATAAAAAGCAATAATGCATAGTTTATTTTATTCATACAAGATAATAATGATATGAGGGGCAAAAGGTATTTTGCCCCTCATTTATGATTAATCAGATTGCTACATGCTACGCATTTCCATAATCTGACTACACCTCGAAATCCGCTAATTTTCTGTGTTCCCGCAGCAAATTTATATGGTGCTATCAAACAAATGGAGACCATAATCTCCACTTTTGAAGATAAATGACAGATTTCATTTATCATATTCCCCACAAAAACAATTGAATTACTGTTAGAATCACATACATGGCATCACATGATGCAAAGAGTTAGGAGGAAAATAAAATAAGTTCAATAGATAATAGAATCCAATGGTTGGAAGGTGAGATATTAGAGATTCAAGAAAGGCTGGAGACCATCACTGAGGAAGGAACAATCTATCCAACACAAAAGGATGGAAATGTTAAATGGTATGTTTGGAAAAATGGCAGAAGAGAGTATTTATCAAAGAAAAATGATAAAGAAATCAGAAATCTTGTCAATAAAAAATATCTGGAGCTTTATTTGAAGGATACAATAAATGAGCTCAGACTACTCGAGACAAACAGGAAGGCCCGGAAAAAATATAAAACCGATTATGCCCAGAAAATGTTGAAGCAAAAACATTATAGAAGTATACTTTTAGCAGTTGATAAGAAGGACAATGAAGAGACAAATGAAAAGACACAGGTTCCTAACCCTGAAGCACTCAAGTTTTATACTAAAATGGGAATTATAGTGCGGTCAAAATCAGAAGTAATTATTGCGACAGCCTTGTATGATAATAATATAAAGTTTGAGTACGAGAAGGCGATTAAAATCTCAGATGGTATTTATTATCCCGATTTTACGGTTGAGAAGAAAAATGGCGATATAATTCTGTGGGAGCATCTTGGCTTGATAGACAATCCTGATTATCGAAATAAAGCTTATCGAAAGATATTGAAATATAACGAAAATGGATATTATCAGGGAAAAAATCTTATATTGACATATGAAACAGCGGAAAGTCCATTGGACCCAATGGACGTAGAGCATGAAATAGAAAAAATGTGCAGGTGATAAAATGCTCAAAAAATTACGAAGAAAATTTATAGCCATAGCAATGTTATGAGTTTCAATTGTTCTTATTGCAATTGTAGGCACGATAAACATTGCAAACTATATAAGTACAAACGAGGCGTTGGATGTGCGCCTTAAGCTGATTGTCGGAAACGGAGGAACATTCCCGGATCTTTTAGAACAGAAAACGCAAACACAGATACATTCGGCAATACAGCAGATGAAAGTACAAATAAAGGGACTCCCACGCTCAAAGAGCCACCATCCGGCAGAACAGATGTACAGCCACCAGAGGATATGAATTTACAATCGTACAGTAAATTAAAAATATTTTTTTACATGCATTTTACACACTAATGATTTTGCATTTTACATTTCCCTATTACTATATCAGTTGTAACGAACAAAGAAACAAATTCAAGAAAGAAATGAAAGAGGAAATTAAAATGAAAAATCGTATGAAAAAACTTTTAGTTTTAGCAACTGCTGCAACAATGATGACAGCAGCATTTACAGGATGTGGCTCAGGCTCAGACGGAGCAGACAACAATGCAGATACAAGCGCAGATGAAGGTACATCAAATGAGAACTTAAGCGGTTCACTTTCACTTGCGGGAAGTACTTCAATGGAGAAGCTTTGTGAGGCGCTCAAGGAGTCATTCATGGAGAAAAACCCTGGAGTAACAGTAACAGTAGAGTATACAGGCTCTGGTTCAGGAATCGAGTCAGTGACAGCAGGAAGCGTAGATATCGGAGATTCATCAAGAGCACTTACAGATGATGAGAAAGCAAACGGCGTTGAGGAAAACATCGTAGCAATTGACGGAATCGCAGTAATCACAGACAAGGACAACTCAGTAACAGAGCTTACATCAGATGACTTAAAGAAAATCTACACAGGTGAGATTTCAAACTGGAAAGACCTTGGTGGAAAAGATGAGGCAATCGTAGCAATCGGCCGTGAGGCAGCTTCAGGTACAAGAGGAGCCTTTGAGGAGCTTCTTGATGTAAAGGATCAGTGCAAATATGCACAGGAGCTTGACTCAACAGGAGCAGTTCTTGCAAAGGTAGGCTCAACACCGGGAGCAATCGGATATGTTTCACTTGACGTGCTTGATGATACAGTAACAGCAATGAAAATTGACGGAGTAGAGGCAACAGAGGAAAACATTGTAGCAGGCAAATATCTTCTTTCTCGTCCATTCGTAATGGCTACAAAGGGCAAGATTGACGAGCAGAACGATATTGTTAAAGCTTGGTTTGACTATGTAAACTCAGATGAGGGACAGGCAGTTATCAAGAAGGTAGGCCTTATTCTCCCTCAGTAGAAATTATCGGGCATATTAATGATACGAAATACAGACATCGATACGAGACATCGCTAGTAAGTATAAGTAAAAAATAGTACAAAATACAGACATCGATATTAGACATCAGTATTAATACATATCGATAAGATACATGGTTTCCTCAGGAAATGGCAGGTTTCCTGGGGAACTTTTTGAAACAAGGAGTATCAAATGAAACATAAATCCATAGTAGAGAATGTTGCCAAAATAATATTCACGGTATGTGCGGTTGTGGCAATATTCGCAGTATTATCAATAACAATTTATATGTTCCTTAAAGGTGCACCGGCATTTTTCAAGGTCGGAGTGTTAAACCTCTTATTCGGAACAAAATGGGCGCCGACAGCGGCAGACCCAAGCTACGGAATATTGTACATAATCCTCACATCCATCATAGGAACAGCGGTATCTATACTCATAGGAGTACCGATTGCTCTTCTTACGGCAGTATTTCTCACTGAGGTGTCAAACAAAAAGCTCTCAGCGGTAGTGCAGCCGGCAGTAGAGCTGCTTGCAGCCATTCCATCAGTAATCTATGGACTTTTAGGACTTATGATACTTAATCCGGTATTATACAAGCTGGAGAAACATATTTTTGCAAACTCAGCAACACATCAGTTTACCGGCGGATCAAATCTGCTTGCAGCAATCATAGTGCTTGCAATCATGATTCTTCCTACGGTAATCAACATGAGCGTATCATCAATACAGGCAGTACCGCAGCAGATGAGAGCGGCATCCCTTGCTCTTGGAGCAACAAAGATACAGACAATATTTAAAGTGACGGTTCCTGCAGCAAAGTCAGGAATCATGACAGGAATTGTGCTCGGAATAGGTCGTGCGCTTGGAGAAGCGATGGCTATCAACATGGTAGCCGGTGGAACGGTAAGCTTTCCACTTCCGTTCAACTCAGTGCGTTTCCTTACCACACAGCTCGTCAGCGAGATGGGATACGCCAGCGGACTTCACAGACAGGTGCTTTTCTCAGTAGGTCTTGTGCTTTTTGTGTTTATCATGATAATCAATCTCACCCTTATGAAACTCAAAAAGAAAGGAGCTGTGGAAAATGACTAGTATAAATGGAAAACGCCGTAGAATAGGCGATGATGTAGTATACTTTTTCATATATCTGTGTGCGGCATTATCGGTAGTGCTGCTTGCGGGAATCATCATATATGTATTTGTCAGGGGAATCGGCCAGGTAAACTGGCAGTTTCTGACCAGCGAGACATCCGTCTTAAGAGGCACTGTCGGAATAGCGGGAAACCTGCTCAATACACTTTACATCATAATTATCACCATGCTCATAGCAACTCCTGTCGGAGTGGGAGCAGCCGTGTACTTGAATGAGTATGCAAAGCCGGGTAAGCTCGTATCCACAATAGAGTTTGCCACAGAGACACTTGCAGGAATACCGTCAATCATCTTCGGTCTCTTCGGAATGATGTTCTTTGGACAGACAATAGGCTTTGGCTACAGTATCCTGACAGGTTCATTGACACTGACACTCATGGTGCTGCCTCTCATTACCAGAAATACACAGGAGGCGCTTAAAACTGTACCGGACAGCTACAGACACGGAGCAGTCGGACTTGGAGCCGGAAAATGGCACACCATCCGCACCATCCTGTTGCCATCAGCCATGCCGGGAATCATCACAGGTGTTATCCTTGCAATCGGCCGAATAGTAGGTGAGTCAGCAGCACTTCTCTTTACGGCAGGAAGTGCAGGAATGCTTCCAAAGGTTGCCAGCGGTTATTTCTCAAAGATAATGCAGTCAGGTGGAACACTTACCATCAAGCTCTACCTTGCAGCGACAAGTGAAGGAAAATTCGACCAGGCATTTGGAATTGCGGTTGTGCTTCTCGTAATCGTATTCTTAATCAACATCCTGACAAAGGTGCTGGCAAAGAAATTCCAGGCGAAGTAAGCAAATCAACCGGTTATTATAATGATATGAGGGTCAAAAGGTATTTTACCCCTTTAATCATAATAATAAATTAACGAATATAGTAAATAACAAATATAATAATCTAACTAAGAAAAGAAGCTTCGATTTGATATCAGTAAATCGGAGCTTCTTTTTAGTTTCATTAAGATTATTTCTTAAACAAATCTTAATGTGTTACATAATTGGATTTTAATGTTACAATTGATACAATAAGATCAACATAAAACTTCCGGAGGCAATTATGTATAAAGTATTAGTATGTGATGATGAAAAAGACATTGTATCAGCAATCAGCATTTATTTGACCAGCGATGGCTACGAGGTAATCCCGGCGCGAAACGGGCTGGAGGCGCTCGATATAGTAAAACACAATGATGTGCATCTTGTCCTGATGGACATCATGATGCCTGTCATGGACGGCATAGAGGCAATGGTGGAAATCAGAAAAATCTCTAATGTGCCGGTCATACTGCTCACTGCCAAAAGTGAGGACACTGACAAGGTACTCGGGCTCACGGTCGGAGCAGACGACTATGTGACGAAACCGTTTAACCCGGTAGAGTTGCAGGCAAGGGTGAAGTCACAGATCAGGAGATACATGCTTCTTGGCGCAGGCAATACAAGCGCAGGAAAGCTGGTAATAGGCGGCATTGAGCTCGATGACAAATCAAAGACGGTGACAGTTGATGGCGAGGCAGCAAATCTCACACGTACAGAGTACGATATTTTGAAGCTTCTCATGGAGCATCCGGGCGAGGTGTATTCGCCGAATCAGATATATGCAAAGGTCTGGAAGGATGAGCCGTATGGGACAGAAAACACGGTGGCGGTACATATCCGTCATCTCAGAGAAAAGGTTGAGATAAATCCGGCTGAGCCAAGGTACTTAAAGGTCATCTGGGGTCGCGGATACAAAATTGACGCTGAATAGGTGCATGCTTGATACAGCTTTGTCAAGTGAAGCACTATAAAATGGAAGGTGAATGATATGAAAAAAATATCAAGAAATCTGTGGCTTAAGCTGGCGGCATTTATAGTATGCTCGGTCATGGCGGCAGGGCTTGTTGTAACAACGTTAGTTGCAGTGTATACAAACAATTATGAAAGTACAGCACAGCTAAGGGATGAAATTCATGCGAATATTGCAGGAGCCTATAGCAGACAGATGGTGTACAATTATGAATCCGGTGATGACAATGCATTTTCGCAGATGATGGACGATACCAATCTGCAGGCCGCAGTGGTAAAGAGTAATGAAACATCAGAGGACAAGGTAGATGTAAAATCTGATGCAGCAAAGGTGTATTCAAGTGTGGATGAAATATCAAATCCGGATTATATTTTTAGCTACAAGGCAAAGAACTTAAAGTGGAACAGGCTATCATATCTGTGGGATGCAATGAGCGGCAGCTATGAAGAGTCAGACGATGCATCAAACAGTATGAACAGTGAGAGAATCAGCTCAATCATGTATTCCAAGACAAATGGGCTCTTTTATCTGTGCCTGAATGATGGTACCGCTTATGTCATTCCAAAGGTGAGGGTGATGACAGGCTCTAACGATAACAGCTCGCTTGGCTTATATAAGGCAGTTGAGAAAACCGATGAGAATGGAAATAATTACTTTGCCTACGAGGAGATGTTTACAGGCCAGTCACTCGATATTACAGGCTTTGCCGAGTGGAAAAATGTAAAGTGCTATGATGAAAAAGGAAATCATATAAAGTGTGGCATGAATCTGAGTGATGACGGCGATTCGCGCTTTGATAGTGACGGCTCTTACTACGATTATGATGAGGATATTTATTATGACAGCTACGAAATCATAAAAGTGGTGGAGCAGGTGAATGAGAGCTATGAGCTTTTACCGGATACATTTAATATATCGGATACCGGAATTGTGTACTATCCATACACCCAAACGGAAGATAAGCCTGAGTACTATTATGTGTATGCAAAGCTTCCGCAGCAGCTTCAGGAAAAGGGCGATTACTTCAATCAGGCAGACAGCTTACTTGACGTCATGGAATTTACAGAGGCTCATTTGAGTGTATTGTTTGTCATATTTATACTTGGTTTTGTGATTACAGCGGGGTATCTGCTGACAGTTGCCGGAAAACGTGAGGATTCGGAAGAAATTAAATTACGATTATATGACAGGCTGCCGTATGCGGTGATGCTTGGAGTGACAATGCTGGCAGACTTTATGGTATTTCCGGCAGGCTTTTTACTTATAAAGCAGCTTCCGGTGGTGGCACTCATTTGTCTGGCGGCAACCATGGTTTCGCTTGAAGCAATCCTGACAACATACGTAAGAATCAGGGCACATGAGTTCTGGAAGCATACACTGTGCTACTATGTTGTTAGATTTTTCTTAAAGCCTGTCAAAAAGCTATGCAGGATGGTATTTGCTCCAATTAGATACGGCTTTTCATGGATAGAAAGAAATGTACCGCTGTTTTTGATCAGTATGCTGGCATTCGGTTTCATATGCCTGCTTGAGCTTATAGGCTTTGGAATAGGGAGTATTGGATTTATATTCATTATAAAGCTTATAGAGCTTGCTCTGCTTATCGCATTCATCATGCAGTATGACAGGATAAGATGCGCCGCAAAGGCAATAGCAAACGGTGATTTTTCACAGCCGGTTGATACGTCAAGGCTTATGCTGTTTTTCAGAAAGCATGGCGAGGATTTGAATAATGTGAGCAATGGAATAGAGGCGGCGGTCTCTGAAAAAATGAAGAGCGAGCGCTTCAGGACGGAGCTCATCACAAATGTGTCGCATGATATCAAGACACCGCTCACCTCCATTATCAATTATGTGGACCTGTTGCAGAAGGAGGACATAGATAACGAGAAGGTACGCGAATATCTTGACGTTCTCGACAGACAGTCATCACGTCTGAAAAAATTAATTCAGGATTTACTTGAGGCTTCAAAGGCATCTACCGGCAGCATAAATGTAGAACTTGAGGAACTGGATGCGGCTGTTATGCTGTCACAGGTAGCTGGGGAATATGAAGAAAAATTCAAGAAAAATAATCTTGATTTAATTATTAAAAATGACGTTACGCCTGTCATGATTCAGGCAGATGGACGACATCTGTGGAGAGTGTTTGATAATCTGATGAACAACATCAACAAATACGCCCAGCCGGGTACGAGAGTGTATATTGACATCATTCCAAAGGACAGCGGAGCCATCATAACGTTCAAGAATGTATCAGCTACACCGCTTAATATTTCAAGCGATGAGCTTAAGGAGCGTTTTGTCAGAGGAGATAGCTCACGAAATACCGATGGCAGTGGACTTGGACTGTCTATTGCAGAAAGTCTCATGAAGCTCATGAATGGTACTTTGGAGCTGACTGTGGACGGCGATCTTTTTAAGGTGACTTTGGAGTTTTAAACTTATAAGGCATTAGAAACAACAACAGCCGGGGCATCTGCCCCGGCTGTTACACTATTATTTTCAGACCAGCTGCTCAATAATGCAACTGTGATGCTTCTTATTCTTGCCATCCATATTATAATTTATTCCAACAAGTAGTACCTTACCAGAGTATTCCTTTAAAACCCCGTGATAACGTTTTTCCTTTATCTGCCTTATTGCACTATATGCCGATTGATTATATTTAAGTTCAATAATCATTGCAGGTCTTTCTCCTGCATTTAGCCTGGGTATGAAAACAAAATCAGCAAAGCCTTTGCCTGCTGGCATCTCTCTAACAACATTATAATATGCAGGTGCTGTAAAATATGCCATAGATAAAACACAGCTTAGTGAATTTTCATCATTATATTTAAGTATTGATGTGTAGGCATCGTGAGCTTTTTCAATGAGCTCGGCCACTTTTTCACTGTCACCATTTATGGTTGCTTGCAAAAGTTCATCACATCTTGAAATCGAATCCGCTACTTTACTCCATCCACTTGTACAAAGTGCAGCCTGATAGGCTTTTTTAACCTCAAAATTTGGAACAAACGCATTTTTTTCATCTATGTTATATCCTAAATATCCCAAATGAATTAAAGCTGTGAGGGCTTCATCTTTAGATGAAATTGATACAAAATCATTCTGAAAGGTATCTGTATTCACGTAAACCATGCCATCTGATAACATTGTCATTATATCATCTTTTAAGCCATCATAATTCATCGTAATAAATGTGTTTATAGAGGCAAATGAAGATGTGTTTTTCCAATATGAATCGAATCTGTGCCTCTCTATTGCCATAGAAACAGAATTTGGATTGTACATATGAAGTCCATTAATCAAATAACCATTGTACCAAGCCTTCGTATTATCCATATCCAGTTGAAACTGTTCGCATAATTGTTTCACTTCATCTTCTGTAAATCCAAAAAACCGTGTGATAGGGTACGAATCAATCATAGTAAATTCGGTAAAATTATTTAAGGCAGACTCATCTTTTATCTTCTTAATCGGCAAAATTCCGGTAATATAAGCTAGTGCCAAAAATGATTTTGACTCCTCCGACTTGAATAATGAATGTAAAAACTGTAGATATTTGTGAACAAGCTCCTCTTCCTTGCTGTTACGGATAACGCAATCCCATTCATCAACTATTATCACAAAAGGAATCCCTGTATCTTTATAAATCACCATCAGATTATAGCTCAGACTATCCTCATAATTCAGCTTATCTCCAAATTCACGCCTGAAATCTTTGTAAATATATTCCTGTATTTTTTCTATCAGATTATCCTTATATGAATCCCAAAAGGTAGAAACATCAACATGAATAACATTATATTTATTCATGTATTTTTTATAATCGGAATATGTCTCAATCCTGGTACCGGCAAATATATCAGTAGAATCGCACCCCAGACTGTAATATGCATCTATCATACCTGCCGCGTGTGATTTGCCAAACCTGCGGGCATGACTGACAGCAATGCAGTTTCTTGGTGTGCCAAGCCATTCATTTGTGTAATTAAGCAACTCTGTTTTATCAACATATATCTTATAATTTCGGTCTTTTCTGAAGCTATCATTGCTTGGGTTGAAATATATACCCATACTGGTGTTCCCCCCTTTCACTTTATTTTCTTATTATACCATATATTTAAAAAAAAGTATTTTATATTTTACTATAAAAAAACTGATGTGCCATACTTGCATGCAAGCATGATGCATCAGTTCTTCTTGTTCTCAGGGGAACTTGAATAAAGCCCCCATATATATAAGCAAAATTAGCTGCTACGGAGTGTAGACAAAGCGCGAGTATTAATATGTACGTGATTTAATTATCCTTAATCATCATATCATCTCCAAAAACCTCTCATGAATCCGTGTATCATCATCAAGCTCCGGATGAAAAGCCAGCCCAATCTGGTTCTTATACTGCACACCGACAATTTTGCCGTCATACTCGGCGAGCACACGCACATCATTCTTTGCTGAATCATCAATAGCCTCCACATATGGCGCCCTGATAAATGTCATGGTAAAGTCGAAGCTATTGTCAAACCTTGCTGTAGCCTCAAAGCTTCCAAGCTGTCTGCCGTAGGCATTTCTTTTAACAGTGACAGGCAAAGTGCCGAAATATACGTTGTCATCGTTGCTGATATGTGAAGCTAAAAGGATAAGACCGGCGCAGGTTGCAAGCACCGGAAGTCCGTTTGCGATTCTTCCCTTAAGCTCATCAAACATATCAAGCTCACGGAGCAGCTTGCCCTGCACAGTGCTCTCACCGCCCGGAAGCACGAGTCCGTCTATATCACAGATATCTGATTTTTTGCGCAGCTCAACACACTCACAGCCTAAAGATTCAAGTATGCGCTTGTGCTCAATAAACGCTCCCTGAACGGCTAAAACACCAATCTTAAGTCCTGATTTCATTTTATTTGCCTCTTTCCTCCATGATGATTTTAATCTCGCTCTCGTTGATTCCGACCATAGCCTCACCGAGATCCTCAGAAAGCTCTGCGATAAGCTTCGCATCGGTAAAGTTTGTCACAGCCTTTACGATAGCGGCAGCTCTCTTGGCAGGATCGCCTGACTTGAAGATACCTGAGCCGACGAACACACCTTCAGCACCGAGCTGCATCATAAGAGCCGCATCAGCCGGAGTAGCCACACCACCTGCCGCAAAGTTTACAACCGGAAGCTTGCCATTATCGTGAACAAACTTAACCAGCTCGAAAGGCACCTGAAGATTTTTAGCCGCCTCGAAAAGCTCGTCCTCACGCATGGAAGTAAGCTTTGCAATCTCAGAATTCATCTTTCTCATATGTCTGACAGCCTGCACGATATCACCGGTACCAGGCTCACCCTTTGTACGGATCATGGAAGCTCCTTCGTTGATACGGCGGAGAGCCTCACCGAGATCTCTTGCACCACATACGAAAGGCACCTTGAAATCTCTCTTATTGATATGGTACACATCATCAGCAGGTGAAAGCACCTCAGACTCATCAATGTAGTCAATCTCGATAGCCTCAAGTATCTGAGCCTCCACGAAGTGACCGATACGGCACTTTGCCATGACAGGGATGCTGACAGCCTCCTGAATGCCCTTAATCATCTTAGGGTCGCTCATTCTTGAAACACCGCCTGCGGCTCTGATATCAGCAGGGATTCTCTCAAGCGCCATAACAGCACATGCACCGGCAGCCTCGGCAATCCTGGCTTGCTCTGGAGTCGTGACATCCATGATGACACCACCCTTTAGCATCTGTGCAAGTCCTTTATTGAGTTCGTATTGAGTATTCTTATTGTTTTTCATTTGTTAAATCTCCTTTTATTTTTGTATTTGCTCATGCCAGCCATATATCATGGTTGCAATATTACGCCACATCTGGTAATATTAAAATATTCAAAATAAGGAAAATAAAAATGCCAGAAAGCGGTGAATCAAATGCTGACATACGACCTCACAAAAACAGACGGTCCACTCTACAAATGCCTGTATGAGTGCATCAAAAACGATATATCACAGGGAAAATTAAGCTCCGGGGAGAAAATGCCATCAAAACGCACCCTCGCCAAGAATCTGGGGGTTAGTACCATTACGGTTGAAAATGCATATGACCAGTTGATAGGCGAGGGCTATATGTTTGCAAGACCAAAGAGGGGCTATTTCATAGCCGATGTGTCAGATATCAGGGTAATCAAGGCACCGGTGCATAAGGAGCTTAGCATAAAGCTGCCGCCTGAGCAGGATGAAAGTATATTTGACTTCTCATCAAACAGGACAGACTCGGGTAACTTTCCGTTTTCCATATGGGCAAAGCTCATGCGAGAGACGATTTCCCTTAGGGAGCAGGAGCTTTTGTCGGTGTCGCCGTGTGGCGGAGTGAGAGAGCTTCGGGAAGCAATAGCAAGCCATCTGTCATCGTTTCGCGGTATGAATGTGGACCCGGACCAGATAATAGTCGGAGCGGGAACAGAGTATCTGTACGGACTGATTGTGAAGCTTTTGGGTACGGACAAGGTATACTGCGTGGAGGATCCGGGCTATAAGAAAATCAGCCAGATATACGAGTGCAACAATGCAAAATGCCTGCCGGTGCAGATGGATGAGCAGGGCATCAGCGTGGAGCTTATAAAGAAAGCAAATGCGCAGATAGCACATATCAGCCCGACACACCATTTCCCGACAGGAATCACGATGCCTGTGAACCGCCGCTATGAGCTTTTGGCATGGGCCAACGAGAGCAGCGACAGATACATCATAGAGGATGATTATGACAGTGAGTTTCGCATGAACGGACACCCGATACCGCCAATCCTCTCGATAGATGCGTGTGAAAAGGTCATCTATATAAATACATTTTCAAAGTCTCTCACATCCACCATCCGAATCAGCTACATGGTGCTGCCGGAGCATCTGGCAAATGAGTTTTACAGGAGGCTTTCATTTTACTCATGTACGGTATCCACCTTCGAGCAGTACACGCTGGCACGATTTATCAGCGAGGGCTATTTTGAAAAGCACATAAACAGGATGAGACTGCACTACGGCAGAAAGCGCCAGAGCGTGCTTTCGTCCATAAAAAGCTGCTTCACTGAAAAGGAATGCAGGGTAATAGAAAATGACTCCGGACTGCATTTTATCATACAGTTTGACACGAACCTTCCGGACAAAACAGTTGAAGAGCTGCTATTGAAAAAAGGTATAAAGCTTCAGGCGATTACCCACTTCAACCTGAGTAAGCCAAAGGAGGACAGGCATCAGTTTATTATCAATTACTCAAATATTGATGCAGACAGGATAATGGATGAGCTTTTAATTATTAAAGATACAATACTTTAACCAGACAGTACTTTAATAAAGCCGACTATAAAGTATATAAATAGTGTATACAAATAATAAATACAAACAGTGCGAATAATTTATGTGTGTAAAAATTTGACATAGATTTTACATACATCTGATAGAGCATTTTACAAAGCATCCATATAATGTATTCTCGAAGACAAGAAATTTATTACATGTTGCAGGAGATACAAATGGAGAAAAAAATCAAAATTCAGGTTCGCGACCTGAATCTGTATTATGGCCAGAATCATGCACTGCATGGTGTCAATATGGACATAAAAGAAAACAGCGTGACAGCGCTGATCGGACCGTCAGGATGTGGTAAGTCTACATTTTTAAAGTGTATCAACAGAATGAATGATCTGGTTGACAACGTCAGAATCGAGGGAAGCATAGAGATAGATGGTGAGAATATATATGCACCATCAGTCGATACAACCGTACTTCGCAAAAAGGTCGGCATGGTTTTCCAGCAGCCAAATCCGTTCCCGATGAGCATATATGACAATATCGCATATGGCCCGAGAGTGCATGGCATCAAGGATAAAAAGATACTCGACCAGATAGTTGAGGAAAGTCTTCAAGGTGCTGCGATATTCAATGAAGTTAAAGATAGATTAAAGAAATCTGCTATGGGACTTTCGGGTGGACAGCAGCAGAGACTGTGTATTGCGAGAGCGCTTGCCGTACAGCCGGAGGTGCTTTTGATGGATGAGCCAACATCAGCGCTTGACCCTATCTCTACTTCAAAGATAGAGGAGCTCATGGAGGATTTAAAGAAAAAGTACACAGTTGTGGTTGTAACACATAACATGCAGCAGGCAGTGCGTGTGTCAGACGATACAGCCTTCTTCCTTGTGGGAGATATGGTTGAGTTTGGTGACACAAAGACAATTTTCTCATATCCACAGGACAAGAGAACAGAGGATTACATCACAGGGAGGTTTGGTTAATGAGATCGAAATTCGACGAGCAGCTTAAGAAGCTGAATGAAGAAATGATGCACATGGGAAGCATGATTGAGGAGTCAATCCAGAAAGCAATCGAGGCATTTATACATCAGGATGCCGATAGCGCCAAAGCCATCATGGAGGGCGATTCAGAGATAGACAGAGAGCAGAAAAAGATAGAGAGCCTGTGCTTTGATCTGCTCATGCAGCAGCAGCCTGTAGCAAGAGACCTTAGAACAATTTCTGCAGCGATGAAGATGGTTACTGATATGGAGCGTATAGGAGACCACGCAGCCGATATCAGCGAGATGACCATTTTGATGAGCAGTGACAAGCCATACAGGGTCAATATAGAGCATGTCAAGAGCATGGCTTCAGAGACAATGCTTATGCTTATCAGGGCAATCGAGGCGTATGTTGAGAAGAACAATGACAAGGCTCGCATAGTGATGAAGCAGGATGATGTGGTTGATGATCTTTTTGATAAGGTAAAGGCTGAGCTTATTGATTTCATCAGGGAACATCCGGAGGATGGTGAGCAGGCAGAGGATCTTCTCATGGTTGCAAAATACTTCGAGCGTATTGGAGACCATGCGACAAATATTGCTGAGTGGGTTGAATTTGCACTTGATGACAAGGTTCGCAAATCATGATTTAATCTTTATGCTGAAAAATTAAATCATAGTTATATACAGACAAAATTGATACAGACGATGGATTTTACATAAATTTTACATAAAACCATCGTCTGTTTTACATTAGTAATGTATAATCGAAAGTAAAATACAGGTAAAAATTTTACATAAGATTTTTTGAAATGGAGAAAGCTATGGCACTTATTTATATTGTAGAGGACGACGAGAGCATACGTGAGATAGAGACTATTGCTTTAAAAAACAGTAATTACATCGTCAGTGCATTTGAAAACGCAAAGGAATTTTACAAGAAGCTGGATGAGCTCGTACCGGACCTCATACTGCTTGATGTGATGCTTCCGGATGAGAGCGGCTACGATATCGTGAGAAAGCTCAGAAAACGTCCGGCTACACAGGATATTCCTATTATAATGGTCACAGCCAAGACCACAGAGATGGATATGATAAAAGGGCTTGACGGGGGCGCAGATGATTACATCAAAAAGCCTTTCTCAATCATGGAGCTTATCACAAGAGTAAAGGCACTGCTCAGGAGAACTGTGAAGGAGGAGCCGAAGCTTTTAAAGCTGGATGATCTGGTGATTGACCATGAGCGCCATGTGGTTACAGTGAACAATGAGCCGGTTGACCTTACATACAAGGAGTACGAGCTTTTAAGGCTTCTGATGGGCAGTCAGGGCATAGTCATGACCAGGGAGGTCATCATGAGAAGCGTCTGGGATACTGACTTTGAGGGCGAGACACGTACAGTGGACATGCACATAAAGACACTCCGCCACAAGCTGGGTGACTATGGCAGCAGGATAAAGACAGTCAGAAATGTGGGCTATGTTATAGAATAATAGCTGTTATAATGATTTCTAATATACATAAGCGGAGCGTACAGCATGAAAAAGAAGATTAACTATTATCTGGTAGCAACAGCACTTTTTGTAGCAATTGCCACTATGGTTTCCATGACAGTAATCAACTATTACCTCTTTCAGAAGCAGGTAAAGGAAGATCTGCAGGTCATGGCAGAGACAATAGAAAGCACCGGAATACTAAAACAGAATATAAATGAAATCCCGCAGATTGACGTGGAGGGTATTCGTGTCACCTGGATTGACAAGGACGGCACAGTGATGTATGACAATCAAAATGATGTGAAAAAACTTGAAAATCATGGCGATAGACCGGAAGTTGAATCAGCATTTGATAAAGGTACGGGAGACAGCGTGAGAACATCAGCCACCATGAACAGCAATACCTTCTATCATGCCATAAAGCTCAATGATGGAACGGTACTGCGTGTCTCTATTGCAGCAAGAAGTATATGGAACATGTTTGCAAGCAGTATACCTGCCATGCTTATAGTGACGGTTATCATAGTAGGAATATGTGTGGTTCTCGCCAAGAGCCTGACCAGAAAGCTCATGAAGCCAATCGAGACACTCGCAGGCAACCTGGAGCAGGCCTCTGTCATCGAGAAAAAGACAGAGTACAAGGAGCTCGTGCCGTTCATGAATGCGATAAGGATACAGCATGAGGGCGTGCTTGCCGCGGCAAAGAGCAGACAGGACTTCACAGCCAATGTGTCACACGAGCTAAAGACTCCGCTCACAGCCATCTCCGGCTATGCAGAGCTCATAGAAAACGGCATGGTCGAAAAGGAGCAGCAGATTCATTTTGCCACTGAAATCAGAAGAAATGCACAGCGCCTGCTTTCCTTAATCAATGATATCATAAAGCTCTCGGAGCTTGATTCCAGCGAGGCGCAGCAGGGCTTTGAACAGCTTGATCTGTACGGTCTGGTCAAGGACTGCATGGAAAATCTACAGGTGAATGCCGAGCAGAGAAAAGTAGCACTCAATTTTGACGGCACTGACTGTATGGTACGAGGCAATAGGCAGCTTCTCACGGAGCTCGTTGAGAATCTATGCCAGAATGCTATCCGCTACAACAATGAGGGCGGCACTGTAAATGTGACGGTGCACAAGCTCGGTGGCAAGACAGTTCTCACGGTCGAGGACAACGGCATAGGCATCCCAAAGGATCAGCAGGAGCGCGTCTTTGAGCGCTTCTACAGAGTGGACAAGAGCCGCTCGAAGGAGACCGGCGGTACAGGCCTTGGGCTTGCGATAGTAAAGCATATAGTGGAGCTGCATGATGCAGGGCTGACGCTCGACAGCGAGGTGGGGCGTGGCACAACAATAAAGGTGGAGTTTTAGCTCCGCCTTTTTGCATGCAGGGCGGGACGTAAGCACCGAGCAGCGGGACGCACACCATACTCCCGCGTGAGCTACGCTTCGTGTCTAAGAGTCTGTATGAATTATGCTTTTTAGGTTTTCGATGCCCGACGAAACCGGCTTTTATGCGCCGTCCGTGGCGCATAACGCCTTGCCCAGCCGTCCATGGCTTGGCATTTCTGTTTATTGAGGCATAATTCAACAGACTCTAAGCCACTTCGCTATGCGCTCCAGCGGGAGTACGATGTACATCCCACTGCCCGGTGCTTACGTCCCCCGCGTCATTTCAGCCCGTAGTAATAAGAAAACCGGGCACACAAGCCCTTGCAAAATTGTTATTCAGTGTTTATAATCATATGTTAACAGCGAAAACAAGGCAAAACCAGGAGGAACAGCCATGTATCAGGAAATATCAAAATTACTTATGTACGGAGATTTACCTCAGGACGAGATACTTTATAAATTGGGACAGCTCTTTGAGCAGTTTGAGGTGGGCGAGTACAACAAGACAGAGCTTGTGCGCGACATCAATACACAGGTCAAGAGAATCCTAAAGGTAGCGACAGACTATGGTTTTGATGACAATCTGTGGCACAACTATCTCACTTTCTTCCTTATGATGAGCGAGAATCCGTTTTCCATCACCTGTGAGAAGGTCGGAGCCAGCGATGGCAGTGTAAACGGGCTTGTGGCAAACGATTTCAGGATTTTTAAGAAGCTTTTCGATTATGATTTCAAGCCAATCGAGTCAGCACTCGGAATAGACTGCTTCACACAGATCAGCAATTATAAGGCCATTGTGAAAAAGGACCTTATGTACAATCACAATGTCAGCGAGAAGGTAAGGGCGCTGAGCAAGAAGCTTGAGGCAGCTAAGGATGAGCAGGAGTTCTTTGATGTGGTAACAGGCTTTTACAAGGCATACGGAGTCGGCATGTTTGGTCTCAACAAGGCATTCAGGATTGAGGAGCATCTGGACGGTGGCTTTTCCTTCATGCCAATCAACAATATGGATGCGGTCATGCTTGATGACCTGATCGGCTATGAAATCCAGAAGAAAAAGCTCACAGACAATACAGAAGCGTTTGTACATGGCAAAAAGGCCAACAATGTGCTGCTTTTCGGAGACAGCGGAACCGGAAAATCAACAAGCATCAAGGCTATTGTCAATCAGTATTATGATGACGGACTGCGTATGATTGAGATATACAAGCATCAGTTTAAATATCTGTCAAAAATTATCGCAGCAATCAAAAACAGAAACTACAGATTTATCATATATATGGATGACCTCTCATTCGAGGAGCATGAGATTGAGTACAAGTTCCTAAAGGCAGTTATCGAGGGCGGTGTGGAGACAAAGCCTGACAACATACTGATTTATGCAACCTCTAACCGCCGTCACCTGATAAAGGAGACATGGAATGACCGTAATGACCAGGACAACAGCAATGACAAGCATCACTCAGATACAGTTGAGGAGAAGCTGTCACTTGTAAACCGTTTTGGTGTGACAATCAGCTACTCAAAGCCATCGCAGAAGGAGTTCTTCAACATCGTAACAGAGCTTGCGAGAAAGAGCGGCTGCACACTTTCAGACGAGGAGCTGTGCAGGGAGGCAAACAAGTGGGAGCTCAGCCACGGTGGCATTTCGGGACGTACTGCAACACAGTTTGTCAACTACATTATGGCTAACAATTAAGCAGCAGGCATAAGCATGAAAGGATAGTATATGCTCTACCAGATAAGTAATGGCGCTGTCGCATTTGGCGACGACGTCATTTTGCATAGTATAGATTTTGAAATCAGAAACACAGAAAAGATAGCGATAGTCGGCAGAAACGGCTGTGGCAAGACAACACTTTTAAAGCTCATTTCAGGCGAGGTTGAGATGGAAAAGCTCGACAGCGATGAGAGCGCCTTTATTGCAAAGGCAGGAAACCCGGAGATAGGGTATCTGAAGCAGATTGCGTTTGATGATCCTGATGTGACACTCGAGCAGGAGGTGCGCAAATGCTTCGTGAAAATGGACGAACGAAAGGCAGAGCTTGCGCGCGCGGCGGCAGAGCTTGAGCATGATTATTCCGATGAAAAGGTAGCCAGATATACCGCGATGGAGGAAGCTTTCAAGGATGATGGCGGCTACTATTATGAGAAGGAATATGAGGTCATGATCCGCAAGTTCGGCTTCTCTGACGACGAGCGTAAAAAGCCAATCCGTGACTTTTCCGGAGGGCAGCAGACCAAGATAGCATTCATAAAGCTGCTTTTGTCAAAGCCTGACATACTGCTTTTGGACGAGCCGACCAACCACCTTGATGTCACGACGATTGAGTGGCTTGAGGGCTATCTGAAGTCGTACCCGAAGGCAGTGGTTGTCGTATCCCATGACCGTATGTTTCTCGACAATGTGGTAGATGTGGTATACGAGATAGAGTACGGCACAGCAAGGCGCTATCCGGGCAATTATACCAATTTTATTGCCCGCAAAAAGGAAAACTACGACAAGCAGATGAAGGATCACATCGCCCAGCAGAAGGAGATAGAGCGTTTGCAGCGTATGGTTACGCGCTTCAAGGGCAAGCCGACCAAGACATCCATGGCGCAGTCAAAGCAGAAGGCTATCGACCGCATGGTGATTATCGAGGCGCCGGACAAGTACGACAACAAGACCTTCCATGCCAATTTCCAGCCCGAAAAGGAGACCGGAAACGATGTGCTTTATACATCAGAGCTTGCAATCGGCTATGACCATCCGCTCTCCGTAGTGTCGCTCGATTTGAAAAGAGGCGAAAAGCTTGGCATACTCGGTGGAAACGGACTTGGAAAATCGACATTTTTAAAGACTATCGTGGGTAAGATCCCTGCACTTTCAGGCGAGTACCGCTTCGGAACCAACGTGCAGATAGGATATTTCGACCAGCAGATGGCCATGTATACAAGCAACAAGACTGTGCTCGATGATTTCTGGGATGAGTATCCGAATCTCACGGAAACCGAGGCTAGAAATGCACTCGGAGCCTTCCTTTTTTCAGGGGAGGACGTGTTCAAGAACGTAAATATGCTCTCCGGAGGAGAAAAGGTCAGACTGGCGCTTTGCAAGATTTTAAAGACCAGACCGAACGTGCTCGTGCTCGATGAGCCAACTAACCATATGGATATCGTAGGCAAGGAAACGCTAGAGAGCATGCTTAAGGACTACAGGGGCACACTGATTTTTGTATCACACGACAGATATTTTGTGAAAAAGGTAGCCACACAGCTGCTTGTGTTCGAGGATGGCACGACCAATCTCTATCAGTTTGGCTATGAGCAGTATCAGGAAAAGCTCGACAGGGAGGCTGAGGAGAACAAAAATGTATACAGAGGCAATGCAATATTTGGCGGCGCGATAAGCCAGAACGGCAGCAGTCAGACCGGCAGCAGTCAGACAGGCAGTGATGCAAACCGGAGCACGTCACAAACCGCTGCAGCAGGTAATGTGGGCGAAAGCACCAATGCAAATAGCGCAGCCCAGGCAGGCGGCATGGCTGTCTCATCAACCGGCAAGGCATATTACAACCCGGGCAAGGAGCGCTCAAAGGTGCAGAAAAAGGTCAAAAAGGCCGAGGAGGACCTGGCGGTCAAGGAAGCAAAGCTCGATGAGCTCAAGGCCGAGCTTATGAAGCCGGAGTATCAGTCAAGCTACTCAAAGCTCACGGAAATCCAGAATGAGATAGACGCTCTCGAGGAAGAAATCCTTATAGATATGGAGGCGTGGGAGGAGCTTTCATCTCAGCTTGAGGCGCTGGGATAGGTTAGATGCACTGTGGTAGCTTAGAACGTTGTGATAGCTTAGATGTGCTGTTGTAGTTGAGAAATGTTGCGATAGTGTATAAAAAATCACTCGACTTGATGTTTTTTATTCTGATGAAATCCCTAATCATAGCGAAATCAAGCGATTTCGCGAAAAACCGTAAATAAACCCTTGATTATTTATATAAATTGCATAAAAATGATTGATGAAAACGAAATTTATGGTATAATATTTACATGATACAGACAACGTATCAAATAAACGATAAAGGGGTTGGACATCATGAGAATAACAATTTCAGGAAAAAACATCGAATTAACAGAGGGGCTTAAGCAGGCAGTAGAGGAGAAGCTGTCAAAGCTGGAGAAGTTTTTTAAACCGGACACAGACGTATACGTTACACTCAGCGTAGAAAAGGATAGACAGAAAATCGAGGTTACTATCCCGGCAAAGGGACATGTTATCCGTTCAGAGCAGGTCAGCAATGATATGTACGTATCAATTGACCTCGTAGAGGAAGTAATCGAGAGACAGCTTCGCAAATACAGAACCAAGATTTCCGCAAAGAAGTATGCACCGGCGATATTCCAGGATGATTTCGTGGAGGCAGACGATGCAGAGGACGAGGAAATCAAGATTGTCCGTACAAAGAGATTTGGTATGAAGCCTATGTATCCTGAGGATGCATGCATCCAGATGGAGCTCTCAGGCCACGATTTCTTCGTATTCAGAAATGCAGAGAATGACGAAGTAAATGTAGTCTACAAGAGAAAAGGACATACATACGGACTTATCGAACCGGAATGTTAGACTCTTGTTTTTCATCATAATTTAACCTTTCTTTCATCGAAAACCGGCAGCCGTTGGCTGCCGGTTTTTTATATTAACCATTTATATAAAATTTCTTGCTAACTTGAAAAAGTAAATTCCAGTGCAGAAGTA